>JACLAC010022731.1_pt1 | contig 30889 bp, 20 predicted proteins | sample 8027881 | NCBI WGS metagenome assembly JACLAC01 (sample SAMN15725517, study PRJNA655200) | protist metagenome | isolation source: fluorescence activated cell sorting (FACS) single amplified genomes of... | place: Spain: Blaines Bay Microbial Observatory, Mediterranean Sea | collected 2016-01-19 | reverse complement strand
CGAAGCCTTTGGCGATCTTTGCGTTGGGTAACACGATGGATTCCAGAAAATGCAGACGGTCGATTTTTCGCTCGGGACTTGCAGGTTTCGACAGGTCGGGGCCCGCCGTGCCGCCGTGCCCGTCGATCTTATGGCAGCGGATGCATTGCGCAGCGACATGACCGACAAAGATGTCGTATCCCCTCTTTGCATTGCCACCGGTCAGTGCAACACGGTAAGCGGCCAGAGGACCGGACTCGTCGGGCGACGCATTGAACCGACGCATGGCCGCCTCACGTGAAGCACTGGGCGACGCGGTGAACGCCTCGATCAAGTCGAGCTGCAGCGAGGCTGGTACATTGCCCTTGCGAAGACGGTCTGCCCAATCGTCAAGCGTTTGACTGGCCGCGGGCGATTTCGACCGTGCCAGCGAAGCAATCGCTCGCTGCTTTTCGGTAACTTCGCTGTTCTGATCATCCAACAGCTTTGAAAAGATCGATGTGGCGCGGGATTCGTCTCTGCTCGCCAACAGGTCGCGTGCCTCAGCGCGTAGTTCCGCGTTATCCGTAACAAGCAGCGTGTCAATGATCTCCGAAAGATTGCCATACTTCCGGTTCTCCAGCAGGCGAAGCGCGGCGATGCGTACGTCGGAGGAGCGGTTGGAGTCGGCAACCCAGGCAGCGAACGCGTGATCGTCTGTTTTTACATCGAGCGCCGTCAGCAGTTTCGTGACATCTACCAGGAGATCAGGCGGCGAAGTCGCGAGAAGTTTTGATGCTGTGCGCTGAACAACATCGCGAACCGTGGACGGGTCACGAGCGGCGACGGGTTGCCAGAAACCGGTGACGCGGTCACGTTTTGTCGGGTCCTGCCAGGAAGACAGAGCGGAGACTGCTTCCGTGCGGATGACTGTTGACTGTTTAACGCTGGTTGCGATGCCGATCACCGCTTCTACATTGGTGCGACTGCCCAACTGAAGGTTGGCGTTGATAATCCGCCGCATGAGAGGCACAACATTCTCCCCGGTCGCGTTTTTGAATCGCTCCGCCAGATTCGCGAGTTTGTCTCGACCCGTCGTCAGCGGCAGGTCATTGATCGCTCGCGCGGCCTCGGTGACAATCTCCAACCGGGCGTCGTCCAGGAACTGAGCGATGCGCGAATCGGACCAGCGACGTTGCACAAGTAACACTGCCATTCGAACCGCCGCCGACTTGTCGCCGGCCCACTGCTGTACGAATTCGCGATCTCCGATTAGCTCCAATGCTACGACGCCCGCATGCGTGAGGTAGCGATCTTTCCCATCGTTTTCGCGGAGCATCGAAATGACTCGATCGCCAGCATCTTTGGATTCCAATGATCCCAATGCCAAAGCCGCAAAAAAGCGAACTCGCGGAGTCTCATCCGCCAACAGGTTCACAATTGTACTGGCGGCGAGCTCATAATGAGCATCGCCCAGCACGCGCGCCGCTTGAGCGCGGACTTCGCTGTCTTCGTCTTGCAGCAGAGCGAGGACAGGGGCAAGGGTTTTCTCAGTTGGAGCAGTTCGTTCAATCTGACCCAGACCCCAGATTGCGTGAAGTCGTGCCAGCTGGTTTTCATCACGGGTGGCTATCTGTGAAAAGACCTCTACCGACGCGTTTCCGCGTTCAGCCAGCGCAAACTGCGCACGAAGGCGAACTCGCATATCGTCATGATAGAGCAACGACGCCAGTTCTTTTGTCGTTCGATGACGGAAGCCTTTTTGAAATAGCAAACGTGTTTCGGCAATCACCGGTTGGCGTAGACGAGCCTTGTCGACGATCGTATAGATCCGCCCCCCGGATTGCTCTCTCTTCCAGGGACTCGTTGGATAATCGGCAACATACATCTTTCCGTCGTAACCAAAATCAACGTCGCTGGCTTTGATCGGCTTGCAGAAGTCGTGATGGTCAGCAATCGCAAAGCTTGCCCCTTGTTGCTTGACTGCGAATGATTCGATACCGCCGACGTTGCCCTTGTAGTTGCAGTAGAAGAAGTGGTTGCGGTAGCGAGCCGGTAAACTCGTCCCCGACGAGAACACAAAGCCCGAAGGTCCCGCACCAATTTTTCCCACCGGCGGAACGATGAAAGCGGGCTGCAGTTCGTGCTTAAGATGCCACATCCCTTCGGCATGCCACGGCCCCGTCAGATAGGGTTTGGCGATGGTCTGGTAAGCCATGTTCCAGCCGCTGTCACCGCCGGGAACGACGTAGACCAGTCGCGAGTGATCGCCTTTGTCGCAGTTATTGTCGTCGGCGAACATATTTCCGTACTGGTCGATCGCCAATTCCTGCGGGTTGCGGAGTCCCTGGTGAATCCGTTCCAGCTCCGTCCCATCCGGATTACAGCGATAGACGGCGCCTCGTCGCGGATTGGAAATCGTCGTGCCTTCCTTGGTCACAACGTGCGCACCACGGTCGCCGACGGAAAAGTACAATCTGCCGTCGACTCCCCACACCAACCCGTGCAGGTCGTGGCCATAGAAGGCGGCATTGACGCCAAAACCCCTCAGCAGCGATTCCTTGTGTTCGGCCTTGCCGTCACCGTTCTTATCTTCCAGCAACCAAAGGTTGGGGATGCATGTGTACCAGACCTTGCCATCGCGCGCGATCAGGCCGGAACCCAGCCCGTCGAGTGGACTGTCAAAGCCAGCAGCAAACACAAGCGACTCATCGGCCTGGCCATCGCCATCTTTATCTTCCAAGCGCCGCACGATGTCGGATGTCTGAGTAAACCAGTCGAAGCCTTTGTCGAACTTGTGGGCCCACTTCTTCTGCATCGCCAACCGGTCCTCAAGCGTTGTGAGTTGCAGGTCATCCTCCAGCATGAAACTGTGACTACGATTCTCTGGCGTACCTGCGAGGAAACGATGGTCTTCGGCGACGTAGACACGTCCCTGCTCGTCGAGGCAGATGGCAACCGGATTGGTCAGTTGCGGCTTGGCAGCATAAACATCAACCGAAAGGCCCTTGGGAATACGAAATGCAGCAGCAGCCTTTCGCGCGGCAGCGAAGTCGTCCGCATTGACTAACTCGTTCGTTCCAGGCTTCCTCAGCTTTGCGATGAGTTGCGTTTCATTGAGTCCCGCCAGCGTTACAGCAGGATCATGCGAGAAAGCGAGGATTTTGTACTGCACTGTCTGCACCGGACCTCCGCTGAGTCCCAGCCCGAGTCGGCCAGACAAATCGCCGGAAGGATCTTCGATCGCCGTGCAAAGAATGCCGTTGACTGCGGTCCAGATCCGATGTCCGACAGCAAGAATCTCGTAACGATTCCATTCGCCTGGCTTGACCGCTTTGGCACCGTGCGTGTTCCAATCGAGTTTTCCACGTCCATCCTCTTCATATAACCGGCCCCACAGGTTGCCGTGTCCGGCGGCATGTCCCATGTCCGCCTGGTAGCCTATCGCTCGGCTCCCTCTGTTGTTCGGCTTTGAACGAAACTGTATTCCGCCGTTTCGGTTGTGCGGCGCAAGTCTGACATTGACAGCCAGATAGAAGTCCTTCACTTCCGTAGCGGACCACAGAAACTCGTTCCGTGGAATATCCTTTGTCGACTTCGCGGCAATGCTTCCTTCTTTCACTGACCAGTATTGTTTGCTCCCCTCCCAACCGGTGAGGTCCTTCCCGTTGAAAAGAGTAGTGACGCCAGGTTCCTCCTTAATGCCTTTTTTGACGCAGAACTGAGCCTGCGAAATTAGTTTCATTTTCTCGCCGGGAACCTGCCACTCCAAAGTCACCGCTGCGGCATCCGTACCAGCCAGATAATTGATCCGAAGAGGATGAAGGCCTGTCTGCAAGGCGATGTCGCCTGACAGAGCCTTGGAACCCGCTGTGTATTGCGAATCGGCGTCGATCAACAGGGCGTCGTGCAGTCGCACAACAGCCTTGCCATTTGTGGTCAGTGTAAAGTGGTACACGCCGCTCTTCGGCACGCGTAGATACCCAATGAACTGCTGTGCTCCGGATGTTGAGGCCATCCCACTCACCACCTTCTGCCCGGAAGACGCTCGTTGGTCGAGCTGCGGCACCCAATCGAAGTTGCCGGGGTAGTCTTTGCGCATCAAACCCGGACGAGTTGGTCGTTCTGCCAATGCAGGAATCAACGCGTCGTCATAAGGCCGTTTCGCGAAAACGTCGCTACGACGTGAGCGGAGCACCGCGGCCTGGAATTCTTGCTGGGTTGGTGCGCCGGGTTTGCCGGCGAGGTCCGTCGTTTCCTTAGGGTCGTTCAGCGTGTGATAGACTTCAAAATCGCTCTGGTGATTCTTGATGTTCACGCGAACGCCCTTGTAGTCGCCGATCAGCACGCTTTGCATTTGCCCCCGTGGTCGGCCGCGCCGCGCCGCTTCGAATTTTATAAAGTTCGGCGTTTTTAAAGGGGAAAGGAACTCGGAATAGACGATGCCCCGAGGCTGTTCGCCCTGGCCGGTCAGCGTGGGGACCATGGAAACGCCGTCGCTGGCCGCTGGGACTGGAATACCAGACAGATCACAGAACGTCGCCATCCAGTCATGAAACTGAGAAGGGGCCGTCGATTCGCTTCCCGCTTGAATCATAGAAGGCCAGCGAACAATGGTGGGCATTCTCACTCCGCCTTCCCACAGGTCCAGCTTGATGCCATCGTAGCGACCATAAGTGTCCAGATAATCGGGCTGGTAAAAACCCACTTTGTCGAGGCCAGCCTCACGAAGTGTCCCATTGTCGGATGTCAGGACTACGAGTGTGCGGTCATCGATTTTCAAGTCCTTGAGAAGCTGAATCAAATCGGCAAGAGCATCGTCAAGGCGTCGAACCATCGTGGCGTGGCGCCGGGCATGATCCGGCCAGGGCTTGCCGTCATCCCCCACCGCATTGGCGACCGCGGGATGCATCCCCTGGTCGATCTCTCCCCGGGCCGTGTTGATTTGCCCATTGGCAGCAGCGTCAAGCCACTGAACGCCGCCATTCAATCCACCGCCCGGAGGATAGTTGCCCCTGGCGGTCAGGTGAGAGGTCGTGGGAATGCGTAATCCTGCATGCGGCGCCGTATAGCACAGATAGGTAAAGAACGGCTGTTTCGGTTTGGTCTTGTGATGGTCGACGATCCACTTCTTCGTGCGGGCGGTCAACAGATCGGTCGAATAGCACTTTTCCAGGCGGTCCGTCACGTCGACGAAACCATCGTAGAGCGGACGATTGCCCAACTGGGGATAGTGATAATGGGCATCTCGATGGGCCGTGTAACCGTAGAAATCGTCAAAGCCACGGAGCGTGGGGTGTGATGGGTTGGTCCTGGGAGAGCGGTCGCCGCGAACCGGTTTGATACTCAGTTGGTGTGGACCACCCGCCATTCCCCACTTACCAATCGCCGCGGTGGCATACCCCGCCTTCTTTAGTACTGAACCCAGCGTGTGGCCATTGGGTATTTCGGCATCGAACTGGAAATTGCGTCTGGCACTATGCCCCGAATGCCTGCCCGTCATCAGGGATGTCCGGGATGCCATGCACGATGGTGCGGGACAGTAATGCCGGCTGAGAATCATCCCCTCCTTCGCAAATCGATCCATATTCGGCGTCGCGAACTTCTGCTTTCCGTTACGTTGATTCTGCCAAAGAACCCCGATGTCACCGGCGCCCAGATCGTCGCAGAGAACGAAAATGATATTGGGCCGGTCCGCTGCCTTCGTCGTTTCAGCCGTTGCACTCAGTGGCATCAGAGTCGTCACGAAGCATGCTGATATCAATGCGATCGGTAACGCGTTCATTTTTATTCAGTCTCTCCCACCGAATGAAGCAGTCCGTACTGCATGGCGATCTTCTATTTTCTATTTCAATATTTTCGCCCGCTGCGTTGACCGACTGTTTTTGAGCCACCTGCAGTACCAGGCGTCGTCCCTATCCGGTAAGCCAGAAGTATTCTCAATGCCACAGATCAATCGAGATCGCACCGTTGGGCTGGATAGAAGTTGGCTCACAGGACCCGTTATCACTACGGTTCACTGCTGCGCCGAATACTTAGCCCACCCTTTAACTGCTTCTCTGGAAAACACCGCAGGATACGACCCAGGTGAACATGCACTTTGATGGGCGGATACGTGCAGTCTAACCAGCGGCAGGGGACTTACGATGCCCCATTGCTCCAGAAAAGTATGGCTTTGGCGAGTCCGAATGGCAATCAGTCCTTTGCAAAGGAACAGCCAGCATCGCCCGTCCCTGTCCGTTTTTAGTGGACTGCCGCACATCTGCACCGGCGAATGAGTCTTCGAAAGCAGAGCTCCTGAAAACGACTGTCGCTTTCAATTTCTGGCCGGCAGTGTGCTTTGGGTTAACTCCGACGTAGCCATGGGCTACCGCAGTTTCAGCCCTGCACCAGACGTCTCGGCCGTGCCTGTTACGTCCAGAGGAGCGGCGTGCACGCATTGAGACGCTGCCGTGAACTGCGGCTCACACGTTGTTGAATGACGCATAGCGCAACCGCGATTGCGCAAGACGTCAGTCCGGCACGTGAAAACGCATATAAACATGCATTATCGCCAATTGACGGATTTGGAATATGAGTCGATGATCTGTTTGTCTTGTCGAGGACAGGCGAAACACGCGACTTCAGGGCAAGCCCTTCGCTGCAACTCTTCATGACTTCAGAAACGGACAGTGCACATTCGGTTCTGGCAAGCATCTCTACTTTTCATCGACACCAATCGTTCAACACAGAAAGTCATCTCATGTTCAATCTCGCAAAGTCACTCCTCAACGATGAACGCGGCCTTGTTTTCACTGCCGAACTTACATTGATCGCAACGCTCTCAATTTGTTGTGCGGCAGTCGGATTCCACGCGGCCTCAGAAGCAATCACCAGCAAACTCAACACGTTCGCCAGTCAGATGAATGGGCTCGACCAGCAACTGCACCTGCAAAATAACGGGTCGACTCAGAACGCACTGCCTGACATCGCTTGCCAGGGCAATGCTCAACCTGCCGGATCACATCACTCACTTCTGCAGGCGATTGCGAGCCAATCGCCAACCGCTGTTCGTCGCTGACACCTGTCTGGCTTGAGTTCTACGGTCACACCGACACCGAAACTTTACAACGCCCGTCAGTTCGGGCCCTGCTGATAGAAAAGAAGTCCCATGTTACACAACATAACGTTCGCCTTGCGGCCACTGGCTGTTCTACTGGGTGTAGCTCTAACGTTCCCTGCAGTCTCCACCGCCGAGGAAACTCTACCCGATCGGTACCTGGTAACTTTTGAGTCACCTCAGCTTGATCTGGAGAGTGACGCAAAAGAACACACTCAGGGTACAGCCAGCGTACTGAGCGTTCGTGATAAGCGATATCGCTCTTCTTCACAGGATCTGGTGACACGGATTTCCGAAACAGGTGGGCAGGTTCAAGCGAACCTGGGATTAGCTCAGACACTGGTTGTGTCCGGGTATACCAGCGAGAGCAAGCTGGACGATGTTTTAAAGAAAGCGGGTGCCAATGGCTATCACATCCGAAAAGATCGCGTCGCTCGTCTGAATCCAATCAGTAATCCGCTACCCATCGCTGTTTCGTCATCAACAATTCGCAACCACGGACTTGACATCATCAATGCTCGAGAAGCGTGGAAGTACTCTCGTGGTCGAGACGTTGTCGTTGCAGTCATTGACAGTGGCGTCAGTGATACCTCGGAACTGAAAGGTCGAATTCTTTACGCCGAAGGTAAATCTTTCGTGAGCGACGGTCCTGTTGACACCGACCCACTGGGGCACGGAACTCATGTGGCATGCACAGTTGCCGGTATCACATGTGGTGTAGCGCCTGGCTCTGTCATTTTACCTATTAAAGCAATTAACAGTACAGGACACGGATACGAGAGCGATGCCCTGTCAGCTGTTAATTACGCCATGTGTCATGGCGCGGACATTATAAATCTCAGTCTGGGATGGAGCCCGACTGGGTCTAATCATGATGCGTGGTCTGTAATGCTTCGTCGGGCAGAACAGCATGGAATTGTTGTTGTTGCTGCAACCGGTAACAACTCAGGACCGAATGATAATACCCACCGCATGCTGGTGCGGGCTCCGGCAGTCTATCCTTCGGTGATTGCAGTTGGGGCAACAGATCACAGGGACAATATTGCGGGTTTCAGCCTTTATCGTGGCACAAATGGTTCCCGGACAGACATATGTGCTCCGGGAGTCAACATTACCTCGTATGCATGCGGCGGCTTCCGGGCGATGTCAGGGACCTCAATGGCAGCGCCTCATGTGAGTGGGACAGCAGCCCTGCTGCGTGAAATATCGGGACCGACGAAGCTCTGCCCGAGCGAGATGAAGCAGATTTTGACCGAGACAGCGACACGTCAGCATTCTGGTCCGCAGTATGGCTCAGGCGTGGTAAACGCACTTGCCGCAATTCGAAATGCGAGATCGATGCGGGAAGCTTCGGATAAGCATGATCGAGCCTCAAAGCCTGGAAAAGCAGAAACGCCCCGGAAAAAAGAGAATTCGAAACAACAGCCACGCTTAGTGAAAAAAGATTCCGGTCAACCAGACATGGATGCTGTTGAGAAGAGACTGCAACAGCACCTCGCTGCTCTGCGAGTCATTCGAAGCGATATTCAAACTGTTGATAAGCATAGAAAGACCAATCAGGTCTTCGATCGTCGAAGTCGCAACACATCCAGCTTATTTCACGTCGCATCATTTTGAGGTGCACGGCCTTGAAGCCGGTTCACGTTGAAATGGACCTGCGACTAAGTGTGTTTGCGGGTCGTCTTCAAGATAGATGAACGACTAAGTCGCCGACACACAACTGCCCACGGCAGATGAAACGGTGGGTGATTTCTGCAGACAACATCCGCCGTTTGTCAGGGGTCTGAAAAGATGCTGTTTGAGGCCGTTTCAGATCCAATACTGAGCGGAAAATCAGCACGGTATTCTCAGCGTCTGCAGTAAGTGAATTTGCAGTATTCCTGTGGTCATACATAACAACAGACATGTGTAGTGCATGAGTAAGGATGTTCGAGATGCAAGAGTCCGTAATCGCTTCCGACGATGTTAGATGGAACGCCATCATGGATAGCATCACAAAGTGGAATGTCACCGGCAGAGCAGCATATATCTATTCGGTATGCGCATCTGCCGAGGTGGCGTCTGAGATAAAAGAATTATGTGAATACTCAAACGGTGGTTTTTCAACAGGGCGTCATGCCATTGAATTCGACTGACTCAGTGTCTCTATGCTGATTGAAAAATTACGAATTTAGCGAACGTACTATTTTCGTTTACGCGACAGGTTCGGCCTGTTGTCAGGTCGGCGACCGTGACTGGAAACGCTGCATTCGGAATTTTCAACACGTATCACCTGTCCGCCTTGGAACTTTTTTTGCAGGCAGGGATGTCCAGCGAGTCCTTTCACGCGACAGCTCTGCTGGTCGATGCGTTCCTGCGGCTTCGGGAATGTTCAGTATCGCCAGTGTGCTCAGGAAAATGCCCCTTCTCGGGAGTTACAGACGATGACGATACAAATTCAGGCGCTCAGTGTTGATTGCAATCAATGCTCAGTCAGGTCTCTGGAAACGAATGACGTATTTCAACTGGGAAGGGCACCACAGAACGACTGGGTGGTCGGCTGGGACCGGTTGATTTCACGTGAGCACGCCCAGATGCGATGGCATGACGGGCAGTTGCAGGTTCGCTGTATGGAGAAGGCCACCAATCCGGTCATCATCAATGGTGAGTCATTCCGTGAGTTGAAGATCGACGTCGGGGGCGAGTTCCTGATTGGGGCCACGAGTTTTCGTCTGATCAGCGAAGTTGAATCTCAGGAACCATCCGTCATGGAGATGTCGGAAGACGAACCGATGGCCGGGCTGCAGTCTTATCAATCTGACGAACTCAGCGAGTTTCAGTTCAGCGATCCCGTTCGACAGATGGACATGCTGGCTCGCCTTCCGAAAATGATTTCCGGATCGACAACCGACGAGGTGCTCGCTGTCATGTTGGTTGACGTGTTGCTGGAAACGATTCCGGCCAGTGTCGCGACGGCAGTGATGCGATACGACTGCGATCTGTCTCAAACTCTCGAAAACCCATTAGCTTCAGGATTTGACCCGTCAAAGCCGACGATGATGCGCGTTGCCACTCGCGATGACTACGAAGGAAGATTCAAGCCAAGTCGACGCATGATCAGCTCAGCCCTTCAAACCAGCAAAAGTGTCATACATATCTGGGATGATGATGAGGGCAACGGTCAGTTTACAATAAGTGGAAGTCTGGACTGGGCGTTCTGCACACCAATTGTCGCTGACAATGAAGGCGGCTGGTGCTTGTATGTTTCCGGGCAGGGAAGCGAGAACCCCGGCGTCGTCATCGACGAAGACCTGCTGAAAGGTCATCTTCGATTTGTCGAACTTGTCGCACAGTTTATTGGTTCAATTCGTCATGTCCGCATGCTGGAAGAACAAAAGACTCAACTCAGTTCCTTCTTCTCGCCACGAATTATGGATAGCCTTCTCGGCACGAGTTCGACTTCGCTCGAACCAGCTCAGCAGGATATCAGCGTTCTGTTCTGCGATGTTCGAGGCTTCTCGCGAATGTCGGAACTACTGAAGGATGACCTTTTTCAGTTGCTGGCAACCGTCAAGAATGCTCTGGGGCTGATGGCAAATGGCATCGTCGAAAGCGACGGAGCGATCGCCGACTTCCAGGGCGATGCTGCCCTGGGCTTCTGGGGATGGCCGATGCCGCTTCCAGATGGTCCCGTGCCTGCCTGTCGGGCGGCCCTCAGTATTGTCACCGCTTTTGAAAAGAAGTCGAACTGCGACGGCATGCTGGAGGGTTTCAGCGTGGGCATTGGAATCGCTCATGGCGTAGCAATCGCCGGTGAAATTGGAACGGATAAACAGGCTAAGATTGGCGTGTTTGGTCCCGTCGTGAATCAAGGTTCACGTTACGAAGGTTTGACCAAAAAATTTGGCGTGTCGATTTGCATCGACGAGACGACTGCTGACTACGTCGAACAGTTCATGCCGAAAGATGAAGCTCGCGTTCGCCGCATGGCTCGAATTCGCCCGGCCGGCATGGACACTCCGCTGACGGTTTACGAGCTGCTACCGGCTTTAAATAACGATCCCATAGTTTCTGACGAGTTGATCGCGAAATACGAAGAAGGGATTACCGCGGTCCTTGATGGGAAATGGAGCGAAGCAGTCGAACTGCTTGCTGAATTCCGCGACTACGATGGTCCGACAAAGTTTGTGATGGGCCAGATGGAGCTCACCAATTTCGAGGCTCCCGCAGACTGGGACGGTGCTTTCACGCTGACGAAGAAGTAGTCTGAGGCTCCTGTAAAACGCCACGCAATCCATAGCTGGTATGCAGAACTGTTGCAGGCAGGATTTACCGGCTTGAGTTCCCGGCCTCTGTCTTCTCCTCACGAGGCTTCTGCAGCAACACGACGAACTCGTGCACTTTATTGACGCGAAATACGGCTGGATAACCGAGTGGCCGCAGGTTGTTGTACTCGGACTGTCGATTCCAGATGATCAGATCGTCAAAGATAAAACCGATCTCGGTCATTCGCTGCGCGAAGTCGCTGTGAAGTGGGAAGAATCGGTTCTTCTTTCGCAAATCCATCAACACGACGCAGCAGTACGCGCCCGGCTTCAATACCGTCAGCACGTCTGCAAAAACAGACTGCAGTGACCTGAGAAACTGCTCGTAGTCGACAATGGTGCCTAGATCACCATCCAGGTTGCCGTAGTGCCGAACGTCTTTATAGTCAGCCGTCCGGCGTTGATTGAGAATGTCCCAGTACGGTGGCGACGTGATGCACAGGTTGAGCGAAAGCCACCGTCGGGCACGTTAACGGGATTTTTATTGTTTTGGCCATTTCAACAGCGATTTCAGTTTGGTTTCGTCTGCATCCCCATCAAGCCATCCGAGGGAGGCCAGAAATGTGTCCATTTTCAACACGGTATCAAGGAATGATTCCTTACTCTTACTTTCGTTGAAGAAGCCGTGCGGCTGTCCTTCGTAGATCCACACTTCAGATTTGACTCCAGCAGCCTTTAAGTCAGCATCGAATTTCTTCGCGGTGGAGACCGGAATGAGCGAGTCTTTCGAACCGAGGAAAACGATTGTTGGCGGATCGTCTTTTGTAATGTTGTGCGCGGGAGAAATTTCCGGAAACCACGGTTTCGCTCGATCGTGCCCGTAGCCTTTCGGCCCGTTGTCGTACACAGGGTTAAAGAGTAACAGTGCGTCTGCTTTGGAACTGATCTTCGAATCCTGTTCGGCCGTGTCGTCCAGACCGTCACAAATTCCAGTTGTGGCTGCAACGTGTCCACCGGCCGATCCTCCGCCAGCGGCGATCCTAGACGCATCGATCCCCAGTCGCTCGGCGTTTTTACGCACCCAGCGAATTGCTGATTTTCCATCTGCGACGCAGGCGTCCGGCCCGGTTTTCTGACGACTCTTTACTCGATAGTCGGCGACGAATGCGACCATTCCTCGTGAGGCAAGGTACTTCGAATGCTGCTCGAATTGAGCCACTGTCCCACCGTTCCAGCCACCTCCAAAAAAGAACACTACGGCAGGACGTTTGTCGTTCTTTAAATCGTGGCCCGCTGGATCGAAGCGATATATCCAGAGGTCGTCACCGGATGCATTTTTATAGACCTCGGCAGTGGCCATGCCTTTGAAATCGTGTTTTGCCGTTTCAGCAACTGCCGGAAGCACGGTAGCTGCGACGAGGAAAAGTGCTGAGAGTGTCGATTTCATGATTGTGGTCGTTCTTTCGTTATTTGTAAAAAAGGGACGGAGAACATCGTTTGTGATGAACGCCGTCCCTGATTTATGTTCGCAGCAGTTGACTACATGTTGATCTCGTAGCCCTTGCGATTTTGTCGTGAGAGGAACGAGTTCGCCTGATCGTCACCAATGATCTCTCGCTTGATCGGATCCCATTTGACGGCACGATCCAGACGCATAGCAATGTTGGAGAGGTGACAAATCTCAAGCATTCGGTTGTGTGACCATACGTCTGAGATCGGTTGCTTCCGGGAATTCATTCCTTCTATAAAGTTGGCAGTGTGGTTGGCACTGACCTTCCCACCGTAGACATCTTCAATGGCTCCGTCCGGCAGCGGATTAGTCGCTAAGTCTTCAACAGGCTTGCCGACGATTTTTTCCTCGATTGACGAAGAATCGGCCTTTTGTTCCTTCAAAGAGAATTCCATTGTCACCTTCGTTGGTGATCAGCAGGTCAATGTCGTTCGGCATGTCTACCTGGATGTTGTACTCCGTCGCGATGTTGTACTGATCATCGATAAGCGGATGACCGTCCTTGTACTCGACCGGGAGTTTGTAATTGAGCGGCGTGACCTTACTCGGCCCGGTATCACTCGCACCGATGGCCCAGCAGGCGATGTCGACGTGATGGGCACCCCAGTCAGTCAATTTTCCGCCGGAGTATTCGTGCCAGTTACGGAACGCATAGTGGCAGTTGCTGTAGAGCGGAACCCCGCCGCCGTAACCTTTCCTCATTTCCGGCAGTGCCCGGTACGGAACTTTTGGGGCAGGTCCGAGCCACAAGTCCCAATCGAGTTCCGCTGGAACCGGTACGACAGGAAGTTTGGGTGAAGAGCCAAATCCGCCGATGCCACAGGTGACCTTCTTAACCGTGCCGATTCGCCCGGCTCGGACTAGAGCGATTGCCTGCAGGAATCGTTTTCCCGATTCGCTTCGCTGCATCGTACCGACCTGGAATACTCGGCCGGTTTGTTTGACGATTCTTTCGATCAACTTGCCTTCGGCGATGGTCAGTGTGAGCGGCTTTTCGCAGTAGACGTCTTTGCCTGCGAGCATCGCTTCGACAGCTATCTTTGTATGCCAATGATCCGGAGTTGCGATCATGACCGCGTCGATGTCCTTTCGATCAAGGACCTTTCGATAGTCCTTGTAGGAATCGGGCTTCTTCTTCTGTGTCTTTTCGGTCTTTTCAACATTGGCGCCCAGGACATTTGAATCGACATCAGCGAGTGCTGCAAAATCGGCGAACTTGAACGATTTCGAGGTGATAGCCCACCCTTGGTTTCGCAACCCGATAGTTGCAAAGACCGGGCGATCGTTCGGCGACTGGTAGCCATGGGCTCGATCCGTCGAGTGGCAGAAAATGCTGGCGGCCCCCGCGGCGGCGGCTCCCTTAATAAAACTACGGCGAGTCGTTTGCTGGGATGTAGACATGATTCGAATTCCTCGTGATTAAGTTATTCAGTGCTGAGTGCGAAGACTTTTCCCGGGACAAGCGTGGCCCCCGCTCAGGATGCTCCCGTATTTTGAATGAGGAAGTTACTCGAAAACGACGTTCAAATACACGTACTCAGATCGTTGAGTCGTAAGACGCTTGAGCTAATTCCGATTACGAACGGGTTGTACTCAAACTGGATCGAGTATCGGCCGGGAAAATTCCGCCACTTACGTTAAGATCTCTCAAGAATGGCAAAGGTTTCCAGCAGGATATCTGAGGTCGCTCACTTGAAATGTACACCGCCTATACGTTTTCAGACGGCTGGTTTTGCGTGGTGCTGTGCTTCGAATTCGTCAGGTGTCTGCTTGATCGATGTGCGAATTCGGGCTGATTATTGAACGCTCATGGCGGATTCGTCCTTCAGCCATCTGTTGCATTCGCTCGTGCTGATATCGAGGGTACGACACCTCGACATCACCGCAAACGAGTCACAATGTTGCTTGATCCCTGTGTATTACAATGTTGCTTGATCCCTGTGTATTACAAGGTGACTCTCTCGAGAAATACGCCGCGCCTTTGTTTTAGATTTAACATTCTATTTCCGTACGTTGCAGACGTTTCCTGAAACGATTGATCTCATCCTGCAGCACAGCGGTCGAGGCGTCGTCATCATATGATTCAGGCACTGGAGCCAGCTTCTCGTGCCAATCCCTGCGACTCTTCGCCCTGACACCAACGGCGTCCGCTGCATCATTGAACGAATAACCCTGCTTAACAACAAGATCGACTGCGTCCTGCTTGAACTCTGCGCTGAATGAACGACGTGGTCGCTTTGATTTCTCTGACATGACGAGTTCCTGAAGGAATTCGTGACAAGCCTTCAGGCGTCCACCAGTCATGGGGTAATGCGAGATTGATCAGCAGCCTCTTGCTCGCCAGCGCGTCGAGATGCGGAGTGACTGCGATGTCGAAACCGTAAGAAACAGGCTTGAGGCTCAAATTGTCGATCACGATGAAAAGAATATTTCAGTCTGTCAGCGGCGGAGACGATCAATGCAAGGGCCATGACCAACAGATTGGACAACCTGAATTTCATGAGAATGCTTTGTCTAAACCAGGGAAGTTGTGTGCTTCCGTCGGGCCCGATCGGCATCATTTACTGATGCTTGAGCTTCAGATACGTCGGTAAAGTTGGTTGGCTGTTCCGGAATGATCGCGATAATTCTCAGGTCATCTTTCGAAGAGCAGGGTGGTCTGCGTGTGTTACATTTTCGTTTTTGTCTGACAAATAGATGACGGATCGCTATCACCCCGATTCGGGATGTAGCAACGCGCCAACAGCAAACTGTCTGGGTTTGCAGATATCGATGAAGTGGCAACACTGCGGGATCGAACGCCGGACTTCTGGTTGCGAGGCGACGTACTTTTGGGCAGTAAGTCCGCCGGAAGGTCGGCGGTAGACCTTGCTCGTGCACGGCAATTGTTCCCGTTTGAAGGGGTTTGAAACACCGCTCATGAACGACCTGACGCTTCAATTCAAAACAGCAGCCGATGATGACTCGTTCATCCAACTTTTCCTGCGTCATTCAGTTCGTGGAGTTGATGCAGCGAGAAAACATGACGATAGTAGCAGACAGGATTTGATCGAGAAGATCGTTGTGCGGCCGGTTGATCTCAAATCCGGACGGAGTTTTCAGTTTACGTATTGCGAAGTTCGACGCGAGAAACATCGCAATTTCCTGTTGAACGAAGCGGTTATCGAGATAGAAAGATTAATCTCAAGCCAATTTCGCCGCGGTCATCTCTTTACGACGGAATTTGATTTCACGGTTAAAGTTAAAGCGAGTGGGAAAGTCCGGACTCATCAGTTTCCACCGTCGAAGCAGAAACCAGATTCGGCTGAGCACAATCGTCAGAAGCATTATCTGATCGCTGACGGAACTCCGTGCGATTTTCTGGAAGAGATCGGCGTCATGGCTGCCGATGGGAATGTCCGGAAACAGAAGTTCGACAAGTTTCGGCAGATCAACAGGTATGTTGAGTTTGTTGAAGATGTCTACGAATCGTTCCCGAAGACTGGTCCGATCAGAGTCGTCGATTTTGGTTGTGGAAAGAGCTACCTGACATTTGCCCTGCACCATCTGCTCAACCGAATTCACGGTCGGAAGGTCGACATCGTTGGCCTGGACCTGAAGACCGAAGTTGTTGAGCACTGCAACGAGATCGCCAGAAAACTAAACTGTAACGGTTTACGTTTCGAATCTGGCGACATGGCGGGATACTCGCCGCTGGCGTCTGTCGACCTGAGCGTCTCGCTTCACGCATGCGATACGGCGACGGATGTTGCTCTCGCGCGAGGTGTCGAGTGGGATGCGAAAGTTATCTTTGCCGTTCCGTGCTGCCATCACGAAGTTGCGTCAAAGCTGAAGACGGACTTCCTTTCGCCAATCATGCGGCGAGGCATTCTCAAGGAACGGTTTGCAGAAATGCTGACCGATTCGCTGCGTGCCGAACTTCTTGAAGGTTGCGGATACCGCACGCAGGTCCAGGAATTCATCAGCCTGGAACACACGCCTAAGAACATTCTCATCCGAGCAATTCGAGATCGGGCGTCAAAGTCGGTCGTCGTTCCGGATAGCGTGAAAACCGTCCGTGAATCGTTTGGGCTGGAACCATGCGAATTTGAATCGCTGCTGACTCGACAGAACTAAAGCGATCCGACATCGCTACTTGTTTGCTGGTGCTGCAAGTTTGGCGGTTTTACTTTGTCCCGTGATTTCGATTTCCGCGGCCATGCCAGGCAGGATGGTCAGTTTTGTGTTGTCGAATTCAGCTTTAATCAGAACGTCTTTCTTGATTCGACTAACTTGAGGATCGACGAAAGTCAGTTGGCCAGACAGTGTCACGGATTTTCTGTTCGGTGGGCGAATGGTGATTCGAACGGGGCTGCCTATCATGGACACGTCGACCGCATCTGCCGCGACACGGCCTTCGCAGCCCAGCCGGTTCAGACGCAGGACGCGTGCGATACTTTTTCCGGTTTCAACCCATTCGCCTGGGTGGAAACTTACCTGGACGACCATGCCCGAGATTGGGGTGGAAATTCGGTGTCGGTCCAGTGTGTGTTGTGCAAAGTCGAGTTGATTCCTGCGGAGGTCTGCTTCGAGCTTGGCCAGACGCGTGGTTTGCTCGGACTGTTCGATCAATAATTCTGCACGTTCAGTCGTCAGGCGAAGCCGATCCATTTCGGTTTGTGAGATGGATTTTGAAAACTGCTTATTTGCTGCCTGAGCGCGTGCGAGTTCTGCTTTAGAGACGTCGAGAGACTTTCGAGCGGCACGACTTTCGAGATCGCTGCTGGCAGCTTCCACCGCTTTGTTGTATTGGATTTGAGCTTCCTCGACTTTGAGTCGGGCTTGCGTTGCTTCCAGTTCGGCGAGGACTGAGCTGGCGTCAATGAACTCACCGGCTTTGAAGTGGACTTTGGAGATTAACCCGGTCTCACGAGCGGCGATGTTGCGATCCTGAAGGACAGTCACGAGGGCACCTTTTACGGTCACCGTGCCGTCAGCCGCCATGACGGGTTGACTCGAAAAGACAATCAGTGCCACGAAGAGGGCACCAGTTACGGAAGTCGTTGAGAGACTGTGGCGCATGTGCTCGTCTTTCGGTTTGTATGCAACCGGCAGGAATGCCGCAGCGTGACTAGAACAGCAGTTTCGTCCGGACAGTATGAATCAGTTCGTGAAACCACACAAAACCAATTGGTCGTTGTCCGGTGTGAATGTGCGGGATGACCGTTGCGCCAGGCCGAAGCTGATTTTCCGGAATACTTCTTCGATCGATTTCAACGGTCACTAGAACGGTCGGCCCGGACTCACCAAAGGATCGCGTGTCTTTCGCAACGTCAGTCACCCTGCCGGTCCAGGTTGTTTTGGGATCTGTCGCCAGTACGAATGAGACGTCAAGGTCCGGCTTGAGTTCCCGGCGAGCGTCGTTGACGTAACCGATATTCTGGTCAGGGACTCGAATTTCCAGAACCCACGGCCCGTCGACATCTGCAACCTTGACCAGTAGATCGCCACGGCGGACAGGTCGGTTTTCGAGGATTCGTGCGGCTTCCCAGGTTAGGAGCTGGCCGTCGATTGGGCTTGTGAGAATCAGGTCGGTATGTTGCAGCTTCAGCGCTTTTTGTTGAGCTTCCAGACTGGCGATGCTGACTTCCAGTTCCTTTTCTTCCGCTGAAAGTTTTTCGAGTTGTGATTCCCAGTTGGGGTCCGAATCGTCGACGTTCAGGCGTTGGACTTCTTTTGTGCTGAGACTTTCGCGAGCCGTCCGAATGTCCCCAAGAACTCTCGTGAGTTCGAAGTTGAGATCAGTGTTTGAGAGTTCGGCAAGTGTGTCACCTGCAGACACAGAGACCGTTTCTTCTGTCGTCAAAGCCGGTGCAAGGGTGGCGACGATGCCGTCGCTGGACGCGAAGACCCCTCGACGAACGGCGGGCTGAAGTTCGCCGTGCCCTTCCACAGTGAAGTCAGCCGGGACGACAACCATGGCGACCGCTGCGGCAATCAAAGTTCCGACGACAAGTACCGTTCGTGGAAGTTGCCGGAGTCGCAGATGCCAACCGAGTTTTTCTACCACTCTGAGCAACGGAAGGAACGGCAGGTTGGAATGCGCAAGAGCATTTTTGAGTGCTGATGCGCTTTGGCGTGCGACGACTTCTGAGCGATGACGCGTCAACCCGGATGTGCTGGCCCCTTCGAAGCGTTCGATCAGAATTACACCGATTGGTTGGTCTTTGCGTGAACTGCTGTGCCTGGAATGGACCTTGTCGTCAGCCGAATGCGAAGCTGGCATCAGAGGAAAGACTGCCAGAAGTCGAGCCGGTGATTCATCGAGGTATCGGTGCACCGAGTCTGCAAGTTGCGGAGCGATTTCGACGTGTGGCTGAGCGTGACCCTCGTCCGCCGAATCCTGATACCAGAATGGCTCTTTCGTGACGACCACTCGGTGTATCAGATCTTTGGCTGCTCTTAGAACGTTTGACCGACGATCGATCGAATCAAGTCCGCTGACGGCACGTATGGGAAATTGTGATCCCTTGCGGACGGCAACGGTCACCCTGTCGCAACCGATTAAATGTCGACCGTCGTTGGCAATTGACGCGGCGATCTGGTCGACGTCGAGGCCTTGATGGACGCGTTCAGTGAACTGTTCGAATTGGCTCCAGAGTGTCGCTTGATCCTGCAGTTCGCGGAGTTGGGAATTTCTCAAGTAGTCAGAAGCAAGATCGGCGAGTGCTGCCAGAAACCTCAGGAATCCCTGAACTGCTCCGGGCGAGACGTTCGGTCGCTGAAAGATTTCAAGAACACCGAGTACTCTGTCATTGACAATGACTGGACAGAAAAGAAGCAGAAAGTCCGTTGGGTTTTCGGGCATTCCGTCAGGGGCTGATGCGGACGTCGTTCCTGACTGCGGTGACACCGCGTGTGTGTCGGTTTGACGCGAGATTCGATCCAGCAGACGTTGATGTTGTTGTGATCGCTGCTCGACATTCTGAACGTCATCAGCGTCGGGGCCAGTCACCAGTCCAGTCCTGACAAGGTTGACCTGGTGTTCAAGCCGCAGGCTTTCCGACTGTCTCAACCAGACTGCGCCGCCGGTTGCCGCGAGAGTTCGTACGGAGCCTTCCAGCAGTTCAGTGAAAAAGCGATCCGCAGGTACAGCGGCTCGCGATTGCCGAGTGACCTCCTGGACAACTTCTTCGATTTCCCGCCATGTTTCTTCGTGAGCGGCGGGCTCTGTGGCTGAAAAATGCTGACTCATGAAACCGGGGCAAACTCCATACGGCCGGCGGCGGGGGACAACGCAAGTTAATCCACGAGCCAGCGAAGGAACAATACGCCAGCAAGTAATCAGCGGCGAATGTTCAACATTAAAACGGCAGCTGTACTATAGCTGTTGGATCGGCACAGAGCGGTAGAGCGGAGAGGCGAATGTCTCAATGTGGTCAACCATCGGACCAATGGGAGAAAAATACGGACTGGCGAAAGCATGTGTGGCTCTCGCGGCTGCGTAGAGGTTTCCGATAGCACAACCTGTTGAAAATTTATCGATTATTGGATCGCGAAATGGCGTGGGTGTTAAAACAAAGAAGTACGGCACATGGAAGTAGATGTGTCGCTGGAAACCATCTGTTGGTTTAACTATTCGCCAACCAGACCTCGACTTTTGCTGTCAGGCGGGGCGAAAGTGCAGCATCAAAGATCGCATCTATATCGTTAGATAGAGTGTTGTGACGCCGCCTGTTTCTCCGAGCAAGCATGTTCCAATGACCAGGATACCAGAGGCCGTGTACAATTTGTTAGAGACTTTCTCGCGAGAGTTCTCGCCCTGAGTGTGGGAGCGGTTTGCGGGCCTGTTGACGGCGGCAGTCATGGTGCCTGGCAGTCGTCTGATTTCGTGGTCGGGTAGCCGCTCCGCGGTCCATTTCAGTTCGTATACATCGTGCGTTTTCCCATCGATGCGGTTCGATCCAGCTAGCAGCATGTCGTTCATCGCCGGGGACACAAATGGGTGGTCCATGCATTGCGTGTCCAGGTGACCGGCGCAACGCGGACATGGGCACTACCGATGTTGAGCGTTTTGTACCGAATTCGTGAAGAAAGTCGAAAAGCGGGAGTTGTCCACAAGACACCGCCGGAACTGATGCATGGGCTATCGGTTGTCTGGCTGCGCTGGTCAGCAAAATTTCATCCGCTGCAGTGTTACGCGACCGACCGCCGGTCAGCATGGACGACCGCGTGTTGTCGGAACTCGATTGTCCAGCCCCAAGGACGTCGTGGACTCAAACAGCCATCGATACGAATACTCCCTGCAGCATCCGGATTCGCATGAGTGTCAGACGCATTGTTGAATGCGTTCGTTGGTCGCTGGGATGATCGAAGCCACGTTTTCAAGAAAATCAGAGAGCACTTGTCGCTGGAAACTACTAGGGGACGATGCCGCAACACAGTACTTCACGTTGAACCGTGCCTGTTCTGTCTTTACACACTGATTCGTTTACTGGTTCGACCATCTACCCCGGCGAAACAGAGAAACGATTCACGTCAACTGAGCCGGCAAGACGTCGATCACTTTCTTCGACGCCCTGCCAACCGTCCGATACAACGCCTGGGATAAATACCTTTTCCCACAGGCGATGCCACGGACCACCGTTCAAAAAAAAACGCACGCAGGAAGACGGTAATACTTAACGCACTCGCACTTCCTACCTGACTGCAAAAGTCGAGGCTAGCGCATGTCGTCGGCTCTGTCCTCATCACCACTGTCGATGTCATCGTCCATGACGTCGTCGCCTTCCAGTTCTTGATTGGCGTCCGAAATTCGCACATCGGCAGCATCCTCGTGGCCGTCGTGCTGCAGGGCGATTTCACCCTTACGGCGAAAGTCCAACAGCGAGTCGATGGCCGTACCCAACCACAGCGAGGCGAACGGGACGTTCTTAAAGTGTCGATATCCCTTGCGAGTCCGGTGCTGAATGTCGCCGGCCCCAAGCAGGATCAGTTCGAGAATGTCTCGTGTTTCCCGCTTCAGTCCGCGAGCAAAAATTGGCTCGCGAGTCGACGTTTTCATGAACTGATGCTCGTAGACGTAGGACTCGTCGATCTCCACCCGGTGAAACAACCAGGCCCAGACAACTTCTGCCGAGATCAACGCGGTGAATACGTAGGCCGCTGCAACGAAGAAGCCGGGTGATACCGACGCGTCCAAAAGCCGAACATGATTGGCCACCGCCGTCAGCGGATTCCAGGCGAGTTCAACGGTGGAAAAGTGAGCCAGCCCGAAGAACGCGACGATGCCCGTCGCCAGAATGGAGCAACGAATGATGTCGAAGTTGTAGAGGATCGTGATGTAACAGACGAATAACGCGACGAACCAGGCAAGCAATGCCCATCCGGCAGTGAGTACGCCTCCGGCTGTCAGACCAAACAGAGCCAGGCTTCCCCAGATCATCGGGTGCAGGTAAATCGAGTCGCCGTACCAAACGAATCGGATTCGATAGATTCGATCGCGGTCTCGGACGACCTGTCCAATGAGGTACGACAGAAAGTGGGTGCTGAAACCATTCCAGACTTTCGCCAGTGGCCAGATGAGTACCGCCAACGGAGTTAGAATTGCGGCTTTCACCATTTGGAAAAATATGCCTGATGACTTCTGCGAACCTTTCGTCATGGTGGACCTGGTGACTGTAGACATGGCTGTATCCTTTCTCAGAACCGGTCACAAAGGCTCGCTCGAAATGAACTGCCTTGCCGGATTCATTCATGCCCGGGAAAACGCGGCAGATTCGTGAAAGATCATCAGCCCTGCGCGGATTTTGAAGTCTGAGAATATCGGTCAGAATCCAGGAATCCGGAGATCCATCTGCAAAAAGAAAAGCCTCCCAATGCGATGCACGGGAAGCTTTGATATTCAATTCAGTTTTGAGCGTTGAGGATTACTAAGGTGTTGAAGACGCAGTCTCGACTGCACCGGCTTTCGGATCGCGTGTGTCATCCGGGCGATAGATCCAGAGCGGTTTGGTTTTCTCTTTAATCTCTCGCTCGTTCTGATCGAAGCTGTCACCCGGGCGCCAGAAGTCTTGAGTCAGTGTTTTTCGCCAGACGATCACTCCGTCATCAACACGGTCGTTCGTCACCGTGTAATACCACTGCTGGTCAGCAGAGCCGTCTGGTGGGAATTTACCATCGCGAAGCAGGTCACCAACTTGAGCGGCCGCTCGCCATTGCTGTGTGAGCACTCCGTTCCAGACTTGATCGCTAACAAGAAGGTTTCCTTCGTCAGCACGAGCTTTTAGATCGTCGTAAGAAACCGGCCCCTTCACCAGCTTGTATCCGTTTGAGAAGCCTGCCAGAAAGATTGTGAAGAAGTCAGTGTCAGCGGGGACGGCCCGAAAAATGGCGACGCCGTAGAAGCCTTCCGGATCTTCGGCATCTTTCGGGACAGTTGACGGGATTGGCTGTGAGGCTTCGACTGTGTTCAAGAGGCGAAGGCGTTCGCGACGGCTGATTACGCTTTGTGCTTCTGGTATCACTGAATCGTTGATGACAGTACGTTTTCCATTATCAGTTGTGATGAGCGAAATTTCCGGAACGAAGAAGCCGACCGTCGGATTCTCTCCGAGATCGTTGATTGGAACGCGGTCCTGTTCCTCTTGCTTTCGATCGATCTCTCGATTGATCGCTTTATAAACTATGTAGTAAAGCAGTTCCGGTCGTTTAGTACCCGTGCGGGCGTCAGTGATTGGTACTTCAATCATGCGAAGGGATTTGAATTCAAGCTCGAAGATCCACAGGTCCGGTTGGGCTTGTCGTTCTTCGCCGGTCGCGACAGGTTGCGCTACCAGGTTGAATCCGCCTTTGGTTTCGACTTTCTGCGCGACGGCCACGCTTCCCAGCATGGCAAACGCAGCGACGAACCAGGCGGCGATTGGGAAGAGATGTTTTCGAGGGCTGCTCATCAGTGGTGCTCCGTCGGCCAGGCCGGACATACAAGAACTGATTGGAAGTGTAGAATCTTGTTCGATTAGAAAGAATTAAAACAGCATCCAGGTACAAACGGAAAGTATGCGGGATAGTTGCTACACCGCGCGAGGCCGTCTTCCACGTATTTTCAGGATCGACTATATCAACGCAAGATCTGCAGAATCAACGCGTTACTGTCTCAACGACCGAGGTCGTCGCAGGTTGCCGCTTTACTTTGACGATTGATCTGCAGATTCAGTCGTACCTGCCTTACCGGCACCTCTCGCGTAAGTTCGCGCAAGAAGACGTTGAAACCGGGTTTATCGGATCAATTGACGGACCACGAAGGTCAGCATTCGAAATGCTTGAGAGATCCCGGCGGCCTATCACGAACAAGGATTGCCAAGATGTTGTGGTCAAATTCCAGGCTGATGGTATCCGTCTTGGTCGTTGTCATGTCGTTTTCCTCGAGTGGCTGCGGATCGTTCTCGGCCCGCAACCTGCCAGATTTTGATGACATGTTCGGAGCCAAAGCTGGCACCCGCGACGAGGAACAGCATCGTCAAAGCTACCAGAAGTCGCGGGATCCTGAAGATCTGCGATGGCTTCTGGCTAATCGGATTAGTTCAGGCATGTCGACATCCGAGGTCAGGCGAATCATTGGTCAGGAAGGTCGACGGCTCCACAATGATAGTTGGATCAAAAAAGGCGGCGGCTACTACCAGAGCGGCGACGAAGTCTGGAAATGGGAACAGGATCGCAATGGTCAGAGCTTGATTCTGGTATTTCGTGAAGGCCAACTCGTGAATTTCGACCCTGCGGACTACTCAGAGGAGTTGGAACTGTTTGAGTTCTGATTCTGACAGGTTGATTGCAGATTTGCCGTATTTTCACGGGCGACCATGTCTTTCATTAGTCCCGGTCCATTGGTCGTACCGGAAACTGGTTGCCGAAATGGTATCTGGATGGCAATGACGCGAATCTGCCGAACGGGCATGTCTCAGTGATCGAGTGTATCCGCAGTGATTTTGCCGCGTTGACACGTTTCTGCCCTTGCCGGATACTCCCTTGTGGCTTGGAGTTACCGAAATTTCAGATGATTTCAGTGTGCTCCGGGCGACGATCTTGACCTTATCGAAGAATTCTGATGACTGACTCTACGCACACGGATTTTGATCAATACGCAAAAGAGTGGGCAGTTCGTGCCCGAATTGCGTCTCGTGAACTGACCGTGGCTCGGGGTGAGCAGAAGAACGCCTGGCTAGAACGGTCGGCAGAATTGCTTCGAACTCGGACCGCTACGGTCCTCGAAGCCAACTCAAAAGACATTGAAGCGGCTTCGACATTTGGACTGACGAATGCGCAGGTCGATAGACTGAGGCTCGACGAAAACCGAATCGAAGGAGTCGCGGCGGCGTTGGAAGAAATCGCGAAATTGCCGGATCCGATCGGCGAGATCTTCGAAAGCAACACCCGGCCGAATGGTTTGCTGGTTACCCGAGTTCGAGTGCCACTTGGAGTCGTGTTCTTTATTTTCGAATCGCGCCCGAATGTAACGGCCGATGCGGCCGCGATCTGCGTGAAGAGTGGCAATGCGGTGATCTTGCGAGGCGGAAAAGAGGCGTTCCACAGTAACCATGCAATGCATGGTCTGCTGGTCGAAGCTCTGAAAGAAGTCGGTCTGCCGAAGGATGCTGTTCAGCTAGTCGATACGACCGACCGGGATGCTGTGGGATCGTTCCTGCGGCTTCGCGATCTGATCGATGTGACGATTCCTCGGGGCGGAAAAGGCTTGATCGAGCGAGTTGCCCAGGACGCGGCGATGCCCGTCATCAAGCACTACGACGGAAACTGCCACGTCTTTGTCGATAAGGCTGCTGATCCTCAAATGGCAACGAACATTGTGGTGAACAGCAAAACCCACCGGCCAGGGGTCTGTAACGCTGCCGAGTCATTGTTGATTCATCGTGATGTCGCAGCCGATCTTCTGCTCCAGATCGCTGACGCGTTAAAGGAAGCAGGTGTCGAACTTCGATGCTGTCCAAGGTCGCAGGAATTGATTTCTGATTCGGTGGCCGCGACCGACGAAGACTTTTATACGGAATTTCTGGGACTCGTAATGTCGGTCAAAGTCGTTGACGATGTTGAGGATGCGATTACTCATATTAACAAGTACGGCTCACACCACACAGACGCGATCGTGACGCGAGACCTGCCGACTGCCACTCAGTTTTCAGCATCAGTCGACTCGGCAGCGGTTCACGTCAACACAAGCACCAGGTTCAACGACGGCGGCGAATACGGATTGGGAGCGGAAATCGGAATAAGCACCGACAAGTTTCATGCTCGCGGGCCATGTGGACTTCGGGAATTGACCAGTTACAAGTACATCGTTCACGGAAACGGCCAGATCAGGTAACTTCAACTCATCAGAAGGGTCGAACGCCGAAATCAAAATCGTCCGCTGTCAGTCACTGAGTAGTCGCTCAGAGCCTGACCAGACAACCGGGCGGAGTTCGGTGATTCAACCTGGGAGCAGCCACGAATGGCAGACGTTCTCAGCCAATCAGAAGTCGAATCGTTGCTGGCAGCTCTTGAGCCCGGCGACGCAACCGGTGCGGTGAAAGAGTCAGACTACGCCGCTCGCGTTTCGATTTACGATTTCAAACGCCCGGAGCGAGTCTCCAAAGAGCAGATGGAGGCGTTTCAGACGCTACACGAAGGCTTCAGTCGTGAGCTGAGTGCCGCACTGAGTGCGATGCTCAGAAACATCTGCGAGGTCAAGTTGCTCAGCGTGGACCAGCTTACCTATAGCGAATTCGTGTTCAGTCTTGAGGACCCGACGTGCTTCATTCTGGTCGATTCAAAAGGTCTCGCTGGGAAGATCATCCTCGACCTCAATCCCAGCATTGTGTTTCCGATTGTCGACCGATTATTAGGCGCGAGCCGTGAATCGCAAGGCGCAAGCTCCGTTCAACGCCCGCTGACTCAAATCGAAGTACGGCTGGCGACGCGCGTCACCGATCTAATTCTAGAGGCGCTCTCGAACGCCTGGGCTGAAATCTGTGACCTGCAGCTCAAGGTCGTTCAGATCGAAAGTAACCCGCAACTTGTGCAGATTGTTCCGCCGAACGAAGTTGTCGTACTGATCAGCTTTGAAATCACGTTCGGAGAATCTCGCGGGATTCTCAATCTGTGCATCCCGTTTAATACGATCGAGTCGAAAGCCAGCAAGCTCACTTCTACAAGTTGGGGCTCGCACGAGAAACGCGAGTTGGATGATGCTCAGAAGACGAATCTGAATGCCAGTCTCACGATGGCCAACGTGGAACTGAATGTCGAGATTGCGGAGACAGAACTATCGACCGCCGATATCATGAACCTCGAAGTAGGCGACATCATCATGACCGAGGCGCCTGCTGAACTTGGGGCTTCCATCAAGATCAGTGGCCGGTCAATGTTCCGAGGCATGCCTGGCGTTTATCGCGGTAAGAAAGCGATTCGCATTACGGAGATGCTCGAATCGCCAGCACAGGCATTGGGACTGGAGCCAAAATCGGACGATTCACCGTAGGGTTGTTCAAGAGTTCTGTAGGGTTATTCAAGAGTTCTTCAGCAGCTTCTGGATCACGCTTCGCAGGTTCCTGCCTCGGACGTCAAACTGGTGCAGCTTTCCGCTTTGATCAACGATGAACAACGACGGGATCGTGGGGACAAAGTAGCTTTCCCGAAGTGATTCGACGGTGCTTCGTTCAACGATCATCGGCCATGTGATTTTGGCCCGAGTTGTGAATTGCTCGACGATCGAAGGATCTTCGTCGAGGCTGATGCCGATGATTTCAAATCCGTCGTCGTGGTAATCCGCGTAAATTCGTTTCAGGTTGGGCATCTCTTCGAGGCACGGCGGGCAGTTTGTTGCCCAGAAGTCGATGAGTACTACTTTGCCTTCGAGACTTGCAAGACTGACTGTTCCGCCAGTGATGTCCGAGCCTTCGACGTCAGGAGCTCGCTGGTCGACCATCTCCATCTTTTTGATGCGGTTTTCGCATAGACTGCGAACGTCTGCGTTCAGGAAGAACTTGCTGGCGATTTCCTCGTAAACGTGCCGTGCGGCAGCAAAGTCTCGGGTGAGCTGGAGTTGAGTTGCCAGTTGTCGGCCGAATTCGATTAACGTTCCGCCGGATTGAAACCTTGCGAAGCGAAGCTGCGAAATGAATAGTTCGACGGCCTCTTCTGACTTACCTCCTTTGGCCAGCCCTATGGCCAGAACCTGCTGAGCAATTCCTCGCGTCGCTGCTGAAGCATTGGGAGATTTCATGTAGGTTTGGGCAAGCTCGACGGCTTCAGGTTCGAATCCGTGCCCGAGCGCTGTAACAAACAGCCACTGCCAGGCACGCTCGGCATCTGCCGCGGCGCTGTTTTTGGCGACGTACTTCGTTACCCGGTCAAAAGTCGCTCGCGTTTGTTCAGCGATAATCGATTCAAATGTCGTCGTGGGAACTTCGTTGGCGAAACTTCTAATTGGTGTCGAGGCGGATGAAAGAGTTGCCGCGGCTAAGATAGCGACGGTAGCAAGTCGACTGTATGAGGAGTTTGTCATGGCGCCCCTGAGTTTTGGATGTCTGGAGTGTTCTGGATTCGAGTTTCGAAACACGAATTGGCAGCGAGGGTACTGATTCCGGCACATGTTCGAAATCGCTTCCCTTAAATTATGAATCCGAGCATTTTTCTACAGAGAGTACAGATGAACACAGTGAGTCTCGACAGGATACAGTTGTACTGTGTGCGGCTGGGGTTCTGCGTGGTCCAATCTGGAAGTTATTTCGGCGCATAAAAAAGGGCACCGGTGTGATACCGGTGCCGCGGGGAAGAACGAAACGCAGCGGAGGGGAGACTGCACTTGTAAGCAACCTGGGAGGGAGGACGTCGCTTACAAGCATGGGAGAGGGGAAGGGAGAAGGGAGAAGGGGAAGGGAGGGAAACGTTGCCGGATGGAGCCCGGCGGCCGGAATAGAACCGGCGGGAGAAATCAGTGAGCGGCCGCGATTGGCATACTCACTGGAGGGAGGCTTGGTGAGACTTCTGCGGTCGGAGTACTGGCTTTCCAGCCGCCGACGCGTGCGATTCCGGCCGCTCGCGTTGATCGCGGTCGGACTGGTTTGAACATTGATCGCTGCCCGAGGGTTCGGCCAGGATTTTCTACGGCACTGCGTCGGACTGGTTCCTGGTTACGCTCGATGCTGTTGACTTCATCGCGATCGTCGTGTGCTCGGTTAATGTCGTCAGCCTGTCGTGAAGCTGCTCGTGTCGTCGCCGGTTTGGCTGCACTGACTGGATCAGGTGTCGGAGCCAGCGAGATGGTCGTTGCAGGAGTACTGATCGTGTTCCAGCCCAAGGCTGTCCGATTGAGGGCTGCGTAGGCGCCGAATCCGTATGCGGTCTTCGTGACAGGTACGGTCTGCATGACAGTGATTGGCTTCATCGCAATGACTTCTTCTTCAACCCAGCGAACTTTATTCACAGCAACTCGCCGAGTCGTCTGCTCAGGAACGTACTTCGTCACTTTGTACGTCTGCTGGCGGACAGACTGCACCGCGACTCGTCGAGTCACTGGCACTTGAGCAGCGCATGTTCGAGGAACAAACTGCCGTGTCGCGACAATGTTTGGTGTGAACGCTGATCGGATTCGGTAGGCCGATCGGTTCAACCACCCCAGCGGGCTTGGTGAAGGATCGTACTGACATGGAGTCAGCTTCTGTCGGTAGTGATAGTTGGTCTGCCAGTTACCAGTCTGCGTCGTGCGAGTCTGATACTCGGTTACGTTCTGATAGGTGGTCATCGGGACGTCGACAGTCTTCGTCTCAACAACCGGTCGGTAGGTCGTGACGGGCTGCTCAACGTACTCGACCTCGGTGACTGGTCGTCGAACTTTGTGTTTGACCTGCTGGTACTGAGTGATCGGCACCTGCTGGTAACATGTCTGGGCGACGGGACGGGCAACTGGCTGAGTTGCACAGCCACAGCCCGGCAATGAGAACCATTGGGCCGAGGTGGCTGATGCAGAGGTGAGGACAGCCGCACCTGCGAGAGCACTGAATGCCCAGCGGATCTGTCGAGTCATTGCAAACCTTCCTGGCAAAATTGCGGAGAGATGAAATCGAGTGAGATGAATCGAATGCCCGAAGCCGACGTTGCATCGGTTCGATCGGCGGAACAGAACCAGGTGAAAAGAACTCTTCACCGACAGGTTCGAGGGATGGCTCCACCGCTGCATTTTGCGTTGACTTCAAGCCGATGGAAATTCGCAGAAGTGCGATTCCGATTTCGACATTGAGGAGTTGAAGTCGCTGCTTCGCTTGCCGATCAAGCAAGGCGGATGTGTATCGCCGCTCGCGAAATTCGGGCAAGACTTTGCAGCGTGTCTGTGACGCTTTTGAAGATTTGACAAGAAATTCTTCAGAACGCGCTAAACCTTTGAGGCATCCAGAACCGACGACACGCGCGAACGAGGCTTAGTTGCAATAATTTCAGTGTCGAGTGTTAATGCAGGGGGAACAGGCTATCGGGGGCGTGGCTGCAAATAAGCTTCGCGTTGCTCTTCAGGCGTACTTACGTCGTGCCTTTCGGCAAAGGCATCACCATTTAAGATGTGAAAGCATTCTGTGAGCGTTACCAGGAAGTGTTCCAGGAAATTTTACAGGGTGCGTCTTGACGTACTACTGCTCAAAATTCGTCGCTGGTACGTCAAGACGCACTCTACGTAAATCGGGTTCTCCTGAATTCGTTGAATGCGGATTCTTGTGATTCGAAACTTGGATTCAGGAGCGAGGAATTCACCCTTTACTGTACTGTCAGCATGACCGTTTTTGATTGATCGCGAATCTCGGGTTCGTAGTACTGATAAGCGACCGACGCTGGCGCCTGAGCTTTGACTGGAAACTTCGCTCGGAGTGAGTATTCAAAGACGACCGGGACACCGTCGCCTGGAATACTGTCAAAATACAGCATCACATGGCGTCCCTTCGATTCGAATCGTCGAATCAGTCCCGAACTGACCAGCCGCTGGAACGATTCCAGTTCGACATCAAAGCCTGGCGGAATCCCCAGATCAACGAGCGTCATCGGTGCACTTTCAGGGCGGCG
>JACLAC010018481.1_pt1 | contig 30893 bp, 30 predicted proteins | sample 8027881 | NCBI WGS metagenome assembly JACLAC01 (sample SAMN15725517, study PRJNA655200) | protist metagenome | isolation source: fluorescence activated cell sorting (FACS) single amplified genomes of... | place: Spain: Blaines Bay Microbial Observatory, Mediterranean Sea | collected 2016-01-19 | reverse complement strand
ACTTCATTTAGCATCGAACCAGATCGAGATGATTCCAGTTGGAATTGGGCAACTAACTAAACTAACTATGCTCCATTTAGGATGGAACCAGATCGAGGTAATTCCAGCTGAAAGTAGTCTCTTGACTAGTCTTATCAATCTCAATTTGGGGTACAACCAAATCAGGACTTTTCCGCAGATATTGAATAAAACAACCAATTTAGAGGTCTTAAATTTAGAATCGAACTTAATAGAATTTTTACCCAGTATGATTGGAAATCTGAAAACTCTTCACGACCTAAATCTGAAAAATAACAATTTGACAGATATTCCAGCTGAGATAAATAAACTATTCAAACTGCAATCTCTCAATTTGAACCAGAATCGATTACAGAAATTTCCTACCGAAGTAAACAAACTATCAAATTTACAACAACTCTATTTGAGCGATAATCAAATAAAATTTTTACCATCGACGATTAGAGATCTAATTAAACTAGAAAGATTACACTTAGATGGGAATGCACTCGGTCAATTACCGATCGAATTGAGCCAATTGAATAGGTTGATGGAATTGGACCTGAGCAAAAACTTAATCTATCAAATCCCATCTGAATTAGGCAGTTTAAAAAGGTTAATATCCCTTGACCTGAGTCATAATTGTTTAACAGAGATACCATCAGAGATTCTAGAGATACAACAATTAGAAATGCTTAATTTGGATAAGAATGTCAGGCGTGATAAGGTGACTGATTTTGGTAAAGTATTGACTTACCAAGAACATCTCGAACAATTAGAACTTCTAAAACAAAATGCAAAGAAGGAAATTCAGATCAAAAAAGACTTCTTATCCCAAGTAAGTCACGAAATCAAAACACCAATGAATGGGGTAATTGGCTCTCTAAGTTTAATTGATGCCGAACAGTTAAATTCTGAGCATAGAAGTCATATTAATAGAGCAAAAAATTCCGGACAATACCTGCTAACGGTTATTAATGAGATCCTTCAGTTCGCTGAGATAGAAGATGGTAGAATCGTATATCACCAAGAACCATTTGATTTAGTTAACACCTTTAGACAAGCTCGACAAATCTTACTTCCTTTATCTGAACAGAAAAAAATCCAATTAAATCTGGATTACCCACTCACAATGTGTGGTAAGTGGTTAGGTGATCGTCAAAAAGTCAAACAAGTAGCAATCAACTTAGTTTCTAATGCCATAAAATTCACGATGGTTGGTCAAGTGAAGTTAGTACTCAAAACTACTAAGTTTGGAATTAGAGTAGAAATCATAGATACAGGAATTGGCATTCCAAAAGATCAAACAGCAAATATATTTGAGTCATTTAATCAGGCAAGTCCAGAGATCGGTCGTAGTTACGGAGGAACGGGTTTAGGTTTAAGCATTAGTCAGAGGTTTGTTACAGGCATGGGTGGAAAGATCGGGGTAGACAGTAAGATTGGAGAAGGATCAAATTTTTGGTTTGAGTTACCATTAGTACAAGTTAATTTATGGAAAGAACCAGAAATGGAAAAGAAAAAATCAATTAATTTATCAAACATGAAGGGGTTAGTAGTTGATGATAATACGGTTAATCGATTTATTTTCCGAAAATTTTTGGAGAATTTAGGCTGTCAGGTAGATGAAGCCGCCAATGGTACAGAATGCTTGACGAATTACCAACAAAATCAATATGATCTCATACTAATGGATTTACAGATGCCGGAAGCAAATGGCTACATGGTAACGGAACAAATCAGGCAACTGGAACAATCATCTGGACTTAAAAGGGTGCCAATTCTGGCGATATCCGCAAGAATAGAAGAAGTAAAAGAACAGTGTAAGTTAGCTGGAATGGATGGGTATGTAGGTAAGCCGTTTAGGTCTGATGAACTAATTGAACAACTGAGCCAAGTCATAAATTAAATACTTAAATTTGGTTTCCCTTAAAGAAAGGGTATGTTAGGAAGAAAAGATAAGCTTTGGACAACAGCTAAAAAGGTGATCGAAAAGATATTGCGAATGGCACACAAATTACTTTTTGCAAATTAGCTCAGAATGATTTACTTGTTAGTAGGATAACCGTGAATAAATCATTCTGAGCTGGGTAGAACTGAACCCCACGAAAAGTAACAGATTTACGTAGTAAGCGGGTAATTAGCTATACCAGTTTTGATACTTGTTTTTTTCACATCTTATAATTCATCATTAGAATTTTCACGGGTAACTTTCCATACTCACGTTTTGAATGTTAATTAAGAAAAATAAAGTAGGACAAACTCTGTTACCGTAGGTACAGTCCAAGGTTCATTTCGTTCTTGTTATCTTCACTCATTTTCGTGTTTTTCACAATTATAGGGAATCTTATTAAACCTTTAGATTTAGGACAAGAGTTTTCGGTCAACTTCCCGTTCATTTTGTGATGAAGGATATTACTCAGAAATCAAAATGGTCAATTTAAATTTGAAAATAATCCTTCAACATGTATTTTCAGCTTTTATGGGACTATTTTTTGTTTTGGTTGGCATAAAGCATTTCACAGATCCCGTATGGTTTGAACCAATTGTCCCGACTATACTAGGGAACTCAAGAATCTGGGTATATATAAGTGGTGTGCCTGAGGTTTTGCTAGGAGTAGCAATTCTCATCCCGAAATACCGGACTTGGGCAGGTCCATCAATTGCCCTTCTTCTGATAATCCTTTATTGGGCTAATCTCAACATGTGGATAAACGACATTCCTCTCAATGGAAAAACATATGCGGCTAGGTGGCACATATTACGTGGGTTAGCTCAAATTGTTCTGATCAGTATTGCGTTTTGGTTAAGTGATTGGTCGATTTCTATTTTTGCCAAAAAGAAAGCTAAATATGAATCGTATGATAAGTGATATTGATTAATTTATTGTTTCTAAGTTCATCATAGTTGTCTTTAGTACAATTATGATGAAAGAATTGGATTTACCCTCTATCACTGTTTTACCCAAATAGTTTCAAATTTTATCTTATCTGATTTTCATCTATTACACACAGATATTAGTAGCGAAAACATGCCAAATGTAAAATTTCTGCCCCATCATATTGAGCATTTATAGTCCGATTTATTCTTCGCTAATTTTCGTTTTAATAGCCATCTAAATGTATGTATTCTTAATGATTAATTGTTCTAATTTGCTACCCCCTCTCATCTTTACGAAACAATAACGATTCTGTATCATACCTGTACAATCTAAAGATAATTAAAGATGAATCTTACTCAAAAGAAAAAGGATCTACTGAAACAAGAATGGTTAAAGCTTTCTTCTCCTTGGATCAAAGAAACTCGTGAAGGTCGTAATTCTCATAGAAACGGATTATTGGATCAACCGATGTTAGAGGCTTGTGGACACGTAAAAGGTTTACGAATTCTTGATTGTGGATGTGGAGAGGGCCGTTTTGGTCGAATCCTGACGCAGCGTGGTGCCAGTTATGTATTGGGTCTGGATCTTTGTGAGCCAATGATCAGAGCGGCTAGGGAATTACAGCCAAGCCGTAATGAATATAGAATAGCTGATGTACAAGATTTGTCTTTTCTTGCAGACCAGAGTTTCGATCTGGTTGTTTCCTATCTCAACCAATGTGATTTACCTGACTTTATGGCTAATACGAGAGAAGTATATAGAATTCTCAGAAATGAAGGACGATTCGTTATCGCCAATTTACACCCGATGAGATCAGCTGGAGAAGGCTGGTATAAGTCAGAAGATGGGATTAAACAACACGTAATGTTAGATCGTTATTTTGAAGAAAATGAGCGTCATTGGAAAATGATGGGAGAGAGTTTGACCAATTTCCATCGGACATTATCAACCTATATACAAGGATTTATAGAGGTTGGATTTAATATCGAGGCGATAATCGAGCCTACTCTTAATAAAAAGAAATCGGTAGAATTCCCGGATCTATTGGATGAACTGAGGGTTCCCAATTTTATAATATATTGTCTAAATAAGACCTCCGATCAACCATAAAATATTCCGGCTTCGATAGTGACAAGGGTTAAAATTTGTTGTATTGCTTCAGTTGAAGAAGCAAATTTAGCTATTAACTTTGGTGCTTGGGCTTTGGGATTAGTTGGACATATGCCTAGTGGTCCTGGGGTTATCTCAGATCTGGCTATTGCAAAAATTACTTCCTCTGTCCCAAGTTATATCAAGACTTGCTTACTGACCAGTGAAACTACTGCAGATGGAATTATTACACATCACAGAAAAACATCGACAAATATGATTCAGATTGTTGATTCTGTTGATCGTAAAGTCTATGAAGTCTTAAGAAAAGAATTACCGAAAGTGTCCATTGTGCAAGTAGTACACGTAACTGATCGATCTGCGATCGATACCGCCCTAAAAATTACATCTTACGTTGATTATCTGTTATTAGACAGTGGTAATCCTAATTTAGCAATTAGGGAATTAGGAGGGACAGGTCGAACTCATAATTGGGAATTGTCTGCAGAAATTGTTGAAAGGAGTTCGATTCCTGTGTTTCTGGCAGGGGGATTAGGAGGAGATAACGTTAAAAGTGCAATCGAAAAAGTAAACCCTTTTGGGATAGATCTATGTAGTAAGATTAGAACAAAGAACAGGTTAGATCAGAAAAAACTTCAGATTTTAATGGAAAGAGTAACGGAAAATTCATAGAATCACCTCGCTTTGAATATCTCTAGTTAAGTTAATTTCAGTCCGTATTCGAAAAAGAAACACACTGTTGAATCTATAAGAGTATTCCACACAACAAGCATTCGAGCGTACACCGGCTTATCTTTCGAGCCAATTTCAGTAAGAAATTACTTAAGAAACAAACGTGAATTTTGATTTGGACGCCGACGATCTAGATACCGAGTGAGCTAAAACTAACCCTTTCAGATATTCTTTAGTTATTTAACATAAAAAACTCTTCAATATCTATCCTGTTTACTCGGCCTGCAATTGTTTGTCCTTTATCACATGCCTCAGGTAAGCTACTACTTTGTCTTGGCCATTATATTTAGCCCAACCCAAAGCATCTGATTGGTATCTAAAGTCTTTAATTGTTGGGTCCGAACCTCGTTCAATTAGAAATTGAACCATATCTAATTTACCAAAAAAAGCCAAGTGGTGTAGGATAGTAGCGGGTTCGTGTAAACTCCACTCGGCATCTATATCTGCACCTTGGTCTATTAAATAATTAGCTATCTCCTTATGTTGGTTCATGCAAGCAAGAGCCAAACCAGCAGCTAAATCCGCATTCATGTGGTGGTCCAGGTAAGTTTTTACTTTCGATAAATCACCCAACCCTGCTAAAGTCGGCAGATCGTACGGGGGTGTCCATAGGTCCTTCAACAATTCCACCATCTCACGATTTCCATATTCAATGGCGTAGACTAAAGCATTGGAGTTCGGGCGAGAATTGGTCTTACCGATATATGCCCCTGAATCCAATAATAATTTGGCAAATAAGTACCCATCCGAATAAGCCGCCAATTCAAGTAGAGCTACTTGCTGCCTTATAAACTGTCGACTGAGTAGTGATGGTGTTTCTTCTACAACATACTGGAATAAGTTCATATCTCCGTTGACAACAGCAACCTCAGCCTGAATTAGTTGATACATTTCCCACGCAGGCAATGTATCATTCATAATGATTTGACTTCGGTGTTGAATCATATAGGATAGAAAATCGGGCTCACATTTCCCCTTGATTCTTTGGCATAACTCTTGGTCTATTTCTACCAACTGTTCTAAAAGAAGTTTGGCTGTCGATTTATGATTGAACCGAATAGCATATCGCAAAGCATCGGCAATCAACCATTTATCTGTCAATTCACCATTTTGATCTTTCCATACGTAATGAAGAGGATCGGAAGTACTCCTCAGCCAATTAGTTGGTGGTGCTGTATTTACCCTAATATTTTCACTTAGTAACCAATTTTTAATTTCTTTGGTCTGACCTAGAGCTGCTACAACCCTAAGACAGACTGGTAGCTCGTTTTCTTGCCTTAACCACTCAATCATTGGAAAATCAGCTGTACTAAGAGCTCTTAGACAGAATTTAGCGTCAATTACAGCACCATGTCTTTTCAGGATATCAGCGCATTCGGGCGTTGACCAGAAATCAGGTTCATCTCCCGAGAAATTAGCATACGAAAGTGTATGATGGATAAGGGGTTGATCGGATATGACCACCTCGGAGTTGTCTAGTAAGTCGGAGTATTTTCCTAGTAGTTGATGAAGAGACTCTGAGTCTTTTTGCTCGATAAATAAAACAGCTTGTCTGAATGCCTGAGATCTGTTTGTCATTTTTCTTCCCTAATTAATAGCTATCCAGTTAGGTGTCAGTACGCCATTGTAATTAACATTTGATCCAATTATTTTTTAATCGATCGAGATTTCTATTTCGGTTACATGCTGGTTCCTACCACCAAAGTCGTATCGATGATAGAGTTCTCGGTACAAAACTTCTGTATATTTATAACCAGCTTCTGCCGCCCTACGTTCCCAATTAATTTTCTGCCAACCGCTATTCTTCTGATAGGGAAATGGGCCGATATACAGAATGCTACATACTTTCAAAGCTGGTAAGTGAACCAATTTGAACTTAGTAGATGGCAGCGTGTTTGTATTAACCTGATTTACTACAACACCTGTTTGGAAGATCATGGCTTTTTGAGCTTCATCCACCCAGTTGTATAGGTAAATTTCTTCCGGTGTGTCAAATTCTCTGACAATTTGATACTTTTTCATAAAAAACCTAAGATCATCGAGCTCCATGTAGGGCAACATCTCTGTTCCTAATTTAATAGGCTCAGGGCTACTCTTGACTAGGAATTGGGTGGGTTGATAGTATTTGACCACGGGTACCGTAATAATATATTCTTCACCAGTCTCTGCTACTTGATATTTTTTTTGGTCAACTATTGAGAGGACGTGGCTTGTTTTCATGGTAATTCTCAGTGGGTAATGGGTCTCTCGGTCTGTTGTGTAATCGTTCAAGCTTGGAAAACTATTGGGATAGTCAGTTATGAATTGTTTCCTGCAACCAGTTAGGCCTAAAAGCAAATTCAGGCCCGCATATAGCCACAGGCAAAAATTACTAAACCAAGGTTTGAAAAAATTACCCATGGGAGATCCCAACGCAAATCGGTCTGTTGTGTGAAAAGTGGAACGCAAATTACTTCATAGGGAAGTGAGTTTCTGTTACGCTAGATAATAACTAAGAATTGATCATCTGTAAATACCGAGATAAGCTGACACTATTCTCTATATCGGAAAAACATTATGAACCCACATCAATCCAATCAAGCTTTTTGGGATGCTTCCGCAAACTGGTGGAAAGAAAAAGAAGATCATCGTGGACTGTGGAGAAAGGCTCATGAAAATCCTTCTTTGGTTTTGGGCCCACTAGAGATGTCCTTTGTTAATAATATCGAAGGGAAAGAGGTTTGTGTTCTAGGTAGTGGGGACAACGAGGTCGCTTTTGCTTTAGTGGGTCTTGGTGGACGGGTCACTTCGGTGGATTTCTCACAACGTAGGCTCGATATTGCTGCTAATCGTGCTAGCCAACTTGGCCTTCAACTGTCGTTTCTCCAGGCAGATGTAACAGACTTATCTGCCTTGACCTGCAGTAGTTTCAATCTGGTTTATACTGGTGGACATGTATCCGTATGGGTTGCTGATATTGAAAAATACTATTCTGAAGCAGTTCGTATATTAAAGAGTAGAGGTATCTTCTTAGTAAGTGAATATCACCCCATCCGCCGAATGTGGACTGATGCCAATGGCAAAGAAAATTCTTGCTATAACTATTTAAACCGAGGTCCTTACGAATATAGGTCAGACGAAGGATTACCAACTTTTGAGTATCACTGGACGGTTTCAGATCATGTTCAGTCGGTGGTAGATGCCGGTTGTGAACTGGTCAAAGTTGAAGAACATGATCTTCAGGTTGAGGATGAACATTGGCTCGAAGTCAATCTGAATAATTTTCCATCTACCTTGATAGTCGTTGGCCGAAAAAAAACAGTTAACTCCGACATTTGAAAGATCGTATATGTTCACACAGTTAAGTGCAATGAACTGCAATTAAACTGATTATTACTTTAGGTCTGGGGATTAGTTATTTATCTCAAAAAACTCAGCTAGGCTTAATTAGGAAACAGTAGCAGTATGGAACAGTTTCACTATCGGCATCGTCAATTACCAGTCTGGTTTATAATAATGGTGCTCTCTTTTTGGTTACTGTCCCTAATGTTGATATGTGCTAAGTCGAGAGCTGCACTGGTGCTTTTATTACCGTCTGTCATTTTTACTACTGTATTTTGGGGGTTGACGATCGAAGTCAATAGTAAAGAAATTCGACTATGTTTTGGTTTGGGCTTAATTAAACGTACCATCTGCCGGAAAAAAATTGATCAAGTAACACAGGTCCGTAATCGCTGGTGGTATGGCTGGGGTATTCGATTAACACCACACGGCTGGATGTGGAGTATGGGCGAGCTGGATGCAATAGAGTTGACATATAGAAACAATAAAAAATTTCGTATAGGCACCAATCAACCCCAGTTCTTATTGAAGGCCTTAACCAATAGTTAGTCTTTCTGGTCATGATTTCTTTTGAATTCTGGGGGTGGAACGAGTTAGTACAAAATTAAAAAACTGATGTCTACCAATGAGTACCGGGTCACACTTCGCGTAGTTTTGCTTGCCCCTCCACGAGATATTCTGTATTGTCTAGAGGATAACCAAGGTAGTTTTGTTTCCACGACCAAATCCACCGGTGATGATATCCGGTTTGATTTTTCCGCCGTTGTTAAACCCAACCAGCGATCTAAAAAACCAAACTTCACAGGTCCATTCTGCCGTGGGACTCCAGCGAAACGTTTTTTTTACATCAATATTGGTCAGTGCGCGGGACAAGTAGACACTCTCTGGCAAAGGAAAGCCAAGGTTTGGCTGAGTGGTTGGCCCATGTATGTTCAGCCGAGACCAGAAGAAATCACGTGGCAAATGGTACAGGAGGTCTCGTCTGATCGTAGCACAATCTTGGTGACAAAATACCAGGGGCAAGCGAACGATGGCAGCCCGAATTTACACGGTGCTAGTGGTTGGAAAGTTGGTTTAAAGTGATCCGATTAGGTGAAATCAGTTCTGACTGTGGGTCAAAATGGTTGAAGAATCCAATTGGTTCGTTCAAAATAGCCTTACAAGATAATGATTTCTCTCTGTTTGAGAAAGATCTGACCAACGACTTAGTTCGAGAAGAGCTCAACAACGGTATATTTGATTATGGACGTCCAGCATCGTTAGAGGCATCCAGCTACGAAGATGGTTGATCTGTTAATGGAGTGTGAATTAGAAATAGATGCTGTAACTCAGTTTTGGGCTAACGGTTTCTAGTTAAAAAATACCAGTTGTAGTAAACGGGCACCTGATAAAAAAATGTACTGAGCCTGCTGTATATGTGGCTGCAGCCCTCAGGCTTTCTGATATTGTATTTTACTTACTCTACAAGGATAGCTCTCTGGTAAATACTCTGGGTGGTGATGGGGCTACGGCCCTTCATTTTGCCCATACGACCAAGATTGCTAATATCTTTCTGGATTGCAATGCCGATCTGGATACACGTGTCGGACGACTCTTCTATTCCGGCCCAGATACAGATTAACTCTGCCACTGATGTTGCGCGACTTTTACTAGATCGTGGTGCAACACCGGGTATATTTCTAGCAGCTACCCTGGGGGATTTATCTTTAGTCATTGAATTTAACCCAAACAGTGTTGCTGATCACATCGTTAACAATGGTGGTTCATTTGCTGATATTGGTTTTCAGGGGAAAGGTGGAAGCATTTATTTGCCCTCTACTGGACACCCGACTATAAATGCTAGTCTAGTGTAAGCCAGAAAATAGAGGATAAAGAGAAAAATGACTCAAGAGAATCAGGTACATCATGAAAACGATCCATTCTATAAACTGTTGGCCACAAAATATGATCAAGAAAAGGAAGCGTTGGGTATCCAGATCTTAAATGATCATTCCCAGATTGCAACCCTCGAATGGGTCGGGCCGGACGAACAAGGAAACCCCTTCGTGAGAGGTAGTACAGCTCTACACTATGCAGCCAACGACGGCAAGCTGAATCTAGTTCGAGAATTAGTGCGTTTTGGTGCTGATGTCAATGCGAGTAAGGCCAACTGGTATCGATCGGTACTGTCGTGGGCAGCCAACAACGCGCGCGTTGATACCATTCATCTACTGCTGAGTTTAGGAGCCAGTGCTAATTCGCTAGATTGCCTACATGCTGCAGCTTGGGGAGGATCAGCCAGAGGAGAAGGAAAAGAAGATCAGTATGCTGCTGTACTGAAAATTTTGGTCGAAGCAGGTGCGAATCCTAATGATTCTCGACACTATAAAAACAGAACCCCACTGAAGATAGCTTTAGAATCAGGTAATACGGGAGCCATCACCTATTTAACCTCCATTGGTGCTGAAGCTACAGAAACCAAATGAGCTCTAATTATTGATTCATGATAACAGATAAATTTTTAACCTTAGCTTGTTTAGAATATACAGATCAAGATTGTGTAGATAGATATGCGGAGGCCCAATCCATGTTAGATCTGCATGGAGATCGACTGGAACCAGATATTTATACGGCTTCCGTTATTGGTGATGTAGATACCGTGAGACGTCATCTACAAACAGATCCGTTGTTAGTGAGACAAAAGGGTGGTCCACGAGAGTGGGATCCGCTACTCTACTTGTGTTATGGGAGAGTCATTAGTTCATCTACTGGCTACAACAGTCTAAAGACGGCAAAATTGTTATTAGAATTTGGGGCCGATCCCAATACAAACTTTACTTATCCATATGGTTCCATATTTACCGCGATTACCGGCGCCTTGGGTGAAGGTGAACGTGGGCCGGTTAACCAACCACCACATCAGTACAGTTTTGAATTAGCCAGATTGTTGTTGGATTCAGGCGCAAATCCCAACGATGGGCAGGCGCTCTATAATCGAATGTTCAATAAAGATGATGAAACGATAAAATTGCTACTCGAATATGGGCTAGATGCGCAGCATAAGATTAATTGGGATGCAGACGGTCAATATGGAATGCTCGATTTTTTGTTAGGATATGCGGTGAAGGAAAATTTCCAATCACGCGTTGCTCTACTGTTAAAATATGGTGCAAACCCCCATTCAAGGGACTACTATAACCAAAAATCGCACTACGAAAATGCAATGGCTATAGATAACCTTCAGATAGCAGCTCTACTGAGGCAATACACCCAGACTGGGCCGCATTCAGAATGAGAATGTTAGTGCCAATAGAAATCTTAGTTAATAAACAGGTTGCCACTTTCAAAGAACTGTAATAGAGTAGCCGACTATGATGAGTCAGTATCTGGTTTCTGTAAATTATATATGCCTACAAACTCGCCCAATATACCAACCCAGGTGAGCTTTCGCTCAGTTCCTTGTATTAGTGTGCTTGATATTCAACAAAGTGTTGATTATTATTGTCAAAAGCTTGGTTTTTCTCAGGAGTGGATACATGTCGACCAAGTGGGAAACACTGCTATGGTAGGCTTGCAACGTAATGGTATTGAAATTTTTCTGGATCGTAAGCTAAATCAAAGTGAGTTCAGATTACAGCTGTATATCGAATTAGACCCAACCAATATGCTGAACGATTTGCATCGGGAATTTGAGCAAAATGGAGCCATCATCATAGAACCTCCCAAAATGAGAGACTGGGGGTGGACGGTTATGGTGGTCTCAGACTTGGATTCGAATATACTAAAGTTTTGTGGAGATGAAAGAGAAGATCTCAAACCAATTTAAAAGTTAAATCGTTTTGAAAATAATCTGCTACACTCGTTTAGGATTATGTGCAATTAAAAAGGTGACAAGCGTTGTTCTATCAGAACCATCCCTTGCATGACGTTTCAACTATCGATGAAGCACCATCAACTTATCTGCATGCGAACTTAGATGTCTTTGCCGTATTTGATCATACGCAGGACTCCGGTAATGTAAGCTACGGTGTAAGGTCAAAAGGTAAACGTTATTTTATCAAAACTGCTGGTAACATGGATATCCTCGGTGGATCAGGGCTTTCCCACAGCGCACGAGTTTCTTTATTACGTAATGCTGTTTGTGTCAGTAATAGTTGTAATCATCCGGCTAGACCGATCCTACATGGAGTTATTGAGTCTATACTTGGCCCAATGCTAGTCTACGATTGGGCTGATGGACAACTATTGTATGCTACAGCTATTACTCGAAATGACACATCTTCAGCCTTTCATAGATTTCGGTTGCTACCGGTTATTGAAATTTTAAAATGCTTGGATACTATCTATGAATTACATAACTTGCTAGCCCAAAAAGGTTGGGTGGCTATTGACTTCTACGACGGCTGTCTAATCTACGATTTCAAGCACCAGAAATTATCTGTGGTTGATTTGGACCACTACCACCAAGGGCCATTAATCAACAAAATGGGTAGAATGTTCGGCTCCGCGCGTTTCATGGCTCCTGAAGAATTTGAGCAGGGGGCCGTAGTTGATGGTCTTACAAATGTCTTCACTATGGGGCGGACAGCAGCGGTTCTCCTTTTCGATAACAACTTGAATCGAGCTCCATTCCGTGGAGCTGATGTTCTTTGTGAGGTAATACTGCGTGCTTGTCAACAGGAACGGGACCAGAGGTACCAGTCGGTTAAGTCATTCCACCTTGCTTGGCGGGAAGCACGCGGTTCATAGCAGTGGCATCCAGACATGTCCTCTTAGAGAATAGGAGGTCTCGGTGAATGATCATAGAACATGGTATTACCCCCAAGAAAGTGCCAACTAATCTGGAAAAACCTTTGAGGTAAATGGTATCTCAACATCGGAGTAGAGCAAGAATGCCTCAACTCATTAAGCAACTACCCAATCCTTCTGGGTTATTAAGTAAAAATTGTAATTTCAAGGGAATCGGCCAATTAGAACAATCGTAACAACAAAAGCCGATAATCCTATCGAGCCTAGACAGGCGAGTTATCCCAGATTTAGCACCAGAGAAGATATTAATCTAGTTCCACAAGTGGCTCAAAGTGGAAATGTCAAGGGACTCAAGCTCTTGGCTTTGATCGAAGGACTCTCGGTTGCTATAACATGTCAGCTTCTCGTCATGCTAGTTGGATGAGTCATCCAAAGTGGTAAAACTGATGCTTCGTTCAAAGACAATTACACTATCAACGATGGTTTATATTGGGCGATGCGGGTAGTACAAGGTGGTTATACGAATCCCAACGGAGATTCCGCTACCGTCATTAGCTATTTGATCCAAGCAGGTGCTCATACTGGTAACATCCATCTTCATTCCGGTCGGCTGTTGTAGCGTTGATGAGGTCCTTAACAGAATGAAGTCCAAAGGCAAATTTCGTCCAAATAATAGAACTAAAATCGATTGTGTAATGCTGGTGTCGATCATACTAGTGTTATTTAACATTGATGTCGATAGTTTTGGCACCATCGGTGAACTCAAGAAATGGCCTGACCAATGGACCTTCGACAGCAAATTTGATAACAAGAGATTAGCTCTATCTAATATGATTATTGCCCGACTTGACCAAAGAGCCCCTGTCAACAGTCGTAACTTGAGTAGTAGCTCAAAGATAGGACATCATGCCTACTACTCTGACTCTCAGTCCTCCGGCCAATCACCTATTTGGGTAGAACTCGGATATATATCAGCAATGGAAACTGTTTTTGTAGGAATGAGTTACTTGGCTAGCCGGAAGCGGGTCTATGGACCTGTAGCTGCCTCTAGTTTCGACCTGTTTATAGGGTTTGCTGGACTAAACAACGCATCTTATCAAGAAACTAGAGTCCATAAAGTTGGCCATTATTTGATCTCGGCCAGTTTTTTTACTAAATCACTTTATAATTTCAAATTGAGTAAAAACCAGAGCAAAAGTAAGCGATTTTGGATTAATTTTTCGGCATATAATATCTTGGTGTTTACAGGCTATTTCCTGGATTCATTGAGGTAATACTCCAGAGTAGGCTAGCAAGAAACTTCGAGCTAATCTTGTCGTAATTGCTTGAGAACAGTGATAATATTCCAATCTGTCTGCCTGATTTTACCAAGTTGATTGGCACTTGTCGATCGGCTTCTGGCTTCCTCCAGTCAGATAGTCTCGTTCGCGGATAAGGAGCTGAATTACCAAGGTGCATCGTCTGATGAATTCGTTAAAATCTACAAAAGAACACTATCAATTGGCAGTTGAATTAGTCGTTTCGCAAGCTCAGAAAGATCCTAATATAATCGCAGCGATCCTATATGGAAGTCTTTCTCACGACCAAGTTTGGGAGAAATCTGATCTAGATTTGTGGTTAATTACGGTCGATAATCCCAAAAACACCAACTTTTACAGCTTAGTCTCTAATGATATTTTTATGCACGTGGATTTGATTCCTCGGGGACAGTTTAAGCGTAGTCTCGAGAGTGGCTTAGTGAATTCATGGTCAGAGATGGTGTTTGTTCGCAGTACTCTTCTGTTCTCTAAAGATCGAACTATCCAGACGTGGTATCAAAATCATCACCGATTTCAAGTTGGAGAACGAGATAGGAAGTTTGCTCTGCTTCAAATTTTGGAGCGTGCTCTTCCTAAGCTAGAAACTGCAAAAAAAGAATTCTTTATCAAACAAGATATGGTTTATGCTTTTATATCCATTTTGGATTTAATCGACTTGTTAGCCGGTTTTGAAGTCATCTGGAATGGAGAAGTACCCGGAAGGGAAAAAATCCAACCGGCACTGGAATATAATCCAACATTTTTTAACTTTGTCTATCATAAATTTATTAATCAACCCAAAACTGCTGACCGGTTGGAACAAGTCTTGATTGCTATTGACCAATACTTATTCGATCACCGTTCAATTTGCCAACCAATTTTTGATTATTTACAGAGTCAGAGCGGTCCACGTTCCATAACGGAGATTGATTCTCATCTCAAACTGTCTAGTCGCCAAGCCTCACATTTCAACGTCTACAATTGGCTGGCGTGTCAGGGAATTTTACAAAAATCTAGCCTACCTACCAGTCTGACACATAATAATCTAGTTAAACTAGATGAGACAGCGTATAGTTATGACCCAGATTCTACTTCTATACCAGAGTTTGTAACTCAATCGCAGATCAATTCATCAATTGAACAATTCATCGAACATGCACAATTAGATTCTAATGTGGTAGCAGGTCTTTTGTTCGATGATCCTGCACAGAATCAAAATCACCTTTGGTCGACGTCTTATCTTCATATCACCTTGATTATTCAGGAGAAAGTTAAGTCTCAATCTCGCTACATCCTACAACAAAATGGTATAGATTTGTGTGTAGATATGGTACCAAGGAGTACCATCCACCGAAGGTTAGGTCTGGCACGAGTTGGAGATGAATACTACAACTGGTTTGTCGACAGCCGGATCTTATTCACTAAAGATCCCACCATTCCGCAATGGTACACTGACATCCAAAGGCATAATACTAAGTCTGATCAGATCGAAGTTGATAAAATTGCGCCTGTTTCCAGCAGAGACGGTCGTATCCAACTAATGAATTTAGGTTGTATGCTGAGTGCGACCTTAGCCAAAGCTGAAAAATGGTTTTATGTAAAAAATGATTTGAATTATAGCTTTGTCTATATCCTAAAAGCTGTAGAAGATCTAGCTCGAGTCGAAATCTTTCGAAATCATCAAATCCCAGGCAAGAAGCCACTTCATCAAGCCGTGGAGTTGAAGCCTGACTTTTTTCGACTTTGGGGTACTGATTTGATAGAGCGAAAAAAAGACAAATTGACCGTTCAACAAGCACTTACCTCACTGACAGAATACATGTCAACAGGAACAGAAGAAATGTTCAAGCTTGTCCTCGATTACTTAAAAGCTGAAAATCGAATTTGTACTGCTACCGATTTGTATCATAACTTTGCCGATGAGTCCGTTGGCTCAGTAGTTTTGGGTTGTGAATGGATGGTCAGGCAAGGATGGTTAGAAAGAATGGGGGTACCATTGCAACTAACTCCCAACAGTTCCAGTACGGTCGAGGAAATTGCCTATTTGTACGATTTTTTGGAAGAAAATCTCTTTTAAGGATCGTACAATTAAATACCCACTGCAAAAAATCTATGGTTTTAGTCGTTTATTTGAAAAAGGATTCAGATTAGTATGAGAACTACGATCTCAATTAAGGGAGCTCGAGAGAATAATCTACAAAATATAGACATAGAGATACCTCGTGATAAATTAACAGTTTTAACCGGTATTAGTGGTTCAGGTAAGTCGTCCTTAGCCTTCGATACAGTTTATGCTGAGAGTCAACGTCGTTTTATGGAATCTCTTTCAACTTATGCCAAACGCTTCATGGCACATTTAAAAAAGCCAGACGTTGATTTTATGACCGGATTATCACCGGTCATTTCAATTGAACAAAAAACAATCTCGATGAACCCACGTTCAACCGTTGGAACTATGACTGATTTGGGTGATTATCTAAGAATGCTATATGCTACGATTGGTCAATCCCATTGTCCATATTGCCAAAATCTAGTTTCAACGAAATCCAAGTACCAGATAGTGGAACGGATGTTATCTTTGCCTAATGGAACCGAAGTTCAAATTAGAGCACCGATTTTCAAAATACACGGTGAGGATTACGCTTATCTGTTTGACCAAATTCGAACTAATGGTTACCGATATGTGTTATTGGATGGACAACAGGATATAGACTTGGCTGAAGAACATGACCTAGATGAAGATCGAGACTACAAATTGGACGTGATTATTGATCGTTTCGTCATTCAACCGGGGATTGAAAAGCAAATACTAGCGACCTTAGAACATGGATTAGTAATAGGTGAAGGCTTTCTCAGTTTCCACCTATATAAAAATGGGAAAGAAATCGTTAAAAATCAACAATTCTACACTGATTTCGGTTGTCCAGAACATCGAATCATAATGGGGACAGTAGAAGCATCCTATTTTACCTTCAATGAACCTACTAGTGCTTGCCATACTTGTTCAGGTTTAGGCACCTATTTACAAGTTCATCCGGTACTTCTAACTCCAGATACTAGACGAAGTATCCGTGGTGGCGCGTTTGTCCCTGGCGTTTTCGTATATGATCCAGATCGTTGGGACGGACGTATAATGTACAGTTTATCTCAGAAATATGACTTCGATTTGGATGAGCCCTACCAGAATCTGTCAGACGAGACCAAAGACCTTCTGTTGTATGGAACCAAAGGGGATAAACTTATCATCTCTATTCCAGATGATGCTAAGACTGGTGAGCGCTACGAGGGACATGAGGTGCGTTTTGACGGATTTGCTAATCGGCTGGATCGTCGATATCGTCACTACCGAAAAGAGGGGACGTCTCACTCTGGTATGGAGGACTACCTGCGTAGAGTTATGGTTGAGCACACATGTCCCGACTGTAACGGCACCCGGCTAAAAAGACAACGTTTGCTAATTACCATAAACAATCATAATATCCACCGATTAGGAACCATGCACCTACAAGATTTACAGCAATTTCTCAGTAAAATTGAAATTCATGATCCTAAAGTTGAGGAAGCTGGCCGGAGATTAGTGCAAGAATTATCAGTTCGGCTAGAACTTCTGAATGGTATTGGCTTAGAGTATCTAAATCTCAACCGCCGTTCTGGGACCCTTTCCGGAGGGGAGTCGCAACGGATCCGCCTGTCTACCCAAATAGGTTCAGGTTTAATGGGAATGCTCTACGTGCTAGATGAACCATCAATCGGCCTTCACCCCAGAGATAATGCTAAAATGATCGGTACATTAAAGCAATTACGAGATGTGGGCAATACTGTCATCGTAGTTGAGCATGATGAGGAAACCATTCAGGCGGCCGATCACATTATTGAGGTTGGTCCTGGTGCTGGTGTCCACGGTGGGCAGATCGTAGCTGAAGGACAGCTCAAGGAGATTATAGCTGATAAAAAATCTCTTACTGGTCAATTTTTGAGTGGGGTTAGAAAAGTTGATTTGCCAGATACGCGTCGACAACAAAACCAAGACTTTCTAAGTATAAGGGGCGCACGTGAGAATAACCTGCAAAATATTGACGTAGATATTCCACTAGGTATGCTAGTTTGTATCACCGGTGTCTCAGGATCAGGAAAAAGCACATTAACCAACCAAATCATATATAAAAAACTCTATTCGATTTACCATGATAGCCGAACCTTGTCAGGTGATCATGATCACCTAGACGGTTATCAGCACATCAGCGATGTCATCAATATTGACCAAACTCCAATCGGGCGTTCCCCTCGTTCTAATCCAGCTACCTATATCGGATTTTACGATAATATTCGCAAAATTTTCGCGAATACACCTTCGGCTCAAGCTAGAGGGTACACGCCCTCTAGATTCAGTTTCAATGTCAAGGGTGGAAGATGTGAAGAATGTAGTGGAGAAGGGACAATTACTACACAACTTTATTTCATGCCTGATGTGGAAGTGACGTGTCCGACCTGTAAGGGTAAACGCTACAATGAAGAAACCTTAGAAATTACTTATGAAGGTAAAACCATCGCTGATATTCTAGAAATGTCAATTGAGGAAGGTGTCTTGTTTTTTAGCCATCATAGTCTAATTGCTAGAAAATTAGGAGTACTCAATGACCTTGGATTAGGGTATTTGACCATCGGTCACCCGGCCACAATTCTTTCTGGTGGTGAAGCTCAACGAATAAAGCTGGCGACCGAACTGGGAAAAATCAAGAGGGGCAAACATAATTTGTACATGCTTGATGAGCCGACTACAGGCCTTCACCTCGCTGACATTCAGAGGCTACTAGATAGCCTTAATCAACTAGTGGATCAGGGACACACTATAATCGTGGTCGAGCACCATTTGGACGTGATTAAGAGCGCAGATTATGTCATTGATTTAGGGCCAGAAGGAGGACACAAAGGTGGATCCGTTGTAGCATATGGAACACCGGAAGAGGTTTCTAGGGTGAAGAACTCGTTCACTGGCCGATTTCTGAAAAAGCATCTAAATAGTTAATTTCTAATTGATTACTCATCAAGGCCAATCGAATGTGCCTTTTGATCTAGGATAGGTATAACTTTACTTAATACTAGTTTCTAGCTTCCGATACTTACCCTCAGAAGAGGTTGAGATATGGTTATTAAAATCGAGAATCAGCTTAAACTGAAAATCATTGGCAGTACATTGTTGTCTGATTCAGATCGAAATCTAGTCCTTTCTCTTTGTAATCGAGCCTACGAGGAAGACCTCGAACCTTTGTTCAATACCTTACAGCCCGCTACTCATATCCTAGGCTACTACAAACAAACGTTAGTTACTCACGCTATGTGGGTAGATAGGTTGTTGCAGACTGGTAAAAATCTGCCCATGCATACTGCTTATATTGAAATGGTCGCCACTGAGAAGGCATATCGCAACCGTGGTTTTGCAACATTAGTCATGAAACGTCTAGCCGATGAGATTCGAGATTTTGACCTAGGCGCTCTTTCTCCATTTAGTGTTGCTTACTATGAGAGACTGGGTTGGCAGCTATGGGAAGGTCCACTTTTTGTAAGAACAGACTCAGGTGTTATACATACGCCTCAAGAAGAGGTTATGATTTTCCGGTTACCTCAAACTCCCAAACTAGATCTCAATGAGGCTCTATCAGCTGAATGGCGAGAAGGTGAGTTGTGGTGACAATCAAAATCTGAAAACATGTAGGTTTATACTACCAGATACCTAGAGACAATTATGATTACCAATATTTTTGACCAGGCCGTGAGGGCGATTGAAGAAGGTGAAGAAACAAAACTCACTAAATTAGTCAAATCTTCACCTCAATTAATCTTACAACAACACCCGGATTCTCAATACACGCTTTTACATTACGCGGCAAAATACAATAGGTCAAAAATAGCAGAGCAACTAATCAATTTGGGGATACCACTAGAACTTTATCCCCGTAACAGTTATATGCCGGAACATAAAGGTGCCGGGTCAGGTACATGGACGGCTTTGTGCCAAGCGCTTAACGTACAAAGCATGGAGGTTGCTGAACTAATTGCCTCCCATAAAGTAACACCCAATAACCTTTGGGTCGCTGTTGGTCTAGGTCGATGGGACCTAGTGCTGTCTTTTTTTTCCCAAGATGGTACCCTGAAAGACAATGCTGGGGACCCGGGAAAACTCCAGTCAAAGCAAGATATCTTGAACGATTGTTTTGCTATGGCTTGTCATACTGGTAGGGTTGATCTGATTAACTTCTTGTTGGATAAAGGTGCTGATATAAATGGTATTGATCATTGGGGTATGACTGGACTGCATTGGGCGATCCAGTGTCACCCAGAATTATCGAGATATTTAATTGAGCAGGGAGCGGATATTAGAATTCGTGATGCTCAGCATGTGGCCACACAACTTTCTTGGGCTTTACATTTTGGTAACAATCAGCTAGCTGATTACATGATTGAAAATTGTTCGATAGATATAGTTGACGCCATCAATTTAGGTAAAGAAAATATTGTAAGAAAAATATTGACTGGAGATCCAGAATTGGTCGATGGCCAGCTCGGTTTAGGTGAACCCCTGAGAATGGCGGCGAAAAGAGGCAACGAAGCAATTATTGAAATTCTCTTGTCTAGCGGTGCCAATCCCAAAATATACGATGTGAAAACTGGTATGTTTGATCAACCAGAGTTAAAATTGACAGCTCTTCAGTGGGCTAAAAAGAATAGTTATTTCAAGATTGCCCAAAAATTGCAGCAAGCTGGCGCTGAAAAATAAGATGATGGTTGAAAAATAAATTATTTGACTTAATTTGTCCGTGTCTACGGTTTGATCAATATTTAAAATTGGCACTTGATTGTAGTCGTTTTTTTAATCTGAATGCTTGTTCTAAAACTTGTTAACCAGAATTTTGACTGGAAGCCTGATCACTGAACAAGACATGAGTGCTTTTGGGGACTGGGTTTATAGTGTCTGAATCCTTCAGTTGTTTCTGTCTTTAACCCAAATGCTGAATTAGAAAAAGAGTCATACCAGTGGGAAAAAGTAGATCCATTGATCTTCAAGAGGCTTTCTTTATCCAGATCTACTAGTCATTTCTGGCCTTGACCACCGAGCATTGATTTTCTCATAGAACAAAAAAGACGTGCCATAATTGTTCGATCTGATTCATCAATGTACTTTTCAGTGATAGAGACTTCAGGGTGGAGCAAATCTTGGTCCAGACCTAAGATACGTAGACAGTTAAACTTTCTCTTCCCAATCTGAACTGATAAAAACCCAGCTACGCGATCCTCGTCTGATTTGTCTTTTCATGCAGTATGTCTACGGCCTCTTATTATAGTGAAATATCCTTTAAACACCTTGTCATATTCCCCCAGTCATAATCAAAATGTTGATCCAAATAGGTGTAAAGTATACGTTGTTTTTGATGAAACTGTAGTGCTGTCAAATATTCAGCTTGGTATTCTGTCAATTTCGATTCCTTCTCGATCGTGAATTCGAACGGATCGAACTGCTGTTAAATCGTAAACTTCACTTAATTTATTTCCAATCTGTTGCATCGTAATTGGCATAGAGGCTACGATGTCCAAGTTCTGGTATAATAAATCAACTACGCAATTTCGGATAATGTCACAACAAAAAAATTTGCCATGTCCAAAGTAATAGGGACAGTTAGGCGCTGGTTTGGAAAAGGGTGGGGCTTCATTTCTTATTGCGACATTGTGCTAAATCCCTCGTACTGGTTGAAGCCATATGTTTATTTCGTATTCTTTTATGAGTAGCTTGCCGCATATGAATCTGGCGGTGTGATTGTAATATTAATTCACAATTGGTTCCACAAAATTGATTAATTATGTAGGGTATTAGGTTTATGAAAAGTCCCGAATTTGACCATCAACTTGAACAAGCAATTACTTTTCTAGTTACCAATTTTCAGCACTCAGGCAATAACCCTAAGCCTGTTATACTCCACAGTATACGTGTCGCTCATTTTTTATATGAATATGATTATCCTGAAGAAGTTATAATTGCTGCTGCCCTACATGACTTAGTTGAAGATACCGATTGCACCGTTATACAAATTGAGGAACATTTTGGAAGAGAAGTCGCCCGGTTAGTCGCAGCCAATACATTTAACTCAAAGATAGAAGACAAAACAGAACAAAACCGAGAGATGTTCTCTCGATGTAAATCATATGGTAGAACAGCATTACTAATTAAGGCTGCTGATATTCTGGATAATAGCCGCTACTGGCATTTGTTAGCAGATAAGAAGTTAAGCCAATGGCTAATATGGAAGATAGACTACTTTCTTCAAATTTCTTTACCAGAATTAGAGAAGGAACCAGTTTGGCATAAGTTATCGCAGCGCTCTCAGCAACTCAATAGTAAAGTTAACTAATGTCATAGACTTTTCATTTTTTATTTTGCTTAGTTCTGGCAAAATACTAACCTGTTAAATTGGAAATTTTAGTACTAAGGCTATACCATTTTTATGGAGAAATATAGTGCCCTTCGTTTTAGCTCAAAATCACTGTTTGGGGGCGGGGTTATTAGGTGAGATAGAAAATATTTAGCTAACCTCAATCAAAGTGCGTCTACCCAAATCTATCTTGGAATATACTATGCTGGGTTGAATAGTATTGATCGAGAACCGTACCAATCCTCTCAGTTGCGATATTTGAATTTATAACCAATCAAAATGAAGACTTAAGAATCAACATTTAGTAACCACCGAATCGTATCTCAGGTGGAACTGTCGAAGCAGTAAGGTCTAATAATCAATTATCCGTAAAAACCTGTATCAAAGATACCACCTTTATGATACGGAATGGTTAAGCGGGTTTTCCTCAATCTTATTTTGGCAAACACCTTTTAATCCCATCTTTTTCTACTTCCTGGTTGCCCACTTTTTACGATATTCATTTTTATGAGTGCAAAGATTATTTGAGTCCTAAAGTGAAAGTGGTATTAGAAAAGCACGTATACCAATCGATAATGAGCAATGGAATATCAGGACAAAATGACTGTTTTGTTAAATTACCAACTAAATCAAAGTGAAAAATAAAAAAAATCTGATCACAGATAAAAAAGTTATCAGAACAAAACGATATTACGATTTAGACGCCCTACGAGCAGTTGCGATGTTCTTAGGTATCATATTACACAGCACTATGTCATTTTGTCCTGATATTCCAGGAAATTACCCTCAAGATATTCATCAGCACCAATCATATATGGTGATTTTGGAAGTAATTCATGGTTTTCGGATGCCACTTTTCTTCTTGATTAGTGGTTTTTTCACCACTATGACCTGGAAGCGTTATGGCTTAACTGGTCTATTGATTCGCCGTTCGAAACGAATTTTACTACCCATGATTATTTTTGGGATATTCGTGATTCCGTTTTGTTTTGGTCTGGCTGAGTGGGCAAATTCCACTGCAAAGCAGGCAAACGGAAATTCAGACGTTTTCATTGCCGTCAAAGAGGGGGACCTGAAGGCTTTCAAAGAGTTATTAATCAAAAAAATTGTTGATATAAGTCCTACATTAGCCAAGGAGGTAATTCAGAGCCAAGAAATCGAAAACTGGAGAGCTAATTTAACCCGTTTCCCAAATTATGTCTTCGATTTCTTTGAATGGATTTGGTTGATATCAGTTTTGCCTATTTTTCACTATCTTTGGTTTTTAAATTATCTGTTTTGGCTGATTCTAATCTTTGCCATATTAATTGGGTTGATGACCAGGTTTGATATCAAGCGCCCAGATAATAAATGGCTAATAACACCTTTCTGCTTGATATGGCTTGTACCGCTAACATTTATCTTTCAATGTACAATGTTCACCATATTCGGCCCAGATACTTATGCGGGTCTAATTCCGTGGCCCCCTGTACTAATATACTACGGAATCTTTTTCGGGTTTGGTGCTTTGTGCTACGGTCAACAATTATTTGAAAAAAAAACTGGGGAATATTGGTTGGTATATTTGACGGTATCAGTTCTATCTTTTTTGATTTCAGTATATTTTATAGAAGTTCGGAGCAATACTGGTTTATCTCCGACAGAACGCATAAAAGGGCATATCGTCGTTTCATTCTGTACCACACTTTATAGTTGGTCAGTAGTTTTCGGTATGGTGGGTTTATTTCGTCGTTTTTTTTCTCATAAAAATCGTACCATTCGCTATTTATCTGATTCTTCTTATTGGCTATATTTGGCTCACCTACCAGTTATAATGTTCCTACAGATATTAATTAGTACATGGAATTTGCCCAGCTTATACAAGTTTTTAGGCATATGCTTAATCACATCTGCCTTGTTGTTAATTGTGTACGAATTGGCTATAAGATATAGTTGGGTAGGCTCAATATTAAACGGACAAAAGTATCGATAACATATTACCGGCGAAGGTGTTACTGAAAGTTTTTCGACATATAATTCATTTAATCAGACCAGGGAACAAGAATGTCTCGGTTTGATCGAAAACCTTCATAGTCTGGTTGTAAGTCTTTTATTCAATACAGTGTCGATGATCCCGCATAAAAGATGAGATCGGTGACAACCCCATTTGAATCATGAAAATCTTCAACTAACTACGAGATCCGTGTTATTCGAAGTCTCTTAATTTTCAAGTAAGATATCGATTAAATTAGCAACTACAAATTCCCAAAAATAGAGTGAAATGCGGACTACAGCATAACTGAAACAGAAAGGCAGGTTGTCTTCATACTCTTTCATTTCTTTGAACACGTATGTAGGTAGAACAAAAAAATAAGACCTGTTGTATCTTCCCTTGACTCATTCCAAAGTTTTGCATATTTGCTCAAAGTTCGGTTAATCACACTAGTTGTCTATATGGATGGAACTAGCTTGATTAAGTGCTCATTAAACCCAAACCTTGGTCTGGTAAAAACCACTAAAATTGGAACCAAATCTACGGAAATATTAGGGAAAATGATTACTGTCATAAATAAGACTGTAGACAAGATAATCTAAACAATTAGTCTTATATAATTAATTTTAATCGAATTAGGTGTGACGGAGATTCTCTCGTCAGGTAACTGAACCTTTCCGGTTTTTATTGGAAATTATTATTTATTATGCCATGATATGGTTAGTTAGTTATGGTGACATAATCAATAGAAAGACAAATCAGTCGTTCCTAAATTAAATAATCTTTTCGAATTTAGCAGACAAATAGTACAGCCGAGGTCGTACTGACCGTTAGATGTAGATACCAACAAAAAGTACGAAATTTACAACGTTTTTTCGATATCAGAATTTCGGTTTTTGCGAATTGTTTTGATAATCTGATCAATTTCATGGTTGAGACGCATATGCAAATTATTTCTGATTTTTCGGCTTTTTCTAATTCGCATATAGCTGCAATTGGATTAACTTTCTTACTTCCAGTGATTTTGTCGCTAATCGTTCGGCAGTCAAAATCGGCTCAATTGACTACAATTGCCTGTTATACGTATGCAGTAGTATTGTTAGGTCAAGAGTTTGCTATGTTTGGGTGGCGGCTAATTTCATTCGGTTGGATGGGTGAAGACGGATTGCTCAGTCATCTTCCTTTCCATATATGCGGTGTGTTGGTCTTTTTAATCTCAATAATGTTGATTAGGCGTGAACAGAAATTATACGAAATCTCATATTTTTGTGGCTTGGTTGGAACTCTTGGGGCACTATTTTTGCCAAATTTAGCTGAAGGTGAAGGATTTCCCAGCTTTCGTTTTATCCAATATTTCATGGCTCATGGGGGGATTATTGGAGGAATATTGTTTGCGACTTGGGGCTTGAAGATGAGGCCCACACCAAAAGGCTTATTGCAATCTTTTTTAGCTATTAACGGCTATATGGTTATTGCAGCCCTTTTGAACCTACTTATACGCCAGTGGGTACCTGAAACAAACTACATGTTTCTTTGTGAACCGCCCGAAATCCCCCTAAGAGAAGTCATCTTCTTTCTTCCCCATCCTTGGTATGTTCTGTTCTTGGACTTGTTAACACTAATATTGTTTATCTTTGTATATCTTCCTTTTTTAATAATTGATTTAACACAAACAAATAAGATTTTTCGAAAGCAAAACTAACCCAATCTGTACAATAGCCAAGATATATCTATATTCTGAAGGTATTTCTATTGGATACCACTTTCTACGATAATTAATTACTGTAGTGATGTCAGCAGATTTTGCCATTCAACAAGTCCATCCTCAAATTTTACGACTAAATAACGTTCTTCCTCCTGTTATGTCGTCTAGGTAAATACCGACACACCCTTGGCCATCTAAACCACCGATATGGTGCAAGAAGTTATTCTGGATACTCGTACCACGCATAGTCCAATCACGCTCAGCATAGATGTTACCCGCATCGTTTGATATCTCTGATCTTTCTAAAATTATCTTAGGCTCGTGAATAATAGTTGCTAAACAAAACTTGCGTCTCGGTATTGCTTGGAATTATATTTTGGGTGAAAAACTAAAATGATTGCGGTCTTAATTCTCAGTCTTGGCTTTTAGCATCAACTGAATCATTGTATGTAATGAAAAAGAAATTACTACCTTCAAAAGATTGTATAGTTTGTGGAAAACCTTTTTCTTGGAGGAAAAAATGGAAGAGAGATTGGGCGAATGTAAAGTACTGTAGTCAAAGGTGTAGAATCAATAGAAGAAATAGAAAATAATGGGCGAGAGAAAACGAAAAAGTTGGAATAACTGATATTTTGACAAAAATTATTCGATGACAGCTCATATCCTTTGTTGAGTTCATGTTTATTGGAAAATAAAAAACGATATCAAAAACTAACGTCTTTTTCTCAAGTTAATTGATCCCTTGTCCGCCTTGAGTATTTCATCCACTTGGGAGCTAGTGGCTATGTTAGAAGTGGGTTTATTGTTGACAACTAACTTGCGTGCAACATCCTCTACTAATAGAAAGACAAGTGAATTGACACATTTTTTCATTGGCGACTAGGCAAGTCAGTCGCCTAAGACGAGGTTTTTGGTCGTGTGTGAGTAACTAACATGATCAATCAAAATAAACCATTACCTATTCTGGATTTAAATTTTTCCCAAGGAGTAACAGTATGGAATGGAGTCCAAGAAATTTAGGAATTATCATTGTTGGGTTTATCCTTACTTGTATTGTGTTCGTCATGTTTCCCTATAGTCTTTATAAGGGCGCGAAAGAACATAAAAGAAGAACCGAATCAAAACAGAAGAACTTGTGAATTCCAGACATTTTATTTCCTTATTTGAATTGGACTAACATTCTTTTCTTATATAGATCAATAGTAGGTTTAATGTATCTCGTATGATTGATCCTTCAAAATTACATAAAAGCACAAGCAATTAGATGAAAAAATAATATAATATTGAAGATCACTTACTCAAGTGGTGGGTACCTACATATAAAAAAGAAGTATCTTTTCGAATTACTATATGAATTAATGCGACTCCACAAGATTACCAGTCCGATGAAGTTATTAATATTCTGTTTGTTAGGGGTTACAACACTTAATCTGGATACTTCAGCAAAAATGGTCGATATTATTTACCTGAATAATGGCAGCACCGTAGAAGGTGTGACTCTTGAAATCGGCTCCGACGAAACTATCAAGATAAAAGTTGATAACGGAAGCATATTTACATACCCGATGAGTAGAGTTGAGAAAGTAATGAGAAAAAAATATATAAATCCTATGAGTAGTGCAATGATCTCGGGATTAGGTGGCTCTATTTGGTTAGTAGCCGCAAATATAGAAAGACCTGACTATCGAAATGGTGGTTCTATGTTTGCTGTTGTCACACATACGATACAACTATTATCGTTCTTTTTGGGTCAAAGTTATGCAAATCTCGCCACGTATAATCATTGGAATGACAAAAATATGAATATAACAAATCGGAATAAAATTCTTGCGATGGCAACTTCGGTTATTGTTAGTAATCTTCTAGTTGAACGTTCATATAGTGTTGACAGTCGAGTTATGTTTGGTACCGGTATATTAATTGGTCTGAGTACACATGCATGGTTAGGCATAGATGCATATGAGACCATACAAGAGAACAATAGGCAGATATATCAAACTTCATCGGTGAAGTTCGGTTATATTCCATGTCAAGGTTTAGTTACATCTTATAACTTTAAATTCTAGTTTGATTTCTAGAAGAGGTTCTCAAACGGTAAAATATTTTTGGCGTAGAAATCAAAAGAAAAACCACAATAAATTCATTGATATAGAAGAATTTATTGTTTCTGATTTAGTTTCTGATTTTTTCTATTCTACATCAATTAACAATTCCGGTTTAGGTGATGTCTTTGACGAACAAACCGAGTTCTTAGAGATTTATCGTACAACGTCGATTTCTGATGGAAAATAGTTCGACAAACAGCCAAACAAGGATTGGCCATTATGGTTTTCTCTAATAGTCAGAAATTGGTCAGGCTGCGGGTAATCGTGTCCGACGAGTAGCTTTCAATAACAAAAGTAAGATTTTTTGAAACTGATGTGAGATTTTGAGATCAGAATCAAATTGCTAGACAGATGCTCCAGGCTCGACAGTAGAGACATCTGTTTCTTGAATACTGATGATCTAGCCGATATGATTCTGATGGATCTACTAGTTCCTTACCAATTTCAAGGACTGGATTTCTGGTTAAAGTAGGATAATGACGGTAAAGATAGCGCTAGCTCGATCAGTTCATCCGCGATTCATACATTGTATTGTCTTGTATAGAAAAGCGTTCAAAAACTTTAAAGCTCAATGCTCCTTGACATATGTAGTAAACCTTTCGAATAATTGAAGTTTTCTTGGTATCACAAATCTTCTCATTAGACATAAGAATAAAGAGTTTATTTGTTAAAAGTAAATTCTAAATCAGGACCTATTGGAACAATTCGGGTGGGGTTGATTTCTGGATGGGTCATGTAGTAATGTCTTTTAATATGATCAAAATTTACTGTACTTGAGATGCCATCCAACTGATACAGTTCACACATGTATCGATATAGATTTGGATAATCTATGATTCTCCGCTGATTACATTTAAAATGACCGTGGTAAACTGCATCAAATCGTATCAAAGTAACAAATAATCGCCAATCACATTCAACAATCTGACGGCCAAACAAGTATTGGCTATTTGAAAGTCTATCTTCTAAAAAATCAAGGGTTTTAAATAATTTTTCCACAGCTAATTCATAGGCAGATTGAGTTGTAGCAAACCCAGCTTGATAAACTCCGTTGTTTATATTTTCATAAATTATTCTCTCTAACGCTCCAATTTCTGTCCGTAAGTTTTCAGGATAGAGATCTAACTGAGTTAGAGAGAAGTCTTCAAACTCAGTATTCATCATACATGTTAAATCGTCTTCTGAGTTATTTACGATTTTTTGTTTTATACAATCCCAAAGTACAGGTACAGTTACTCGTGCGTCAAAGCCTGGATCAGAAGCAATATAAGCCTGCTTTAGATACTCAAAATTGTTGATAGGGTCAGGTTCTTCAGTAAATCTCCAACCTTTTTCGTCTCTCACTGGGTCTACTATCGTCATTCCGATAATTTTCTCTAGTCCTTTCAACTTACGTACGATTATCACACGGTGGGCCCACGGACAGGCTAAGGAAGCATACAAGTGGTAACGGTTGGCCACAGCGGGGAATTCTGAGGACGAATCTTTCCTAACAAAAGATCGAAATGAGTCTTCTTGACGATTAAATTGGCCATTGGTATCTTTTTCAGTATGATGTAGCATTTTTTATCCTTATCATAGTCTAATAAAAACATCAGATTCTGATCTTTCCTGATTTTCCTAGAATCACGGCGAGTGTATTGTATCTTAGATGAATTTGGTGGTTACGGGGTCGTCCTTTGGTCAAATTTTTATTGTTCTTATGCGAGAATTTCTCTAGCTTTGTCCTCAGTTCCATCCTACATCCTAGCATACCTCGGTATTATCGTGTCAGTCCCTAGGTTTCTGTAAAATGGTTGTTTTTATTTTACGATTGTAGTTCATCGAAGATAGGTATACTAGAAAGTAATTCGATTGACAAAGAGATGTGTACATACAAATTACTTTCTAGTACTTTGTTTAGCTTTACAATTCTCACTCTGTTTCGTGGTAATTGCAAATGACAATCAATTCTTGGCTACTCATTGCGTATTTATTCAAAAAGATTATTTTTTCAAATCATAGCTTGAAATAACACATCTAAAACCACGATCGTTATACCACTTATTAAGTGGTGAACTCCCATCACGGTCAGCAACACGGAGACAAAAAGCGTCGTTGGCCCAAGACCCGCCGCGTAATACTCGGTTGGTACCACTGCTAGGACCTAATGGGTTTTTAGCAGACGAAACTTTATAGTACTCTGTATCGTACCAGTCGCTACACCACTCCCAAACGTTACCTGCCATATTGAATAGCCCATATCCATTAGCTTGAAATGTGTGAACTGGAAGAGTCCCATTGATTTGACTCTTAGTAGTTGATCCAGAATAATTTGCATCTGTGTGAGTTATCTGATTGCCTAAAGGATACCTATTTCCCACTAAGCCACCACGCGCGGCATATTCCCATTCTGCTTCTGTTGGTAGTCGTTTGCCAGCCCAGTCTGCATAGGCAAAAGCATCGTTCCAGCTTACATAAACCATAGGATGATCATCGGACGGCGAATATTTCGCTACGTCATTCCAGTTTCCGCCGTATTTATAACCACTTTGGGCGACAAACTCTTTGAATTGGGCTACTGTCACTTCGTATATGTCCATGTAGAAAGCGTCTAATTGGACTCTATGCACGGGGGCATT
>JACLAC010021588.1_pt1 | contig 30898 bp, 30 predicted proteins | sample 8027881 | NCBI WGS metagenome assembly JACLAC01 (sample SAMN15725517, study PRJNA655200) | protist metagenome | isolation source: fluorescence activated cell sorting (FACS) single amplified genomes of... | place: Spain: Blaines Bay Microbial Observatory, Mediterranean Sea | collected 2016-01-19 | reverse complement strand
CCTCAATACACGCCATCTCTTTGCCACTTGTGCATTGTTGGGCGCAGCGGCCAACGGAGCAATAGGTCTCTGGGTCGAAAGCATCTACCCAGCACTCTTTCTGCGGTTTCTTACGGGTGTCTTCCTCGCCGGCGTCTATCCACCCGGGATGAAGATCATGGCCGGCTGGTTTAAAGCAGACCGCGGCATGGCCATCGGCGTCCTCGTCGGCGCTCTAACCCTCGGCTCTGCGACGCCTCACCTACTCTCGTTTGTCGGTGACCCCGATTGGCGCTCTTTGATGCTAATGGCCTCGCTCTGCTCTGTGGTAGCGAGTTTGATCTGTCTATTACTAGTCGAAGATGGACCGCACCAAGCGAAAAGTACCCACTTCGATTGGCGCGCCTGCGGACGCGCATTTGCCAATCGCGGTGTCCGACTGGCTAATTTCGGCTACCTGGGGCATCAGTGGGAACTGTACGCAGTCTGGACATGGATACCGCTATTTCTCACCCAGAGCTTCCATGCTGCCGACCTGGCCGAAGCGAACCGCTCTGCGGCGCTATGCAGTTTCGCTGTCATTGGCATCGGAGGCCTGGGATCGGTGTTGGGCGGCATTCTCGCCGACCGCTATGGCCGCACCATCATCGCCATTGTCTCCATGGCTATCAGCGGTAGTTCTTGCTTAGTCATCGGCCCCCTCTTCGGCGGCAATCCATACCTCCTGGTCGGATTTTGCCTGGCCTGGGGCTTTTTCATCGTCGCCGACTCCGCCCAGTTCTCTACTTGTATCACCGAACTTTCCGAGCCAGCCTATCTCGGTACAGCCCTGACCATACAGACCTGTATAGGCTTCCTGCTCACTCTGGTCACCATCCGCCTGGTGCCATACTGGGTCGAGATCCTGGGCTGGCGCTGGGCCTTTGCTCCGCTGGCCCTGGGCCCTGCATTGGGTATTATCGCCATGTACTCCTTGCGCAAATCGCCCGCAATAGCTAAAATCGGCGGAGAACGGACACGTTAAATATGGATATTATCTGGGATTACCTTCGGGACTTTCAAGATGGCACATCGACCTATGCCATCGCCGTCTTTCTGATCCTCATATGGTGGATGGGCCGGGGTTTCGTTCGCCTATATCATCAGGCGAGTGGAGGGTCTAATCGTATAGAACGTCCCGCAGAGCAAGACCGCCCACGCCGCCGTTTGCCGCTGAATTGAGTATGCAACCCGCTGACCTCGAAAACCACTTCGCCGCCTGGCACGATGAGGATCTGATCCGCGCACTCAAAATCGAGTACCGCGACTACGAACAGGCGTACCTCGATTCTATCACCTCGGAACTCACGCGACGCAAAATCGACCCTGCAGTCTTTATCGACCAGGTCTCGGTCAGCTACAACGCTGGCGAACCCGAATCGTGCACTATCGCCCAGGCCCTGACCAAGCCCGGTGAGGATTTCCCCCTCTGGCATGCCCTGTCCTTGACCCACTACTTCGGTTCAACGCTCGTAGTCCAGCGTGACATACATGCCTGGCTGGTCAATGTCTATCAGGACCAGGCCTATACCTTTTCTTTTTTCATTGCCGAGTACCCATCCCTACTGGATCTAGTACGCTCCTTTCTCAGCCTAGAGGCCTGGGATCACTTCGCAGATGAAAGGTACGACCTCGAAAGTTGGCAGCCTCTCCTCCATACCCGTTCGGTCCGCTATGTACAGAAAATCGCCCAGGCGCTGGCCGACGAGAAGATTCTCTGCACAATCCAAACTCCCGTCTTCACCAACGACAAGGGCGGCAGGCTAGCTATTTTGGTCCCCGACCGGACCCTGGCCGCAACGACCATGAACGAAGTAGAAGACCAAATCCTCGAACTCTATGCCCAGGCCAGCGAAGCTCTTGCGGCCAATGCATTGGGCAGAGAGCTGGAGATCTACGCTAAACTCGCCGAATACGGACTCAACAATCCAGCCGTCTTCTACAACCTCGGCAACGCCCTCGCAGAATCTGGCCGCTATCCAGAGGCCGCTTCCGCCTTTGTCGAAGCGGCCTCCCTCAGTCTCTCAGAACTCGACTCACAGGTTCGGTTTCAGCCCCGCAATGATTCCGGAGGCCTAAGTGCCCTATTTGGAAAAATCGGCTCATTGATCGCAGGACTCGGATCTGACGAAACCGAATCGGCAGATCAACCACGCGCGATACCCGACCACGTCGAGGATATCGAAATGCAACTTGTGCGGCTTCGCGAACAACTTCCCCAGGACCTGCAGATACTACATGGCCTAGCCTCGATTGCCGCGATATTCAACAATCCACCCCGAGCCTTAGACCTCTACCAAGAGATACTAGAATTAGCCCCCGAAGACGAGGTGGCTCTCAGCTACCTGGCCGAACGTGAAACCCGATAAATATTCTGATCAGCCTTCTCGCAAACTGCAGTGGCATCAACCATCCACTAACCAACGCGTCCACAACAGACTGCACTGGGTCCCGCAGCGCTCCTGCTGGTAGTATACGGTAAGAATACTGCTGTCTTTCAGTTCGACACTCGAAGGGTAACCGAGATCGGAACTGGGACCATCATCGCGCAAGACCAAATCGTACTGCCAATGTTCACCACCATCGCGACTTATCATCGCCCGTTGACCATAGGGCGGCTTGCGGTATCCATAGGTGCAGACCAAAGCTCCTGATGAATGAGCGAGCAGATGGGGTGGTGACCCGTGGAAACCAAGCGGCACGGGTTCTGACCAGCTACGCCCCCGATCATCCGAGATCGTTTGAACCAGCGAAAAAGAATCGAGTCCAGCCTCATCTATCGGGTGTCCTTCCGCATCCTCAACTCGGATAAGCCCTAGCAGTCGTCCATCAGGCAACTCGCTCAGATGCGCCTCATGATACTGGTTCTCCACTGTTTTACTCCTGAGCGGTACAGTGCCCAGTATCTCCCATTCGCGTCCACCGTCGCTGCTAAGCATCGCCACGATCGGTCCCCCACCGCCTGAAAACGAATCCATATCGGCAAAGTACTTACCGAGAAAGAGCAAAACTCCGGTGCGCAGCTTGATAGGCCCATGCGGCGCTGTGAGCATGATTTTAACAGGCTCGTTCCAAGAAAGGCCTCCATCCTGACTCCGCCGAATCCAGGCCCCTGCCCAATCGGCAACCAACTCATCGCCCACCAGCGCAAAGCCCTCGTCCCAACGTTCGGCTCGTACCTGGTCGCCCAGTTCCAGATGGCGCAATGCAGAACTCCTGCGATTGTCAGTTGTAAACCAGGTCAAGAGCAACTGATCACCCCCCAGACACAAGAGACCCGCATCGCGGTCGTCCAACGGGCTATCGTTGACAACCTGTGGACTGGTCCAAGACTGCCCCTGGTCCTCGCTACGACAGATTATAGTGCGACCAAAGGGGCAAACGTGATCGTTGCGCAATCCCGATGCGGCGACGACCAGAGTGCCCGCCTCGGTCTGAGCTACGGTAGGCCACCCGAAATAGCCAAAGAATTCTTCGGGGAAAGAACAGACCACCCCGTGTTCGACTATCGAGACCTTTCCGCCGTCATGACGTTCGACCATTACCCGAGGCAAAAAACCATCTCGCCTTCACCGAACTCTATAATCGCATTCACCACATCACCCCCATCGACTTCCACCGCGCCACGTGGCCGTGCCCAATACCAGGATCGGTCGTCCAGACACCCTTTTCGAAGCAATGATTCCATGGATTTCTCCACTGTTTATCTTTATGCCAATACAAGCCTATTTCAGTGATTGGGCAACCAATCCACGCTCCGTCCCCCACGTCGGGCCAAGTCGTCTAAAATCGCATTTGCTTGGACCAGCCAGATCGAGCTGTCAAGAGGATCGGAGGAGGCTATCCATTCCTGGTTATTTATCACTCGCCCCAGCCATTCAACCTCCCAAGCTGAACCTTGAAATCCGACCAAGACTGCTAGCGCTGCAAAGGCCTTACCCTGGGTCTGATCGGTTTTCTGAGCCAGCCAAGCGCCGGAGACACACTCGTCGCGAATTCCACCGACGAGAGAATCCCAGGACGCTTCGAGATGCTGGCGCAGATAACGGAAACTAAGGTCAAACAGCCGATCCTCACCTCTTCGCCCCGCCTCATATAAAAGGGCGGTCAGCACTTCAAATACAGCCCCGCTATGCACGTATTCACCCCAGTGGTCATCAAACTGGAAGAAATCGTGGCGAACAAGCTCGGTTAGTAAACCCCGATCGGCTCTATAGTGGTAATTCACAACAGCCGCCACTGCACGGGCTGCGGAAATCTCTAATTCGCGATCTGGACGTTTTTGCAAAAGCCGGGTGCAGACCCGGAGAATTTGCGCCCATTCTCCCAAACAGCGCGCCCCTTCGGGGACTAGTCCCCCTCCCTGCGAGAGGCCGACATAATCGTCACTATCGCAACGCGCCAGACTACGCAACACCAATTCACGCGCCAAATTCCAGGCATTCGTTTCGGCCACCACCCCACTAAAAGCAGCCAGGCCACCGGCGAGTCCCAGCATACCACCGACCCCGAAACCGATGTAATCCCGAGGCCAGGAACCACCCTCTCTGCGAAGATCGACCAAGTGATTAGCCAGATCTAACGTCAACTCCCCGTAGTCCTCCCACCCCAGAGTGCTGCTACTTAGATGGGACAATGTAAAAAGCAAGGAACCATCCCTTTGCGCTCTTTGTCCAGTCTCCCCCTCTAATAGCACAGCTACAGATTCAGCGACCAAAGCAGCCAATTCATTGCACAGAGTCGCGAGCGGTCGACCCGCTAAATCGATTATTTGTCCAGCCACTTAGTTAGAACTGCCCACTTCGGGATTCGTATTTGGTCGGCTTGCCCAGACTCCGACCCCCCCCCATCACCCACTGGGCGACCCAGCGCACAATCTGCTCAGATCCGATTGATGGTCGGCCAAATTCTGCACAGAGCTGGCGAGTGTCCCCCAAGAGGGCTTCCGGAGCTTCCCGCCCCAGAAAACGGGGGATCTTACCCATCTCCCGCCCTAGGCTCTCGGCCATGTCGCGGACAGCCAGAACCTCCGATCCCGTCAGGTTGATGACCGCTGCAGGGCTCTGGCAGAGGGGGAAGAAACGGCACAGAAAGGCATTCGCATCCCCTTGCCAGATCTGGTTTACATAACCCATCGACAGATCGATCGGCTCCTCGGTCCATACTTTCCAGGCAATATCGTGGATGATCCCGTAGCGAAGTTCGGTAGCGTAGAAAAGTCGGACGATGAGCAGCGGCGTACCTCGCTCCTGCGCCATATATTGAGCTATTCGCTCTCCACCCAACCGCGATTGGGCGTATTCCCCCACCGGATCCAATACCCCACCTTCGGCAACACCCGCCCCCTGATGCGCTGTATAGGAATAGACATTCCCCGAACTCACGTAAATAATCCGCGAATCCGCATAGCGCTCCAGCACCTGCCCAGGCAACCAGGCATTCATCGCCCAGGTGGTCTCCTCATTGCCAGTAGCCCCGAATTTAAACCCCGCCAGCAAGAACACGTTGGACGCATCCGGTAGTTGTTTCAGTGCCTGCTCATCCAGCAAATCGCAAGCGATCGTCTCTACCCCGACCGATGCCAGATAGCGCTCCTGCTCAGCATCGGTAAAACGAGAAACGCCGATGACTCTTCGCGCCCCAGCTCGAACCAGGAGTTCGGCCAGACTAGGCCCCATTTTCCCGCCGACCCCAAGAACGAGAACTTCCCCATTCAAACGGGATACAGCCTCCCCTACCTCAGGGGTTGGGGTCGTCATCTGATCTATTAGATCGGTTTCACTCGCAATCTCTCTACTCATCTCAACCCCGTTCAACGAACTTCTACTGAGTATTATGAAAAATCAAAAGGCGCTTCGAGTAGCGGCAGTAAGGATCCAATGACCTGCTCTTAACAAGAGTGTATAGCATGATCTATAATGCACTCCATATCGAGGTGTAGCTGGCCTATTTTCCCTACATACAAGCACTACTCGGTCCCTTATCCCCACGGTTACCAGTCGCGGCGGTATGTCCACATCGGCCCGACAGGATTGTTCTCAAGCCGAGGAATTTCTGAATTGCAAATCGGACAAAAGCGAACTCCCCGCAAAATCGAACTCTGGCAATCAGGACACTTATGGTCTAAGATCCTAAGCACCATATACAGTCCGACCGGCCCTAACAAAATACCCAAGAGAATCCACTGCACGATCCCACCCCCCCGCCGCATCGCCTTTTTGGCGGCCACTATTCCACACCCCAACCAGACCAAGCCCATGCACCCGCCGACCAACACCGTAATTTCTAATAGACTCATCGCCAGGCTCCTCCCCATTGCACACCTTCAGGCTCCAGAGATAGAGTCATAGTCTGCGCCAAAACACCTTCTTTGATCCAAGTTTCTCGCATCGCATTTGCAACTTCCTCTTCGCCATCAGGCACTAACGCCAACAAGGCAGGCCCAGCTCCACTCAATGCAGCGCCGAAAGCACCAGCTTCTACCGCCGCATTCAACACCGGTTCCATCCCGGGAACTAAGCTCTGCCGATAGACCTGGTGCAGACGGTCCTGCATCCCCACCCGCAACAGGTCGTAGTCCCCACTTTTTAGAGCTGCGATGATCAATCCAACCCGCCCCATATTGAATATCGCGTCAGCTCGCTTAACCTGTATCGGCAATACACTGCGGGCTTTGCGGGTCCGCAGCGAAAAATCGGGAATCGCGACGACCGCTGACAAATCACTCGGCGGATCAACCCGTGCCCAAGTGACCTGCCCATTATCCATCGCGGCAATGACAATTCCGCCTAACGTACAGGGAGCCAAGTTGTCGGGATGTCCTTCCACCGCGATTCCTGCCTGCAACACTTGCTCGGGGTCTGGAACCACCCCACAGAGTTCGGCCCCCACAGTCAATCCTGCCACTAATGCCGCCGAACTGCTACCCAACCCACTGGCCAATGGAATCTCACTGTGAATTTCCAGCCTTAGCCGTCCAGGAGTCCTTCCGACTTTTGAATAAGCCTGAGCTATCCCCCGATAAACGGCATTCCGCTCGTCCAATGGCACCAAGCCAACCCCCTCGCCACCGACCGTTATTTCCACCCCCTCCCCGTCTTCTTCGCACACGGTCAAATCAAGATACAATCCCAAGGCCAGCCCAAGACAATCAAAGCCTGGTCCAAGATTTGCGGACGTAGCCGGCACCCTCACATATCGCACTAAGCCATCCATCGCAAAAGTCACTAAATCTCCCCCCTAAGATACGGGATCCCGACCGGGAAAATCTCGCCACGAATAACGGGGTACAAAACCCAGTAGAGATCGAGACTTTTCCATACTCACAAAGGGTGAATAAGGCTCTAGGCTCTCATAGCGCAACTCGGCCTGTGGATAGTAGCGCGCGATGACCTCCTCCGTCGTATCGACATGAGTCGAATCTAGCGCACTGACCAGAAAAATCTCGTGTTCGAGTTGATCGGCGCGGAACACCGATTCGATCAGCTCAGCAAAATCGCGAACGAAGAAGTACTGGTGAATAGCTACTTCCATCTGTTTATTCGCCATCGGGAAGCGATTGCAATCCTCACAATCGACCACGGCGTTCGTCAGCCGAAAAGCGAAGGTTCTAAGCCCACAGCGCTCGGTGAAAGTACGACAGAGTTCTTCACCAACGATCTTGCTCAAACCGTAGGGTCGATTAGCCCGCAGCGGATGCGCCTCGTCAATCGGCAAATAAAGCGGATCGGCATTCTGACCGAATCCGTAGGCCATGATGCTAGAGGCGTGGAGGAAATACCCGGCCCCGTTCTCAACAGCCAACTCCAGCGCATTGTAGGTACCCTGAACATTGATCGCAAAGACCTCGTGTAAAGGTGGAATATCGTAGGGAATCCCCGCCAGGTGGATAACGGCTTCAACCCCATTAAGCGCTGCCCCCAACGCCTCGCGGTCGAGCATATCGCCTGGGACGAAGACCGCACCTTGAGGTAAACGCTTCGGCTTTTTGCGGTCGTAGGCAATGACCTCGTGCCTCTCCTGTAAAGCCTCGATCAGCACAGTACCGATTCGCCCACTACCTCCTGTAACCAAAACCCGCATCTCGAACTCGTCCCTCGATGGTTCTTGCTCCTGAGAGCAAAAGCGAGTACTCTAAATTCGTGTACCAAAACATAGCTGCGTAGATTACCCCGCGCAAGAAGTGAAACCAATGTCCAACCCATATCTCAACTCACTCGCTTCCTGGCCCGAAGACGGCTGTCTGAGCCTTGCAAACGCTATCGCCGGCAACGAGTTAAAAGCCATCCAAAAAGCCTTTACACATAACGCCAACCACGCCAAAGAAACCTGGCTTCGCAACGTTGCCCAGGGTACGGCTCCCGCGGCTTTTTTTGACCTTCCCGATCTTTTGTCGCAGAATCCGCTCTTCATCGACCTAGTCGATCACCCGACCTATTACCCCCTGATTCAAGAACTAACCGGGGCTGAGACTCTTTTCCTCTCTGCCCAATTCCGCATCGTCCCCCCGAGCCCCTTGAGCTACGTAGGCTGGCACTTCGATGTACCCCAAACGAATGCTCTCCACCTCAAAATCCAGATTTACCTCAGCGATGTGGGCCCTAGGGATGGAGCATTCGCCTATGTTCCAGGGAGTCATTTGCATTCTGCAGGCCCCTACCCTGCGGTTGGCCGACTCGAAGACATGCCCGAGCACCGCATCTTCTGTGGTGAAGCCGGTACTGCCCTGCTCTTCAACAGTTACGGTATGCATACCTCCATGCGCAACCACGGGCCTCGGCCTCGGCATTCGATCATTCTCATCTATGAAAAGTTCACCCAGCATAAATTCGACCCCAGACGCTTTGCGCAGATTGAACAAATGCTCAAAACTCCCGAACGCCGACGCCTTTTCGGTTTAGAATCATTTTAATCATGCGTGTCGACGCCCATCTCCACGTATTTTCCCGCGCTTGTGCCGAGTTTCCGCGCGAAATCAAGTCCACTATGCCCGCCGATCGCCAGGCCCTGGTCGAAGAGCTCCTAGCGCAGATGGCCGAGCATGAAATAGACAAAGCGGTACTGGTTCAGACCGGTGGCACCAATCTTGTACACCACGCCTATCTTCAACATGCACTCCGCACCTATCCCGATCGCTTTACGGGGATCGGGTTGATTCCCTCCGACGCGGTCTCCGTCACCGATCACATGGACCGCCTGGCCGAGGAGGATCCGATTATCGGCTTTCGCCTGCGCTCGTTGGGCGGTCCAATGGACCCCCTAGGACCACTTGACTTACACCAGGCCTCGACCTACCCCATTTGGGAACACGCCGCGCGCAAGGACTACGTGCTCTGGCTCTATCTTCAAGCGGTCGATGCCCATGTACTCCCCCACTTTCTAGAAGCCTTTCCCCAGGTTCGCGTCGCCGTCAATCACCTCATGATTTGCCCTGGTGAGGGCAAGTTCAGTTGGGATCAGCAGGGACGACCACGGATCGATGTCGATTTGCCCCCGCAGACCCGCTACTCGACCTTGGGCCTTAAAATAGGTCGTATCCCCGACAATACCCGCGGACAATTTCCCTTCGCCAATGTCTGCGTCCATCTCTCGGGCCAATACGCCATCAGCAAAGAGTATTATCCCTACCTCGACCTAGCCGAATGGCACCGCAATCTCTACACCGCCTTTGGCGCCGAACGCCTGATGTGGGCTTCGGATTTCCCCTGGATCGCCGCCAATCCCGGCTACGGCGCATCGGTACAAGTCCTAGATCATTTACTACCCGATCTGAATGAGCAAGAACGGCGACAAATTATGGGGGAAACAGCCCGACGCTTCCTCCGCTTGACAGGATTATAGCCATCTACCTCGCGGACCATTGCAACAAGTTCAATCCGAAGTAGCAGCAATGGCGTAATATTCAAATCTTCAGTAGTTTTATCGCCCAACCATGGCCAACCAACAAAGAGAAATTACCAGCTTTCAAAACCCGCTAGTCAAAAAAATACGCTCTCTCGCTCACAAGAAATACCGCAAACGCGAAGGGCTATTCTGGGCGGAGGGCGTGCGCAATACTCTGGAAGCCATCGACAATGGCTGGGATATCGCAATGCTGGTCTACTCCCCTGCATTGCTCCGCAGCAACCTGGCCCGCGATCGGATCGCAGTTAGCGAGTTCCGCACCGTCGCGGTCGCCGAACGCATCTTCGAGCGGATTGCCCTAAGCGAACTCCCCCAGGGCCTGGGTGCACTCATCCACCTCCCCAAGCGCACTATCGCCGATATCGCTCCCACCAACGATACCCTGATCGTCGCTCTCGAAGAGCCACAGGATCGCGGTAATGTCGGTGCCATCGTCCGCACCGTAGACGCAGCCGGGGGCCAGGCACTAATACTCATCGGACAGGCCGTCGACCCCTTCGACCCCGAGGCTCTACGCACCAGTATGGGGGCGATTTTCTCAGTCCCGGTCATCAACGCTAGTGCCGATGAATTCCTCGGTTGGTCACGCAAGCACCAAATACACCTCTTAGGCACCTCGGCCCGTGCCGATATCGGATTCCGAGATACAGCCTACCCGCGCCCCTTAGCCCTGATATTCGGCAACGAGCGAATCGGTCTTTCCGAGCACTTAAAAAACGAGGTAGATACCATAGCCAAGATCCCCATATTGGGCCGTGCCAACTCGCTCAATCTAGGTGCATCAGTAGCAATCATGGCCTATCAGGCGCAGGGAGCATGGACGGCGTGCGCTTGCCCAGATGACCACTAGCGAATTCCCTCCCGCCTGGCACCAAGCCCTCGAGCGTCGCCAGCGCCATTTTTCGTTTACTCCGGCAGAAACACTGCGCCTGCTCCACGACGAGGATCCTCGGGTGCGCTGCGACCGCTTGGGAAAAGTCTCCTGGTTTTATTGGTATGATCCCGCACGACCCAACACCACCGACCTTGCTGCAATGGCGGCATTCGCCAGTGCAGCCGGTTCGCCCTATTGGAAAGTCCGCCTAATGCACAACCAAGGCCATAAAGTGCAAAAACGCGTCGAATGGGGAACGGAAGAGCCGGAGGAATGGATCGCCGCAGAAGGCGACCTGAACTATATACTGCGCAGCAACCAGGGCCGATCACCGGGCCTCTTTCTCGACCAGCGCCCCAATCGACAGTGGATCCGCCAGCAGGCGCGTGCCAAATGCGTGCTCAATCTGTTCAGTTATACCGGAGGCTTCAGCCTCAACGCAACCCTGGGTGCTGCCAAAGAAGTCGTCAGCGTCGACACCTCGCGATCTGCACTAGATTGGTCTGAGGCCAATTTCAGGCTCAATGCACTCGACCCCCTGCAGGGTGAGCTTTGGAAAGTCGACGCGCGCTATTTCCTACGCGGCTGTAAAAACCGAGGTCGCAGATTTGATCTGGTTATCTGCGATCCGCCCTCGTTCTCACAGAGTCGTGCTGGCGCATTCAAGATCGAACGGGACTTAAGTGAAATCCTGACCGCGATCGACCCGATCCTGACCGCCGAAGGCCGAATCTTCATCGCGACAAATTTCGAAAAGTGGAAGAGCAATGATTTTGCCCACTATCTGCGGAGAGCCCTACCCGGATATGCCCCTCTCGAACTTCCCCCACCCGATCCAGATTTTGTCTCGGCGAAGGAGCCACTGATGAAGGCTCTGGCCCTGGCTAAGAAACCTTAGCCTCCTCGGCTCGAGCCTTCTTCACTGCCGCCCCAATCTCTCGCAGCATCTCCGTAATTCCCTGCCCACTTATGGCGGAAATGGTGAATCGCGGTACTTTGAGGTCGCCAAATGGATCTTCGAATTCGTCGTCCGGCTCCAGCAAGTCGGCCTTGGTCAGTGCGATCCCAGCGGGCTTATGCCGCATCCCAGGGTCAAATTCTTCCAACTCGTGGCGTAGTGCATCCAAATCGCGGCGCGGGTCGGGACTCTGCGAATCGATGACAAAAAGCAGTATGCGCGTGCGTTCGATATGGCGCAGAAAGCGTGTCCCCAATCCCTTGCCCTGGTGCGCTCCAGCAATCAGCCCGGGCAAGTCCGCCAAGACGAAACTCTCGTATTCGGCCCATTCTACGATCCCTAAATTAGGCTCCAGAGTCGTAAAAGGATAGTCGGCGATTTTGGGATGAGCCGATGAAACGCGCGACAAAAGCGTAGACTTACCCGCATTGGGAAAACCCACCAATCCGACATCAGCCAAAAGCTTAAGTTCGAGCTTGACCACCTGCTGCTCGCCCTCAATCCCATAGTCAGCTCGCCGTGGCGCCTGTACTCTAGGCGTAGCAAAACGGGCATTACCCCGTCCACCTCTACCCCCCTTGAAGAACACGAATTCTTGGCCGTCTTCGAGCAGGTCGATAATCAGCTTTCCTTGCTCGTCGCGAACCAAGGTGCCGGGCGGCACGCGAATAATAGCGTGCTCCCCTCGCTTTCCAGTGCGATTTTTACCCTGACCGTGATCGCCACGGCCCGCCTTGATATGGTGTCGGTAGCGAAAATCGCGCAGCGTGCTCAATTGGCTGTCAACGGCAAAAATCAAATCGCCACCGTCACCACCGTCACCGCCGTCCGGCCCTCCCTTGGGTACGTATTTTTCGCGGCGGAACGAGCAACAACCACTGCCCCCCGTTCCCGACTCCACGGTGATTATTACTTCGTCGATGAACATCGTTCCCCTGCACCAAGTCCTTGTAGATTAAAACTCCTCTTCCGGTTCCAACCGCCACTCAGGCGCCATCTGTTCATAGGTTGCGCTCTCTGCATTCCACATCAAATGCACCGAACCAACTGGTCCATTGCGCTGCTTGCTGATCATGATCTCGGCAATTCCTTCCAGGCTGGCGCCATCGGGAGATTTGAGGCCGTAGAGGTCTGGACGGTAGATAAAAACCACAACATCGGCATCTTGCTCAATGCTATTATGCACGACTATCTGGTCGGCGACAAAGTTGTGCAAATCAGGTACGGTCAGGTCGAAAACCTCCTCCGTACCCGCAGGCTCTATCGACACCACTCGATCCCACGACGAAGGTAGCCGAATCTTCTGCCCAATGGCCAGCTGGTCCAATCGCGACCACCCTGAGCCGGCCAAGAATTTGTGATTAGCTGTCGCCCGAATACTGAATCCCCGCCTAGTCGTCAGCCGCAAAACCGGCTTGATTCCAGTACAAAACGCATTGCTGACCCGTGCTTTGACCAGATTCATGCTTTGAGGATCCAACGCCCAGACCTGAACATTCTGCTCACCCACCAGGTTGCGTATCGGCACCCGATCCCCCGTATCCGCCCTGCTCACCTGTGTATCCCCCGCCAAACACCCCGACTCGCGCAGATCCGAAAGCTGCGGCCTTCTATCCGTCCGACTCTCCACCGCACGCGAAAGCTGTGAAAGGGCCAGCACAGGAACGTCCAGTTCTTTAGCTAGAGCTTTCAAACCACGCGAAATACTCGAAATTTCCTGCTCGCGACTCTGGCTTCTGTGATGCGAACTCATCAATTGCAGATAGTCGATCACGATCATACCGATGCCGAACTCGCGGTGCAAACGACGGGCCTTTGCTCTGGCTTCGAGGACCGAAATACCCGGAGTATCGTCGATATAGATCGGCGCCTGAGCCAAACGACCGACATTGCGGGTCAAATGCATCCAGTCGTCTTCGCGAAGCCGACCGGTACGCAATTTGTGCAAATCGACCCGTGTCTCGGCACTGAGCAGGCGCTGGGCCAGCTGCATTTTCGACATCTCCAGGCTAAAAATCGCCACCCCAACTCCTGTATCTACTGCCGCATTGCGCGTAAGGGTCAGCGCCAGAGCGGTCTTTCCAACACTTGGACGCGCAGCGAGAATGATCAGATCGCCCTTTTGAAAACCCGAAGTCTGCTCATTGAGATCGGCGAAACCCGTATCAACTCCCGAGACCGTACTCACCCGGTTGTGGGCTCGCTCAATGTGCTCGAGTGTATCGCCCATCACCGTTTCCAGAGGCTCAAACCCATCCCCGATCTGATTTTCCGAGAGGCTAAAAATCCGCTGCTCGGTGCGATCGATCAGTTCCTGCACTTCCTCTCCGCCCCCATAGGCTTGTTCAATCACTTCGCTGGCAGTCTCTATCAGCTTGCGGCTCAAAGCCTTGTCCAATACGATCCGCGCGTGGTAATCAATATTGGCCGCCGTAGCAACTTCGGTCGCGAGCTTGGCCAGATAAAGAACTCCGCCGACAATCTCGAGCTGATCACTGCGCTTGAGTTCCTCAGCTAGAGTCAACTGATCGACCGCCTCTCCACGTTCGTACAGGATGAGAATAGCTTTGAAAATCAAACTATGGGGGGCACTGTAAAAACAACTCTCATCGAGAAACTCGAAGGCCCGGCCGATCGCCCGTTGCTCGATCATCATCGCTCCCAATACCGCCTGTTCGACTTCCATTGACTGCGGCGGCATTCTCTCGATGCGCTGATTATCGGTTGACGCTTGCGTCATATCTTCTCGCCGTTTTAGAGTTTGACTCCGTCGTACAATTGCCGCACCCGCTTGATATCCTCCCAGGTCGGTCGCTTCCATTGCGGATTGCGCAGAAGGGCCGCTGGATGGTAGGTAGCCACTAGCGGAATACCTTCGTATTGATGCAACCGCTCTCGTAAACGCCCCATTGATTCGCTACTTTGAAGCAAGGTCTGAGCAGCAAATCGACCAAGAGTACAAATGACCTGGGGCTGGATCATCGCAATCTGGCGCTTGAGATAGGGTTCACACTCTTCGATTTCGTCGGGTTGCGGATCGCGGTTATTCGGTGGTCTACACTTGAGAATATTACAAATATAAACTTCGTCGCGACCGAGTCCCATAGCCTCGATGATCTTCGTCAGCAACTGACCGGCGGCACCGACAAAAGGCTTACCCTGGCGATCTTCTTCGGCTCCTGGTGCTTCGCCGATGAAAATGATCCCGGCCGAGGGATTCCCCGAACCAAAGACAAATTGCTGGCGCGTCGCGCCCAAGCGACAGCGGGTACACTCGCAAATCTGCCGGCAAAACCCTTCAAGATCAGTACCGGTTTCCAACTCCTTGGCCTCGGTGTCAACTCCCTCTTGCGCGACGAAAGCAACAACGGCGGGCTCCTCAGCAAAAACCTCTTTGGGCACGATGAATCGAGTTCCTTCAAAAGCCACCAGATCAGCCAGGTAGCGCCGGGCCTCGGCTAGTGCTTCTTCGTTCCACTCTTCCATGCGGTGAAAATGAACTCGGAGAAAAATACTGTCAAGCGCTATTGCACCCGTCGCCTTTGCACCCAGTCGAGAATTCGGTCGGCAACCGCCAATTTGCTCAAGAGAGGCAGCGCCTGCTCATCACCGTCGGCATCGATGAATGTCACCCTATTGGTATCGAGCGCAAAACCAGCCCCCTCATCAGAGAGCATATTGAGGACGATGAGATCGCCTCCTTTACGCGCGAGTTTCTCGCGAGCCCGCTCCACACCCTTTTCGGTCTCCAGCGCAAAAATGACCAATACTCGCCCCTCCTTACGCCGGCCCAATCCGGCCGCAATATCGGGATTTTCAATCAATTCGATCGAGAGGCGCTCACCACTGCGCTTGATCTTTTGTTCGGCCACTGCGAAGGCGCGATAGTCAGACGGAGCCGCCGCGAGAATCGCCGTATCCGTCGCATCAAAAAGGTCCTCCACCGCCCGCTGCATTTCAAGCGTCGAGCGCACCGCATGCAACTGGACTCCAGCAGGTACAGGCAATACGGTCGGCCCCGAGACCAGGTCTACTTCCGCACCGCGTTCGGCGGCCCGCTGGGCAATGGCATAACCCATTTTACCCGAAGAGTGATTTGATATGAAACGGACCGGATCAATCTCTTCTATAGTTGGACCAGCTGACACCAAGAGCTTCATACCATCGAAATCACCACTGAAATATGCGGCGAGCGAATCGACGAGCGTATCGGGCTCAGGCATTCGCCCACGGCCTATCGCTCCCGAGGCCAGGGACCCAGTCTCGGGAGCGATAAGATTGAACCCCCGGGCTTCCAGTGCCCCCAAATTGGCCTGTACGGCAGCGCTCAAAAGCATATTTTCTTCCATCGAAGGAGCCAGAAAAACCGATGACTCTGCACTTAAAAGCAGTACCGAAAGCAGATCGTCGGCCATCCCCCCGGCTACACGACCTATAAAATGGGCCGTAGCCGGAGCAACCAGCACCAATTCAGCCCACTCAGCCAACCCCACGTGCAAAACCGGAAACTCCCGGTCGCGATCGAAAAGATCGCGGTAAACCGGATGCCGGGACAGTACTTCCAGGGTTTTAGCGGTGACAAACTCCTGTGCCGTACGCGTGATCACTACCCGGACTTCAGCCCCACGGCCGGTGAGCTGCCGCACGATTTCAGGCGCTTTATATGCGGCGATGCCGCCGGTGACCCCGAGCAGGATCTTGCGCTTATGCAGGCTCATGACCGACCGAGATAGGCGAAGATCCGTGCGACTACGGCCTGGGCATCCATACTACCGGAATCAATGACCAAATCGTAAATCGACAGATCGGTGCAGCAGATATGGTGGTGCTCTTCGTAGCGTCGGGCCTCGGACCCCTCGCGTTCGCGCATCTCCTCCATAGCCTGCGCCACCGGCTTGGACTCCCGACGCCCCACTCGCTCGGCCCGGATTTCAGACTCGGCATTCAGCCAGATCTTGAGGGCCTTCAATTCATGCCGGTGAGCCATCCAGCCAGTGAGGCGACCCTCGATGACAATAGGCGCCTCCTTTTTTGCCCGAGCCACCATGCGCTCATCGAGTTGCCGATCAATCCGCCCATCCATCTCGGCCTGTCGACCGAATTCGGCCAGACTCAGACCCGACTCCCGGGCCAGCTGACGAAAAAGACCACCGGCATTGACATAAGCCCACCCCAAACCCGCACAAAGCTGATCGCAGGCGGTACTGGTGCCGCTTCCGGGCAACCCGCTAACCGTGATGATCTGCGGTGCACTCATCCTTGATCTCACGCCAGGTTTTGAACCTGCTCGCGCAAACGTTCAACCTCTTCCTTGATTTCGACCACCCAGTGGATGATCTCAGATTCAGAGGATTTGGAGCTTATCGTGTTGGCTTCGCGATTCATCTCCTGCAAGAGGAAATTGAAGCGCTTTCCCACTTCGCCGCCCTTATCCAACGCTTCGATGAACTGCGCGTTGTGGCTGCGAAAGCGGACGATCTCCTCGGTGATATCGCTGCGCTCGGCGATCAAGGCAATTTCTAACGCCATCCGGTCCTCGTTAACGGCCCCCGGCTCGAGCAGGGATTCTACTTTTTCGCGTAAGCGCCTCTGGCTCTGTTCTCGGGCCAGTGGCACCCATGCGGCAATTTCTTCGAGATGCGACTCCACCACCCCGATCCGCTGGCGCAAATCCGTCATCAGAGTTTGCCCTTCAGCCGAGCGCATAGCAACCAATTCCAAGAGCGCCTGATCCAATCCTTCAAACAAGAGCTCCTTCGCCGCCTCGGGTTCCAACTCCGCCGATTCAACGCGAAAGACCCCGGGGAGTCGAGACAAAAGCGCGATATCGACCACCTCTTCGACCTCGGCCAGTGCAGCCAATCTTCTCATCTCAGCCAAGTAGCGTCCGACCACCTCTTCGTCGAGCGTGGGCAAATCAGGAGATTGAGCTCCCTCGCTACAGGAAATATTGACATTTATCTTACCGCGCCCGATCTGCTTTTGAATCCGCTCGCGGATCACCGGTTCGAAAGGTTGGAGTTGATTGGGACAACGCACCTGTATATCAAGGTAACGACTGTTGACCGAACGCAACTCGACACCGAGCCGCAGCCCCTTGTTCTCGGCTTTACCACTGCCGAAACCAGTCATGCTGGTAATCTGATTATTATCTTCCATAGGGCAAAAAATAAGGGCCATTCGCCAAACTGTCGAGGATCAACCGCGGCCGGGATCGACCACGATCCGGACAATAGACGAAAAGCCATCGAGTCGGGCGACCGCTTCGCCCTGGTCCGTCAGCTTCCACAATACATCCCTGGTAGAGATCCAAACCCTTCGATGCACCGGGTCGAAGAAAAGATGGGTCCCCCCGGAAACCTCGGTCCAGTGCTCCTCCAGACTCCCAAGTGCCGAGAAGACCGCAATATCCCGTTCCCCCAGTGCCCAACAAGCTCCAGTCTTCCGATCGACCGAGATACCCAGCGCCGTGGCAAAGGGCAGATCGGCGACCAGGATCTCGCCCGAACGATCAAGCCGCAACAAGCCGCGGCCTTCGTCGATCAAAAGCCAAACTTCCTCCGACGCACCGGCGGCCAGCTGCATCGGCCTTTCTAACCCACCTATTTCGACCTGACGAACCCCGTCGGTCTGATAAAAAATCACCCGACCCTTAGCTCGATCGGCGATCCAGCATCCCCCGGGTTGAGCGGCCAGCGCTACCGGACTGGCAAAACTAGCATCAACGACTTCGACTTCAAGCGAATCAGCCGCATCCAGCGAAAACCACACGACCCGACTATTCGCCGTATCTGCCAGCCAACCGATCCGAGACTCGGCATCGATTTCCAACTCCCCAGGCTCCTCGATTAGAGCGGGGAAAGTGCTCAATTCTCCATCGCTATCGATTCGGTACAATCCGGCAAAATAGCGATCGCTAACCCAGCAGGAACGATCGCTCTCATCGATCGCGATATCCGCCAGGTCGGAAAAACGTCCTTGTGCGAAATAGGCGCTGCGGGCATCACTAGCAATCTTCCACACCAATCCGGTGCTGCGATCGGCAATCCAGGCTACTTCGGCACCGGGCATGGCCCGGATCACCCCCTCGGTAAAACGCTCGCCCTGATCCGCGATAAGCAGTCCCAACCGGTACTCATAGCTGGTCCCGTTTTGCACTTCGCGATCGACGTATAGACTTGTCCCAGCATCCAAAATCTCGGTTATAGACCCCCATTCGCTTCCGGAGCTGCGGCGATAGAGGCGATAACCTTCGATATCGACAAAGTGCGAAAAATCCCAGCTCAATTCGACTTGGGCATCAAGGGCCAACGCTTGCAAAGGGCGCAATACATTGTTCAGCGGGTCTTCGGCCTGCGGATCGAGCGGATTGCGGCGCTGGCGATCGCTGCAAGCCAGAATCAAGATTCCGCAGCAAACCCCTATCCCGATCAGGCGTTTCATCGGCGAAAAAAGAGCAGGTAGGAATTCAACACCACACCTATTTCCAAGCCGACGAACGCGGCTCCAGCAATCCGATCAAACCGTTCGGCTTTAGCAAATTCCCGCTCCTGGCGCACTTGGTTGGCCGAATATAGATAGCGATCGTACGCCGCATCGGCCTGATGCTTACTCCATTGGGCGAAACAACCCACACCCAATGTTAAAGCCGCAGCCAAATACAATCGCTTCCGGGATCTTTTTTCCTTTTTCTGAGCAACGGATTCAACCGATACCTGGCGCTCTGCAGACTGGGAACGGGTGGCGAATTGATTCTCCAACACCACTTCCAATCCGCCGAAACGCCGGGGTAGATCCCGTCCGCTAGCCGGATTCAGTGCTCCAGTACTCAGCGCCAAGACCAGGCATATTGCGATTATCCTGCCCATAACGGTTAATCCTTTTTTAACGGTGCCCAAATACATAGAGGGTTCGCTCTTCGGTCGCAACACTCACCACTCCGTCGGCGACGACCACCGGAGCCAGAATCGGTCCATTCAACCGGTATTTCCACAACAAATGCCCACTAGCCAATTCCAGAGCGTAGAGATAATTATCACTCGAGGCACAATAAACAGTCTGAGACGTGAGTTGCGGGCTGCTGCGCACCACACCTTCAGTTGCAAAAGACCACCGTATCACCCCCGTTTCTGGATCGAGCCCATAGATGTTTCGATCGACACATCCGATCACTAATACACCTGGCCCCAGAGCCAATCCCTCGGTCGGCAACCCCCCTAAGAATTGCTCCCAGACGACCCGCCCAGAGTCGCTGCTCACCGCGACGACCCGCCCAGAGGCCGTCGACACAAAAAGGCGATCCTCAGCAATCAAGGGTCGTGAACGCAAGGATTCGCCCAGTTCCTGCCGCCAGCGCTCTGCGCCACTAAAAAGTTCTACGGCGACTATATCCCCCTTAACGGTACCCGCAAAAACCAAATCCTGACTCAAGGAGGGTCCAACGCGGACCTTGCCCCCCAACTCTACTCGCCATAAAAGGCGCCCATCATTCCAAGATAGAGCCTCTAAAGCCCCCTCTTCGGCGATCGCAAACAAAGTATCGCCTCGGACCTCCGGTGCCTGACAGAAAAACCCCTGGTGCCGCCAACGCTCTTGCATGGTCTTCCGGTCCAGAGCTCGCAATCCCGCTTTGTCGCCCAGATCCCCGAGCACATAGAGTTCCCCAGCCAAACTCCCAGCGCCGCAAATCATATCGCCGCACTTCTGCTTGCCCAAAACCGAACCACTATAGCGATCGAATGCGTGAAGAGTAGACAAGGTCGTCAATTGCAGGACTAGCGAACCATCGAATAACGCACCGCCGAGTGGCGAACCATCTATTTTGCGTTCCCACAGTAGTTGCAACGGAGGTTCTGGACCAGGCTTGGAAATAACGCCGTGGAATTCCGGAGCATCCAGGTAGAAAATTTTTTCGCTGCATCCGATAAAAAGCAACCCATACACTAGCAGCTTTATCATATGTCGTGCGACCTGAGCAAAACCGAGAGTGTAATGGCTCGGAGACATCCTCGATGAAAGAGCGCTAAACATGCTAAAAATCCCAACCGAAGAAGAAATCCCAATGCGTATCGCCCCCTACCGATTTGAAGTTAGTGCGCCGGGCTGCATCGAGGCGGAAGACGAAGACCCCGCCTAGAGGCAATCGAATCCCGGCCCCGAATGCTCCATTCCATTCGCCAAAGCGATCGTTCCAAGCATTACCCGCATCCAGGAAGAGCGCCCCTCTGAACATGCTGAAATCCATATTGCCGAACGGAAATCCTATCGAGAGCCGATCGACCAGTGGAAAGCGCAATTCCTGGTTGATGAGTAGCATCTTACTACCCCATATAGAGCGCCATGGGTAGCCTCTGAGTGTCCAGCTGCCACCGAGAGAAAAAAACTCCGCCACTGCGCCGGTCGACCTACGCCCCATAAAGCGCATCCCCAAAGCAATGCGCTTGGACAGACGGAAGTAGTGCCGGTAATCGCCGAAAAGCGTGATATTAAATCGCCGAGAACTCTTGAAGTCTACCGCCTGACTCAGTCCAACACTGTAGCGTTTGCCCTCTACCGGACCAGTTGGAATCCAGATGCTGCTGTCGTGGGTATAGCTAAAGAAGTTGTTCGCCAGCCATCCCGAGAGTTTGTTCCCCTCGAATTGCCGATCGATCTCGGTGCGGCGTAAAGAGAGTCGGGTGTCGATCCGGTCGTGGCGGGAAAAAGGATAGCTCAACCCGATATGGGCTCCGCTGCGTTTCTCGCGCACGAAGCGGCCAAAGCGACTCGAAAAGCGATCATTGAGCCGAAACAGGCCCCAAACCACATTGAGTTGCTGCCCCAGGTGCAATCGCGACAAGGCGACATTGAGCCCATCGAAAAAACCGGTACGACTGCCGGCGATATGAGAGAGGACGAAATAGTATTGGTCGTTGCCCAGTACATCGCTCAAGGCCACCTGGATTCCACCTGAGGTGCCGAATTCCGGATCCTGAGAAATCTGGCTCTGGGCGATATCGAGACCTATTTTGCGCTCATAAGGTCTACGGGCGATACGGCTCTCGCTCGATAAACCCTCTAAAGACCACGGCTCCGCAGGGGCTTTTTCTATCGGCTGCCAATCCACTGCAGAACGATCAACCAATGCCAAATCCAAATCGTAGATTTGGAACCCTCCACTTTGGTACCCTGAAAAAAGCAGGCGTTTCCCCCCCGGCATCAACACTGGATCAAATGCCCCGGTCAATACCCGGGTCAGGCGTCTGGTACCGGCCCGTTCACCTTCTGGACCATCCTCCAATCGCACTGAGTATATATTGTACATCGTATCGCGATCAGAGCTAAAGACGACCTCCGTGCCATCGGGGCTCCAGCGCGGTTGAACGTCGTTGTGTTCACCGCGACTCAAGGTCAGGATCTGTTCTGTTTCCAGATCGTAGAGAAATAAATTATAGCGCCCCTTACGACCTCCGACCCAACGGTCTGAACTGAAGACGATGCGTTTGCCATCGGGCGACCAGTCGGGCTGGCGGTCGTGGTACAGATCGCGACTCAACGCCCTCGGCTTGGCATCCTCTAGGTCAACCAAATAGAGATCGGTCAACCCTCCCTTGTCGCTACCGGAAAAAACCAGCTCCTTCCCGTTAGGAGCGAAAGACGGAGATTCTATCGCAACGATTGCCGCAAAGGACAGATCCCGCACCACACTCTCCTGTTCGATGTCCCAGATATAAAGGCGATCTCTTCCCCGACTCTTGGCCGCAAAAGCCAGCAGCTGACCATCGGGCGAAACAGCCGGCCGCGTCGAAAGGGGATGCAATGACTCAAAGACCGGCAAGCGCTCACCTTCGACAACCGCAATCGCCTCGTCGCTGTCGATTTGTGAACGAACGATCTGGGTATAGCCCTGGTCGTTGCGAAAGTGGTAAAAAGAGAGACTATCTCCTGGAGCAACCTCTGGTTTGACATTGAAGCCGATTTTGGTACGGGCAATGGCAATCTCTGACGGCGGGTCACTCTCGGCAATATCGGGTAGGTAGTGCTTGCGCAGATGATATTGCCAAGCCTTATCGAATTTATCGAGTGTCTCGCCCGTAGTAATCTGAAAGATCTCCGCAAAAGTCTCACCGCGCCACCAATTTGCAAAGAGTTGCTCAAAAACGTCTATACCGTGCCGATCAGCCATAAAATGGCAGATCGACTCACCTTCCTTGTACATCTGGTAGGTGCCGTTGATATAGTACATCTGAGCGATCGAAACCAAGCGCCGGGCGAAGAGCGCATCGCGAATAACCATATCCCCGAAACTAGCCCACCCGCTCGACCAGTATTCGGCTAGCCCTTCGGAAAACCACAGCGGCGCCGGGCGAAAGTCCAAAACCCCATGCTGCTCGAGAACTTGAGCGATCCGGTCAAAAGTGAAAACATGAACCAATTCGTGATGGAGGACCCGTTCAAAATCGGGAAAAGAGCCACTGAGCGGCATCGCCACTCGTCCCTTGAGATATTCGGTGAAACCAGCGACGCCCTCGGGCAACAAATTGGGGATAATATTGGTCTGTTCGAAATAGATATGTGAAGAATAGACGACCAGCGGAACGCGATGTTGGACAGTGTGAGCAAACTTCTTTTCCAGATCTGAGAAGTGGCGCTCGGCCATCTGGGCAGCGTAAGTTGCTAATTCCTCTTCTGCGGCAAAGAAATAGATATCGAAGTGCTCCGACTCCATCTTCTGCCATTCAAACTCGGCATATTGAACCTTGTTCTTGCCAAAGCTAGCAAACTGCCCCCCCCGCAACGGAGACCATGAGCACTAGAATCAGCGCTGTGTAAAAAATGCCGCTACGCACCCCGGAGATACCCTCCAAAACCCGCTCTAGATTCCACTGGATGATGGATCTGCACCCGGCGCCCCTCTTCTAAGCCATCTCGATATGCCGTACTATCGGTTACGCCGGATCCATAGCGCGTGCGAATCCTCGGATTGATATAGCGGCAGTAGGTTTGAAGCTGGCTATCTCCCTTCCAGACCAGAGCCTGCTCGCTGGATATTTGCTCTTCCTGTTCCCGCAGTTTGCCATAAAAGCCCTCCAGGATCCCGGCCCGATAACGCTGGCGCTCTCGGTTGCCGGGCAGACAATTACGATCTTTATAGGCGAGCCAGAGACTCTCTAGTTGCCCAAAGAGATAGGCATAGACGTATTCGGCCATATCCATATTGGCTGGAGTGCCGTAGATCTCGAGCACCGTTCCCGCCTTGTCCTCCTGCGCCCGGTAGGTGGGTACCCATATCGTCTCGACAAAGAAAAACTCCTGCAAAATTAGCGAGAGCCACAATTCACAAGACGTCCGACGCCCTTTTATTGGTCCGAGGGAGCGGTAGGCGAATTTGCGATCCGAGTCGAGTTCTACCGAGTCGATATTGTACTTGAGCAGCAGGCGCCGCGCCTTCTTTATCGCCGTTTCGGCCTCGTGCTCGTTGGGGCTACCACTCAGCGAAAGTACCTTCTGCAATCGCCGCAAGAGTCGATCCGAGTCGATTACGAGACAAACCGGTTCTCTGCTGACCCTGGCCGCGGGTATGCAACGCAATTTTTCGCAAGCTCGGCGAAAAGCCTCGCCATGTGGAGTTTCGGCCTCCATTTCAAACACCTCAGCGACGTATTGGTGTGCCATCTCGTGACGCAGAGTCTCCATCACATAGAGCCAGGGATCAACTTCGATATGGGCCACCGCAATACGCAAAAGACGCCGAGCACTGTCCCAACTTCCCAAGATCTCCCCTCCTCCACCTAATTCGATCTGTGGAGAGCGCAAGACCCCGTTGAGATACTCTTCGTTGTAGTGCCGCCACCAGGCATACAACTTGCGGACCCAGATCCGGTGTAATCCGGTCCTTACCCCATCGGTCTCCATACTTAGCGCAAGGTGCGCAAGAACGATGGGCTAAATGTTCCACGGGCCACTTCGGCTACCGGTCCCTTCATGGTCAGTTCGTAGTCCTCATCGATAGCGATATCCAAAATCCCACCCGGTGCCTTTACGGTCACAGGACTCTTGACCAAACCCAGTCGTAGAGCAGCACTAGCGGCAGCACACGCTGACGAACCCGAAGCTTGAGTTTCGCCCGCGCCCCGTTCCCAGATCAGAATATAGATTGACTTCGGGCCGATCGGCACCGCCAGTTGCACATTGATCCGCCGGGGAAAAAGTCGGTGATTTTCCAATTGGGGGCCGAGCGCCAACAACTCGTCCCGAGTCCATTCGTCACCTTTATCTCGAAAGATAATACAGTGGGGATTACCAACGCTCACACCATTGAACTTCAGTTGTTGACCTCCGACGCGGATCGGTTTCTCAACCAATTCTTTCGCCTTGAGAGTGCACGGCAGCGTCTCCGGTGCGAAGGTCGCTTTACCCATTGCGACCGTAGCCGCTCCAGCATCGCCGTATTTGTCAAGATGCAAATCTACGCCGACTAACCCACCCTTGGTATAAACGCTAAAGCTATGCTTGCGCACCTGACGAGTAGCATGCAAATAACGGGCGAAAATCCGCAGACCATTGCCCGATTTTTCTGCCTCGCTGCCATCCGGGTTATAGATCCGCAGGCCGAAATCGGCCTGCGCCGAGTCCGCCAACGCCAGAATACCGTCGCTGCCCACTCCCCAATTGCGGTCGCAGACCTTGCGTATGTTGCCAGGGGTCAACTTGAAACTAAGCTCTTTGGGATCGACTGCGATATAGTCATTACCGAGGCCGTGCCCTTTAAAAAACCTGTTCTTCATTATGAGTCTTCTCCTTGATCTTCGAAAACTTAGCCAGATAGCCAAACAGGGTCAACAGGGTTTGAAGATGGCGATTCAGCCAATATATTAAAAAACTATGTTATGTCTGGTAGTCGCTCTTATGGCCGAAGCCCGACCCCTGATCGCCCATGCCAAACTCAGGAATATAGACGGACATCCCTATCGTCTATACGAAGGTGAACAATTACGTCTGATCATATCTGGCATCGGCAAAGTGGCCGCAGGATCGGCTGTTGCCTACCAGCAGGCCTTGTTAGAAGACCCTATTACAGCCTGGCTCAACGTGGGGATCACCGGACACCGCAGCGAGGAAGTCGGCTCGGCACTGCTGGCATACAAGGTCATTGATGAAGCAACCGACAAAACCTTCTATCCCACCTTTAGCTCCCTCCCTCCATGCGATACAACCCAGCTTATCACTGTGGACCAGGTACAGGAAGAATACCCGGACCACTCCGGCTTTGATATGGAAGCCAGCGGCTTTTGCGCAACAGCCCAGCGCTTTGCCTCCAGCGAGTTGGTCCATTGCTTAAAGGTAGTCTCCGATAACCCGCAATCAACTATCAGCAGCCTGGACGAAAAAAAAATCAGCCGACTTATCGAGAAACAACTTGGCCTTGTGGACGAATTCAGTACCACCCTGCAAGACCTAAGCGCAGATTTGGCTTCTCTTCGCGCCGATCCCCCCTACTTTGCAGAATTACTCAGCCGCTGGCAATTTACGGCTACCCAGCAACACCAGTTGCGCAATTTACTCATACGGTGGCAGACCTTGACCCCAGCGAATCCTATCGTCGTTGACGACCTGCAAAATTTGCGAAGCAGAGCAGAGGTCCTTGTTCACCTCCAAACTCAACTGGACCAGACCACTCTGGTCTTGACCTCGACGGGATCTAGTCAATGAGCATGAAAAACCCAGTATCGGCTGCGAAAATCCACTCCGCCGCGCAGCCTTGCCGGGGCCGCTTCTTCTTTGAGATCGAGTTAGCTCCTCCCTCTTGCGCGGATTTTCTCTACTCAAATGTTTAACTTTATTTACTGCGAAGAGGAAATCCTCGATCACCCGCGGACCCGTACCGTACTCGAGCGCTTCCCCAACGCACAACTCGTCACCTGCACCCGCTACGGCGAAGTCTTCAACCGCACCGCACAAAATTTCCGACTGCAAAAGCGCCATCCCGCCCTCATACTCGCCAGCAAAAATGGCAACCGGGTCTTGGCCGCTCCGACCGGCTACGGTATTGGCAGCGAACAGAACTACTATTTTTCGCATATGTTCAACTGTCTCTATGATTGCCGCTACTGTTTCCTCCAGGGAATGTACCGCTCGGCCCACATGGTACTCTTTATCAACTACGAAGATTTCCAAGAGGACATCGCCACGCAAATCCAGTCAACCGGAGCCGAAACCCCCTATTTTTTTTCCGGTTATGATTGCGATAGTCTAGCACTGGAGAGTATTACTCATTTCACTTCCGAATTTCTCCCGTTCTTCGCCGCTCACCCGAAAGCATTTTTCGAATTGCGCACCAAGAGCGTACGCACCAAAACCTTGCTCGCCAGCCAGGCCTTGCCCAACTGCGTTGTCGCCTTTAGTATGACCCCACCCATACTGGCCGACCTATTCGAACTAGGGGCGCCGCCCGTCGCGCAGCGTATAGCGGCAATAATCGCTCTCCAGGAACAAGGCTGGCCGGTAGGGCTGCGCTTCGACCCACTGATCTACGACCGCGACTATCAGCAGCACTATCGAGACCTATTCGCTTTTGTTTTTTCCCAAATCCGCCCCGGCGAGTTGCACTCCGTCAGTCTGGGTCAGTTCCGTCTACCACGCGAGGTCTACAAAAAAATGCACCGACTATACCCAGATGAAAAACTGCTCGCCTACGGCCTGCAGGAACGCGATGGAATGGTCTCTTACCATGCTGAGTTAGCCAGAGAGCTGCACGAATTCTGTACTGGAGAAGTACTGCGTTATATCCCTGAAGAATTGTTCTTTCCCTGCCCATCTACCACGCTTGAGGCCTGATATGCATGTCCTCGTCACCGGCGCAAGTTCCGGCATCGGCCGCGCCGTCTGTGAAAAGCTCCTCGCCGAAGGCTATCACATCATCGCCCTGTCCCGCGACTTCGCCAAATTTCCCTGCAACCACCCTCATTTTAACCCCCATGCTATCGATCTCGCCGATCTCGATAGACTCCCTCAGCGCTTAAAAGAACTAGCTGCCGCCTATCCCGAACTCGACGCTTTGGTCCTCAACGCCGGCATCGGCCGTTTCGGCAACTTGGAGCAATTTTCCTACGATCAAATCCGCACCCTCATCGATCTAAACTTCACCAGCCATGCCTATATCGCCCGTACTTTTCTGCCCCAACTGAAAAAAGCCGGCCGTGGTCATCTAATCTTCACCGGCTCCGAAGCAGCCCTAACAGGGACACAGAAAGGCAGCCTCTACTGCGCGGCCAAATTCGCCCTGCGCGGCTTCGCCCAGGCCCTGCGCGAAGAATCGGCCCGGGCAGGACTCCGCGTCACCCTAGTCAATCCCGGCATGGTCCGGTCAGCTTTCTTCGACGAATTAGATTTCCATCCCGGAGAAGATCCCGAGAACTTTATCCTGCCAGAGGATGTGGCCGAGGTTATCATTCACGCTTTGAATGCCAGAGAAGGCACAGTAATCGACGAAATCAACCTATCGCCCAAGAAGAAAGTGATAAAATTCAACCGTCAAAGCGACTAACGATAGCCCTACCCGGATCCGGTCTCCCCAAACACCTGCAACACTTCGAAGAACTTTTTCCTGCGGCCTTAGAAAGGTCCTGCAATCACTCTTCACCCGATTCGGGGAAAGGCTCCAAATAGAGCCGTGAGTAAATCGAGAATCGATCCCCTTCCCGTTCTCTAGCGGTGACGATCATGCGATTCAGCAACCGAGTCAGAGGACGATCTGGTCGATAAGACAGAATACCCGTCTTGGCTTCGTACTTGGCTTCGACCCGGTCCAATTCCGAGATGAACATATTGATAATACCCGGTCGGTAACGCTCCGGCTCGAGCAAACGTAGCGAGAATTGCTCTGGCGGGTTGAGCTCGAGACGAAAATCACCCGGCTCCACCTCTGCCACATGCAACGGAGCCAAATCGAGTTTAAAGGCAAAGCGCTCCATATCCAGATTGGCTCCGACAATCGCTACCCGGGGTATCAACCGCGGGTCGGTGTGCTCATCAACCCCACCTTCATCCTGTGTAAACATCAGTTTAAAACCCAGCTCCTCCGCTACCGAAATCACGGTTCCATTATATTCGCCAAACGGATAGGCCAAAATATCCGAAGCCATACCGTGTTCCGCGAACGCTTTCTGCGCCCGTTGCAAATCGCTACGCACCCAGTCCTTGTATTGCGCTCGACTTTGGCCCATTTCCGGTTTTCCGATATGAGGGTGGTAATAAGTGTGATTGGCGACGGTTACCCCCCAGACTCGCATTTCCTCGACCTGCGACCAATCCATATAAGCCGGGTTCTTGCTATAGAGGGGGCTGACATTGGCAAAGAGGGTAAAAGGGTACTCGTATTCTTTGAGTAAGGGAAAGGCGTGTTCGTATATCGAGTAGTACGGATCGTCTATGGTTATCAAGACCGTCTTGGGTGGAAAAGGTTCTTTTACCGCTAAAAGCGTACGGAACTCGTCCATCGAGATCACGCGATAGGATTCCTGGCGCAAATACTCGAGCTGCTGGCGAAATTTCTCACTCGAAATATTAGTGCTCGGATAGGCTGGTTCTTCAAAACGGTGATAGAGCAAAACCGTGACATAACCGGGTCTTTCGGCCAGCGTACCAACGGGTATCACTAATAAGAGCAGCAATAGACCAAGAAAAAACATCCTCCTCAATCCTCCTAGTGGTCGAGAAGTTCCAGGTTATTTGAACGCATTAAACGCCGTACATCCTCAACATAGTCCTCGCCCCGAGTCGAATAGGCTACCAATCCGTCAGCAAGTGTATGGCCGTCGATTGGTTCGCCATGTTGACGGAGATCTTTACGCATTTTACGCAGAGATTCGTAAGCTGGATGAGTATTCAGATTGTGCATATAAGAGCGGATACTGGCACTGATTGTGGGAAAAACAGCGAGGCGAAAACGAGCACCTTGTACCCCTCGAGGTGCCAGACCATTAATTTTTTTGGACCAAACCCGCTGCCCGAAGAGATTATTGCCCTCGCGACAAAAACGCGAAGATCCCCATCCCGACTCTATCGCTGCCTGGGCAAGTACCAACGAAGGTGGTATAAGTCCGATTTTTTCGCGCAATTCGAGCAGTGTATCGCGGTAAGAGATCTTGGCCTTGAGTTGGTAGCGCATACTCATTTCCGCGACAAAAAGACGGTCAGCCGCCTTTAGATCTCCCCGATCGCTCAGTTGTATCAAGCGTCGGCGACGATCTTCTAGAACGGAATTATGGAACAAAACGATCGGCTGCAAAGCACTGAAAAAAAGGGTCTTCTTGCGCCCGACAGGCACATTTGACAGGGCAGTCGGAATAGCGATGGGAGCCGCAACCTGGTCCTTCCGTTTTTCCAAAACTGCCAGGAGTTCCTCCAATTGGACCAAAGAATCAATCTTTATCGAATAGAGGACTTTAGCACCAACCCGTTGCTCTGATTTATCCATCGGATCGGCAATAGACACATAGCGCAATGAGATACTATCCACGACCGTAGCCAAAACCGGCTTTAAAGACGCGGAAAAAAGGAAGGTTGATCGGAGTGAAACTGCATCGGTCGCGTTAGCCAATTCAGAGGGCTCAACCGGTGGCACCGGCGATTCCTCCACAACCTTGTGGCAACCCAGGACCAGAACCAGACCGATACATGCGGCAACCAACGAGCGAATCATGGCTCCAATGTACTCGATTTAGCGCAAAAGAAGCAAACGACGACTCTGGACAAATTCTCCGATTTGCAACCGATAGAGATAAGCCCCCGAAGCAACATCGCGACCGAGTCCATCGCGACCGTCCCATTCGACGCGATGAACCCCTACAGGTAAATCATCTGCTACTAAAGTACGAATCTGCTGACCCGCGATATTGTAAACGTCCAGACTTACCTTGACCTGGGATTCGGATTTCGTTGTCCCCACAGCAAAAGGAATAGTGGTCGCTGGATTGAAGGGATTGGGGTAATTTTGCTGCAAAGCCGACTGGCGTGGTTCGACCCGAGCTACAAGCGCATCTTCGACTCTGCCATCGGGACGCAACAATTCGACTTCGACCACCTGCTGATCACGATCAAAAACAGCCAGCAGGCCTTCGGCCCGCAATGGACGAGCAGGATCGACTAGGGCCCCAGCGATACGG
>JACLAC010019407.1_pt1 | contig 30924 bp, 28 predicted proteins | sample 8027881 | NCBI WGS metagenome assembly JACLAC01 (sample SAMN15725517, study PRJNA655200) | protist metagenome | isolation source: fluorescence activated cell sorting (FACS) single amplified genomes of... | place: Spain: Blaines Bay Microbial Observatory, Mediterranean Sea | collected 2016-01-19 | reverse complement strand
TTAGAAGATTTAGATCCTAAGCTGACTGAACAGGAAGCTGAATTGGAAAAAGGGAAAGAGGAAGCTGAAAAAGCACTAGAACAAACAGTTCTAGCTCAAAAGCAAACTATTCTGGCGATACAAGAATTGGAAAATCACTTCCAAAAATCTTTTGAAAGTGCACCAAGGCCAATTCAGCAATTCTACAAACGTTGCCAGCAAAACGGACTACATCGGCCAATTACACCAGTTTTGGATAAAACCTGTGGGGGATGTAACATTCGACTTCAACCTCAATTTGTAAACGAGTTTCTCACCGAACCGGATTTATATCGAAACTGCCCTCACTGCAACCGCATTCTTTATATGCCTTTAAGTGAAGAGGAGACTGCAATCGACATCTGAATCCTTCCCTTTACATGAAAATCCTGCTAATACTCGCTTTTTGCCCACTACTGGCTGGATGTGACCCGAGCTATTATTGGCAAGCGACACAAGGCCACATAGATCTGCTCCAGCGTAAGCAGAAAATCCAGGATCTGCTATTAGATAATACGACTGACCCGGTGCTCAGAAAAAAATTTCAGCTTCTTTCTAAAGTTCGCCACTTCGCTTCCAAAGAATTAAATCTGCCCTCCGGCAACGGCTACAAAAGTTACGTAGAGTTACCAAATTCCTATGTAAGTGTCCTCGTCTCTGCAGCGCCACCCTTTTCCCTAAACCCAAAACAGTGGTGCTATGTTATTATTGGCTGCCAAAGCTATCGTGGATATTTCGATATTGCAGATGCTGAACAGTTGGCAAATGAGTTGAGAAAGAGCGGTTTTGACGTATCTCTGTCTTACGCAAGTGCTTATTCTACATTGGGTTATCTGAATCAGAGCTGGTTACCCGATTATTTTTCAGATCCAGTACTAAGTACTTTTCTTCAGCGTTCTGACAGGGAGCTTATCGCAACCCTCATACACGAGATGGCCCATCAAGTTGTTTATGTCGCTGGTGATACATCTTTCAATGAATCCTACGCCACCTTTGTAGAACAGGAAGGTACATTGCAGTACCTTAGAGCAAGTAATCTGGGGTATAAAATGGAAAAAATTCAGCTAAACTATGAGGACCGTTTGTTGTTTCGAAGTTGGATTGATGAAACTATAAAAGAATTAAACGACCTCTATTCAACTTCATTAGACGAAGATAGGAAAAGACTGCGGAAACAATTGATTTTTGAAAGATTGAAACAGCGTTATCAACAAAACCAAACCCAATTTCAGTTCTTGAATTACAGTCGATGGTTTGCTCAAGATTTGAACAATTCACATTTATTGGGTGTCAAGCGCTATAATAATTTTGTATCTGCTTTTGAGGAGTTGTTTAGGCGTGCAGAACGCAATTGGGGGGATTTTCACAAGAAAGTTGAAGAGCTTGCTCGGTTCCCAAAAGAAGATAGAGATAAGTGGCTGAATCAATTGACTCTATCAAATACCAACTGATGAAAAAGTTCCTTCTGATAAGTGGGAAATTGGCTCTTGTAATTGGAATTCTGCATTACTTGATAAGTAGTGATCGTCTAAACTTAGAGCGACTATTTTTACTGAAAGATTCACCCGATTTGTTAATGTTGATTCTTTTTGTTCTTATTGTGTTAGTGATCCCGTTAGCAGCTTTACGGTGGTGGCTACTGCTAAGAGCGCTGGGTCTTCAAATTTCTCCCCGCAGAACTTTTCTTCTTACTTGGATAGGTAACTTCTTCAACAGCACTCTCCCCGGAGCTGTCACCGGTGACTTTGTAAAAGGCTATTACATAATAAAGACCAATGCTGAAGAAAGCCGAACCAATGCTTTCATGACTGTTCTGATCGATCGATTCGTAGGTTTATTCGGCCTGATTGTTATCTCTTTTTTTTCCCTAATTGCAAACTTATCTATCTTTCTCGAAAATCCACGACTGCATGGTTTGATCTGGATGATCTGTTTATCCTTTTTCGCTACAACTTGCTTTTACAGCTTGGTCATCTGGCCATTTCATAATGGTGAAGACCCCTTCCTAGAAGTTTTCGAAAGACTCCCCGCTAAAAAGTTTACAACTAAAATTTATCTCTCTTTCAAAAGCTACCAAAATCAGAAGCCAATATTGCTTTCAACATTGCTGATAGCAGTTCTCATTCATTGCCTGGTGGCGTTCTTATTTTTGGAAATTGCCCTCTTGGTAACTGCTACTGAAATAGGCCTGGGAACTCAATTATTTCTTATGCCAATTGGACTTATATCCACTGCTATTCCACTTGCACCTGGTGGAATTGGAATTGGCCATGTTGCATTTGAATCGCTATATCAATTAGTTGGGGTAACTGGTGGAGCGGATATTTTCAATATGTATATCATCATGCAATTGGCAGTATATCTACTGGGGGGAATTCCTTATTTTTTATACAATAGTGAGTACCACATACCCCCAGAGAATATTTCTCGAAGTATGTGATCGGTTCAACTATTGCCTTAAAAGATAGCTCTCTAGACTTTCAATAGTATTTTTCTGTTCAGCAACCACACCTCGCATCACATCTCCTGAACTCAGTACACCGATAACTTTTTTGCTTTCCATTACTGGGACATGACGGAATCTATGTTCGTTCATGAGTTCCATCACATCCTGGATTGTCCGTGATGGATCTATACAATAGACCTTGCACGTCATCAGTTCTTTAACCTCTGTGATTTTGGAAGAACGCCCTGCCAAAATCACCTTGCGCGCATAATCACGCTCAGAAAAAATTCCAACTAGTTCTTCATCTTCCATCACCAAAACCGCACCTATATTTTTCTCATTCATGACCTTCAATGCATCAAACACACTTGTATCTGGTGTGATAGAGACGACTGCACTGCCCTTTTCGGATAGCATTTGACGGACACTCAACATGGATCCCTCCCTGAAAAGTGATTATTGTCTGACCAACTAAGCAGAAACAAGCTTGTAACGCCTTTGAAAAAGGAATGCAAGGCTTTGGGAGGAAAATAATTTGACTAGAACCAGCCAAGGTAGGCCAACTTTTCAATCTAGGATGCGTCCGAGGTAGGTTTGATTGTGAAACTTTGAACGTCTGAAATAGCCTGCTGACCACTAATATTACGACCAATGACACGCCAAAAGAGCTTGTTCTTCTGACTTGTTTGCATAAGCCCCATTGCCATTCCTGGCAATTCACCTGTTAATGGCACCAATTCTTTATCAGCTATCCAGCGATCTCCTTGCGGCAGGTCGAAGTAAAGGCGTGGATCTTCGAATTTGTCGTCGACCCCGACCTGAATCTTGAATTCAGCAAATACTAAACTATCCCACTGAAACAGAAACAAACCGTTTTCATCGAAAACAAAACTATCCGAAGGGAGAAGCAACCTAATATCACTAAGACGGATAGTTTCAGACTCCATAGCGTTGTTATCTTCTTTTAACTCCGTCAGCTGGTCGTCTGGATCTACAGTCACAGAAATTTTATATTCACCAAGTAATTGGTCGGTCGGGGGTATGTATTCCAGATCAAAGGTTACGGTCTCTCCGGGGGCAATTACGTTGGCAATAGGATTTGCAATCGTAGTTCGTCTGCGTGGTTGTCTTTCGTTGTAGTACTCCACCTTGCAAAGCACATCTTGAACGACATCTCCACCTACGTTCAGCAAGTTCAGACGCATCTTGAGTGTTTCACCACGCAGCAAGTGTTCAGGCAATACGTTGACGCTCTCCCAGCGCAGATCAGGTGGATCGAATTGAAGTGGAGACGGCCGTGGAGCTTTACCACTACTTTCCATGACTACTAACTGCTCCTGAGCAGCTGCCAAATCGTCTGGGGTAGCAATGTAGAATTGTCGGTTGACACCCTGATCTGATTCAGCAATTGGTTTCTCGAATTCTGTGTCCCAGATTCTTGCCGCCACACGATAGCGGCCTGGAGCTTCCAGAACTACATCATGTAGCATTCGAGAGGTTTCGTATGGAGGAATTGTAAAGATTTGCCGTTGGGACTGATCCAATCTATTGCCATCCAATGTCAGCAAAACCTCAAGGCCAACACTACGAACTTCATCACCGGGATTATGGACTGTAACCTGTACTAGCTGAATATCATTGATCTTAGGACAATATGGATCATCAACTGACTTAAGGACAATTTCTGGTGACTTGATGACTAAATCTGGGCCATCGGGAATCGGGCAATTCTTAGACAGAACAATCGACTCTACAATTGGCGCTGAGGGTCCCTGCGCAATCAGCAGATTCGGAAATCCAATCAAAATATGGAAGGTGATTAGAATAAAGCTGGATTTCAAAAGCTTGGGAGATGGCATAGGCTTGGTTTGAACGATCAGCGTTGGATGGGATTTTAATTTCTTGCAGTAATTCAAGAAATACACAAATTTCATGAATTGTATGAATTAACAAAAGTCTTTCAGACTCGAGACTGGTTTGATTTGTTAGTAGGATGAGTAATTTCTGAAATACGAACACCATAATGATCATTGATCACAACAACCTCTCCTTTAGCGATGATTTGGTTGTCTATGAAGATTTCCACAGGTTCTCCAATCAATTTTGGAAATGACAATACTGTTTCCTTCTGCCAATTAAGAATTTCCCGTAAAGCTAGGCGTTTTCGAGAAATTTCTACTACTAGGCGTTGGGGAACATCACTCAAAAATTCAATAGTATGGCCGAGTTGTTTGTTAGCAGAGTCTTTTGAAGGCATGGGAATTCTTGGCAAGTAACGACAAATAGAATATAAAGAATTTACGTGATGGATCAAACCTAGTCAATACAGTCTTCAAATGATAATTCTTGGGGTTTTTAATTCCCTAAATTGTGCAATAATAGTTTATTTTGTTTATAGAGTCTTAACTAAGACAACTCTAGTAGACATTAGTCCGCTATATCAAAAATTAGATTGATTCAATTTTGTCAAGCAAAGGGTTTATGGCAAAACAACCTAGCGAGAACAAAGATACACCTAACGTCAACCTGTTGAAAATGCAACAGGAGTTAGAAGAGACTGCAAAAGAGGTCCTCGCGATGGAGGGCAAAGGGTTTTTTGCAAAGTTAGGACTTGGTAGAAAAACGAGAGAAGTTACCCCGGCAACAGGAACCGACATCCTCGAAATTGCTTTTTTACGTGGAGACAAGGAGATCAACAAATTGGTTTCTCAATTGTCAGGAGATCCTAAAAACCAAGCGATTAGAATGCAGTTGGTCGGGCGCGCTCTTCAAATGGAAGGCAGACCGCAGCTAGAGGTAGCACGATCCCTTTTGGTCCACTCTTGTCTACCATTTTATTGGGGTGAAGTCACAGGGCCCGCAGTACAGATGCTACTCAGGGCTTTCAAGCTCTATCTTGAAAGAATCCTCCAGATTCATAAAGAAAAGATGATGGCTATTCAGTCAAATGTGTTGAAGGGGGTGAATCTCAGCGGAATCGAGGTAAACGAAGATGATATGGAAGACACGGGAGTAGGAAACCGAGCTGGAATGATGATGGAAATAAAGATTTGCGAAGGTTTAATTGAAAAAATCAGCGAAGCAAGCACAACACTCCAAAACAAAATGGGGGTTTCCCTTAGCAAATATGAACTTGACTTAGCACTAGGTAAGGGCGGCGGCGGCGGCATGTTCGGATCTGAGGGCTCAGATATCAACGTTGAACAGGTTCAGGGGATTGTAACTACTAAAATCATGCATTCCATTGACATGATTAAACTACTTCCCATGATGAATAGTGCTGGGCTGATGCTCGCAGAAAAGATGAAGGAAATTGAAGATAAGATTCCCTATCCGTGGGTAATGATTGGGCGCCTCAACCAGCAAATGGTGCGTTACCATATCATGCGCATGGAAGCTGGGGACGACCAGGCGCGGCCTTTTGTTGCGCCAGCTTTCAATGCCGCAGTCGTTGCATATCGAAGATCCATGAAAACTGTCTCTCAATCCATGCCTAAAAAACAGGATCTTCCTGCTCTAGCTGAGTTTGCGAATCTCACTTACTACGGTTACATCAACCGCCAAATCATGAGGCTTGACAAGGAGGGATTGAAAAAGTTGCTACAAGCAGGTAAAGACGCTGCTGACGCCGCTATGACCGTAGATGAGTCCTACGCACCCATGCAGGCTAGGCTACTTAGAGCCTGTAATTCAATGGGAATGGGCTTAAGTGAAGGCGAAACGCAAGAATAATCTCAAAGCACACCTTGTCATAGGAATGGAAGGGGCTGATAGCTCAGATTTTTCAAAGATCGTAATTGATGAAGCGATTTTGTGAATTGTACTGCTGCTTCGGAGGTTGTGAAATAGGGAAGGTTGTACGCTAATACAAGTCGGCGAATGTGGCGTGTACCTACAGCTCTCTTCCTGCGACGAGTCGTATTGATAAGCATTGCGACTTCTTTCTTCAGCATGTATTCAATGATATTACCCTCTTCGCTAGGATTCATAGATGTTATTTTGATTCGCTGCACACCTTGATCCGTCAACACTTGGAAGGTTCCTCTAGTTGACAGAATCTCATAACCCAGTTCTTCTAGCATCTTAGCAGCTATTACCATCTTAGGCTTGTCTTCGTCCATCACCCCTACAAACACATAAGGTCTCATTAAGCTGTCCTCAAAAACAGCCATTTGTGCTTTTAAAAAAGCCTCTTCAAAGTTAGTTCCCCTGCCCATTACCTCACCAGTCGATTGCATTTCTGGACCTAATGTCGTATCAGATCCCGCAAAACGCATGAACGGGAAAACGGTTTCCTTGACTGCAAAATCTGTTGGAGCATGATACTCAAAACCAACGGAAGAAAGCTTTTCTCCAAGCATCAATCTAGTTGCATACTTGGCAAGAGGAACCCCAATTGCCTTGCTTACAAATGGGACAGTTCTAGAAGCACGTGGATTCGCCTCAATTATGTAAATGTCTTTGTCTTTAACGGCGAATTGAACATTCATGAGCCCGCAAACTTTAAGTTCCCGAGCCATAGATTTCGCCTGTTTGCAGAGTTCTTCCAAGATATCTTTCTCAAGCCCAAATGGGGGAAGCGAACACGCGCTATCTCCAGAATGAATTCCTGCCCTTTCAATGTGTTCCATGATCCCTGCTACTTCTGCTTTTTCTCCATCCCCCAATAGATCAACATCGATTTCAACTGCATTGCTGAGGAATTTGTCAATCAAGACTGGATGATCGGGTGAAACTTTGATGGCTTCAGCAAAAAATTCTTCTAGACGATCCGCACTCTCTACGACTACCATGGCTCTTCCACCCAATACATAAGAAGGTCGAACCAAAATTGGATAACCGATACGATTTGCTATCTCAAATGCTTCTTCCAAAGACCTTGCAGTACCATTAGCTGGCTGCTGTAGTCCAAGCTTATCAAGCATTGCTGCAAAGAGCTCTCGGTCTTCTGTTCGGTCAATACTCTCAAAATTAGTTCCCAGTAATTGCACACCAGCTTCGTGTAGTGCCTTTGCCAACTTTAATGGAGTTTGTCCCCCCAACTGCACGATCACCCCAATAGGTTGCTCTAGTTCGATAACGTGCATTACATCTTCAAAGGTGAGTGGCTCAAAATAAAGTCGATCGGAGGTATCGTAATCTGTACTAACCGTTTCAGGGTTACAGTTGTACATTATGGCTTCATACCCATATTCACGAGCTGCCAGAGCAGCATGGACACAACAGTAGTCAAACTCAATACCCTGACCAATCCGATTCGGACCACTTCCCAAAATCAACACTTTAGGCCGGTCAGTCGGGACGGATTCGTTTTCCTGAGCATATGTAGAATAGAAGTACGGAGTCTCCGAGGGAAATTCAGCTGCGCAAGTATCTACCATCTTGAAAACGGGGCGCAATCCTTCAGATTTTCTAAGCTTTGTAACCTCAGCTTCGGATACTTGGAATTTTTTCGCCAGCACAGCATCTGAAAAACCCAAGGACTTCAATCGACATAAATCTGTTCGTGTAACTTGATCAAGGCTTTGCCGAGCTATTTTGATTTCTTCCTGAATCAAACTTTGCATCTGCATTAGGAACCAAGGATCAATGAATGTTTTTTGATGCAGACGTTCAACACTCCATCCAACTCTTAGTGCATCGGCTACAACCCATAGGCGCTGGCTAGTGACACGTGAGAGTTCTTCTTCCAAAACCTCATCAATATTTCGATCTTTTGGATAAATTTGAGGATCTAAACCAATATGGCCTGTTTCCAAAGATCGAAGGGCTTTCTGTAGGGATTCTCGGAAGGTACTACCAATTGCCATTACTTCCCCAACAGATTTCATTTGGGTTCCCAAACGTGGATCTGAAAGAGGAAATTTTTCGAATGTAAAGCGGGGAATTTTTGTGACTACATAGTCAATAGAGGGCTCAAATGCAGCAGGAGTTTTCTTGGTGATATCATTGGGAATTTCGGCCAAGGTGTAACCCACTGCCAGTTTGGCAGCAATTTTGGCAATTGGGAATCCTGTAGCTTTGGAAGCAAGTGCGGAACTTCTCGATACTCGAGGGTTCATCTCGATAACCATAACTTGGCCATCTCTTGGATTGACTGCAAACTGGACATTTGAACCACCAGTATCAACTCCAATTTCACGCATGATCTGAAAAGACATGTCACGGAGTTGCTGGTATTCAACATCAGTAAGTGTTTGTGAAGGAGCAACCGTGATACTATCCCCAGTGTGAACACCCATCGGATCAAAATTTTCGATTGAGCAAATAATGACACAATTATCGCTATGATCTCTCATTACCTCCATCTCGAATTCTTTCCAACCGAGAATGGACTGCTCAACAAGAATTTCCTGGGTTGGTGAAGCCGATAACCCATTAGTCGCAATTTGAATCAGTTCTTGCTGATCTGTTGCTACTCCACCCCCCTCTCCCCCTAGAGTGAATGAGGGCCTTATGATCAAAGGATAGTCAATCTTTTCTGCAACATCCAAAGCCTCTGCAACAGAGTGAACAACACTACTCAGTGGCATTGGAATGCCCAGTTTTTCCATAGAAGCCCTGAAGAGTTCACGATTCTCCGCCTTTTGAATGGCCTCTATGTCCGCACCAATTAATTCAACCCCATATTTTTTTAAAATCCCAGCCTCATCCAGCTTCATAGCCATGTTCAGAGCAGTCTGTCCTCCCATTGTTGGTAAAAGGGCTTCTGGGCGTTCTTGCGAGATGATTCGCTCTAAGACAGGCAACCGGATTGGCTCAATGTATGTTGCATCGACAAGCCCGGGATCTGTCATAATTGTAGCCGGATTACTGTTGACCAAAATCACCCGAAACCCTTCTTCCTTGAGAGCTTTGCAGGCCTGCGTCCCACTGTAGTCAAACTCACAGGCTTGACCTATCACAATAGGGCCAGAGCCGATCAGGAGGATGGAGGAGAAGTCATTTCTTCGAGGCATAATTCAGCCCTAGCTACTCAGCTTGAATTTATGAGTGGATTTTAAGTTAGCATTGATTCAGTGAGGCAGGAAGATATTGTAATGAAACTCGGGGTTTTGTTCCGAAAACAAGTGGAATAGCCATCACTTTAACTTGGGAAGATTCTCAGGAAGCGCGCGGGACTTGCAAGTCTTTTAAAAATTTCACTACTTGACTCGATTCAGAGCCTCTTCATAGAGGTTTTCGCTATCACGATGATTCGCTGATTCATAAAATTTTCTGGCCTGTTGTCTTTGCCCTAGCGCTTCATATGCCAAACCCAAATTGTAATCATCAGCTGCTGTCCGGTCTTTGCGTCCCTGCAGGTGAGTGATTGCCTCTTCGTACGCATTACCTAGAATCAAAGTAATACCGACTTCGCCGCCATCGTCATCAATACTCATTTCAGCTTTCCTAAAAATGGGTGTAACTTGAGCAACATATTTCTGAGCAATTTGTTCAGTCAGCCGATATTGCAGATCCAGATTGGATAGAGGGACTCGACTATAACGCCTGAGATTGTATCCCTGGGTTAGATATTGCTCGTCATTTTCCGCAGCCATTTCTGTTTTTTCAGCTTCACTCAGAAATCGCTCAGCCAGATTCGCATCCTCCTGAAAGTTTTTGGTAATCCAAAGTCTCACGTTCTCGGGCAAATGGGACGTTTCACTTTTTCCACCCCATTTACGAACATAAAATGCCTGTAGAGTTTGAGGAGGAATAATTTCCTCTCCATTGCTTTGGAGATTAAGGCTAATACGAACCTCAAGAGCTCCCATCAATTCCACATAAGGAGTCCTCTCCTCAATCCCACCGTCAAGTGGTTCCGCACCAAAAACAGCACCACGGGCCAAAAGCTGCTGCTCAATCGGTAGGGCTTCATTAAAAACTGTTACGAGATAAGGGACAAACTCCTTACTTTTATTGCGAATCTGCGAGTAGCGAACTAACGCAGAGATGACTACAACTCGATTTGGGTCAGGAACGACGCTAGTGTAACCTTTCGTGTCTTCGCTAGTATTCAACAATTTTAGAGAGGAATTTTTAGAGAAATTTTTGATGACTTGCAATCGAAAGAGTTCAGCTACTTGTTCACTTGATTGGTCAGCTTCAAAAGATAGAACAACAGGTGACAATTTTGGTACTCCACCTGTCTCGAACGGCAAGGAGATTTTCACTAACGGTTGGCCTTTGAAAGGGCCCACTTCCAGATAATCCATTTCGTTAAGTTCAAATTTTGGAGTTAGGGCAACCAAAAACTTGATTTGTGGATTCTGGCTAAAAAAGAAACAGGACATCAAGCCTACAGAACAAAACAGGAGCGAGAAAACTAGAAATAAATTTAAGCGGATCATCCCAAGACTCAATTAAAGCTTTCTACTCTGAATTTGAGAACGAAGTTGGGGAAATTGACGCTGCAGATTTTCTATTCTCCCAATCCCTTTGGCATACATGAGGTTTGTGTCATCATTCTGGTGCGCAGCGCGGTAATTGAGAAGTGCTAATCTATAATTACCGAGAGCCTCAAAACAAAGACCAAGATTGTAGAGATCTTCTGGATGCGGGTCATTTGCCGTTTCCCTCTGGAGCCTCTGCAAAGCAGAATCATATGCATTCCCTAATATTAAAAGTCGGGCTTGTTCATCTCCATCTTCAGCAACTGGATATTCAACTTTTGATTGGCTAACGGAAATTCGCCTCACGAAATCAGCCCCCACTGAAGTCACCATCTCACCTATTATTACAGGCAGTGACGGCAAAACCTCTGAGGTACTCGTGACTGATTGATCCGTGTTCTGATTTTCCAGAAAGTCTTGGAGTGAGCTTATTCTTTCTTCAGTTTGGTCTGCGCTCCTACCGGGGCTCCCGCCCACTCGCTGGGCAAACCTTCTGTGCACTACATCGGTGGCAACAATTTCAATAGGTTGTAATCGTACAAACTTAAGCTCAACTATCAAACTTCCACTCAATTGTCTGTAGGGCCACCAGACTAGTTGTTGAATAGTTAAATTTTCTGCTGGAATTTTTTGTTGCAAATTAGCAGGTTTAAAGTATTTCAACGCAACTTTTTGAAGATCGACTCCATCCAGTCGTTCTGATGTCAACCAAATCTTTCCACTCAAGACCGCGTCCACATCCCGAATGTTATAATCTTGAGTTGCAATCATTCGTTGTAAAGCTGCACCATTCTCCAGTCTGGAAAACTCGTCAGTCAGTAAAACTTCAAAAAAAGGGACCTTGGTTAACTGATTGGTAATGCGCGATCGAATATTTCGTGACAGGATTTGACGTTCTTCATCACTCAGATTCACTCGTTTTTTTGTCCAATCACCCCCTCTTTCCGTAATAAAATCCTCATGAATAACTCCAATATCGAAAACTCCAATGGCAATTCTTCGGATACCTGAAGTATCAATTTCAGCCGGCTGCAGAATCTGAAGATTTGTTTTCTCCGAACATGCGGACAAAAGAATTAAATAAAAGATCCAACCTATTGGTAGACAACTTTGTTTTAATAGTAACAAAACTGTCAAAAGATTAGGGATGAGCATGAACTAGTCTCTTACCTTTGGTAACTGTATCTGAACAGCATCCCAGACTTTCTGTGTTGAAATGGAGTACATACATATCTGCTGGTCTCTGTTCTTACAGGTGCCTTTCCCGGTTCGGGAACAAGGGCGACAGCGCAATGCCAAATCTGTCTCGATTAACTGGCTCTGAGATAACATGGGAGCATAGCCAAATTCTTTCACGGTAGGACCAAATAGTGCGATTGAAGGAGTCTTCATTGCCTCTGCAAGATGGACTATGGAGGTGTCATTAGCAATCACTGTGTTGGCCATTTCAAGAAGTGAAACTGATTGGAGAATAGTAAAAAACCCCGCAGCAGAAAAAACGTATTTGGAACTCTTAAAATACTCCACTAATTCTTCTGTTTCCCTTTCACCACTCCCGCCCACGAATACTACTGGGACTCCTGTCTGAATGATTCTCTCAATAAGTTGCTTAAAATTATGTAGAGGCCAGCATTTCAGGGGAAAAGATGCCGAGGCACCAATGCATATGAATGAATTTTCCTGCAAATCTTTTTGGTTCAGCCAAGCCTTGACATAGTTTTTATCTGCTGTGCTAGGAAACAATTCCGTCTTGGCCGACAACTTAATTGAGTGATGGCGTTGCAACGGTGCAAGCCACTGTTCACGTTGAGATCTTCCATTGAAAAGCTGCCCCCAGCCAAATATAATTTGAAGTTCTCGTGCTAGAGTTCGCTTCTCAATCAACCAATGTTCTAGTTTTGGATTATGACGCTTCAGTTGCCAACCAATCCAGCGACTTCGCAAAGAGTTGTGGATGTCATAGAGTAAATCGAATTTTTGCAGACGCAGTTGATATATTCGACATTTTAAATCGTTTCGGGTCTCTTTCCGATTGTGGTAGATGATTTCGTCAAGGTGAGGATTATTTTCCAGGACTCTACCAAATCCCTCTGAAGTAAGTAGGGTTAGTCGGGAGTCTGGGTACATTTTGCGAAGTTCACGGTAGATTGGAGTCGTCAACACCAAATCTCCCAATGAGCTAAAACGAATTAGCAAGATATTGCTAAACACAAGGCGTGAGTCTTAGATAATGTGGCGTCGGGCTATCAGTTACAATTTCCGTTTTGAAGTTCAGCTAACTGTGCTGGTTGATTGCCTTCCAAAATATCGATGGTGAGTTTGATCATCCTTGATCTTTGCTGTGATGATAGGGCCTTCTGACGTTTTGTACAGTAGAGTTCGCGTAGTTCACTGAGCAAGTTGTTTCGTGTTGGCTGATCAATAAGTGAAAATTCTTTCTCTGCCAGATACTCGTATGTACCATCAGATTTGAGATAAAGTTCCTTATTTTTAAGATACTCATATGTCATATCTTGACGCAAAATGACCTTTTCACCTTGCTCAGTGGCTGCCACTTTGACAGTCTCATAAGTGCCATCGGATTTTAAAATCAGAGTCTTGCCATCTCCCAATTCAACAATGTTTTGTGCGCACAAAAAACTACCAATAGTTGTCGATAGGATTGCAGTCCCCAAAATCATCTTCCAAAGCATAGATTCTCCCTAGGTGCTCACCAGATCATGTTGAATCATTTAATTAGTCACCAAAGTTTCGAGCCATTCCGCTTTCTCCTTCCAGAATTGGCTGAGCCACCTCCTGACATCATTTGCTGAGGAAGACTGTAGGGCACTTGGGAATGGTATTTCACGAATGGATAACAATAATCTTTGATTTCCTCCGAACCACCATTGCCAAGCAAAACGTATTGGTTTTTCTTGGTGAAAAGTCACATCCAAAATCGAATGCCAAGTTTGATTCTGCATAAGAGTAGCGTGAATAAGTTCGCCAGGCTTTGGAGTGTAAAGAAATGTGGAATTTCTCAAAAGTTGTCTGTCTCTTCCATAAGCATCCTTTTCAGGTAATAGAAGAAGGGATCTCGTTTGTTCAAGAAGGTTTTTGTACTTCTCAGCTACTTGTGCCAACTGCTCTTTGGTGCCCTGTGGATCGTTAGTTTGCCGCTCAGCTGGCAAGTGCAAGTAAATTGGTGCTTCATCTAGCCATGCGCGCCATTCAAGTATTAGATTTGGAATTTTTTTATGGCGAAGTGGCGTCGTGATGGGTGTGATTTTTCTACCAAGTGCCCCTCTAACAATGAGTGGTACCAGAGGGCCTTCTTGGTTTGAAATTATAAGATAGGAGCGATCACGTGATAGTGTTGATGGCAGCGAAACTTCCCAATTCAGATTCGAGGAACGGCTGAGGCATTCCCACTGAACACTTCGGAAAAACTGGTAAAGGGCATGCCACCAGACACTAGCTGTTGTCTTTTGGAAAATTTTTGCGAACGTGAGGGGGAGGGCTATCAAACATAGAGCAATTTCGATAAAATAGAATTTCAGGAGACTGCCTAAATTAGAGGACTCAGGCAATACTGAACTCATTCAAAAGGTAGTCATCATATTCGTCTGCGATAATCGCAATACAGGCAATCATCCACTCCAGTTCTTCTGGATCTAGCCCAAGCACCGGACGAACGAAACTCAATACAAGATGTTTGTTACGAATTCCAAAAGAAACACCTTTCAGCTGAAAAGTCCCATTTAACTTCAGAACATATTCGTTTAGCTCAGAATTTGATACTGTATAGCGGAAAAGGTTGGCCGCCACAATCAATTCTGCGTCTTCCTCGAGGGAAGTCAGGAAAATCTGAACCTTTACAGAGCCATTGACAATCCACCACTCTGTGTCATTCACAAATCCCTTGTCTGCATCACCGCAATTGTGAAGAAAATCAGATATTAGCGCACTGTATTTATTCATGTTTTTCCTCGCTGGGGTGCAACATCAAATTTCAGCTTTGAACCTTGTCTCGCTGAACCCCTCCGTTAGGTAGATAGTTGAGGAGTTGCGCAGCGAGGCCACTAAATAGGAACGTCAAGACGGCTGCTGGCATGGACGCGATGAAAAGCATCCATGGAAAAAGAAAAAGATAGAAAATTTTCTCGTCAATCATTGAACCTCATTTATCCATTGGAATATTTCCGTTGTGGGCGACGAAAACGTTGATTACTGTTTTTATGAAAGTCACGAAAACGGGCTATCTTCTCACGAGCTCTAGCTGGTTTCACGCTGATTTTAATACCACGAAAATGAAAGGTTGGCAAGTTCTCAAGTAAATGTCTTGCCCATATTTCGGGGACTTCAACGAAGGAAAAATCATCTTGTAGTAGGATTTTCCCAATTTCCGCACCTGGTATCTTTGTGTAATGAGTCACAGATCTCACCACATCACCGGCCATTAGGCCAATCGTTCTACCACTGCTCAGAAAGAAGCGTACCATTCCGTACTCTGCTCCAGTATTTTCTGAATTCAATTCGTGCTGCCGATCAATACTTATTTGTGGTGACAAAGCTTCACCAGCAACTCTAAGTGTTGCAGCTAACATTTCTAGTGGCGTACCATTTTCCAGTAGTTTGGCTGCAAGTTCAATGTAATCCGCACTCTCTGAATCCTTGGTTCCTATTTCGATTCGCATCTGCAAAAAATCCTGATGATGAGTCTTGAGTTCCTTACGCGTCGGTAAATCTCGATACTGCAGACGAATTTTGATCAATTTTTCGATTGCATAGAGTTGCCGGTAGTCTTCCGGTGATACAAACATCACAGCTAACCCTTCACGGCCTGCCCGGCCAGTTCGGCCGATACGGTGTACGTATGTTTCTGGGTTTTCAGGAACGTTGTAATTGACCACCATATCCAGTTTGGAATCAATTCCTCTGGCTGCCAAATCTGTAGCGATCAGGAGGTCTAGTTCGTGATTGCGAAATTTTTGCATTACTTGATCACGTTGGTGTTGGCTGTAGTCGCCATGAAGCGCTTCAGCCTTGTAACCTCGTCCATGCAGCTGTCTGTAAAGTTCATCTACATCCCGCTTTGTCTGGCAAAAAATCAAAGCCAACTCAGGTCGATGATAGGTTAGAATTCTGCAAAGCCCTTCAAACCGTTCCCAGGATTTCACTTTGTGCAGCCACTGGGAAATTCGGGGAACAAGGATGTTGGATTTTGAAACTGAGACGGTTAAAGGATGACTCATGTATTTGGCCGCAATCCGATCAATTTCTGGAGACATTGTTGCAGAGAAAAGAAGAATTTGTCTTTTCTCTGGGAGACTCTGCATGATCGTCTGAATGTCTTCGATAAAGCCCATGTCTACCATCTCATCGGCTTCATCCAAAACAAAGTGGCGAACGCCGCTCAAATCAATCGTTCCTCTAGAAAGATGATCAAGCACACGCCCCGGCGTACCGACAATGATGTTGGTACCGCGGCGAAGAGTACGAATTTGTTGTTCGATGGAAACTCCACCATAAATGGTGACAATGGATAATGATTTATAGAGCCCAATCCTTCGAAGTTCGTCAGTAACTTGAGAAGCTAGTTCCCGCGTTGGAGTCAAAATTAGCGCGTCCATGGTATGCTTGCTATCATGACGCTGGCGGGGTGAGAGCCTTTCAATGAGAGGAATTCCGAAAGCAGCCGTTTTCCCGGTCCCGGTTTGGGCTTGGCCAATTACGTCATTGTGTCGGATTTGCAGGGGAATTACTTGCTCCTGAATTGGAGTTGGCTCAGAAAAACCTGATTCCACCAACGCACGAAGTACTGCATCGGAAAGTCCCATTTCTTGAAACGTCATAAATCTTCCCTTTGGTTGCTATCAAAGCGGAGTCCTTGGGTATGTCTGACGTTGTGAAAGCATCTGGGCTATCTTTTTTCATTACGTCAGAATCAATCATTCTTATAATTAATCTGGTTATATTTTTTGAGAAAAAACATTCCATGATAATAGTTGTTACTACCAAAAAACAAGGTAAATGTAAGTTTGACAGTTATTTGAGGCACGAACAGAATCAATAATTCATAAACTCTTTCATACTCTAGGTCGAAAGGATATCATGGAAGCATCTGGTCCAGCTTTTACCCTTCCCCAGCAAGACGCATTCATTCCCACAATCAAGATTATAGGTGCAGGCGGAGGGGGGGGTAATGTTGTTAGCAAAATGGCAGATGAGGGCATCCAGCATGTTGAGCTCATTGCCTGTAACACCGATCTTAAGGCACTGAACAACTCAACCACCAATCTAAAGATGGAGCTTGGGCGTGAGTTGACAAGAGGCTTGGGTGCAGGGGCTCGCCCAGAAATCGGCGCACATGCGGCCGAGGAAAGTGCTGCTGAGATTGAACAGATGTTGAATGGTGCAGACATGGCCTTTATTGTCGCTGGAATGGGAGGCGGTACAGGCACAGGATCAGCTCCAGTAATTGCCAGAATATCTAAATCAAAAAAAGTTCTTACCGTTGGTGTGGTAACACTGCCTTTCTCATTCGAAGGAAAAAGGCGGATGAGAGCTGCGCTTCAAGGGGTAGCAATGCTTCGTGAAAACACCGACACATTACTGGTAATCCCAAATGAACGCCTGCTAGAAGCAACAGATCGCTCTACAAGTTTCAAAGACGCTTTTCATATGGTAGACGAAGTGCTAGTGCATGCGATTCAAGGGATTACCGATCTTTTGAATGGAGTAGGCGATATCAATGTTGATTTTGCTGATATGCAGACGGTGATGGAAGGAATGGGTCGTGCGGTCATTGGAAAGGGTACAGGTGTTGGCAAAGATAGAATGTTTCGTGCCATCGATAGCGCTATTCACAGCCCTTTGATGCAGGATACAGATATCCAAGGTGCAAAAGGCATTCTAATTCATCTAGTTGCCCCTCGAGATGCGGGAGCTCTGGAGATCACCGCCGCAATGAATCAACTCGAAGATTTAGCTGATGATGATGTGAATCTCATCTGGGGAGCAACTTTGGGAGATACACCTGAAGACCAGGTTTCTGTAACAGTCATTGCAACAGGCCTGCCCGAATGATGTGAGCAGTACGGATGGAAGATTTTCTCCCAGATTCATGGATAGTCTACCACACTCATAATGGTCCCTGTCCATATAGAGCCACTGGTCAGTGGAACAATCTCACTTTTTACGCTGACCAACTACCAATTGAAACTTATGAAACGCTTTTGGGCAAGGGCTTCCGTAGAAGTGGAACCTCCATCTACCATCCAGCCTGTGAGAATTGCCGTCTCTGCATCCCGCTGCGGGTACATGTTTCTTCCTTCCAGCCCAGCCGCTCACAAAAGCGAACACAGCGAAAGAACCAAGATCTGCGAATTGAACACGAACCCGTTGTTTTCAGGGAAGACGTTTTTAAATTATACCAACGTTATCAGGAACATTGGCATCAACGCGGGAATCCAACCTCAAAAGAAGAGTTCATTGAGTTTTTAATTGATAGTCCAGTTCCTTCAGAAATGATTCTTTTCTGGTTGGAGGATGAGCTACTTGGGGTTAGTTGGATTGATCGACTCAAAGATTCAACCAGCGCTGTCTACTTTGCTTTTGAGCCTAGGGCTCAGCGTAGACGCTTAGGAATTTTTTCTTTGCTGCATGAAATTGAATATGCACGGAGTTGTAACCGAAAATGGCACTATCTTGGGTATTGGGTACCTGATTCGAATAAAATGCAATACAAGGCGGACTTTCACCCCTCAGAAGTTTTACTACATCAAATTTGGACACCCCTAACAAAGAAGTTACGTCATGAGTGCTGAATTCACTCATCTGGATAATCGAGAGCATCCTCGAATGGTCGACGTCTCACACAAAACAATCACGGAGCGTAAGGCTGTCGCTCAAGCTGTCATCCGCTTGGGTGAGGAGTTGTTTAAATTATTGAAAGATGATGCGAGTATATCCAAAGGACCAGTTTTTCAAACTGCTATTATTGCAGGTATCCAAGGGGCTAAAAAAACATCAGAAATTATACCCATGTGCCATCCTTTACCCTTGTCGGGTATAGAGATTGAGACTGAATTGGCCGATGGGCTAGCAGTACTGACAGCCACAGTTCGGACAACCGGAAAAACGGGTGTTGAGATGGAAGCGCTGACTGCCGCTAGCGTCGCCGCGCTGACTCTGTACGACATGTGTAAGTCTGTAACCAAAGGCATGGTCATTGAATCAGTACTCTTATTACATAAGACCGGGGGGAAGTCTGGAGATTACAACACAACTAGCTTCCATAAAAATACTAATTCACCCAGACATGAAGACTCTCCTCCGTAAATCTCAAATCTTCAAAGTTCAACTCCTCTGGCATGACCCAGCTCTTCTACTGAAGGGGACCCTCCGTTCCTTTCGTGCCATGGTCTTACTGGCCATTCTACTTACTTTTGGGTGTCTAGTTTATCTCTGGCAGTGGATTAACTTCCTGCAAAAAAGTTACGAAGTGCTACGACTTGAAAAAAATCAGCAGCAGATGACCGTGCGACTAGAGATGCTCAGGGTTGAAGCCGATTATTTGAGCAGACCTCAACGCCTCGAGACAGTAGCCCTCAACCAAATGCAGATGCGGCTTCCCAATCCTGCTCAACTTTACAAAAGCGAAATTCTCTTATCAGATGAAGTCTCGCACCCATAGTCCCAAATTTTCACAATACACTTTCAATCTCCGAATTCTGTCGGTTGTTCTAGTGATAGCCAGCTGTTTGGTAATTTTATTGGGTCGCATGTTCTACTTGCAGATTTTGCAAGCTGATTACTTTTTAGACCGCGCCCGCCACCAACAGCAAAGCAGAATTACCCTGGAACCTAGAAGGGGAACAATTACAGATCGCCAGGGCCGAAGGATCGCTGTTTCAGTCCCAGTACAGTCGCTCTACGCGAGACCACAAAATATTGATTCTCCTTACACGATTGCGACTCGCATTGCTCCATTACTTGAAATTAATCGGGACAAACTTCTTAGAACTCTCAGAACAAAACGCTCTTTTGTCTGGCTAAAGCGCCAATTGCCCCCAGAAGTTGCTAAAAAGATTGAAGCAATGGACTTTGAAGGGTTAGATTTTGTTGAAGAGTACAGAAGGGTCTATCCCAATGGTGAGATGGCTGGTGCATTGTTAGGTTTCACCGGAGTCGATTCACAAGGGTTGGAAGGGTTAGAGTACCAGTATCAAAACTTGATGGCCGGAGAGCATGAGGAAGTTGTCGTTGAGAGGGACGGCACTCGAAGAGTGATTCCCCATACCTTGCCTCACGATATGAAAGCTCGGAGGCACTCCATTCAACTGACACTTGACAACACCATTCAACATTATACCGAAACCGCGCTAAAACGTGGGGTCGAGACTTCCCGGGCTGACCGCGGAGTGGCCATCGTAATGCACTCCCAGACAGGAGCAGTGCTTTCAATGGCAACCTATCCACAATTCGATCCAAATCGATACACGGACTTTGACAGATCAACTTTTCTGAATCGTGCTGTAACCGTTGGCTATGAGCCTGGTTCAACTTTTAAAATTCTCACCATTGCAGCTGCTCTAGAAGAGAAGCTTATTACACCAGAACAAGAATTTTTCTGTGAAAATGGTTACTTTCGGTTTGCTGGAGAAGATTTCCACGACACTTCACCTCATGAAAACTTGAATATCGAGCAGATCATTCAAAAATCTTCGAACATCTGTGCCATCAAAATTGGTACCTTACTGAGCCCAGAGAAATTTTACGAATACATTCGTCGATTTGGATTTGGATCCCGACCAGAATCTGGGCTTTCTGGTGAGGCACTTGGACGCGTATTACCACTACAACGCTGGACTCGAGTTGATCATGCCTCCATTTCATTCGGCCATGGCATCTTAGTTTCTCCCTTGCAGCTGATCAGTGCACTGAACGTCGTTGCTGCGGATGGGAAATGGGTTCATCCCTATATCGTAGACCATGCTTTCAGTGAGGAAGGAGAAATCATTCTGGAGATCCTTGATGAGGAAGGAGAAATTTCACAAAAACTTGGAGTTCACGTTCCAAAGCAATTGATTTCTGCTGAAACGGCCCAAATATTAAGGAAAATGATGATTAGCGTAACACAGAAAGGAGGTACTGCTGTGGAAGCAGCAATACCAGGTTACAAGGTTGCTGGAAAGACTGGAACCTCTCAAGTTTTTGATGAAAAAACCGGCAGATACTCAAACCGAAAGCATATTGCTTTTTTCAATGGCTATGTCCCGGCTGAACAGCCACTACTCACTGTGCTAGTTGTGATTGAACATCCAAGGAGTTCTCCCTACGGCGGTAAGGTCGCAGGGCCTGTTTTCAAGGAAATTGTCAGTAGAACATTTCTGCACAATGACATCTTGCCGGAGATGCAAAAAGAAGTTGCTGAGGTTCTGAAAACCCCCGAACAAGGATGATCAAAAATAAAGATTACAGGTCGGAACCATCATTCTCACCACTTTGATATCTGTAAATCTAAAGAAAAATGCCGGATGCTTTCGGAGATGAGACAGGGACAAAATTTGCTTATCTAGAAGACAACTAAATTTTGAGATTTTGCTATTCTAGCAATTTCTTTGCATTTCATCCTTTTCAAGCGTCCTCAATTCAGAATTCAGAGCAAACCTGCCTTGAAAAATGTCTAAACCTACGCCCCCTGCATCCTGTCGCCATTGTCGATCTTATCATATCACCTGGGATCCAAATGCACCATATGGTTGCCATAAACTAGGATTCAAATCACGGTTGGAGCCCTCGCAATATGTTTTGCAGGTTTCGGGTAAACCCTGTTTGAATTTTACTCCTAAAGCCAATTCTGAAAAAGTGGATCGGTGAATTTTTGAATCGCACAACACTTGAAACACTGATAGCCGAAAACACCTGGAACCTCCTACCATACCATCTACCTCTTCGAAATAGACTTACCACCCAAAAAGAATCAGATTCCTCTCGTAAAGGTCTCCTGCTGTTTTGGCAAAGCAATGTTGGCATTGTCTACGGTGAGATTGCTCCTTTACAAGGGCTTCATTCAGAAAGTTTAGATGAGGCCAAATTACTAGCTCAAGATCAATTCCCACATTTTATTAGAGAGTTGGAAGTTAGCAATGAGAGCTGGCTTGAACTCAATTATCCAAAGGCACTCGCGCCTTCAGTAAAATTTGGTTTTGAAATGCTGGCGTTTCATTATCAACTTCTGCGACAAAAAACTTCTTTAGCCCAGTTTTTGAATCCTGAACCTCGCTTCCCTGTCCTTTTAAACGGATTGCTGGACTGTTCCTCAGAAGGGTTAGAAAGTGAAATTCAACGCTGTAAAATTGCTGGGTACAAGACCATCAAAATTAAAGTAGGCCGTGGTGAACTGAAGGAGGATATCCAGAAAGTTCGGGTGGTTCGAAGACAATGGGCTGATGTAGAAATTCGCCTTGACGCAAACCAAGCTTGGACGCTGACAGAAGCAGAAGATGTCTTATGTTCCTTGGAAGATTGTAATTTGGCTTACTGCGAAGAGCCTCTGCAAGATCCCCGAGAACTGCCACAACTTAAGAAATCTTGTGGGGTCAACTTAGCGCTAGACGAGACTTTGTCGAGAGATCCAGAGTTAGAAAGATTGATTCAAAACAACCTTCATGCATATATTCTCAAACCTGCGATTTTAGGTGGGTGGCAAGAAACTCTAAAGTGGATAAAGTCTGCGAAATCAACTGGAATCCTACCAGTTTTGAGTAGCAGTTTTGAAAGCGGCATCAGTCACCTGTGGATTGCATTGCTGGCTTCTTCCTACGTGTCAGAAGCACCCGCTGTTGGTCTAGATACAGCTTTCTGGTTTGAGAAAGACTTGCTCAAACCTTCCTTTGCGAGCCAAATCCAAAACGGACGTTTGATCTTACCTCAGAAGTGGCCAGAATTTTTTGAACTTAATTTAAACGTTTTGCAAGTACCTCCTTAATTTACTTTTCTGATATAATTTATCGGATCTATTCGAAGCAACCTACTCTTTTCCAACAAATTATTGTAGATTTGCGTACTATTTTTTGATTTATCTGAGTATTAAATAAATCTTAAGAAGAAACAAATCTTCAGTTTGATTGGAGTGTTTACAGTAATTTCTTAGAGTGATGGAAGCTGAGCAGATTGTATTCCTATAGAGCCAGAGTCACTCCAGCAAGTCTAAGCTAAGATTAGCAACATAGACACCGCAGAACTAAAGCGACGACTTGAAAAAAATTCCAATCTAACTCTGATTGATGTCCGTAATTTAAATGAAATCAATCAATTTAGAGGCACCATTGATGCGGCTCAAAATGTAATACTTCCGAAAGGATTGTTGGAATCTCGTGTTGGTGAGGTTTTCCACTCTTTTGAACAAGATGTTTTTGTATATTATGGCATCAATCAGCGGAGCTTACTTGCAGCAAAGATGCTCATGGATCTGGGCTACTCAAGTGTCAGTAACTATGCAAATGGTTTTTTTGTACGGCGTGGTGGCAATTTGCCCGTAGATGCACCAGACTTTGCTTCGTCATCCATGCTTTTCAAACTGCCGTAGCAAGTAACAAAAAATATCTGTTCTGCCATCGGTGCGACTGCACCTCCAAGTTATGAGAATTCAGGGCGCAATAATAATCTCTCTTTCACTATCACTGAGGGGGGTGTCGTTGCGATGAACACAAGTGACAACTATCTCTTAGCTGGAGCGCTTCACGAAGAAATTAAGAAAATTACTGATCCGCCTATCCAATATGCAGTCCTTGAAAACTCCTAGGGAAAAGAAATGTTTGGTAGTAATTATTGACAAGAACAAGTAGCTAAGATTGTGGTTCATTAATTAGCCGCTGAGGCTATAGAAGACCATGGTAGAGACGTCTTCAAGTAGATACAAAATAGAAGAAGGGATAGGTCACAGGGAGTGAGCAGATTGAGGCTATTTATTTAGGTCCAGCCGATGGCCCCGGAGATATTGTTCTATGGCTTCCACAACAAGACTAGTGATTACAAGAGATCTCGCATTTCCTGAAAGACTGTTACCATTCTTTCAGGATACAGACACAGCTGGCTAGAAATCCGGAAAAACCCGGAGTCTCTTGACGGAAATACAGTTAATCCTAGACAGGGAGTACCTATTGTTACTAGCGAGGTGCGCAAATATACAGTGGATTATACGGTTTACATGAGGCAAGAAGTAGAAAGGATCCTGGAAGAAATTGGAGGCCTTGAACAAGCGTATAAGATAGATCCGTCTGCCTTTGCCCAACTAGATACTTTCTGTGAGTTGGCTCGAATAAACGCTGACCGAATCTTTCATGCAATGGAGTTTGAATGAATAAAAAAAATCAAAAAGTTCGCTGGGGAGTTCTTGGCACAGCTAATTTTGGTAGAACGATTTTGCCAGCAATGCAACGTTGCCAATATGCTGAAGTCAGTGCTGTTGCTTCCCGATCCCTAGCAGGTGCAAAAGCTTATGCAAAGGAGTTAGCCATCCCAGAGGCTTATGGCTCTTATGAGGAGCTCTTGAGAGATCCTGAGGTAGACGCGATCTACATTCCTTTACCCAATCACATGCACATAGGTCCAGCCAAGCAGGCTCTGGAAGCAGGTAAACATGTTCTATGCGAAAAACCTATTTCAGTAAATGAAGCAGATGCCATGGAACTATTGGAATTTTCCAAAAATTTTCCGCAACTAAAAATTGCTGAAGCCTTTATGTACCGCTATCATCCACAATGGGTCCAAGCAAAAAAATGGATCATGGAAGGAACGATAGGAACATTGAGAATGGTTCAAGTCTTCTTTTCTTACTACAATATGGATGCTAGCAATATTCGTAATCAGTCCGACGTCGGGGGTGGAGGCCTTCTAGATATTGGCTGTTATTGTGTGTCGTCATCTCGCTGGATTTGTGACAAAGAACCTGAGAGAGTGATGGGCCTTTTTGATAAAGACCCATCTTTCGGAACAGATCGATTAGCTTCTGGGATTCTGGATTTTGGAAATGGTCTGCAAGCGAGCTTCACTTGCTCCACCCAACTCGCTCAATATCAGCGTGTCAATATCCTAGGCACTCATGGTCGTGTTGAAATTGACATCCCATTCAATGCTCCACCAGATCGGCCATGCCGTGTCAGTCTATATCCTGGGACTCATAGTGCTCAGGGAAGGTTTGAACCAACTGATTCAAAGGTCTTAGATATGGACATCTGTGATCAGTACACCCTTCAAGGAGAGGTTATTTCCTTAGCAATTCTGAATGATGAACCGGTCCCTTATGGACTGGAGGATGCTGTGGGAAACATGCGTACCCTTGAGGCACTGCGCCATAGTAACGAGTCCTCAGCGTGGATAGTTCTCTAAGTATAGGCTACCTCGCTGATCATCCAGAATGGGTTGAGGAGTTAGCGAACCAGCACAGGGAGGAATGGCGATATCTGGTCGATACATGGGGCCGTCAACAAGCCTCTGAAGAGCTTTGGGAACATACGAAAAATCGGCAAGGATTACCAACTACAATTATCGCCTTTGATGAAAATCTATTGCTGGGTTCGGTCAGTTTGGAAGTTTATGACTACCAGAAGATTCAACAATACAATCCATGGCTCACCAGTCTGTGGGTAATGCCCTTTGCACGGCATCGGGGCTTAGGGACCTACCTAGTTCGACGAATTGTCCGTGAAGCCGCCTGCCTGAAAATCCCTCATCTGCATCTACTAACACTTGATCACACAACTTTTTACGAAAAACTGGGTTGGAACCTGTTGGAAATTGGCTATGTTGAAGACAATGAAATTTACATTATGAGTATCATTCCAGAGCATCTGTCAGAAAAATAACTGGGTTTCCATTGAATCTTCTCCACACTTATGTTGATCTGAAAAGAAAACATTGCCTGTGGCTGACATCAAGCCAAAGACACTATTTTCAGCAACGGAGATCATGGCAGATAAGAAAACAGACAGCGGCATCATACTTATTGAGGAAAAGGCTGAGTCAATACAAGATGAATCATCTCAGTCTTCCGAAAGTTCCATCGTACTAGACAATGGAGAATTAACTGAGGTAGACAGTGGGATCATCATTGTTGGTGAAGAAACCAAAACCATAGAGGAAAATGCTCCACAATCCTCAGAAACATCCATCATTGTTGCTAGTGACCTCCTACCAACATCACTCATCATCATTCCTCTTTTCGATCGTCCCTTCTTCCCCAAAATGATGGTACCAATCCTCCTGAGCAATGAGGAATTGGTCAACAACATTCTCGAGAGTCTAAGCGAGAAGCAAAAATATGTAGGATTGCTTTTCGCAGAGGAGACTGAGGGAGAAGGAGAATCATTCAAAGTCCAGCGATTCGCCAAGATTGGTGTGGCTTGCAAAGTTATGCAGGTCAATAAAAAGCCAGACGCACCTGCCCAACTTCTTGTTCAGTGCATGGAGCGCTTTGAAGTGGTTGAGCTTTCAGAAACATCCCTACGAAGAGCCCGTGTTCGCTATTGGTATGATGATCCGACTAGCAATGATGAAGAGGTAAAAGCCTACTCCATTTCCATTATCAACTGCATCAAAGAACTGGTTCAGCTTAAGCCACTTTTCCGAGAAGAACTCTCTTTATTGACGGGTAATATCAACTTGAAGGAACCTGGCACCCTTGCTGACTTTTCCTCTTCAATGACAACGTCGAGCGGCGAGGAATTACAAAAGATTTTAGGGACTCGTCCTTTGCTGGAGCGGGCTGAATTAGCGCTTATTCTTTTGAAGAAAGAGTTGGAGATTTCCAAAATCCAAGTGCAAATCAACAAGCGGATTGAAGATCGACTTTCCACACAACAGCGTCAATTTTTTCTCAAGGAACAACTGAAGGAAATCAAGAAAGAGTTGGGCTTAAGTAAGGATGACAAAGAGAGTGAAGAGGAAAAATTCCGTAACCGGATGGAGGCACTCACCTTTAGTGAAGAAGCATCCGAGCGGATTGAGGAGGAGTTGGAAAAACTTCGCCTACTAGAACCAAGCTCGCCAGAATTTAATGTGACGAGAGCATATCTAGATTGGCTAACCATCCTTCCTTGGAGCAAAAGAACTGAGGATAATGAGGATATTGAACAGGCAGAGAAAATTCTTCAGGCAGACCATTACGGATTAGACGACGTCAAGGATAGAATTCTTGAATTGATTGCAGTTGGAATGATGAATGGAAATCTCTCGGGTACCATCATTCTATTGGTTGGCCCTCCCGGTGTCGGTAAAACTTCAATCGGCCAGTCCATTGCTCGTAGTCTGAATCGCAAATTTTACCGCTTCTCCGTTGGTGGCATGAGAGATGAGGCAGAAATCAAGGGACACCGTAGAACCTATATCGGAGCTCTGCCAGGGAAGTTTGTTCAAGCACTGAAAGTTTGTAAAACTTCAAACCCTGTATTGATGCTTGATGAGGTGGATAAGATCGGTAGTAGCTTTCGTGGGGACCCTGCCTCTGCCCTGTTGGAAGTCTTGGATCCTGAGCAGAATAAAGACTTTTTGGATCACTATTTAGATGTGCGTTTTGATCTTTCAAAAGTTCTTTTCATCTGCACTGCCAATCAATTAGACACGATACCTGGCCCCTTGCTAGATCGGATGGATGTGATTCGGCTCTCAGGTTACATCCTCGAGGAAAAACTGCAGATTGCCCGACAACATTTGATCAATCGTCAACTCTCATCTCATGGACTGAAGCCAGAGGAATTCCAAATCGGTGATGACACTCTAAGAGAGGTGATTGACGGGTATGCACGCGAAGCTGGGGTTCGCAACCTGGAAAAGCAACTCAAGAAAATGATGCGTAAAGCAGCCCGTCAGATAATTACTTGGCGAGGCACGGAGCATCCGAAAACAGAAGTTCAGATCAACAAAGAAGATCTGAAAGAATACTTAGGCAAACGATCGTTCACAGAAGAGCAGGCGTTCACTGAGCCCAAAGTAGGAGTTGTGATGGGTCTCGCCTACACAGCCTTGGGTGGTGCGACTCTACATATTGAAGCACGTTCACTTTTTAACAAAAATGGAGGTCTCAAGCAGACTGGCCAACTTGGGGATGTAATGAAGGAATCAGCTGAGATTGCCTACAGTTACGTTCGATCGTTGCTACAGAATGATCCAGATGCCAAAGAATTCTTCGAGGAGAGAATTATTCACTTGCATGTGCCAGCCGGGGCTACGCCCAAAGATGGGCCATCGGCTGGAATCACGATGGCCTGTGCTGTACTGTCTCTTATTTTCAACACACCTCTGCAAAAAAGCTTGGCCTTGACCGGAGAACTTACATTAACTGGAGTCGTGTTACCAATTGGAGGAGTTAAAGAAAAAACAATTGCTGCAAGGAGAGCAAAAATCAGAGAGTTGATTTTCCCAGCTGATAACCAAGAAGACTTTGAAGATCTTGATGAAAGTGTTCGCCAGGGGATCACTGCTCACTTCGTCAAAAAGTTGGAGGATGTTTTAGCAATTGGGTTTCCGAACCTAAAATGGAAGAAGCGAATTCAAAAATAAGAGGGATTTTCAAAGATATCTGCTCAGCGTTGAAGTTGCTTCAAGGTGTCAATAATATGTTGAAATAGTTGGACCACCATTTCCATCTGCAATGGCCCTGAATTTTGCTCACATAATCTTGCTAACAGGGCCTGTTCTCGATCTGTATGGACCACCGCCAATTTATTGGATTTCTTGAGTTCTCCGACTTTGAGCACTAATTCAGCCCGCTGATTTAGCAATCGTAGCAACTGAGCATCAACTTCATCAATATCCTCCCGCAAAATATCTAGCTTACTCCGAACTTGTTCAGAATTACTCATCTTTCGAATGCTCCAGTAATTGAAATCGGTACCCTATCCCATAAACTGTCACGATGCTAGACTCCAAACCGTGTGTAGCCAGCTTCTTTCTTAGGTTTTTCACATGCGTATCAATTGTTCGGTCATATCCGTTGAATTGATACCCTTGAACTTGTTGTAGTAACGACTCTCGTGACCATACTTTTCCAGGCCTTTGTAACAAAACCTTCAATACTCCAAATTCATTGGGAGTCAGAACAACTTCCGACTCGTCTACCCAAACCTGATGGGTGGTTTGATCCAAGTGAAGTGGACCAACTGTTAGTTCAGTATGATCTTCATGACACGTTCGGCGCAGGACTGCTTTAACTCTAGCTACAACCTCTCTGGGGCTGAATGGCTTACAAATGTAATCATCAACTCCGGAATCCAGACCTTTAAGACGGTCAATTTCTTCCACTCGTGCTGTAATCATCAATATCGGCACAGTTGAGATGGTGCGCAGTTGTTGACAGATCTCAAGCCCACTCATCCCCGGCAACATCCAGTCCAATAGAATTAGGTTAATTTCTTCCTGCTCCACCCAGCTCCAAATCTGACCATAGTTTAGGGACTCTCTTGTTTCGTAATCAGCCTGTTGAAGATAATCCCCTAATAGTTGTGAAATCTTAGGTTCATCTTCTACAATTAAAATTGTCGAACGTGGCATGGTTTTTCAAGTGAATATTGTAATCAAAGACCTTGGGCATAATTTGCTGCCACAAGTTCAATTTGCAATTACAGTTGCAGTTTAGTAAAAAATTTAGTATTTTTTAATTGACTAAAATTTGTTCGACTTTGGTAAGCAGTTTCAGGGTGTTTGAATCGAAATGTTTGAACTCAGGTTGATTAAATCATTGCTTTTATTTCTTCGCTTCTCAATACCTATGCAACAAGTCGAGCCCATCATTGATAGTAACAACATTCTAGTAAGTGTGCCGTAATATTGAAGATTGAGGCGATCATTTCGCAAGAAACTATGGATGTCAGGCAAACCTCGGTTAGCCTGTTTCCGGAACAAGTTCGACATATTCGCACGCTTTGGAAAAAAGAAATTAATGAGAACTTCAAACACCAAAAAACTGAACACAAACTTAGTTCGCAAATTTTTAGAACTTATATGGTCTTGCTCGTCAAAAGCAGGAACCCCATGTCCTGCTCAATTTTAATCTGGTCAGTGTGTGAAGCTGCCTTCAACCAACTTACTTTCTGAGTAAAAAATTGTAAGCCGTACAGCACCAACACCAACTGATCAAGGAGGAACACAATGATTTTTTCATTGTCCCTAACTTGCTTTATTGGCAGGAAAGTGGATTCCTGTAACATTTGAACAAACTCTGAGAGAATAGAAATGGATCTCGTCATTCCTATGGATTACCGTAATGAAGTCAGTTTCGATAGCACCACCCCAGCTGTACGAAATGACATCAGTCAACTACCACCATCTACCAATTCTAATAATGATAATTCTTGCGCAAATAGTCTTGTCGAGGAAACCCGAAGAAGGGGTAGACCTCTGAAACTTGACAAGCCGCTCAGGACGCGCATGGGCTTTCGAATTTCTGATGAGATGCTTCAAGAAGTTGAAGCGCTTTGCGAACAGACCGGTCTAAGTAAAACTGACCTGATTCTTCAAGCAATACAAAGCTACATCGACTCAAATCGTTCTTTAACAGGAATTGAGCAACATTCCTGAATCACTGCAGTCATTCGAACCACTCCGGTTTACATGGACGAACGCAGAGATTGATCGTCAGAGATTCTTCCAGCGTTTGTCCATCCTCATCTTCTAAGACCATACTCAATCGAATTGCTCTAGGCAGACAAAATGAGTTACTGTCTTCAGTATTCCGTTCACAAACTGACTCCTGAGTATCCCAAACTTTTACCCAATTTTCTTGGGTTCCTCCATCAGCTAGTTCAATTTCCTGCTCAAGTAATTCAACCAAAAATCCAGTCACACGGTCAGTCAGCATGTAATCTCTTCCGCCCTCAAACAAATCGGGATCAACATAAAAATCTTCTCTGCGCCATAACTCCCAACGACCTGTTTCAGAACTTTCCTGCATCCAATAACCGATCTCATGCAGCCTAGGGTCTTGTTGCCGCCATTCTGGATAAAAGCGAGCACGCCGTGCAGCATGAAAGTCAATTGCTGAAGAAGATTCTGCTCCTTGAGGGCCTTCAACTAGCCTAGCAATTAAACCTGTCTCAAAACTAT
>JACLAC010000524.1_pt1 | contig 30974 bp, 30 predicted proteins | sample 8027881 | NCBI WGS metagenome assembly JACLAC01 (sample SAMN15725517, study PRJNA655200) | protist metagenome | isolation source: fluorescence activated cell sorting (FACS) single amplified genomes of... | place: Spain: Blaines Bay Microbial Observatory, Mediterranean Sea | collected 2016-01-19 | reverse complement strand
TTCATCCGAATTCTCTGCTGCACCTCTCCAACACAGGAGGTCATGGTCGTGGCAAACAGCAAGGCAGCATCGTGGGAGACGTGATCCTCAAAGGACGCAAGGAATTCTGGGCTAAACCCAAGCTTCACTACCACCATGCTCTTGGAGCCGGAGAAAACACACTGAACCTGCAGTGTCTGCGGGTCTTATTGCGTAGTTCTCTTCCTGATTACTCAGCAGATAGATTTTTGACGGCCTACATTGATTTCATGACTACTGCGGGCACTCATCAGGACACCTATGCTGAGTCTTTTCATCGAGATTTCTTCGCCAATTGGGCCAAGGGCAAACCGGCTGAAGAATGTGCTGGTGTTGAGGATCACAACACGGCGTCTGTTGGAGGTCTAGTTCTGCTTCCTCCGGTTCTCGTCAAATCAATGGGAGATTGGTTGACAATTCGCACTCAACTTCGACTGACTCATCGATCTCCAAAGCTGGAACACTACGCAGAACCTGTAATGGAGCTGTTACACACACTGCTTCAGCAAGAGCACTCAGCTAACCTTCGGGACCAGACGCTGGAAGCCACTCAACCACTCGGACTTCGCTTGCCCAAATTGCTCGAAGAAGCGGATCGTCAAAACTGGCAGGACCAGGAAGTCATCGGCCCAATTTTCAGTCCTGCGTGCTACATCGAGCACTCTGTTCCTTCCGTACTTTATCTGCTAGCCAAGTATGAAAATGATGCAGAGCAGGCCTTGATCGCCAACACAGAAACTGGGGGGGACAACTGCCATCGTGGAGCCATCCTTGGAGCACTTCTCGGAGCTGCGGGGGGGACAAGCGTTTTCCCAAGCCGATGGATCGAACAGCTTCACGACCGTACCACGATTCTGGAAGAAATCGAGCATTTCATTGAATCTATCCATTGACTGAGAAGGGATGCGCTCTGATCCCCTTTTTCATACAAAGTGTTCGCGGTGGCAGGAATGTATGACGATCAATTGATCGAAACACTACGGCAAGGAGCAATTGGGTTACTCGATGAATGGGGGCTGGATTCCCAAACCAACGTTGAATTGCTGACCATCTCGGAGAATGCAACTTTTCGTGCAGAAGAGCCAGAAACTGGACGCCAGATCGTGCTCCGGGTTCATCGACCCGGCTACCATAGCCAAAAAGAAATCGAGTCCGAGCTGGATTGGATCGTAGCCTTGCGTCAAGAGGGGATTGTCGAAACCCCAGAACCTCTTGTAGTCAAAAATGGCAAACATCTGACCAGCTTCGAAATGCAGGGAGAGCAACGTTTCGTGGCGGCTTTCGCTTTTATGACCGGAGTTGAGCCTTCTCCAACAGAAAATCTGAACAGTGGCTTTGAGCAACTAGGAGCCATCAGCGCCCGACTACATCAACATGTTCGAACTTGGAAGCGACCATCTTCCTTTGTCCGCAAGATTTGGAATTTTGACACTACAGTCGGTCCAAAGCCTCACTGGGGAGACTGGCGAGATGCACCAAAATTGACAAAGGATGGGGAACAGTTGTTGGAAAGAACCTGCCTGGAATTGAAACGTCAACTCAATGTGTTTGGCGAGGGACCAGACCGATTCGGATTGATCCACGCCGACCTACGGCTCGCAAACCTCCTCGTCGAAGGAGAAAGCTTGGGGATTATTGATTTTGATGACTGTGGTTTTGGCTGGTTTGGTTATGATTTCGCGGCTGCCGTTAGTTTCTTCGAACATGAACCCATTATTGCTGAATTGGAAGATTCTTGGATTCAAGGCTACCGAAGCGTTGCCCCATTTAGCGAAGAAGACGCGCGGATGCTTCCCACTTTTGTGATGCTTCGCCGGTTATTACTAACCGCTTGGATTGGTAGTCACTCTGAGACGCCAACAGCACAGGATGTGATCGAAACGTACACAGCTGGGACCTTGGTGCTAGCCGAAGATTTTCTAACGAGAACCTAGCCCTCCTGCATCACCGCAACTACGGTTTTCCTGTTCTCTCGATACCAGACAAAAATACCCGAAGCGACGATCACAAAGGCGCCAAGATAAGTGAAGATATCAGGTAACTCATCAAAAACATAAAATCCCCAGAAACTGCTGTACAACAAGCCAAAATAAGAGAAAGGTGCCAAGATCGAGGCCTGAGTGTAGCGCAGGGCAAAGATTAGCATCAGATGCCCGATTCCCCCAATGATTCCAAAACTGGACAGAATCGGCAGATCCTCCATCGCAATCGGTTGCCACTTTGGAATTACCAGTACCGAGGCGATGACTGTTCCAATCAGAGCAGTGTAGAGAAAATTTGTCCAAGGCGACTCTTCTGATCCTAGAAAACGTGTCGTAATCGAGTAGCCGGCAAAACAGCTCGCTGCCACGATCGGTAGCAGTGCGTAGGGAGTAAAGACCTCCGTACCTGGGCGAATGATGATTAATGCTCCGAGCAGACCGATGGTGACGCCCACCCAACGTGGCCAGCTGACTTTTTCCTTGAGAATCAGAAAGGAGAGGCAGGTGATCAGCAGCGGAGCTACCTCAAAGATGGCAAACAGTTCAGCCAACTTCAGATAGGGTAGCGCTGAGAAAAAGGCTAATGTTGCGCCAAACAACAGCCCTGATCTCAGAATCTGTAGCCTGAGATACCGGGTCTTCAGCAAGCGTGCTAAAAAGGGCGCAAGGACTACCAGGGACCAAAAACTCTGACTACAATAACGAGCCCAGACCACCTGAAAGGGATCATAATGCGCGCTCATCATCTTGGCGATGGTGTCCATACAGCTGAAGGCAAAACTCGCCAGAATCATTAGCAAAATGCCCTTATAGACAGGGCGCGCCTCGGTCCAATAGTGTACCAGAATCAACAGGATACTCGGTGAAGCAGACGAATTGATCACCATTCAAATCAAGAGGATCAATCGGATGAGGGTCTGCGAAAAACGGAATTCAGGAGGAAAATATCAGGAGGGAAGCGTTCATCCGCTCTTCAGGCGATAGTCTTCTCCGCCACTTTCAGCCATAACGTAACGCCCGTTCGGTAGGTCGTTCTCATTCACCTTCGCAGCAATTTCCTCTGAGGGCAACTCATAATGCTGCCAGCGTGCAGTCAGTCGTTCTCCAAGCACCGCTTCCGGCACCTCGAGCAGAACGGCCACATCGAACAACAACCTCAGTTGTGACCATGGCTCCTGCTGAAGTAGTAGATAGTTACCCTCCACCAAGATCACTGGTACTTTTGCAGGAATCAAACGAGCTCCAGCTCGGGCAATCTCCAAATCTCGATCAAAAACCGGCACTGCCACGAACTCTTCCTGCCTCTCGCGCAAACGTCGTAAAATGTGATAAAACCCCCACACATCAAAGGTCTGCGGAGCCCCTTTGCGTGGCCTTAAACCTGCTGGCACCAGGTACAGATCATCATAATGAAATCCATCCATTGGCAAAATCATCGCTTGCTCAGACTGTTCCTGATTCAGAGCGGATTCCAGTTCATCAGCCAGAGTGGATTTACCAGAACCGGGAGGCCCAGCCAATGCCACCAGGATTCTTCCCTGTGAGCTTCGTTGCTGAATCAATTGCTGTAATTTTTTGAGTTCAATTCTGGGTGCCATGGCCTTTTTAGTGAATTTTTTTAGAGAGAGATGGAAACTTTAGCTGGATTTGCCAGTAATTTGGAATCTAAATTGATGTTGTTCGATCACGAAAATTCATCATAGACGTCAATTACCACTTGCCTCAACTTGAAAGGAAATAATGGAAGAGGCCATGAAACCTGCAGAACTTCGTGAACTTGCTGCAGAGATCCTCAATGAGAACGACCGCGAGGGACGCTACACGATACCCACCAAAGGCTTGTATCCCTTCCAATGGAATTGGGACAGTTGCCTGACAGCCCTTGGCTGGACCTATCTGGACGAAGATCGCGCCTGGCGCGAAATCGAAACACTGTTTGAACACCAGTGGTCAGACGGCATGGTTCCACACATTGTCTTTCATGAACCAGACGATGGCTATTTTCCTGGCCCAGAAGTTTGGTCTACTGGCCGTTCAGTTCCTACCAGTGGCATTACTCAACCGCCTGTTGCCGGTTTTGTCCTGAGGCGTTTGTACCAACGCTGTGCCGACCCGGAAGAAATTGAAGAACGTATCGAAGACCTGGTCGACGCAGTTGATCGATGGCATGCCTGGTTTTTTGAAACTCGAGACCCACAGGGGGAAGGACTCGTATCCATAATCCATCCTTGGGAAGCTGGACGAGATAACTCGATTGACTGGGACGAAGCTTTTGAGCGAGTACCAACCGAAGGCATCACTGACTACGTTCGCCGCGATACTGAGCACGCTAATCCAGCACATCGCCCCACCAAGGCACAGTACGACCGCTACCTCTGGTTGGTGGAACACTTTCGCTCACTCGGCTGGGACAACAGCAAACTGCACGAGGCCTCTCCTTTTCAGGTGGTTGATCCAGGGTTTAATGCGATCTTGATTCGTTCCTGCTTTGACTTGGCCGCTCTCGCAGAAGAACTGGAAATGGATGATGTCGCTCAGCGCAACTATGCATGGGCTCGTCGAGGATTAGATGCCTTGGAGAATCTTTGGAGTGATCCGCACCGGCAGTATCTCTGTCAGGATCGAACGACAGGGCAACTGATTGAGAGTACTTCAATTGGGGGCCTCCTAGCAGTTTTTGCTCCCATTCGCCACATTCGGGCCCAAGCGATTGCTCAACGCATCGAGCAAATTTCCGCAGGATGCCGCTTCAGTATCCCTAGTCACGATCCAGCTGATGTACGGTTTGATGCCAAACGTTACTGGCGTGGGCCTGTCTGGCTAATCATCAACTATATGATCAATGATGGCTTGGAGGCCGCTGATTTAGAGGAGTCCAGCACAAAAATTGTGGACGATTCCCTGGAGTTGATTGGTTCAAGCGGTTTTGCCGAGTACTATGACCCCAAAACTGGTGAAGCTTGTGGAGGGGGACGGTTCACTTGGACCGCTGCAATGGTGCTGGAATTTCTTCAAGATCAGTAACATGCACATTGCCCTGATCGTGGCGCATCCAGATGATGCCGATATCTATTGTGGGGGTTCGGTAGCGGCTTGGCGATCCATGGGTTCCGAGGTAACGATCATGATCGCAACCGATGGTGCCAGGGGAGGAAATTTTGATCCCGAAAAACTTGCACAGCTGCGCGCCACGGAGGCAACCGCTGCTGCCGAAGTCTTGGACGCCAACCTGATTCAGTTGAATTTTCCAGATGGTGAACTCGCTCAGTCTGAAGAATTTGCTTCAAGATTGACAGCTGAGGTGGTGCGCCTCAAACCAGATCTGTTGGTAGCGCATGCTCCCAATGACTACCACGCCGATCATCGAGCAGTCTCTGCTCGAGCACTCATTGCTGCAAGTTTTCGAGTTCCTGTGCTTTGGGTGGATCCAATGATGGGTAATGATTTTCTACCCAACTACTACGTCGATATCACACCTTTTCAGGATTTGAAGGAGCGGGCCATTCTCTGTCACAACAGCCAGCGGCCAGAGCACTTTGTCGAAATGTCCCGAGTTCAAGGGCATTTCCGTTCAGCCCAGTGCGGTCAACTGGGTGGCTTTGCTGAGGCCTTCGCCATGATCCCATTCACCCATTTGCAGATATCCGTTCTCTGCTTCCCCCTGCCCCTCCGCTTCAGCCGATTGTTGTCAAAAGCTCTTGCTGACGCTGACGCTCAAAAGCCAGTTCCAGTATTCCTCGAAAAAATCCATAGATGAAAAACGGTTGCGACTCCGAGCCTCTAGGCTACCTTCTCGATGAAACTCAGTTAGGAATTAGGCATCCTCGTTGGAGATAGGCTTTTTGGGCTTATAGTTGATCAGGACAATTCCAGCGGAGATCAGCACCAGTGCACCCAGAATGGTAAAACTGATCGCTTCATCAAGGATGAGCCAACTGAAGATCACCCCAAAGGCAGGGGTCAGAAAGCCAAAGGAGGCCATGTTAGAAGCAGGGTAAATGGTGAGAATCCAGAACCAAACAAGAAAACCACCAGCGACGACTATTACAACCTGGAAGCCGAGCATAAAGACGTGCATGGTTTGTAAGTCTCGGATCCAGTCACCGAAGAGCAGAGAAAAGGGCAGCAACACAATTGCTGAAACTGCGAGATTGTAAAGAAGCTGCATTTCGATACTCGCTTCTTTGAGCTTACTCACCCGAACCGAAAGCCCGATCCCAGCCCAACACATGGAGCCAAGAATGCTCATCATGTCACCAAGCAAGCTGCCTGATTCCCCGTCTAGTCCACGATCGGAAAAAGCCCAAACAAGGCCCACCATGGAGATGATCAGTCCAAGAATCTTCTTGGCATTGAGCCGTTCTCCCTCGATCAGGAAATGAGCTCCGATTGCCATCCAGACGGGCATCGAGTACCAGAAGATCGAATTGCGGGCGACAGTCGTCATGTCCAAGGCCAGGAAGAGAAAAATGAACTCAATCGAGAACAAGCAGCCAGTTAGGACTCCTGCCTTGAAAGTGCCATCGGTAACACTGATTCGCTTCCCCCTCCATAGAGCCCAACCCCAAACGACAAAAAAAGCAAACAGCGAGCGTAATCCTGCTTGAAAGACAGGCTGCATCCCTTCATTGACGACCTTGATCACCACCTGGTTCAAGCCCATCACCATCGCGAAGATCACGAGGACACTGCCGCCAAATAAATCGATATGGTCTTTTCGTTCCATCAATATCCTTTCATGGTTAATATCTATCAGGTAACTTTTCCATCTTCTTCACCCTGAAGATCAACCTTAATAAACTTGTAATCAGAATTTCTAAATCGTTTAGATCAGGTTTCCTCATGGCTAATTATCAAGTAACTCTGCTTGTTCGGGGATTGCCCGCAACCGTCCCGTTTGTTGGACCAGAAACTCAGGAGCGTCTGCGGGGCAGCTCATTCCGGGCTCGAATTGGGGCAAATGAAAATGTCTTCGGTGCTTCACCCAAGGTATCTCAAGCTATGCAAGCAAGAGTTGATGAAGCTTGGATGTATGGAGATCCGGAGTTTTACGAACTGCGAGCCGCTCTTGCAGAACACTTGGGGGTAGGAATCGGCAACGTGATGGTTGGAGAGGGTATTGATGGTTTGCTCGGCTACCTTGTGCGAATGTTTGTGAAACCAGGTGATGCGGTTGTGACCTCGGCTGGAGCCTACCCAACCTTCAATTATCATGTCCAAGGATTTGGAGGGGATTTGCAATTCGTGCCCTATCACGAAGACCGTGAGGATGGAGACGCGTTGCTGGCTGCTACACAGAAAAACGAAGCCAAGCTGATCTACTTTGCCAATCCGGACAACCCGATGGGTAGTTGGTGGGATGCCGGCTATGTTGAGTCAATGATTCAAGCAGTGCCTGAGGGTTCGCTGCTGATTCTGGATGAAGCCTATGGAGAGTTCGCCCCAGCAGGCACTCTCCCAACGTTTGACATGGACAACTGCCGAGTGATTCGACTGAGAACCTTTTCGAAAGCCTACGGTTTGGCCGGAATGCGAGTGGGCTACGCTATTGGCAACGAGGAATTGATCGCAGAGTTCAACAAGGTGCGGAATCATTTCGGTTTGGGTCGCCTCTCACAAATCGCTGCACTTGCGGCTGTGAAGGATCAAAAACATTTGAACAATGTTCAGCAGCAAGTCCAGGAATCTTTACAACGCATCCAGCAAATTGCTTTGGACAATCAATTGACACCATTGCCGACCGCGTCTAATTTTTTGACCATTGATTGTGGTCTAGATGGAGATTATGCGATTGCGGTGATGAAAGGTTTGATTGAGCGTGGCGTCTTTGTGCGAATGCCCGGAGTGGCACCTTTGAACCGATGTATTCGGATTACAGCAGGGTTGCCCATAGAATTAGATTTTCTAGAAGAAACCCTTCCCGAGGTTTTGAAGTCTATTTGACTTCTAAATGAAATTTCAAGATCCAGATGCACTGCGATTCTTCAACCTTAATCAAGAGAATTCTGGGCTGCCAACCCACATTTTGCCCTGTTTCGGTTGTGGTTATGTTACAAATGTGCTACGATTAGAAGCTTTTTAGCTAGACCTATAGCCTTTAAGATTAACAAAAGATGAGCACCCCCTCCCAAACCCAAACTTTCCAGAAAGACCCACGCCGATGGCTTCTAGCCGCAGTGATTTTTCTAGGAATCATCTTATTCTTTATCTTCGACCTGCAGCGATTTTTGACGCTTGAATATCTTCAGGCTTCGCGTGAGAGCTTTGCAGCGACCTACGCAGAGTCACCGCTTACCGTTTCATTGATTTACTTCCTGATTTATGTCGCGTCAACTGCACTATCTGTTCCTGGGGCCGTTGTTTTGACGCTCGCAGGGGGAGCCCTATTCGGCTTGGGTTGGGGTCTGGTGTTGGTTTCCTTTGCTAGTAGCTTGGGAGCAACCTTAGCGATGATGGCCAGTCGGTTTGTGTTGCGTGATGCCGTGCAAAACCGCTTTGGTTCACAACTTCAACGTATCAATGAAGGTGTTGAAAAGCAGGGGGCCTTCTACTTATTCATCCTACGGCTGGTACCGGTGGTACCGTTTTTTGTGATCAACCTTGGGATGGCACTGACTCCGATTGGTGTGTGGACTTTCTACTGGGTGAGCCAGGTGGGCATGTTCGCAGGAACAATCGTTTATGTGAATGCTGGCACTCAACTCGCTCAACTGGAGAGCCTCTCCGGGATTGCTTCGCCAGGATTGCTGGTTTCTTTTGCCCTGCTTGGAATCTTTCCATGGTTAGCGCGTTTCTTCGTGACCCAAATCGAACAACGAAAGCTACTTGCCAAGTGGTCAAAGCCCAAGCAATTTGACCGAAACCTGATCGTGATTGGAGCTGGTGCGGCTGGTTTGGTGTCTGCCTATATTGCGGCAGCAACAAAAGCGAAGGTGACGCTGGTTGAAGCACACAAGATGGGCGGTGACTGCCTGAACTATGGTTGTGTACCTTCGAAGGCCTTGATTCGAAGCGCCAAGTTGCTGAATCAGATGCGCAATGCTTCCAATTATGGTTTGCAGGATAGTAATCCTTCGTTTTCCTTTGACAAGGTGATGAAGCGTGTACATCAAGTCATTGCAGAGATTGAGCCTCATGATTCTGTGGAGCGCTACACTTCCCTGGGAGTAGAGGTCATTCAGGGTTATGCCAAGATCATAGATCCCTGGACGGTTGAAATCCAAAAACCCGATGGCTCTTCACAGCGCTTGAACAGTACGGCAATCATCGTTGCGGCTGGAGCGGCACCTTTTGTTCCACCGTTACCCGGCCTGGAAGAAGTGGGCTATTTGACTTCAGACACCCTCTGGGAAAAATTGCTGGGAAGAGAAGCGGCGCCTCAACGCCTGGTAGTCCTTGGGGGCGGACCCATCGGGACGGAGTTGACCCAAGCTTTTGCCCGATTGGGTTCCACAGTCACCCAAATTGAGATGGCTCCGAGAATCATGCTCCGAGAAGATCCAGAGGTTTCTGAGATGGTTCAAAAATCATTAGAGCGAGACGGAGTGACGGTTCTAACAAACCACAAAGCCATGAGTTGTGGGTTGACGAATGGTGAGAAGTGGATTGAAGTGGAAGAATCTGGAGAAGCTAAACGAATCCGCTTTGATGAGCTGATCGTTGCCGTGGGGCGTGCACCTCGCCTGAAAGGGTTCGGTTTGGAAGAACTGGGAATTCCGGTGGGTCGGGTGGTTCAAACCAACGAGTACTTAGAAACAATTTATCCTCACATTCTAGCCGCCGGTGACGTGGCAGGGCCGTACCAATTTACACACACCGCTGGGCATCAGGCTTGGTATGCTGCGGTCAATGCGCTGTTTGGGAAGTTCAAGAAATTCAAAGTGGATTATCGGGTGATTCCTTGGGCAACATTCTGTGATCCAGAAGTAGCTCGAGTAGGCCTCAATGAATTGGAAGCCCAAGAGAAGGGGATTGCTTATGAAGTCACCCACTATGGCATTGATGATCTGGATCGAGCAATTGCCGATGGCTCTGCCAAGGGAATGGTCAAAGTGCTGACGGTTCCCGGTAAGGACAAGATCCTCGGAGTTACCCTGGTGGGTGAACATGCGGGAGATCTGATCAGTGAGTTTGTAATGGCGATGAAACATGGATTGGGCTTGAACAAAATTCTTGGAACCATCCATATCTACCCCACCTTGGCAGAAGCCAACAAGTATGCAGCCGGTGAATGGCGTCGAGCTCATGTAAACCCAAAGCTGTTATTGTTTGTAGAGCGCTTTCATGAGTGGAGGCGCGGATGATTGATGCGGCTCTTCAGCCTCTGCAGCAACGTTTTCTTCAATCACCTGCGAAAATTCTAGCACAGTGGGGAGTGAAGGCTGACCAGATCACACTGGTTGGCTTCGTGGTAGGAGTCATGGTCGTGCCTGCCCTGGCTTTTGAAGCCTATTTTCTGGCACTACTTTTTTTATTGATCAATCGTTTCGCCGATGGGCTGGATGGGGCAGTAGCTCGCCAGACAAACCCCACGGACCAAGGGGCTTTTCTGGATATCAGCTGCGATTTTCTTTTTTATGCCCTGTTCCCCTTGGGGTTTGCGTTCGCTGATCCTGTCAATACCCTGCCAGCTGCGGTGTTGATCACCTCTTTCGTGGGCACGGGCTCCTCTTTCCTAGCCTATGCAATCATCGCTGGGAAGCGTGGTGAAACTACAATATCCTTTCCTCAAAAGGGCTTCTATTATCTTGGTGGGTTGACCGAGGGATTTGAAACGATCGTACTTTTCATTTTCATGTGTCTCCTCCCCGATCACTTTCCTGAATTTGCTTACCTTTTTGCTGCTGCCTGTTGCATAACCACTCTCTCTCGTTGGTACCAGGGTTGGCGGGCTTTCTCAGGAGGAAAGTCGCGATGAAAAAATGCGTGATCATTGGAGTTGGTGGTAGACATAAAATGTTTCGGGATGCTTTGGTTGAAAAGTATTCAACTAAGTTTCAGTTAGTGGCTCTTTGTGATTCAAACATTGGTCGACTTCGATTTGCAGAAGAATCACTTAAAACGTCAAACGTTAGTGTTCGGCTTTACCTTGAAAAAGATTTTTCAAAGCTCTTACGAACTGAAAATCCTGATATTGTGATCGTTACATCGCCTGATTATACCCATCACAAATATATCATTGCAGCAGCAAGAAAGGGCTGCCAGATCATCAGTGAAAAGCCAGTAACGAACAATTTAGAAAATCTTAAAAGAATTGTTGATGAGTTAGGAAAAAAGAATTTAAAAGCCACAATCATACACAATTATCGCTACTCTCCACATCGTTCACAAGTCAAAAAACTCCTTATGAATGGTACGATTGGGACCATCAAGGCAATAACTTTCGACTGGCATCTGGATCGAATTCATGGGGCTGATTATTTTCGGCGATGGCATCGTTACAAGAAAAATTCTGGAGGATTGGCAGTTCATAAAGCAACACATCATTTTGATTTGATTAATTGGTGGTTAAGCGATGTTCCAGTGTCTGCGTACGCAACTGGTAGCAATCACTATTACAACCCATCAAATGCTGATAATCTGAAGATTGAGAATCGAGGAAAACGCTGCACGAGTTGTAGCTCCTCAAACTGTACTTTTAGATTGGATCTAAGTTCGATTGAAAACTTGCGTAAATTATATTCAGAAAATGAAGAGTTTGATGGCTACTACCGAGATCAATGTGTTTTTGATCAAGATATTGAAATCGAAGATATGATTCGAGCAGAGGTTCGCTATTCCAGAGGTGCTGTCTTAAACTATGGCTTGGTGGCTTTCTCTCCCTGGGAGGGCTATGAGATCACATTCATTGGCATGAGGGTACTCTTTCACAGAAGTACTTGGAGCGCAGCTTAATCAATGGAGATGAGAGCTCACTGAGAGAAGGGAGTAATGTTGAAACGACTCTTCTTCTTCCAGGCAAGGCGCCTGAAAAAATCAAGAACCCCAGTTCAGCAAGTGGACATGGAGGAGCTGACCCCTTGATGTTGGACCATATCTTCGCTGATAACGGCACTCCTGATCCATTTAAACGGAAATCCAATCACTTTTCTGCAGCCTGGTCAGCAATTACAGGTTTTGCGATTAATCGATCCATGGAGAAAGGAAAGGTCATTCTGATCAAAGACCTCATCAAGGATTTGGCCGTTCCTGATGAGCTTCGCTTGGATTGATTTCCAGTGTTGAAACAGATTCTAATATTGCTGGTATTGTTCCTGCCGCTGAGTATCGCCTTCTCGAATTCAACTAGCCTTTCACCCGTTCCATTTGCCAATGAGCTCAACAATCCCAGAGGCTTTCTCCCGTTTGGGACGGACCAGTGGATCATCATCGAGGCTGGTACTGGAAAAAAGCTTGGTGGAAAACACCCTGGAAAAAATCAGCCTAGGACATGACATAAATCGAGATGGTTTGCTCTCTGCCATAGAGAAATCTGTGCTTGTAGATCACTTGTTATCCTACAACATCATGGAGTTCTTTAATCCAGGGGGAGATGAGGTGGTTGGCCCAGGTGATGGGGTTTTGTTTGATCAGAGAAGACTGATTTACACCAGAGATAGCGGTAGAGAATCAACTGAGATTGTCCAACTGGATCTAGTTGATCTCTCCGAGGTTATCCTCTTTGAGCGTCCAGGTGTCGTCAATTCGATCGTACTCTCCGCTGATCAGCAGACACTGTTTTTGGCAGAGAGCACCTTAAATCAGATCGGGGCATACCACTTTGAATCTGGATACGAGGAACTTCTTCTTTTTGATGTACTGGATCATCAGCAACAAGCTGTCCCAACAGGAATAGCCCTGGATGTCAAAGGTAATTTACTGGTGACACTCTTTTCCGGTCAATTGTGGGCCTATTATGGAGAAACCATCACCTTCATGCCAGGCGATGCCAAGCTGGCTTACGTGAATTTAGCAGATCGGACATTTGAGTATCTTCTAGAGGGACTCACCACTGCAATTGATGTAGTCACAGACGCAGATGACAATGTTTATTTTCTAGAGATGACCACGGCTTGGCCGACCAACCTGATTTCACGAGAATTTGATTTATACAATCGTAACTCGCCACCTGATCCAGGGGGTTATGTTCACTACTCAGGAAGATTAAGTATGATGCGGTCAGGATCGAAGGAGGTCTTTGTTTTGGCGGAAAGCCTTGACCTGCCAACGAATCTCTCTATTCATGATGGCCAACTCTTCATCTCATCAGGCCAGGGAACACATGGTCGAAATGTATGGACTCATCAAGGGGTTGTGCCCATCGAGGGTAAAATCTTCAGTTATTCTTTAAATCGATAATTCCTTGCTTATCCCGAGTGGTTCCTTGACGAGATTGATACCTTGAGACGCTTACGAGTTGCCCTAGTGGGGACAGAGGTTGGAATGGCTCACGCCAAAATGTATCAGACCCTTCCAGATCTTTTTGAAGTTGTTGCCGTCTGCGAAATTGATGAGAAAAGACGTTTGGAATTTGTTGAGCAAATCGGAGTGAAGTTCCAAACTGATCGATTAGATGAACTCTTTGAACAGGAGCTGGATCTGATCGATATCTGTACACCATCCGGGTTGCATTTTTCCCAAGCCTGCTCTGCGCTCAATGCGGGATTCCATGTTGTCCTCGAGAAACCAGTGGTCCGTTCGCTCAACGAGTTAGATGAGTTGTCCCGGGTCGAACAGCAATCTGGTAAGAAATTATTCCCAATTTTTCAGTATCGATTTGGTCACGGAATCCAAAAACTCCATCACTTGATCGCAAAGGGTGTGGCTGGTCGACCTTCAATTGCAACAGCAGAGACCCACTGGTTGCGTGGTGAGAGTTATTACAGTCGGGGGATGTGGCGAAGCACTTGGGAGGGTGCTGCAGGTGGTAGTTTTGCCACCCATGCGATTCAAATTCATGACTTGATCTGCGAGGTGCTGGGGAATCCTGTTTCCGTCTTTGCGCAAGCCTCCAATGTGATCAATGGCTATGAAACAGAGGATTTGGGGGTATTGCTATTGAAATTTTGCCAGCGGTGCGATGGCCACATCCACAGTCACTCTGGGTTCTCCTGAGCAGATGTCCCGATTACGTTTTTGTTTTGAGGGACTGACTGCGGAGAGTGGCCGTGAACCCTACAACCCTGGTCACGACCCATGGACATTTTCGCATGATGATCCTGATCAAAGAATCGTGATTGAAAACGCTCTCGCTGACTTTTCTCCAAGGCTGGAGCGATTCCCAGGCCAATTCCTTCGTATTCATGAAGCCCTCACAGGGAAAGCACAGACTCCTGTTACTCTGGCAGATGCGCGGCGGTCTATTGAACTGCTGACATCTGCCTATTGGTCAATTAAGACCGGTGAAACTGTCCACCTCCCAATTCCTTCAGAGCACCCATTTTTATTCTGGTTGGATTGATACGATGAAGCAGGAATTTGGAAGATCTTGAAACCAACAGTATTCATTCTCCAAAACCTTGGTTGATATTTGATTGAACAAATAGCTCAAAATTTTTGAAGACACTATAGAACCTTTGTTCTGCCGCAATTTGTAAGTAAAGGAATTCAAAATGGCTACTCAACGCATTGGCATTATCATGCACGGAGTGACGGGCCGTATGGGCTACAATCAGCACTTGGTCCGCTCTGTCAAGGCGATCATGGAAGATGGTGGAATCTTACTGTCTAACGGAGATCGCTTGCTACCGGACCCAATCCTTGTGGGACGCAATGCAAAAAAGTGGAAGCTCTGGCGCTTGAACAAGGCATTGCACGGTGGTCGGACGATATCGCAGCGTGCCTGGCCAACAAGGACGACACCGTCTTTTTTGATGCAGGAACAACACAGATGAGAGCTGAACTGCTCAGCCAGGCAATTCAAGCTGGCAAACACATCTACTGTGAAAAACCCAGTGCTGACACTCTGGAGAATGCGTTAACCATCGCAAGGTTAGCTCAAGCAAAACAGGTGAAGAACGGCGTTGTTCAGGACAAACTCTTTCTGCCAGGCTTGCTCAAGCTAAAATCCTTGATCGATAGCGGGTTCTTTGGGCAAATCCTCTCGATTCGTGGGGAATTTGGCTATTGGGTTTTTGAAGGGGATTGGCGCAAAGCTCAACGTCCTTCCTGGAATTATCGCAAGCAGGATGGAGGAGGGATCATCCTTGATATGCTCTGCCACTGGCGCTATGTGCTGGACAATCTGTTTAGCTCGGTTCAAGCCGTATCTTGCCTTGGTGCGCGCCACATTCCTGATCGATGGGATGAACAAGGGCAACACTATCACACTGATGCTGATGACGCAGCCTATGCCACCTTCCAACTTGCTGGAGGTATTGTCGCCCAGATCAACTCATCTTGGTGCACAAGGGTAAAGCGAGACGAATTGGTTACGTTCCATGTAGATGGCACTCATGGTTCGGCGGTTGCGGGATTGACTTCCTGTGTCACGCAACATCGTGTCAATACTCCCAAACCGGTCTGGAATCCGGATGTGCCTAACCCGATTGATTTTCAGGCATGCTGGGAAGCGGTCCCTGATGTAGAGGTTTTTGGCAATGGTTTCCGTGTGCAATGGGAGATGTTCTTGCGTCATGTAGCCGAAGATGCCCCCTGGAAATATGATCTGATGGCTGGGGCTCGGGGTGTTCAGTTGGCAGAACTGGGCATGCAAAGCTGGGCAGAGCGACGTTGGTTGGATGTCCCGGATCTGGAGGCATGATGTTGACCATCGATTTACCCTCGGGAGCGAACCGCCTCGATCGCTATGAATTGGGCAATCCGATTGATTTCCAGGCACCGAGCGTATCCCTCAATCGTATCGCCTTTGCCGCAGTCCATGTTGTTTCAGATCCAACTAGTTCTGCCGATCCGTGGACTGAGGTCGCCATTGATTGGGACGCTACCATGGCTTATCGACGCTACCTTTGGTCACATGGACTTGCGGTTGCTGAAGCAATGGACACCGCGCAACGTGGGATGGGCTTGAATTGGCCTCAAGCCCTGGAACTGATTCAAAGATCTGTCACTGAAGCAAAGTCCTTCCATGGGGCCGTGGTTTTTTCAGGAGTGGGAACAGACCATCTTCAACCCTCCGGAGATCTGAAGCTTGAGCAGGTTGAAGGGGCTTACTTGGAACAACTGGAGGCGGTTCAGCAGGCAGGAAGTCGGGCGATCCTGATGGCCAGTCGTGCCCTGGCGTTGATTGCTGAAGATCCCGCGGACTACGCCAAGGTTTATGCAAGAGTACTCCAACAGGCAGATCAACCCGTTATCCTCCATTGGCTGGGAGAAATGTTTGATCCTGCACTCTCAGGATACTGGGGATCCTCAAAAACCAAGGCAGCGATGGATGCTTGTCTTGGTGTGATCCGTTCGAACGTAGAAAAAATTGATGGCACCAAGATCTCGTTGTTGTCAAAGGATGCGGAAATAAAGATGCGCCGGCTACTCCCTGAGGGTGTCCGAATGTACACGGGGGATGATTTCAACTATGCAGAGTTGATCGCCGGAGATGAGCAAGGACACTCGGATGCTCTGCTGGGAATTTTTGATGCCATCGCTCCCGCTGCATCAGCCGCATTGGCACACCTGGCTCAGGGAGATCTCAATCGCTTTCATCAGATTCTTGCGCCAACAGTGCCGTTGTCCCGGCATATCTTCTGTGCACCGACTCGATTTTACAAAACAGGCATTGTCTTTCTGGCTTGGTTGAACGGTCATCAATCTCACTTCACAATGGTCGGTGGACAGGAATCTGCGCGTTCCACCCTTCACCTTGCAGAACTGTTTCGCCTCGCAGATCAAGCAGGACTGCTACTTGATCCGGATTTGGCCTGTTCTCGCATGAAATCCTGGTTACGAACCCGAGGGTTGAACTGATGCCTGATATTTCTCAACTCTCGATCAATCTCGCCACAATTCGGGAACGTTGCACCATTTCAGAGGCACTCGACCTCGTTGCAAGACTAGGTATCCCAGCAGTCAGTCCCTGGCGGGATCAAATCGCTCAGATTGGATTAAAGGCGACTGCCAAACAAGTTCGTGAACTGGGCCTGCGTGTCTCCGGAGTTTGTCGAGGTGGAATATTTCCGGCGAACACTCAGCAAGAATGGGAAGCAAACTTGGAAGACAATCTAGTCGCCCCAACATCAATTCCATTCGCGATCCGAGTTTCATCCAAAGCGCTGCTGACTCCCGCTTGATGAAAAACCACCAAAGGTTGGTTCCCTAGTTGATGATGAATAACCCCAAGTTTTTCCAATAATGCCACAGGATACGCATTGTGATACTCCCCGTCACTAATGGTAACAACTCGTGCCATTGCGGGAAGTCGTTTATCCACCGGATCTCGAAAGAGAAAGGGATTATTGTGAATATCGTCATAGCCTGGATAGGGATTGCGCCCATAGTCTCTGGAGTATCCTGTTTCTTTCGAGAGTACCTTACCAGTTGAATAAGCTGATTGAAATTGCTCGAAACCGATCAATCCTGCAGGGATCATCTTCAATTGCTCACCTGTCATGGCACCAACAATGGCTTCGCCTGTAAACTGTTGCCACAAGCTTTCCGTCTGCCGGTCATACATCACTAGATCTGAGTGCCTCAGTAGACCACTGGTGCCAAAGTCATAAGTAGTCCCCTGATAATGTCGTTCAAACGCAATGGCAGAGTTACATAGGGGACAAAATGTAATGGTTATCGGTATCTGACCAACGGTATCATTGACGATTTCGTGCCATGTCAGGATTTGCAGAGGGTAGGCCCGAGCATCGCCATTTAGTTCCAGCGCAATCACAGGATCATTTGGCGCAAGCCATTGTTCTGCCTGCTGGTTATCAATGAATTTGGGCTGATCAATTGGGGGGATACCATCTCGAGGTGGTCCTCCTAAGAGTAATTCACGATACTCTATGGAGTGCTTGGACCAGTCTGTATTCCAGCCTATGGTTGCTCTTCGCAGCAAATCACTAAGCTTGTCTTCTCCTTTTGATTGGGAATTGGCCGATACCAAATTTGTGATGAAAAACATCACCAGGGCAAAAAGTAGAACAGCGGGCTTTGTCATATAGCTCTTTGAGTTGGAGTAGCAGAGAAAGTACTTGCTCGATAATTGTTTTCTTAATGCACTTTATGCGGCCAACTCAAAAGACGTTATTGGTTCAATATTTTTCAGTTCAGGAAATAAATCTTGACCAAAAAGCCCGGCCTCTCTAAACAAGGGCTTTGTTTTCAATAACTTTTAGGAGAATAACATGAATTGGCACATCAAGAATTTGTCCCGCAAGGTAAGCATCGTCATGATGGTGTTGGGTCTCCTTTGGAGCTCCAATGGGTTGGCTAACGAAGGTCTGAAACCGTTGAATCCACCAGAAAAAGTAACAGTGGCCTACGTACCCATCATGAAGTTTGCGACTATGTACGTCGCTCACAGCCGGAAGTTGTTCGAAAAGTACGGCCTGGATGTAACGCTACGTCGTGTGAAATCAGGTACAGAAGCGATTGCTTTTTTGTCAGAAGGCAAGATTGATGTTGGAGGGATTGCGATCGTGACCTCTCTCTGGAATGGCTGGAGCCGAGGCTTGGATCTGCGTATTATCGCACCGGGTGGTCTGGAACCAATGGAGAATAGCCCCACCGCTCTGATCGCTCGAGCCGATCTGATGGCTAATGGTTCGATCAAAAGTGTGCAGGATTTGAAGGGAATGCGCATTGGTGTTGCTGGTGGACCCGGCAGTGGAGGTGAGTATTTACTGACCAAAGCTTTGCAACAAGGGGGAATGATGCTCAATGACATCCAGAAGGTAAAGATTGGCAATGCCGACATGCCCAAGGCCCTGGCAAATCAGTCTATTGATGCAGCCCTGACAGGACCTCCCTACACCACCCAATCAATTAATGATGGTCATGCCAAGGTACTTGCTTCTGATCTAGCACCTGGCTTGATGACCGTGGCGTTCGTGGGCTCTGGAAAATTTGTCAATCAACGGGCAGATGTGGCAGAGCGATTCGTACTCGCTTTGGGAGAAGCAGCTCGCCTCATGCAAGGCGATGACTTCCTTGACGACGAAAACATCAAAGCTTATATGACGAATACTAACACCACAGAAAAAGCCCTACGTACAGGAAAGAAGCTGATCTATGATCCAAACATCGTCATTCCAGTGACTGGTTTGAAGGACATTGAAAGCGTACATCGTCTGAATGGCCGGACGGAATACACCAAAGAGTTGAATCTGAACAATGCAGTCGACGAACGCTTCACAAAAAAAGCACTCGGCATCTTGGGGAATTATTGACTGAAAGCAGAATTCCCTAATCAATTTGCACCCAGCCATGTGACAAAAAAGATGAAATATTGGGTCGCAGGGCTGGGGTTGTTGAGGCGAAAGAATAACCTTAAGTCTGTATTCTTCATAACAAGTTATTCTCAATTCATCACGTGACCCAGCCCTGAATCAACAATCCCCGCGATCCACTATATTCATTCATTAGCAGCTCACTCTGCTACCACTAAAAATCACTATTGTTTCCCATATTCATCAAATCGGCATGTCCGTAAAGATCCGTTGTCAAGGTTGTCAGAAAGTCTACAGCACGGCAGAAGGAGAGTTTACCGCCATTGGTGATGCCACCCTGCAAATTGAGGAAGGCCAGTTCGTTTGCATCGTGGGTCCTTCCGGATGCGGGAAATCCACCTTGCTCAAGATCATTGCGGGATTGGACTACTTTACTTCAGGAGAATTTGAAGTCCGGTATGGGGAAGGCAAGGATCAGCCAATCAACAACGTCGTCTTTCAGGAATACGCTATCTTTCCTTGGCGGACTGTCCTCGAGAACGTTGCCTTCGGACTTGAGATGCGTGGTATTTCAAAAAAAGTCCGCACAGAAATCGCCCGAGAATGGCTTCAGAAAGTTGGCTTGAGCAAATTTGCTAACTACTTTCCGGATCAGATCTCAGGTGGTATGAAACAACGAGTTGCCATCATCCGAGCCTTGGCCAATGATCCAGAAATTCTATTGATGGACGAACCCTTGGGGGCTCTTGATGCGCAGTCCAGACTCTTGATCCAGGAAGAATTGCTGAAGCTCTGGGACGAAACCAAAAAGACTGTTCTCTATGTCACACACAGTCTGGACGAGGCGATATTTTTGGGGGATGAGGTTTTGCTGATGTCGGCCAACCCGGGTCGTATTATCGAACGTTATCCAATAACGATTGAGCGGCCGCGATCCATCAACACGATGAACAGTGAGGAGTTTACAAGAATTCGACGTCAAATCTGGGAGAAGCTGGCAGTGGAAGTCGATCGCTCAATGGCCAGTCAGCAATGATTGCTTCCCAATAAACAACAGATCAGCCTATGAATCCTGAAAAATCCATTAAGCTCTCCGTTCAAATTCCATTATTTCTGTTGCTGAACCTGGTTCTCTACTTTCTTGATTTATGGACGAATCAGGCGCTGATGTGCCTGGTGATTGATGTCATTCTTTTTGGCAAGATCGTCAATGATGCGATGAAATTAGTCCCGGTTCGCTACAAGAAGAGCTCAGAGCGATTTGTGACTCTGCTCTTTCCCATATTGCTACTCTCAATCTGGGAGATATTTTCTAGTACTGGAAAGATCAACCCAACTTGGTTTCCAGAACCCACTAAGATCCTTGCCTCTTTGTGGGAACTGATCACGGTTCCGGAAAAGTTCAGCGAGACCACCCTGTTGGGTCGTCCATGGATGATCCTGGAACGTTTTCAAGAGCAGGGTCTTGAAGGAGTCTGGAAATTGATCGAAGAAGGCCATGTCTGGGCAACTTTGTATCGAGTAGTCATGGGTTTTGTGATTGGCCTAGTCCCAGCGATTTTTTGTGGCTTCCTGATGGGGATGAACAAGACGATCCGTCTGATGTTTGACAGCATCCTTTCAGCAATCTATGTACTTCCAAAAATCGCAATTTTTCCCATTGTGATGCTGGTCTTTGCCGATCCTTTTGGGGATGCGCCACGGATTGCCGTGGTTGCTCTTTCCGTCTTTTTCATGATGACCATTCACACGATGGGTGCAGTCCAAAATGTTGAAGGAATTTATATTCTGGCAGGCCGCAATTATGGAGCGCATGGACTGAAACTCTTCTTCAAGGTTATCCTGCCAGGCTCCTTGCCATCGATTTTTTCAGGGATGAGAGTTGCTCTTGGGATGGCCCTCATCGTGATCATTGCAGTCGAATTTCTTCGAGCCGAGAAGGGGGTTGGCTACCTGATCTACTACAACTGGGAGATCCTGGCGCCAGAGAAGATGTATGCTGGTTTGATCACAGTCATGCTGATCGGCATCCTGACAACCCTGGTCTTGAAACTGCTGCAGTATCTGGCTCTTCCCTGGAAACGCCACTCTCTCTTCAAATGACTGGTTCCTCCAATTTTCCCCAGAGAGGCTTCGATGGAATCCTTTGACGTCATTGTTTGTGGGGGAGGTGCTGCAGGGGTTGCTGCTGCTGTTGGAGCAGCCCAATCTGGGGCTCGGGTGGCCCTGCTGGAACGCTACGGCTTCTTGGGTGGAGCCGCGACCAATTCGCAGGTGTTGTCTTACTGTGGTTTCTATCAATGCGACGTACGAGGAGATCGTGCTATCGGGGGTGTTGGTTACCAGGTGCTGTTGGAACTGGCAAAACTGGGGGAAGAGATACAACCACGCCGCTCCGAATTAACTGGGAACCGTATCATCTTACTGGATCCTGAGAAGCTGAAATATGCCCTCGATCAACTCGTGCTTTCCCATCGAGTAGAACTCTTTCTTCACACCACTTTGGTAGATGTGAAAAAGCAGGGGGATCATCTTGAGGCGATTGACCTGGTAGGTCTATTTCAGCAAAGATCACTCTCGGGAATGGCCTTTGTCGATGCGACCGGCAATGGCCAGCTTGCCAGATTCGCAGGCCTCCCTTGCAGCCTAAATATGCAGGAACAGCCCCTCCAGTCCATGTCACTTCCCATTCGACTGGGAGGTCTTGTCAAGGATCTGACGATTGATCGAGAGGCAATCAAAGTGGCTGTGGAGTTATACAATCGGCAGGCAGTTTATCAGATCCCCCGTCAGGATGGTGGAGTCTTTGTGAAGGTACCTAATTCCAATGACTGGCTCTGGATGATTGTCGATCTTGGACTAGATGATGTTCAGGAAGAGTTCGTCACAAAGGGGGAGTGGATGGGACGCAAGATCGCACATGACTGCGTGGAAGTTCTACGTGCTGAAGTAGGGGGATTTGAGAACTGCCACATCGTGAATACTGGACCACAAATTGGCATTCGAGAAGCCTGGCGTCCTGAAGCTCAGTACCAACTCAAGCGAGAAGATTTGGCGAGTGGCAGAAAATTTGATTCTGGGATCGCTCGTGCCGCCTGGCCGATGGAAGATCACTCCAAGCCGGGGAAGCCATCTTATCATCCGATCGGGGGAGCCGGCTATGGTTTAATCCCCCTAGAGTCACTCTGTACAAAGATTCCTAATCTTTGGTTGGCCGGCCGTACCATTGGCGCGGATGCGGCTGCCTATGGTTCTATTCGGGTAATGGGAACATCCTTCGCCACGGGACAAGCTGCCGGTGTGGCTGCAGCGCTCTTCGCGCAACAAGATGAACCCCCTCAGTCACACCAGGTGATTGAAGATCTCAAAGCTCAGGATGCCTTGGTCTGAGATCAACTTTTTGGTTTGGATGATTTGATGAAGGGATAAATGCGGAACTGATCCTGAGTTCGGTCTTCTGCAACAAAGTCGGCAACCCTTTCCAAAGCCTTGGCAATCACCGTGTTGTCGGTTCCCTGCCGCAAGGCATCTTGAACGAACAGCCTAAGGTCTTTTTCAATGATGTGAGCCTCACAGCCAGAGTTGAATTTTCCGGAAGCTACAAATTTCGGAAAGGTCTGGCTTATCGCAAAACTCTGTCCAGAACTTGCGTTGATCACCGCCAGCATCGTTTCCAGTTGTAAGCCACCAGATTCTCCGTAGGCCAGGGCCTCGCTAGTCGTCACATAAGAGGAAATGCAAAGCGCATTGTTGATCATTTTCATCTGCTGACCTTGTCCGGCTTCCTCTCCCACGACAAAGACGTTTGCTGAATAACACTCGATCAGTGGGCGAACTTGGTCAATTTGGTTCCCAGGTCCAGATACCATACTCGTGAGAGTTCCTTCAACAGCTCTAAACCGTAGACCCGAAACCGGACTGTCCACATAGCCAAGACCTGCTTTGGTCAGCACTTGAGCATTCTTGGCAGCAGCAGCAGGTCCAATGGTGCAGGTATCCACGATCACACACTCATCGGTCTGCATTTCCGCAATTTCTTGAACAACGAGGTGGTTTACTTCCACGGTAGGTAGCGATAAAGCTATGACTTGGGCACGCTCCACCACCTCTGCATTAGATGAAGCAATCAAGCTGTTCTCAGGAGCTCTTTCAATGGTTCCAGCGATATCATGAACCAGTAGGCGGAAGCCTTTACGAGCAATCTGTTGCGCCATGGGTTGCCCCATGTTTCCCAAACCAATAAAGCCGAAGAGTTTGTCTTTCATCGAGATTACAATTTAAAAAGGGAATTTTTTAGTGCCCGCATTCAATTGAGCCAGATAATCGCTGATACCAGGTGGTTGCTACTCAGAAAAGAATAGGTCCTAGTCGTGTGAAATCTTACTCAAAAACTGAAAGAGTTGGGGTTGAACTGAACCGGTGTTGACAAAACCACCAATGTGATCACCTTCAACTGAAAAAAATTCCCAACCATGTTGCTTTGCTAACGATTTGCCTTTCTCAAAAATAACAGGTTCCTCCTCGCCTACCCACAAAAGTACAGGCACGTTTAGATTGGCGACCGCCGTCTCCAAACCCTCAACTTCCTCCATCTTATCCCAGATGTTTCTGATAGCCGGCAAATGATCCTTGGGAAACTGCTCCAGGAAATTGTCATCAAAGATTTCTTGGGCTTTATCAAAAGTAAGTTTGCCAACATCCTGCCTCTTAATTTCTTCGGCAGTTCCTACTCCAGGGCAGTGTCCACCAAGCATCAAACTCTTTATTCGATGAGGATAAAATTTTGCCACACATCAACCTAATAACCCCCCCATGGAATAACCAATAAAATGGGCTTTTTCGATTTTTTCGGCATCCATTACAGAAATAAAATCGAGAGCGAGTAGTCTACGATCATAGTTTTCAGCTTCCTCGGGTTTGGAACTTTCTCCATGTGAAAGACAATCAACAGATAGGCAGCGATAGCCCTTGTTGATAAAGAATTCAATGTAAGTTGTCCCCTTGTTAGCCTCAGGTGAATTCCAGTCCTCCTTCTTGCTTGTCAAACCATGCAGGAAGACTATTGTTTCATTCCCGTTTGGACCATATTTTTTATAGGCAATTTGTTGATCACGATTTTTAGTAAAGTATGTTTTTGAGTCTAACATTTGATTATCTACCGCTTTTAGAGTCTAGATTTAGAAAAAACTTCTATGGGTCTGCAAAAGCTGGTGGCTGATTTAATTACTTTTTCAACGTTTTTCTTTGACAATCATTAAAAACATTCAGGAAATCATTCCTCTGACGATCCAGGGAGAGGGATACCACGCAGGAAGAAGTTGTTCCTTTATTCGACTCTTCGGTTGCCCGGTTGGTTGCTGGTTTTGCGATACAGGCTATGCTCCAGGAAACCGTGAGGATTTGAACAAACTCCCTCGATTCTCAATAGACTATGAATCCCTACGAGAACAATTGCAAAGTCGCTATGTTGTCATCAGTGGTGGGGAACCGCTCTACCATCAGGATTTTGAGGAATTGCTTGAGAGATTGGTGGGAGACGACCTCGAAGTGGCGGTTGAAACGAGCGGTGCAAAGGCCTTCCCTTTTGAAAAGTTTCCCCAGGTTTGGGTAACGTTCAGCCCAAAATTTCATGCAACAGATTATCTGAAAGAACAGCAGAACCAAACTTTCTGGACACATTCTAGGGAAATTAAGGTGGTGATCAGTGATGCCAATGATTTGGAAGTTTACGAGCAGTTACTAGATCAAGCAGCCCAACGTGGAATTTCGATCTATCTCCAACCAGAATGGTCTAAAAAACTAGAAGCTATCCCCATGATTCTAAAGATTCTGCAACAAAAGCCAGATTGGAAAATTTCTGTTCAACTCCACAAATATCTCCAGTTGCCCTGAATTGCCTCATTCATTCGTTTGATTCATCTCAGCTTTATCACTAGCTCCCAGGATTAGCGGAGTGGTTGGATGTTCAGTTGATCCCCGAATGATTCGATCTCGAAAGCTTGAGCTGTATCCGGGAAGCAATTCTCAACCTTTTTGGTTGCAGCCTTGTTCAATTCGTTCACCAGAGCACCAATCGGATCTCGATGTGAAACCGCTATTAGATTCCTTCCAGCATGTTTCATTCGGATCTCTTCAAACCAACTCATCATCCGGCTCAGTACCATCGTTGGCGACTCGATGCCGTATTTCTCCGAGGAATCACTGAAATAATCTTTGGGTAGTTTGGTGAAAGGCTCTCCTTGAAAACTTCCCACATCTGTCTCTGTGATCCTTGGTTCCACTTCGATAGTTGACGGAACAATGGATGAGATGATTTCAGCACTTTGGCGAGTCCGATCCATTGGTGAAGCATAAATCAGTTTAAATGGCACATTCTCCCGCAGCGTTTCAGCTGTGTTTTTGATGTCCTGGCAGCCTTTGTCATTGAGAAAGTAACCAGGGATTTTGCCATAGCTGATTTGCCTTGGGTTGAAAACTTCTCCATGTCGGACTAAGAAAAGTTTCATCGATTTTGCCGTTGGAATTTTGGAAAGAATAGTGGTTTTGCTGAGTTGAGATTTGTCATGCGAAGAGTGCCCGATTGCACAAACAGAGTCTGAACAAAGATCATCACGTTTAAATCAGCTTCGGTCGGGATGAGCGTTGGCAAAAGCTGATAACTTTACAAGATTTCCTTCGATTCTGCAGAGTTTCGGGAGAGGAATATTCTTCTAATCTAGAACGTTTGTTAAAGCAAAGGACCGAGATCTAAGCTTTCCGCATATTGAGGTTAGTTAATGAGAATCTTCTATTTTGACTTATCGGGAGGGAACAGGGAGTTTACATCCGTTTTTCGTATTGCTTCAAGCGTTGTGAAAAACTAGAACTATGGCCACAGGCAGGTCCATGGGAATGAGTGACTGCTGCTCCATTGGTCTGTGGCTGAGACCTGGGCAAGCGCTTGTGTAGTTCCTGACGACTCTCAAGCCCGGGTAGTTTGGTGCCAAAATTGGAAACCACCCTTTGCAGTGAAGTCTTTCCACAATTTGGGCAACTTTGTGGATTGGGCTCATGGATTTTTTGCAGCACCTCGCATTCCTCTCCACAGTGTGCACAAGCATATTCATAAAGTGGCATCTGGATCCTTGGTAGGAGAATTTAAACCTGGTGTGTCCACTTCAGAGTTCAATTCATCAAGTTCTGCTTTCAGGTCTTGTTGATTCTTTTGGCGATTGTAGTTGCGTTCTGAATCTTTTTCTTTCTCTCTCCAACGGGTGAAGGGGAGAGTTGTGTTTTCCTTGCCCATGAATTCTCCTTGAAAACTCAGAATGGCTGGTGATGCATTGGTCTGTCTGCTTCCCTGTACTCATTTTGGTTGGTACCGGTTGGTGGACTTGACAGGCCTATCTCAGTGATCCACCTTGGTATGCCTATCCAATCGCTGCTGGGATTGCCCTGCGCTGCCTGATTTGGCTTTGGCAATGTCGCAAGCAGCCCCTCCGCAAATCAAACGTTTGTAGTTACCGAATCAGGAGCTCAGGCGTTGATTGGCCCAAGCTTTGGCTCCGTCAAAATCAACGATGGCTCCGTCCAACTGTAGCGCAAAGGCTTCTTCAAGTACTTTCCCCATTTGGGGACCTGGTCGCATACCTAGCTGGAGAAGGTGCCGACCCTTTAAAAGAGGTTTGGGTTTCTCATCACGTACATCAAGCTTAGATGCCTGATCAAGGAGCCATTGCTTGGCTGGAAATTCGCGACGTAAGGCGTCTTCAGTAGTCCTGCCAAAATGATCAGCTTCCGCTATCAGTAATAATTCTGGAATCGAAACTCGTAGAGCCAGTCTTCGAATCGCACCGGGGGTTACCTTTTCACGGTCGTTGTAGAGCATCGACGGTCGGAGATGTTCTCTCACTAAAACTGTCACTTTTTCAATCAGAGAGGCTTCATCCGTCAACCTTCTCAAAAATTTCTCGGTGGGCTGCATTCCCATAACATCATGAGCAGGACTGCGCCAGTGCCCGTCTTTCCAGATTGTCGTTTCAGGCTTACCAAAGTCATGACAGAGAGTTCCAAACATCAAAACGAGGTCATTTTTTTCCTCACCAACGCGAAGTTTAGCAGCCTCATCCACTACCATCAGCGTGTGGGTCCAGACACATCCTTCAGGATGCCAGGTCGGATCTTGCGGCACACCAATCAGGGCTTCCAACTCTGGAAAGAAACGCAAGGCTTTGGTCTGTCGAAGGATTTCCAGCCCAAAGGACGGTCGTTCTGCACGAAGTAGTAGTTTCGCGAACTCACCCAGCAACCTCTCACGGGACAATTCATTCAAATCCAGAGTCTGGCATAGTTCAATCGTCTCTGGGGCCATCTGAAAATTTAAACGAGCTGCAAACTGGGCTCCTCGTAGCACCCGCAAGGGATCCTCAGCGAATGCGGGTCCAACATGGCGCAGAATCCCCTTCTTCAAATCTTCTTGACCACGATGTGGATCTAACCATTGCTGTCGAATTGGGTCGAAGCCGATGCTGTTGACGGTAAAATCTCTGCGAGCCGAAGCCTCTTCAAAAGTCATTTGAGGATCAGCATTGACCAAAAATCCCTTATGCCCTTTACCGGATTTACTTTCACGTCTGGGAAGGCTGACATCATACTCAGCATGCTTGGTGATCAGCTTGAGCACTCCAAAGCTTTTACCAACTCGAAGTACCTTGCCGAATTGGGACAACACTCCTTCAAGTTTATTCGCTTCGAGACAGTAGACCTCCAAATCCAAATCTTTAGGAAGCCGTTGTCCAAGCAAATAGTCCCTGACGCTCCCTCCAACAAGGATCGGTTGTCCACCTTGTTGATGAATGGCGTTGGCTAATTTTGTAAGTTCAAATGATAATTGCATGAATTCAGTTCATCAGACACTTCGAGTTTAGGAAAGCACTGTTGTAGCTGAAAGAATGTAGCTAGGCTGGAGTGAGGATGCAAGCAAGGGAAGTGAAAACAAAAAAAGCGCAGCAGATTCTCTTGGGAATCTACCACGCTTCTTGCGAGGTCGTCAGTCGAAATGCGAAAATTAGCTGGCTTTTGGCATTGCGGAGACCACCGTGTTCTCAAAGTTGGTCACAGCTTCGTCGGTCATCGCTTTCATTTGAGAAGAAGCGGTGCGCATTGCGGAGTAGCTCATGTCCAGCATTTGTGTCTGAGCTTCTTGCATTGGCTGTACGAAAGAATTCCAGCCTTCTACATCGGCAACAGCTTTAAAGCTCAAAGCGATGAATTGCTTCTGGGAGTCTTCCATAAGCGCAACACTCTTCATACTATGATCGTACAAATTGTTGTAGACTTCTTTAGCAACATTGTTGAATTCTGCGAACATGATTTCTCCTTGGTTGAGAAGTTCATATATAGGAGTTAACAAACAATATTTACAAACATAACGTCTAACTCTTTTAATTGCAACTAAAATTGCAAAAGACGCTCAAAAAAATATCAGAACTTTATTGGAGGTACTACTGGATGGTAATTAAGGAGGTCCGACTCATTCTTGGGGATCAGTTGTACGTGAGGCATAGCTGGTTTGAAAAGGTAAACCCTGAGGTTTTGTACCTGATGATGGAGGTACGCTCCGAAACCGATTACGTCTCGCATCATATTCAGAAAGTGATCGCTTTTTTTGCAGCGATGCGAGCGTTTTCGGCTCATCTTTCGGCAAAGGGACACCGGATTCTGTATCTTGGACTGGATGATCCAAGAAACCAGCAGTCCTTTGGTGAAAATCTGAAGTGGGTTCTGGAGGAAAATCCTGAGGCTGCTTGGGCTTATCAGTCACCTGATGAGTATCGTCTGGATCAATTATTTCTAGAGTTGAGTAGCCAACTCGGGGTGTCCTCGAGAAGCGTCGATAGCGAGCATTTTCTGTGTGAGCGAGAAGCGGTCAAGGATTTCTTTGTCGGCAAAAAGCAGTACTTGCTGGAGTCTTTCTATCGTCACTTGCGCAAGCAAACAGGACTATTGATGCAGGGCTCAAAACCATTAGGTGGCAAATGGAATTTTGATGCAGAGAATCGACAAAAGTATGATGGACAAGTCCCTCTTCCACCAACAGTGAAGTTAGCAAACCAGGTTGATGAACTTTTGGAGATGGTACGGAACGCAGGTGTACAGACGATTGGTTCGATCGACAACAATCAACTCGAGTGGCCTATTGATCGGGTGCAGAGTCTCAAATTACTCGAGCACTTCTGCAAGTATGGACTGCCTCATTTTGGAAGTTATCAAGATGCAATGACCGAGGACGACCCTTTCCTTTTTCACTCGAGGCTTTCCTTTGCCCTGAACGTGAAGATTCTGCATCCAAGGGAAGTGCTGAATCGAGTGGTTCAAGAATGGGAGGACCGCCCAGATCAAATCAGCTTGGCTCAGGTAGAGGGCTTTGTTCGGCAAATCCTTGGCTGGCGCGAATATATCCGGGGAATCTATTGGGCTGAGATGCCGGCTTATTCGGAAAGTAATGAACTGGGGCACAAACTCTCCCTGCCATCCTGGTTCTGGAATGCGAAAACCAGAATGCGCTGCTTGTCACAGTCTATAGAGCAGTCTCTAGAGTATGCATATGCTCATCATATTCAACGATTGATGGTAACGGGTAATTTTGCGTTGTTGGCTGGAATTGCTCCAGCTGAGGTCGATCGGTGGTATTTGGGAATTTATATCGATGCAATTGAGTGGGTTGAGTTGCCCAATACGCGTGGAATGAGTCAATTTGCCGATGGAGGATTGCTGGCAACGAAACCATATGTCTCGTCTGCCAACTATCTGAGGAAAATGGGACACTATTGCGAGAAGTGTCCATATGACGCGAAATCCAGACACGGTATGTTGGCTTGCCCCTTCAATAGTCTATATTGGGACTTCCATGACCGACATCGTGAAAAGCTGAGTCGAAATCCACGCATCGGCATGGTCTACCGGACCTGGGACAAAATGAATTCAGACGAGCGAGCTGCCATCCGCAAGAGAGCTGTTTGGATTAAGGAACATCTGGAAGAACTGTGATTGCTTGACGTTAGAGTAACGAAGCAATGGCAAAGCCACCGGTGATCGTTCCAATTGTGCTTCCCAGGTTTGCAAAAACGACGACAAGAAGTACACGAGTGATCTTGTTACGCCAAAATCCTTTGAATTCCTGAACATCTGTCATCAAGCCTTCAAAATCACGAACCTGTGGTCGTCGAATGAGAACTTCTACTAGGCCAGCGACCCAGCCAGCGGCAACAGCAGGATTCAGTGAAGTAAACGGGGCTGCAATGAAGGCAGAACCAATAGTCAGGGGGTGGGCAAGCGCCAAGGCGGAACCAAGAGCAGCCAAACTACCATTAATCCAGAACCAGCGTTCTATCATTTCCCAACTGACGCTGGTGTCCACCATGATAAAGCCGTAGACGATCAAGCCGATAATCAATGCTGGAATTCCCCACTTGAGAATTGTTCCGAGTGATCCGGAAGGGGGAACTCGTTCCAACTCATTGAGATCATGTTCTTTGCCAAGTTCACGCTTGATTCCGGGTACATGTCCGGCTCCGACAACTGCGACGATCTTAGGTCTGTCAGTTTGTCTGATTTTTTCAGCAAGATACTGGTCACGCTCGTCAATCAAGGTCTCCTTCATCTCAGGAGCTTGAGC
>JACLAC010023141.1_pt1 | contig 31064 bp, 24 predicted proteins | sample 8027881 | NCBI WGS metagenome assembly JACLAC01 (sample SAMN15725517, study PRJNA655200) | protist metagenome | isolation source: fluorescence activated cell sorting (FACS) single amplified genomes of... | place: Spain: Blaines Bay Microbial Observatory, Mediterranean Sea | collected 2016-01-19 | reverse complement strand
CAGCCTCGGTATTACCACCAATCATATCTCCCATTCCATCTTCAAGTCCAATATCCAAGCCTTCAAACAACATGTCGCCATCCTCGGCGAACATGTCGTCCAAATCGAGGTCATCCAAAGCGCCGGCGTCCATCTTTAAATAATTCCTCGGTTAAAATGTTGCAAAGTATGAACTTTGCAAATGATCTGGATATAGATGAACTTCAAACAATACAAGAACAATCACACTCCAACCAATTTGCCATGGTCAGTGCAACTGTTCAAATGTGATCTTACTTACGATCTTCAATCTTGTTTGTTGAGTGCACTGCTTTCGCTTTATCATTTAGCTGCTCACAAAAAATGATCGAGTCCGGTCAGTCGAAGCAGCAATCCGGCACCTTTTTGGTCGAATCGAACGGGTCGATTGGGGCGAAAATTTCAGTCAAAATTCAGACACTTTTTTCTTTTTCTATTTCTCACTTTCCGACATTTTCCCTTGTATCTTTCTCGGAGGTCATCTTCGAATCTGAATCAGTTGGCAAGTGAGTGGAAATCAAGATCATTCCTTCTTTATTGGTGCAAAGATAGTGTGAATAACGCCCAATAGAAGTGAGATCTATTTGGCAATCCTTGTCGGGGTGTAGAAAGTCATGGGTCGCCAAAAATATCTCCAGGTTTCGGCTACTGGTGGAGATGATGATAATGACGAAGATGACAACGAGAATACGATTGAGCTAACAGAAGTTTCACAGAACTCTTTAGAAGAAGATGATGAAGAGGATTATGCTTCTCCTGGAGAATTTGACGACGAGGTTGGAAGCTACGATAGCAATGGTCAATTTGATGACTACGAGAGCAGTGAGCATGATGTCGAGAGCGAAACCAGGTATCCCGTCAGGACAAGCGGTCATGCTAGGCTTCCAATGGATATGATAGAAGAACACCTACTTTGGAACGTTTATAACCGATGGGAGGAGCCCAATTTTCTATCGCTGGTTGTCACGACTTTTGTTTTGATACCAACCCTGTTACTATGGATGTACGGTGCTTTTGAATTCGTTGGCAAATGGTGGTCGATCTGGATTTTGGTGTTGCACTTGCAAATACGGCTTTCAATCTCAACATGGTATATCAAGAGCACTTCTACTGTGTCCTTCGAGCATCGTCGCTCTCTTCGAATATTCTGTTCCGCCGCAACAACCTTTGAAGTAGTGATGTGCGGGGTTGTCTACCCAATCATTTGCAGGACGTTAAGGGAAATTTTCTTCCGCGATATCGACGGGACGATAGTGGTAGAATGGAAAAAGACAACATATTTCATGCTAGCGGGGGTTCTCATGGGTTGGTTGGTAGTTTTGTTACGATGCTGTATCGGGATTCCATGTTTAGCTATTAGACTTATGAAACATTTACATCCCGAAAGATATCGGGAATGGCGACCCACCTTTTGGACTCCATTTGGAGAAGAGGGGTCATTGAATGATACCAACCGATACAAGCTACAGTCTGCTTTTCGATCTCTCAATATATTTGTTTCCGGGATTCATTTGATATGTATCCTGTCCATAATTTCACATTTTGGTCCATGGCCACCCGGGCTTGCCCTCCCCGAAAACTGTGACGGTTTGGATAATACAGAATGTGCACTCCCCTTTCCTTCGTTTCATCACATGAAACCCGACGAATCAAGCAACACAGGCTGGCGGGTAGAGTTTAAAGGCATGCCACCTTTGAGAGGGGGGGTCCCATTCCATCCAAAATTTTTGAACGAGTTGGATGGATTCAGCACTAGTAAGTCTTGGAATTGCGTGCGAATCGCAAACGACAAAAACTGAAAGATCCAAAGGTTTCTCACACATTTTATGATTCACCACTCATGACGTATGACAGTGGGACCAATACTGTTTTACATGGATGGGTTGAAGGAAGCGCATCAAAATAAAGACAGTAGGCACGCGTTACAAGGCCCGGAGTCTATTTCCGATTCGATCACTCGAAAATCGGTGACTCTTTTGACGGATGTAGACGAACAGGTTTTGATTCCTCACAGTGCCGAGATAGATTACTTGGATCCGAAAAATCCTCTTGTCATGATTTTTCCGGCTGCACCATTGAAACATAACACGCACTATGCTATTTCCGTTATCGCGGCCACAGATGAAAATGGGAGAAAGTTACCGAGGACAAAGGGAATGGTGAACATTATGAAAGCAACGAATTCAAAAATTCGAACACGTTTCGTTAGTAAAGTGATACCTGCCATTCAGACAGCAGCACCATGGTTTTCGTTGAAAAAAGAACCCGAATCATTACAGTTACTCTTCGATTTTGTTACGGCTAGTGAAGAGTCCCAGCTTGGCCCTGTACGAGCTGCTCGCGATATCGCTTTAGAGCATGTGGAGACTTGGAACTGGAATGATCATGTTCGTGTGGTATCTATCGACAACAACGATTGTGATTCGATTGATTCCTCTCTTGTTGCGCGGACAGTTCATCTCAGCTTAGATGTCCCGTCATTTCTACGTCATGAGAATCGCTACTCGTTTTTGGATCACGAGAAGATTCAGCGAAAGAAGGATGTGACAATCGGTGAAGCAAAAGCAATGTTTCAAATTCCGTGCAGTCTGATGTACAAAACACTCGAAAGAGGCTCAGGTAAATCATTACGAGCCATTGTGGAGACCGGCCACGGTTTGTTCGGATCTAGAGAAGAATTGAACGATCACTTTTACAGAGAAATGGCACATGATAATGGCTATATCATGATGGCAATGGATTGGAGAGGCATGTCCTCCTTTGATCTGCCCATGGTGATCAAAGTCCTTATTGGAAATCCAAATTTGTTTCAAGCAGTGCGCGATAATCTGATTCAGGGTTTTGCAAACAAGCTATGCCTACAACATTTCTCTCAGAATGGAATGCTCGAGCTGGACGCATTCAAGTTTGATAGCCGATCGATTCTTTTGAAGAATAGAGGCATCCCAACTTCGGTGTTTTATGGTATAAGTCAAGGGGGAATTTTGGGCGGTGGCTATCTTAGCTTGGCCGGGAAAACAAATTTAATTGAGAGGGGTATTCTAGGTGTACCAGGGACGCCATTCGCTCAAGTTCTGACTCGGTCTAGTGACTTTGTTGCTTATGACAAATTGCTGTTACTTAACCTGTACAACAATAGGCATGTGAGAATATTGTTGGCTATTCTTCAGATGGCATGGGATTCAACAGAGGCATCTGGACTCCAAGCTCGGCCAGTATCCGAACCACTTCCTCGTCTTTTACTTCAAGCGGGGCTCGGCGACCCTATTGTACCAACCATTGCCGCCGAATCCTTAGCAAGAGCAATGGGAGCATCTACTCTACCCGGGAATCCTCGAACTATTTTCGGGATTCCCGTTGCACCTGAGGCTACTTCCGAATCGCTTGGCCCTGACGTTACAATATCTGAACTCCTGTATGAAAAGGAGTATGATAGTCTCCCGATCGATAATCAGTATGCTACAGGACCGAACAATGTACACTGGTGTGTCCGCGTAGATAATGCTATGGTAGAGCAAGTCGAAGAATTCATCAACACTGGGCGTGTCATAGATCCATGCAAAGATGATCAATGTCGACGAAAAGAATCAATCTCCTGTTGAATCTGATGTCTTCATTGTAGATAAAATTGCTACTACTGCACTACGACCTACTGTATTGTTTTCGATATAAAAAAATTTAACTTATACACAGATGCAAATCGTTCAAAACCCAGGAGAAAGACCCAAAGGGGATTGATGCACCCCCAGCTAGTAATTCCAACGAGGATAATTAGTAGATTGCGTGTATCTTTCCCACTTTGAAGCCAAAAGGTGGTCCAAAGTCGAAGTCCAAAGGTTGATGTCTTCTCCAATGTCAGTCCAAAATCACCATGTAAGGGGAATGTATGTTCCTTTCTTGTCTTTCGTCTCTGGCTCGTCGGCCCTTCTCTCTCGTCTCAAACTCGTCCTCTCGTCTCTTTCGTCTCAAACTCGTCCTCTCGTCTCTCTCGTCTCAAACTCGTCCCCTCGTCTCTCTCGTCTCAACTCGTCGACTTCTCTCTCATTCATCCCGTGTGTGTGTGTGTGTGTGTGTGTGTGTGTGTGGTGTGCGTGTTACCTGTCACCTGTAACGAAAAAGAAAGAGAGCATAGAAAAACAAAGGATGGCCATCCATGGTTGGTTGTTGGCTGCCGAATCGACATTACCAGGGAACACCACGGGGAGGTCACCAACCATCGTTCCCCATATACCCAACTTGAAGATCATCATCATTGCCAAGACCGGGGGATTATCTCATATTAAACCGCCGCAACGGTAGAATAGATTCGGTGAACCCCAATTCACCTAGTCCAAGCGACTTAACTCATGGGGACGTTTGAAGCGAGGTACCCAGCAACTCGCATTCGCAAGGACTTAACTTACAAGATGGTCAAGGCAAATGAGATTCACTTCAAGGAGAGCTGGGCGGCCTTTAAAGTCTGCCCCCCGAGACTGGACGGCATTTAAAGTCAGCCCCGAGACAAGTTGTAACAAAACTCAAACAAAAAACTCAAACCAAAAATGTATACCCACCAAGGTCCCCGTCCGGCCCACGCACAAAACCGGACGAGAACCTCTGAAGAAAAGGGGAGAAAGAAAGAAACAGCAATCCCGCCATGGTTCCCGTCCGGCCCACACACAAAGCCGGACGGAAACCTTTCACACAACACAACCAATAGAGGGATTGCCATTCATTCTCCGATTTCCGACCGTAACCACACAACCTGCACCGAAAAACTCCAAACTTAGAGAGAGAGAGAGAGAGAGAGAGCGAGACACCAAAACTCCTTCCACGTTCACGTAGCACCCACAACACCGACTTGATTGTCAGAATCACAATCTTCATTGACAGTGACATCCGGCGGCCTTTCCGGATTAGCGTCACCATCGCCAAAGATTGGATTATCGACTTCCATGCTTCCCAACCGTCCCCTTAGACAAAGAAATTCCCCTTCCGCAACCAAAAGCAGAAATGCCGCTCCAAACAGAAACCAAAAGGTCCCGTCAGCTCATTTCCATCCCATAGACCATCCCCGATCGAAACGTCGCTCCAAACAAAACCCTCGCAAAGCAAAAGGTCCCGTCAGCTCGTTTCCATCTCATAGACCAACCCCGATCGAAACGTCGCTCCAAACAAAACCCTCGCAAAGCAAAAGGTCCCGTCAGCTCGTTTCCATCACAAGAAAAATACACTCGCTCCACATGGTAGTCAGGTAAGAACTGTAGCTCCAAACATAAAATCTTGTCCCAATAAGACTTCCGTCAGCCACTTGATTCCTTCCCATCAACCGTTACCGTCATTGACCTACAAATAGTAACAAAACATATACACAAGTTGACACAAAACTGACATCAGTCGAGAAAAGAAAAGTAGCTCCAAACACACAACCTCGTCCCAATGAAGTTTGCGTCAGCTACTTGCCTTCTTTCCATCAACCAATATCTCCCCCGAGAATCTCCGGTCGATTCTCAATTTTCAGCGCCGATTTTGCAATCTCGCTGATCGTCGATTGCCACCCAATCGAATAGAACCGTATTGCTGTGGCCTCTTCCTCAATCGATGCGAACGACGAACGCCATTCTCGAAATATGAGCCTAGCAATTCCTCCTCCTCCTCCTTAACAGCGACCACTCGTTCTTCGTCGACATCGTCACTGGTACCCACGACGATTTCCGCTTCTTCGTCCTCGAAAGATGCCCGTCCACCTTGCGGAATGCTTTCGTCGTCCTCGTCGTCCTCGTCCTCGTCGTCGCCCTCGACAATGGTAAACAAGACGGTGCCCACGATGCTACCCACGACGTTTTCCGCTTCTTCGTCCTCGAAAGATGCCCGTCCACCTTGCGGAATGCTTTCGTCGTCGCCATCCTTGACCTCAAAGCACTGGTACTTCTTCTCAGGACCATCAAGCTCCATAGCGACCTTCCGCTTCGATGGATTCGGAGCATCGTCCGTCGACTCTTGGACTCTTCTTCGCCTCGCCTTCTCTAGGAGTCGTCTTCGTCTGTCCGAAATGTTGCGCCTGATGGGCCTCTTACTCCGCGGTAACCTTGGAACCCTCGGGGAAAGTCCTATAGAGAACTGCATGGAGGATGCCATTCCACCTTGCGCAATGCTTGCGTCGTCGCCATCCTTGACCTCAAAGCACTGGTACTTCTTCTCAGGACCTTCAAGCTCCACAGCGGCCTTCCGCTTCCGTGGATTCGGAGCATCGTCCGTCGACTCCATTCTCCTTGCTGGCACCGGTGCCTCTTGAAGCCGACTCGGACGGGGAGGAGGTATACCTCTATCTTGCAACTTGCGTTGCCTGTTTGGGATAGGAACCACGACAGAAAATTGGCGATAGCGAGAAACAGCAAAAAAAATTGGCGATTGTGAGACACGGCGATGTGCAAAGAAAGAATTGGATCGATCGGGAGCAAAGAACCATGAACTTACTCGCTAAAAACTGTGTTTTGTTGGCTGGGGTCCGCCATAACTCTTTTTGCTACTCTTGCCTTGTCGACCTTTATAGCTGTTGTAGAAATAAGAAAGCGACATCGACATCGTGAGTGATTTGTTTCGTTTGCATTCGTTGGACGTCGTCGGTGAGCCGCCCTCTCGAAGCACCTCCACAGCAGGACCTCAGTCGATCATTGTGCTCGTATAGTTGAAGGATGCTGAGCCATTGTCATCAACCTTTACACTTACCTGTTTGTTGCTGGTGAAATTATCGATTGCTCGAATATTTCGGGTTTTGTGAGCTTCGAACGAAAAGACATCATCAATCAATCGCAGCAAAACTCATGGAAGACGCAATTAGCGAGTTGTTGTTGTGTTTTGTTTCGGTCTCTGGTTTGAAAGATTTCTCGCCAGCGAGCGTGGAGAATCCTTTTTCTCATGAACGAGCGCGCTATATCAACACGAAGTGTCACCGAAAAATTCCGTCCGTCCTTCGTTCTCCAAACGAGCGCTGTCACGATCTACTGACTATTTTGGCGCCTTAATTGGAAAAGGGACCAGTCGTGTTTCGTTAGGATGAAAAGAGGCATGATTGATGATGTCTTCCGATTTCATGTGCAGTACTACTCGGAAGCATAAGATTTGTTCTTGTTTGCAGGAATCCATTCCATGTCAATAGAGTATGAATGACCAAGGCCGTCATCGAATAGATCGCCATCCTTATCAACACGTCTCAGACAATCTGGACAAAGCCTTTCGAAACGAAAAAAGTTCCTCGTTTCTGCTGTAAATCAATATTCTTTTCCATTGCATCCAATAAATATGGCCGGTCTTGACCTTCATGCCCTTGAAGCGCAGCGACAATCTAGAAAAAAATATGCCGATGCAAAATCTCTTGCGTCTACAGATTCACTAGCACTGCCAATAGATCAGGATGATGTTTTTGACGAGCCTGTGATCTTAGGCCACGGGAAAGCCAGTGCGGAGACGAAAAGAAGAATCTTGTCCAGAAAAGTTCTCCTTTCTTTGTCTTCGATTCTCACGGTCGTGATCGTTTCCCTGTTTGTAGTCCTCATGATGACAAGGAACGATAGAACTGAAAGTTCAGTCGATAAAGTTGTGGTGGGAAGCCACAACATATTTGCAGCCGGACCGGAACTCAATGACATATTCTCGCTACTCAAGTCGAAAGTTCATGATCCTGATGTCTTGCTGGATATGGAAACGCCGGAAGGACGGGCATTTAAGATTCTGGTGGACGAGAGGAAAGTAGACACTTCCACAGCTTTGAGGTCAGACTTTTACGTACAGCGATATGCTCTTCTCGTTCTCTTTTTTGGAACCAACGGCGGAGAATGGACATATACATCTGGGTGGTCATCGCAAACTGAATCTTTTGAAGACTGGTACGGCGTCGTCAGTCAAGATTCTATGGTAATAGGAATCGATCTCGGTGAGTTGTATCTCTTTGAATTTCTGCTTTGTCATTCCTTGAAAAGATTGGAGCTCTTTCCCATTTCGCTTGTGTCGTGACCTCGTTGCCATGGAGGTGCCGATCTCAAGTCCAGCTTGACAGTATTCTCACTCTTTTCACTCTTCAAACATCTACAACGCACTATAACAGACGGGAATAATCTAACTGGGAAGATCTCCGAGGACTTTTGCCTCATGAATGATTTGGAATTCTTAAGATTGAACGGTAATTCGGTTGAGCTACCAGCGTGCCTACCACAGTTATCGAAACTGCACGAGCTCGACTACAGAAACAATAACTTCAGCGGAGTATTACCCAGCGGTTTGAGTGCGATACCCTCGCTCAAATCACTGCTGCTTTCAGATAACGATTTTGTAGGGTCGATCGATGCCCTCTTTTCAGATGCTTCGGGCAGCGAAATGTATTTCCCAAAGCTCAAAATCCTGAACCTTGCGAACAATGATCTTAGCGGCGAGATTCCCGAAAGCATTTTGCGTCGACTCCCGAGTCTGGATGTACTACTTATGCACGGAAACCCACAAATATCTGGTTCCTTGGACGAAATGTGCAAGGGTGACACACTCAGTGAAATTGATGTGGATTGCAATCAGGTCTCCTGTAGGTGTTGTACCTTGGGACAAAACTGCCCATCGTCGCCGCTGGCGCTTTAACCTTTGATACAATTCGTGGCCAACGAATTGGAGTAGCTTCAACACGCCTTGATGATGTCACCACACTCATCTCCTATCGTGATGTTGTGAAAGCAATAGATCACAAAATGATCGTAGAATCAAGGAATTTTTCCTGGATCAAAAGTAGACAATCAAAATAGATGGTCAGCTTTCAGCGCTGAAGTCAGTATCTTGCATGGGGAATCGTTTCCCATCACAGTCAGCATATTGCATCAACAAAGGGAAGATAATGGCTTGAAGAATGTCGTTCAAGCAATCGCGATGACACCATGCAATATCACCAATTATAGATATATACCGAGTTGAATGTTTGGCTCATATTTTAAAAAAAAAGGAAATTAAAGTTTTGAAACAGTTGCATCGAATTTGCAATATCCAATGCCCACACTCTCCTGTCGAGACACTCGTACTAGCGCAGAGTTTTAGTTTATTCGTCGAGCTTCAGATCGTCAATGTGGCACTCTGTACCCTCCGTTTCCTTTTCCCACTGTTTTACATTTTTAGCAAATGTTTGGCTCACAATTAATGGAAATGCGATTGTGGCATCGCAGGACACCTTCACTGGTTTTGCTGTGATTCGGATCTTTCCCCAACTAATTGCTTCATCCGGAGATGCACCACTGTCACTTCCGTCAAACTCTTGTCCCGTGTTGATATATACCGACCAATCGGCTCCGTTTCGCATCAAGTTTGCATTGCATGTATGATGTTTGACGAGTCCTCCACCCAAAATGATCATACCAGTAGCATGGCTGCGAACCGCCAAATCATTGATACGCCGAATGTCCTCCGCAATGTCGAGGACGAAGCCAGGTTTTTTATAGGAATGAAAGTACAGCATATCTCCAACGCTGCCATCAGTAAGAGCAGGACAGAATACAGGAATTTCGTTTTTGGCAGCCCAATACAAGACACTCTCCTCGTTGTTGATCTCCAGACCGATGCGGTGAATGAATTTCGACGGAGTCCAGGCAAATTTTTCTGGTAAATCCTCAGCGTCGTCGATGGAATCGAATTTGGCAACAGCTTTAGCCCATTCAACCATTTTTTCATCCTGCTCCTCATGCATTTTTTCTATAATAGGACTGACCCAATCTTCAAATTCGCAGTAGTTCTTGTTAGGGACCAACAAATTCCCTGTATCATTGTAAGTTTGATAAATGTAGAAAAGGGTAAGCGATAAAAGATGCCAAGACAAGAATCAACCCAAAAAATGGATCAACATACCAATGCGATTGATTCCCTTTTTGCGCAAACTCTTTCCATCAAGCTTGAAATCACCCATGAATGTTGGCTGAAGGCATTTCATAATATCTTCTTCGATTCCACCAGCCGTGGTTACGATGCAATCCACCATTTTGTGCTGTACTAAGAATCGAAGAACTTCTCGTTGGCCACAAGAGATTTGGTTCGACGTATACGACAAGAAAATTCGAGCCCGCAATCGCTTTCTAACTTCTCGTGGAGCTAAATCTGGGTTGTCGACACCCTCCTTGAATGGAACTTGGTCCAGGCGCCACTTTCTCATTTGTTGGATCTGTTCGATCGCCAAGCCAATGTTGGTGGCCTGAAATCCCGTATGCCGGAAGGCCTTCATCATTTGCGACAGCATATCGTCGTCGCCCATTGTTTCATCGGCGCCTTCAAACTCTACACCTTTGCAAACAGGTGTACCTTCGGGCATTGACGAACTCTCGCCAAGGACTGCCGAAGCCGATACGGAAGGAATGTGCGGTTTTGCGCTCACAGCACTCGCTTGGTCGAGAGGCTTTGCCTCCAATGGATTTGTGTTGGTGTCGGCAATGTTGCCGCTACGATTGTCTTCGACTGTCATGGTTCCCAGTTTGTACTTTCTCCGATATGATTTCAAAGAAAATGATGAAATTCGTGTCCATGAGTATTCGCTGTGGCCACCCGTTTCAAACGTTTTGCTTCCTTTATTCGCGATTTTGATTGATTGGGCCCTTTCCCATTTTTTTTACGAAAGCCTGACAGACGGAGAAAATGTGGTCATTTTTTAGTCCTTTTGGGTTTTGATAAAACAATCACGTCATCAATGATTGTTCCCTCGTCAGCTCTAGAACCAATACATTTTTTAGAATTAATTTCATCCGGGTTATGCTTTGTTCTTTATCTCTGGCCAACAAGGTTCAACATGAAGATTTTGATTTCGAAAGAAGAACGGGGAACCCTGTAGCGAATTGGTTCGTCAAAGACAACTTTACGCGGATGCAATCTGCCAGGTGCTTACCTGGTATCATCTGTTTACACGTTGAGCCAATAAGAAGAAGGACACGATTAGTGACACGATCGGCATGATCTGGGGAGGTATCTTTTTACCGTTCAACAAGGAAAAAAATTCGGAATTTCGGATGCATCTGGCTTTTCTTGCAAACAACGCCTTCAATATTCAAAAGCTTCACACCATTCTTTATAACTGCGATCGCCTGTACAGCAGAAAAGGGCTGAGACCTCACAAATTCTCACTCCAAAATCAAGAATGTATCACTACACATCAGTGTTTTCCATCCTAGCTTGCAGTTGGCTTGCCTCTGCCTTCACGACGACGAATGTCATTCCAAATGTTCCAATTCAATCTCCAAAAGTTCAGGAATTGAGTGGTAATTCGATCGGCAGAACAATTCTGTCGGCCTCGTCATCTGCCACTGACGGAACTTCCGAATCTTCAGATCAGAATGTTTTCGGTGAGGCATCGGATGCTTTCACCGGTATTCTCTTTTCTCTTCTTCATGCATTCGACCCCGATCCTATCGGGGATTCGTCGAAAAATCTCAGAGTATTATGGGCTCGAGCGCTATTAAATACTCTGGGAATGATCGAGGACGATGTTGCATCCACATTTCTGCCACCGACAACCAGGGGTATGGTAACCTCGAAGGGCGGTGCCTCACTCTTTACTCCAATCGTGCAATTTACGGAGTGGATTCAGGCTCGTACTGACTTCATTGATGGGGGGTTGAATCATTTTCTCACAAGTCCCCTCTGTCAGTCCGAAGACGATGGAGAACCAATGCCGTGTAATGCCATCCTCATTGGTGCCGGGTACGATACTCGTGCTCTTCGCTTTCGAAACAAACACGGAGGGAAAATCCAATTCTTTGAAGCGGATCTTCCTGACGTTTGTGAGGGAAAGCAAACCCTCTACAATAAATTCAAGAAGGAGGAAGATCCAAGTTTGAAACAAAGCACATTGATTCCATTGGATCTCAATGTATTCGACGACCCTAATGTCGATTTCATGAAGAAACTCGAGGAGGCCGGTATGGATACGTCTCTTCCTACCTTCCTTTGTTTCGAGGCAGTTCTCTTTTACGTCAACGAGAATGCGATTAACAATTTGATGTCCAGCATCTTCAAATACGCTGAAAATTCTAAGAACGGCGAGCTTATGCTCTGCATGACCGACAGTTTGAAGCCAGCTGTCGATGTTCCTTTCACAAATGCTGCGAGGAACTTCTTTGACGAAAATAACATGGAACTACTAGAACATCGATCACGATGGGGAGGTGCAGTTCATTTTGCGCTTGCCGGTAGCCGTCGTTACAGCTTTGAAAGTGAAAAGAAAAAACTCCAAACCGGAGTTCTCGGCAATCACGTCCGCAGCCGTGTACCACAATTGGTGAACAGCTACACCCCTACGCAATCCAATAACAAAGACTTGATCAAAAATCCATCATTTGACAATGTCTGGTATGCTGTTGCCTACCCTTGGCAAATTGATGGTTTCGAGACCCCTCTTGATGCTGCCATGGCTGGATACAAAAGCAACCCAACAAGTAATGCTGCGAACAAGAAACCCTACGCGACCAGGTATGTTATAATTTGACAGACTTCATCAATGAATTGGGTACAAAAATGAAACAACAAATCTCACACACCGTCATTTTCTCGTATTTCCAGATTGTGGGGAGAACCACTTGTCATCTACCGTGACTCAGCGGGTGAACTTATCGCCATGGCAGATGTGTGCCCTCACCGTAGTGTTCCTCTTTCTATGGGAAGCATAAACGAAAAGGATGAGCTTGTCTGTCTTTATCATGGTTGGAAATTTGGCGAAAAGGGAGCTTGTGTCGACGTCCCAACCCTTCATACGACAGATGCTGGAAGCGATGGGCGCAGCAGTGAAGAAAAGTTTTTGAAGCGAGTCACAGAAGCGAATTGCGGCAACCACCGTGCCGTTGTTGAACATGAGGGTCTCGTCTATGTTTGGAGAGGTAACGTTCTAGAAGCCGATCCAAAACTCCTTCCATCGCGACGAAAAGGAGATATGGAAAGTGTTCCCGTCGACACAGTACTAGACTACGCTGTCGACTACAGCTACATTGTCGAGAATAACCTGGATTCTCCGCATTTGTTCTATCTGCATGATGGAAGTGTCCCCCCCATCGAGTCTATTGGAATGTCAAGCGACAATCTTTCCAAATTGCGCCTGAAATCCTTCACAGATGATTGTGGTATGGGTCATCTGGGACGGTTTGAAAATAGTCGTCCAAAGAAGTTGATCCGCTTTGATCCACCCAACATTGTGCGTCATGGTGGAGTTTCTGGTTTCGAGGAGGAGTTTCACATTGTTCCAATTGGCCCTCAACGATCGCGTGTCTTACTAAGACAGCATTTGCCAAGAGGCCCTATCCTCTCGACAATTACAGGCCTCCCCGGTGTTGTTCCTCTCTTGACTCTCCTTGTCAACAACTGGAATTACCATATTGCTCTCGAAGATTCAAACGTCATGCAAGGGCAGGCCAGTCGCATTGAAGACTGGGGAGCACCCCGAATGAACTTGGGTGGATTGGGTGATGACTTGATCAAGAGATTCTGGAATTGGCGGTCGAAGGCCCACAAAGATCTTGAAGCTAAATCGCCCGAGGAGAATAGAGACATCATCTCGCCGTACTTTGTTGATTTTGACCACAAGGAAAAACCTCACCCCAAAACTGTAATTGGTATCCCCACAGGTACTTCTCTGTATGGAGACAAGCCATCGACGGTAGAGCACCATCGAAGCACTGCTGCGACCCGAGGCGCTTTCATTACGGACAATGGAGACGTTGACGTATCTACAGGAGAGCCCGTTGGTACATATGGAATCAAACAAAACTACCTTCACGAAACACCTGCTGCTCATTTTCCACCGATCAATTACAAAAATTATGCCAAGGCACTTGTTTTTGATGAAGTTGTCAAGAAAATGGTTTTTGACAAGGAATTCAAGTTCAAGCCTGATGCTTCAAGAATGGCCCCCGCTTCGACTGTTCCTACTTCAACTTCTGTTCCTACGCCGAAGATCGAGGACACTGTGACGTTAGAAAGGGATGAAAAGACATCAACGGATGATCTTGAAGAAAAACTTGAAAAGTTGAGGAAAGAGCCTGATCTTGAAATTTCCTCGATGGAGTCGAATGATGTGAAACAAATGAATTCCACCGAGGTTTTGAGCGTCTAATGACAGTTGTGACCAATATACCTTTTTGTAAAAGTGAAACATAGATATACCACTCGATTCTTTACAATATATTAGATTATTTTCTGTAGCGGCTACACGTAACCTTCATCTTCTACCACCGGAACGGAGACCTCTCTAAGTTTTGCTTGTACTAGTAGTAATAGCAGTACAAAACCTCGAGATTAACTCCTCCTACTACTACTAGTAATAGTAGTAATGCAGGTCTAGCAGTAGTACTAGGACTCCTCCTCCTCGAAACGTTGATATAATCGTCCTCGGGCTAGTGGGGATCACCCAAGCAGTTTCGAAACAACTTCCCGTCGATAACATTTACAGCAACAGTTGTGCAGAAATAGAAGACATTTCATTTCGATACTAGTAGTGATGTACTCTCTAGAGCTCTAGCTAGAGAGAGTAGAGCAAGCATTAGCTCCGCTGTCAGTTTGGGAATCGAAAAGGGGGCAAACAATATTTTCGGGACCTTATTTTGGGACCAATGCACGATTCAAGTAAACCACGGAGTATCGCAGAAACAACAGGAGCCACAACAGACTGTGTGTTTGAAATCTTTTCAGTTATACACTTTCTCGTGTTCTCGGTAACATACCACGCGCGAGCGTGACACGCTTATTACGAGTTAAAATGCTGGGTGTTCAAAACGGGAACCGTCAAAAATAAATGCTTTTTGACGGGCTCGTAGAAGAAAGCTGTAGGTTGTTGTTCCTCGCGCGTTCACCGTATCACTCCGAAAATGAGTTCGGAGCTTTGCGATGTACGAAAGCATCATCTTGACGCCCAACCGAATCAGTGTCACCAACCCCTTTATTGCCAGAAGTAGGAGTATAGATTACTGCCTGCACCAAAGAACAAACCCAAATTGCACCAGAGTGGCAAAGAAGCAGCACTAGGAACCAAATACCTCTTGGTTGCCACTACTTTAACTCTCTTTCTCCAAGTTGATTGGCCTCCTTCGAGATTCACGAATGAAGATTGGTCTTGGAGTTCTGATCATTTGTAGAAGGAAGAGACTCTCTGAAAGCAGAACGTTACGTCACCCTGACTCGTGACAGCAATCGCTATTGTTGACCTGCCAAATCAACGCGATTCACAATCAACTTTCGCTCGTGTGCATAGATCGATCCAACCCGAAGCCGCAACGAAAGAGGGAGCATACGCAAATAATACATGACCATGGAAGCTTCAAGTGCCGTGGTGGAAGACCCCCACTACACACTCGAGAATATAAATAGCAGCCATTCATATAGCACCGATGCACAATCAGTACAAAGCGGAGTAACTCATGGAACAGCTCCCTCGGCAGCTCAGTCTCCGGCCCGAACAGCCACTACTCCATTGAGTTTGTCCCCCTCATCCCATACGATGAAAAGCAACCAGAAGATAAAAGAAGCAACGGTATTACCTCAGTTCAGTGATCGTTCACAGGACCAAGGTGATGTACAGTTCTCCGCAATGGAACAGGAATGGGAAGCATTGGAACAACAACAGATGCTCGAAGGTGCATTGAGTCGGCAACGCACCAATCCAGCTTCAGATGATGACGAGACAGAACCATCATCGTCTGCCAATACGAGAGAACACAATGAATTGACATTCAACAACGAGAACAATACCGATACGAAAGGGTACACCCGGTCAGATAGCAATACTGGTGCGACTTCAACGTTTGGTAGATTAGTGAAATCTGCCGCAAAAGTAAGTTTGATTTTCTTTGAAAGTGCTTGGAGTTGTTGTGCAATGATTTACAGCAAGGCAGGGGTGGCTTCATTTGTTACAAAGTGATCATCTCATTTTCTTTTCTTCTTTTCAATCGATCTCTACTTATCCCTCGTTCAAAAAGAGTATTAACAACCGAACACCGGCCACGAACACTGGTCGAAAGGAGTCTGCCGATGAAGTAGGTGTAATAGAAGGCGTGTTAATTTATGGTTATCTCCAAAAGCTGAACCGAAATGGAAAGTGGCAAACTCGATGGTTTGAAACTGACGGCGAATGTCTGACGTATTTCAAATCCAGCAAACGGGTAAAACTACTAGCATCCTTAGATCTTGCCAAAGTCGGATCAATCGTCGTAAATAATGAATATGAGGATGGGTGCTGTTTCACGATTCATATCGCGAAACGTCCATACCATTTGCGGGCAGACTCAAAAACAGCAATGAAGGACTGGGTAATCACTCTGAACCGGGTCAAAGAGGCTCGTTTGCAAGAAGGGAACGTTAAATTATTCATGCCGAATGATTTCCAGAAGAACCAACATCCTATTGACCTACTCGACGATAATTTCAACACCCCACGAGTAGTCGTTGTTGCAAACCGACAACGAACGCACGCAGTGGAAGATGAAGACTTTCACTCTTGGGAGGCAAACATTGGAAACGGAAATAGTGCTGGCGAGAAGGAAGTGGGGGCAACCGCATCCATCGCTCGCTGGCAAAAACCAAGAACTTCTATTCGCGATCTCGCAAGCAAAATGCTCCGATGGGCAAGGAGCATCAAGAAATATCATTGTTCATCTGATGCTGTAAACCAAGTTATGCCATCTACTGTCGCTCCGACCCAATCAGCGTCCACAGCGCAGTCGCCGAAAGATGTTGTGGTCCCGATTGCAGACCTCTTGGGAAGTACAGGTGGTGTTGAATCGGCGCAAGCGAGGAATCCAAATACTAATGCAATAGCTGCCGAAAACGACGACGACGAAAATGGGGCGAGGTTTCTATCTTAAAGATATCCAAAATTGGACAGCACATCTTTTCAGTTCGAAGGCAGTCTTCTATTGAAGCCAGAAACCACCTTTGCACTTTTTCGATTTCACGTTTTGTTCCCGCATCCTATACCTATCCCCTATATGTGATGACGAAAAGCACATCCATATGTAATTGGATATTCGTCCACTTTCTAAACGATTGCAATGCAAAAAGGAAGTGGCGCGATTCTGCATCATACTACGAACAAATCCTTGCGTGAAATCAACTTCTACTATATGTCATTCAAAGTACCTACTCTTGTCCCTAAATTCATTCTCTCAATAGGTGCACTTTTCGCGAGGTGATCTGCAACCTATTTATTCGAATTACTAGAGGTTTATTTTTGAAAAAGTAAAGATAGAATTATTCTTATACCGTACAAGAACTGCTGCATACAAAGGCATCATCATCATAACAGCTGATCATCTCGAGAAGAGCAATTCTAGTTGGCTGCTAGTAGAGATTGAAGATGGTCATCAAGATAATCTAGAGTAGTTATTGCACGTTCGATCTCCTTGATCACACGAAAAGAAATAGCGACAACAAGAATTATTTGGGGTTTCCTTTAGTTTCTAGCGGTGGTGCGACGGCAAGACGTTTTTCACAACCAACGAAAGAAGGGATTTCTCGGCAATCCAAAAATCATTCCGACACAAAACCCAAACTGGAGATTTTCTGTTCGACCTCAAAACTTTCTGAAAGAAACACTCGAATTGATTGGTCCTGTATCCATTCTACTTGACTGGACTCAATAAGTTGTTTGTGCCAAAAAGATAACACATCAGATATCAATATGGCAGGTGGAGAAGGAGCGAAGGAACGTCGTCGTTTGAAACGGTTGGCAGCGCAAGAGGCCAAAAACAAGAAGGCCGAAACCCCTTCAGAGACAACGAAGCAAGTGAAGGATGCGTCATCCAAGGAAGTTCGCGACCACCGTAATAACAAGAGGTCATCGAATAATTTTGGTGCAAAAGGAGGCAAGAACAAGCCAAATAATGGAAAGAAAGAAAAGAAACCAAAATTCAAGAAACCAAAACACCTCAAGAGAAAATTGGAACAAGCTTCAAACGAAAGTGGAGACGCAAAGGAAGTTATCCAAAAGAAAATCGAACAATTTGAAGCCAAGAAGGTGCTTTATTCGAAAGAAAACAGGAGTAGCAAACGCCAAAAGTCGACTCATGATCGCCGGTCAGGTTCCAATAAAGAAGAAGAAGATGCCGTATCAAGGCTTAATAGAATCAATAATCGCAACAACACACCTTTCCCGAGAAACGAAAAAGCTGAAACAGAGAAGTCCACTGTGATCGAGGACGACAATGTTGAGATGAAAGATACTATTGACACAACTGAAACGATCACGAAGGAGAGCACCGAAACCAGCGAAGAGCAGGTTGAAATCACGAAAGATGTAACCAGTACTGGTGAGAACGAATCTGACAAAGAATCGACCAGTGTGAGCTCGGACGACGAAAGCTCGGATGATGATAACGATGAATCAGATTCTGCGGAACAGATTGAATCCAAAGCTGAAGAGAAATCGGGCGAAGTTTCTGACGACGAAGACGATTCTGCCTCTGATTCCAGCGGCAAATCTAACGATGATTCGGACGATGATTCGGACGATGATTCGGACGATGATTCGGACGACGACTCAGACGATGATTCGGACGACGACTCAGACGACGACGAACCTGTGCAACAGCGCCAACGTGGACGTCGAAGACGTGGACGCCAAGATACAGCAAAGAAGATAGAAGAGATGGAAGCAGCGGAAAAGAGCAAAACATCCACCGAGAGCACTAAGACCAAGGACGAATCCAAAGACAAAAACTCCAAAGAGGGCAAGAAGCGATATTGTATCGGAAGAAAGCCGGTGACTGACTTTGTCATTGGTCAAACTCAGAGCGGAAAGGTCGTATATGTTAAGCCGTTCGGAGTATTTTTTGATATTGGTTGCCATTCAGATGCATTTTGTCACGTTTCGCGTCTTTCTGACGACTACATGGAATCACCAGGATCGAAGTTTAAAGAAGGCGATGAAGTTCCAAACGTACGAATCGTCGAGATTGACCGAAAGCAAAAACGCATTACTGTGAGTTTGCAATCTGAAGCTAGACTGGCAGACGAACGCAGCTCAATAGAAGCTAGGAAATCAAGGAAAGAAAAGAGGAAAGACAAATCGAAGAAGAAACCAAGCACCCAGTCTTTTGGAAATGAAACTCCCCGTTCCGAAAATTTCAAGAGTCAGGGCACTTCTGTTTCGAACAATTTTGTTGCCAAGAGAGCCGATCCTCCACCCGTTAAGAAAGATCCATCCACGATGACACCAGCTGAGCTGAAGAGAGCTCGAAAATTGGAAAGAAGAGCTCAAAGAAGAGCGCAGGCAGAAGAAGAATCGTAGAAAAGTTAGTTATGGCTAATGATCTCAGTTAGAGAAGTAAGAATAACATCGCTCCCCCAACGTTCATCTAGAATGTAAAGCAAGACTGTGTAGTTTCCTTTTGTTTTCTGGCAATAGCTAGAACTAGCAGAGCTCGAAATGATAGTTGGAAAAATAACGTATTTTGAAGCACCTGGGACGCGCTAGTTTTATCTAATAAGGTTAGAGTTTATTCGGCGCGATTTGTTTGAAGCGCATTGAAACGCGTTCGTTGCGCGGTTCCATCGCAGGTAGTCCTACTCTACGATGCGAATACGGTGGCAAAGTGCTCCGTTTTCCCGATGCTTTGGTCGTCGGCACGCAGAGGTTGTACATAGCTTATTTATCATTCGCACATCAACAATCTGTAATCCAACGACAGGAGGATTCATTTCGAGCTACGATAGCAACATCTTGTTGGATTATTAACATTATCGATAGCTCTGTCTCTGGTTGATCGATAAAATGACCGAGAAGAAAAGAGTTTCCTACTTCTATGATGGCGAGGTTGGCAATTACCATTATGGACAAGGCAAGTACTATTCGTTGTCCGCTGGTCCCTTTTTCCCTTCTTCTTTCTCTCTAACCCAATTAAAAATCATTGACGTCCATTTAGGCCATCCTATGAAACCTCATCGAGTCCGAATGACCCACAATTTGGTTGTCAACTATGGTTTGTATCGTAAGATGGAAGTATTTCGGCCTCGGTTGATTTCGCCCGACGCCATGACACGTTTCCACTCTGACGATTATATCAATTTTCTAAAAGTGATTACCCCGGATAACATGCAAGACTATATCCGACAACTCCAACGGTTCAATGTCGGAGAAGATTGCCCCGTCTTTGATGGGCTTTTTGAGTTTTGTCAGATTTACACCTCGGGATCGATCGGTGGAGCGGCTCGACTCAATGACGACAACGCCGACATTGTCATTAACTGGGCGGGAGGACTCCATCACGCCAAAAAGGCAGAAGCATCTGGATTTTGCTACATCAATGATTGTGTTCTGGCAATTCTGGAACTTTTGAAAAAGCACGAGCGTGTTCTCTACATCGATATTGATATCCATCATGGAGACGGTGTCGAGGAAGCATTTTACTCGACAAACCGTGTAATGACGGCCTCCTTTCACAAATTTGGAGAATATTTCCCTGGTACTGGGGATGTTCATGATGTTGGACATGCCGATGGAAAGAACTATTCCATCAACTTTCCACTCAATGATGGAATGGATGATAAGGCATACAGAAGTGTCTTCCGCCCCGTAATCGGAAAGATCATGGAAATGTTTGCTCCAGGTGCTGTAGTACTACAATGTGGTGCGGACTCTTTATCGGGAGATCGTCTCGGATGTTTCAACCTTTCAGTTAACGGACACGCGGAATGTGTCGAGTATGTCAAAGGCTTCGGAGTGCCAGTTTTGGTTTTGGGAGGTGGGGGATACACGCTCCGCAATGTGCCGAGATGCTGGACATACGAAACTTCGATCTTGACGGGAGAAAAAGTCAATGACGAGCTTCCTTTCAACGATTACTTGGAATATTTTGGGCCTGATTATCGCCTCAATCTTCCTGTGAGCAACATGGAGAATCTGAATTCACCCGAATATCTCGAAAAGACCAAGAACCAGCTCTTGCACATTCTGTCCCAGGTAGAGCCTGTTCCTGGTACTCAGATTCAAACTGGACAAGTCGAGTCGCAGCTGAATCCGCGAGGAATGAACATGGAAATTGATACTCCTGGGGCTGAGGAAGGTAATGACGACGTTCGTCGCAAAGATCACGCTTCTGAGCTCATGGGCTAAACTTGTCGCCCCAGACATCGCTGGGATATCGATGTTCTCGTTTCATCCGTGACTGATTTACGATCCTTACTATCAGGGCATTGATCAATGATTGTATATCAAATAGTAGAATTAAAACCGTTGTTTGAAATGATTCTAGCGCTATTAAAAAGTTTTATGAATGCATGCGTTTTTGTGCAGGGAGCAGCACAGTACTCGTAAAGTTGTCACTATCTGCAATAACTGGAGAAATAGCCTATGTGTAGTAGTTATGAAACATAGGACTACGAACTACTTGTCTGTCCTCCGTCCTAACGATTCCCTGGCGCCATCTCATCTGTCCGCAACTGCAAAAGTCGAACGGTCTGTCCTTGTATTGGTCGGTTCGTCGCGCATCCTCTTTCTCATCTACAACTACTTAACAATGTCGGATAGATGCGATAAACCTGGAGAATGTTTTGACGGTCTCTCGGAGCGTTAAGTTTTTCATGGTTCACCTAAAATCGGCTGATAACAGCTGTTCTCCGAGGGTTGAAAGACAAGACTCCTAATTAAAAAATGTCAGATTTTTTAATTATGGCGTAAGGCTGTAATATTATTGATATTATTGAGAACTGGTTCTCGACATTCCGATTACTTAACGTTGGGTAAAACCCCAAAGCGATAAATGCTTTGTCCCGAATTTCCCAGGAGTTTCTTGCTTTGCTTCACTGGTAATCGCTACGTACATTTTGTACTGTGTCAGCCGGAACCCAAACGAGCGCCAAGCAGTTTTCACCAAGAACTGCGCGCAGGCGGCGACCGAACATAAGTGTACTGTGCATCGTAGTTAAGGCGTTGTTTTTTTTGGTGCTGGGATACACGTACCGGCGAACATTGTCGTTGCGGTCTTTTTCACGCTAACAATATTTCCTTGAAGCAATCGCGTACACCTGTCAGCCATAAAAAAAGTTTGAACAACAAAACAGCACCAACACGAATCGGTGTCTGAAACAACCTTACAATGAGTAGCAATAGTGATGACGACAAGATGAGTAGCTCCCGACGAATCATCAAACCGAAGATGATCATGGATGAAGAAGAGGAGGAAGTGACTCGAAAGATTGCTCCGGCCATGGTCATGCCTTCTCTTAGACCGTTGCCAACGGCTCCCGTCATGTCTGCCACACCTACATTTAGCACTGCTCCAATGAAGGCGGCATACTCAAATGCGATGAAATTAAAGTCCAAAACAACTCCCTTCTCTTGGAAACTATCCACCGTTCCAGTTCTACCAGAATTTCACCCGCTTGAAAAGACAGCCACATTCGTTCCGAATACTATGCCCGCTCAAATCGCGTCTAGAATCAGTGACGTCCTAAGAGCACGATCGATCGAAGCAAAGTACGAGAACGGGAAGGCCAAGGTCAAGTGCAAGACTGCCGAGGGCGTAGACTTTCGCATTCGCCTATACAGAGGCCGAGGCCGTTACAACCACGGGATCATCGTTGAAGTCCAGCGAAGGTTTGGAACATCGATTGTTTTTTACAATGACACTCAAGCGATTCTTCGTGGCGCAAAGGGAGAGGCACCGGCGTCACCCAAACCGATGTCACGAGAGAACATTCTACCACAAGTTTCGGAAACCGATGATAACAACGATGTCGACTGTGCCGTTTCTTCTTTGGCCATGGTCTCCAAAATGATGAAGCTCTCTGGCTTTGACTCCCAATATCTTGGCTTGCAGATGCTCTCGCCACTAGTGGACTCCGAACGACTCTCTTCGCAAACGGCTGAAGCCGTTGCTTCAAGTTTGTTCGAGCATGAAGTCGGGGAGAAAGTCTTTGATTATGTCGTCCAAAACAAGAAGACAGAAAGGCCAACAACCTCAAAACGCGGAGCCCTCGATGACGACGATGAAGACGATAGTGATTCGCTCATGATACTTCGGAATACATCCCTAAATATCCTTGCCAATGCCACAAAAGCGTACGGAAAGGTACCAGAACGTGGCAGAGATGCCTTGCGAACAGCTCTCCTTCGAGACCTGAAAGATGCGGAAAACCACCCGAATACGGCTTTCTTAGCAGCAAAGTGCCTGGAATATTTCATTCGAGAAGATCACGACAATAGAGAACTCCAAGCTGCTTTCCAAGTGGCCCACACTGCGGGGGAGGCCCGACATGTGAACCTAATGCATCAAGCACAAAAATGCATGCGTCTCAACAATGCTATGGTTCGATAAAGCTCGTTCCGAAAGCATTGAAAAAGCCACGGGGGAAGGCATACTACCAAAAGGAACTACGTTAAAAACTACTTCTACAATCTGGAACGCATGGACAGGAGTTGGATCTTCGGAACGGACCAACGCTACATTCATACTTTTTGCACAGGTTGTCTATACTTTCTAATGTAAATAGTTGCGATAAGATTGCTAAATTCAGTTACTCAAAAGTAAATCCATCATGGTCCACTACTTGGTAATATCGTTTCCGCCTTTCACGTACTAGATAGAGCGATTACACGACCCAGTACCATTATTCAGCTGTTACTGGGACAGAACGAGCCCAAAAATCGGTCTTGGCGATGCAACGCAAGACAGCAAGTTCAAGACCTCGAGAATTTTTGTTTATGGTTTTGAAAGTTGAATCAGAAAGAAAAAGTCTTTTAGTCTAATGAATCCCCATCGCATTTATTGAAAAAGAATGCCGATTCTTTCGTTCGGATTTACCGGTCATTGGAGAACCTCAAGTCGTGGTATGATTCTCTCCGTAACGGGGCTAGTAGAAGAACGACACACGTACCATTACCCCCTGGTACTCCAAATCCTACTTATCGCGTGATCGTAGTGATACAAAATTTTACAGGCTGTTGAACAACGGAGACTAATAAGTACGGTTTGACAGTCTGACCGTCACCAGAATAGTCTGTCTCATATCATAAGAATCCTAACTATTCATCTTATCTATGCTGATTATAACTCGACTTGCATGTCTGGCCTCATCCACGGAAAAATGTAGAAGGTGAAAACATGATTTGTTGTCTGTATTCCGCGCTTTCTTTCCTTCACGGCCTACTCCATTCGAGCCTTCCTCATAAAGCACTGCTGCCATCAACAGTTGGAGATAAAATAGGATCCCGCGTCCCATATTGAAAGGCAGACCTTGCCTTCTCGTCTTTTGAATTTATCTGCCTCACAACAGAATAAACCTTGCCTCGATAATGGCAGCTCAGAAACAACTTGAATCGGAAAGGTTGGGAGAGCTATTTCAGAATTGGAAGGCCGGCGCAATTTCCGTTGATGGCGATGTTCAGGGTGGAGACGAAGTCGAAAAGACCAATTCAAATCTTCAGCAGGAAGCCAAAACTTGGTTTCAAACTACTTCGTGGAACCACGAACAAGCAATCGCACGGTTGATCCAAGATTTTGGCCCTGTTTTCACTTCCGAGAGTCTCCCCGTGCGTTTCCGAGGTCTCTCCATTCTCCTGGGAGCAATCGAAGGATGTTGTGACAAGGATATTTCAAATTCGTCATTCGAACTTCTTGGAAATTTCTTGGTGCTGCAATGTGGTCCAATTGTCGACGACGAGTATGAAGAGGACTACGATAGCATGATTCGGGACATATCCTTAAAATGTCTCAGTGCTCTCGTTGAAACTGCATGTCCCCAAATTAGTGATGCTGATCAGAAGAATCACGAATATGCAAAAGCCTTTGGAATCAGGTTGAGCTTTGCAAAGAAAGGGGTAGAGCGGAGATGTGCGACTCCAGACGACGGCATGAGTATGAACTATCAAGAGATTGACGAAAATGATATTCGAGGAGGATTGTCGACAATGCCACGATCCAAGCGGTCTCTCTGTTTTTCCCTGCTTCGTGCTGCCGTGATGGGTATATCCAAAGTAACAACTCTTGTCCAGCACCTTCTCAAAGTGACAACTAATGAGCAACAATCCACAATAGTATCCAGTATACAGAGTCAATCGGTTGAATTTGCAGAATTTACGGTTCGATGTATACATGGGGAATCCGACCCACGCTGTTTGTTGCAACTATTGAAATTGCTGCACTTCACGCAAGTCAATTTTCGGCATTTCTTTCGTGCAGCAAACACCAGCAGTTCGGAAAATGTATTTCCCAATGAAGACTTTTTTGATGCTGTGGCACCGTACTACCCGATTCAATTCACACCGCCTCCAAATAACATACACGGAATTACTCGCGAAGGTTTACATTCTGCATTGGTTTCCGTTTTGACTTTTACAGAGATGGACGAAGCGGCTCGAAAATATCGCAAGCCAAGTATGCTGGGGTGCAGTTTTAGTTTGTTTCTGGAGCAATTACTTCCAGATCAACCCGAGGAAGAAAATCTTAGTACACTAGAGAAATTGGAGGGTATGGAGTGCATTACAAACCTTCTCTTTCCCTCTGCAACGGCGAGTGAATGTAAAAATCTCACTTTTGGAGAACTTCGCAACTTATCCAAAGCCTTGATTACACTTCATGACGAAGCATCCATCGGAGCAACCAATGGCACTGGGGATCTGCGCGATCAAAAAAGACGGCTCGCTGAGGGTTGCCGAAGTCTAGCGTCCAGAATAGCTATGGGCTTGGAAAAATGCAACTCGAGCGGAACAGAAAAATTGTGGGACATATTTGTGTCGGAACCACTTGAAAGGGAAATGAAGAAACTCAAGCTTACACCAGCCTACGCGAAGACGTCGATTGCGTACGAAGCAAGTTTAGCCGCCTCTGGTGGACCTCGAACACTGCGTGCATGTCTAGCGAAAGGTCTGGGGCCTTTGCTAGAATATCTGCGGGGGCACACAGATGACCCAAGCGATAATTCACTTGCTGCTATCCATGGTGTTGCGGCCTTTGTTTCTTCTTGTGAGGTCACTTTATCAAAGTCAAGGATCGAACTAGGGGTCGAACTCACACCCCATCCTCTGGAAGCGTTTGCGAAAGATGCAAGTATCCTCTTGTTACAAATTGTAGAGAACACGGGGCCGTCTTGCTCATTCCCTCTCAAAGCTGCAGCATCGTCGTGTCTTGAGTGTCTGCTTCTGTCGAGTGACGATAAAGATCTAGGATCCGAAGAGCTCGTCGAACGAATTTGTGACTTTTTGAGGAGTTTGCTCGAGTCCGTAATGGTACCAGTGCAAGATAATCTTGTTGATCAAGAAGATTTCTCCAAATATCGCATGATTGCAAGCGGTATCTTGGGACGTATTGTCGGAGCTTCTTTGACTGAGTCAAATGACGACGACGAAATGTCGAAGAATACACGATCAAGATCAGTACTTCTCTCTCAAACGGTTCAAGATTTCATTCGAAGCGAAATATTTCCCAAATTAATGGCCACTTCAATTGCAAGTACAGGTGATGATTATGGAGATCGATTCGATCGCATTGCTCTCGCAACAGCTTGTTCGTCGAGCCCCTCGCTTGCTTCAGATGTCGTCGGTGCTCATTTGGAGGCTTTGGTCAGTGCATTGAAAGCCAGTATCACTTCTCAAACTTCTCGAACTTGCCTTGAGGCTTTATCTTCCATCCTTCGATCATGTGTAGGCGACAATGCAATCCGAGCCTTCCATGATAGTAGTTTGGTTGACAAAATTATTGAAATATTGTGTCACAATCTCATCTCTAGCGCTTCATCGGAAGAAAAGGATCTGAAGAATTCAATTTCACAGATTGTGTTAGACGCTACTACTGCCAATTTAGATGAGGAAAGCATGGAGTCGAAGGTAAGACTATTTGAGAAGAAATTATCTTTATTACTTTCATGTTCGACAATCTCACCTCAATGTTTTTCAGATAAATGCTGTACATGTAATTTGTGCTGGCCTGATACCAGCATTCACGCGGTTGGTACCACCGAGTCGACTGAAAAAGCTTTTGAAAACTATTTCGGATAAAATACCTCCGTTATCAGAAGGTGACGAAGGCATCTTGATTGTTCTACTTCCAATTTTAAGTGCAGCTCTGCAGGCGGCAGAACCATCACTTCTGGAAGAGGTCGTTAGTGAAAGAAACTGCGACGAAGGTCTTCCAGTGACAGAACTACTGAGAGGACTCACAGAATATGTATTAAGCAACGAACACCTAGCAAGTGTCAGAAACGCTGCAGCACTTTGTGTGCATGCGCTCCTAAAGAGTGGTTTCAACAGGAACCTCGACTGTCCAGCAAAACCGCTATTGGATGATATCAATTGTCGAATTCTTGCTACCTCTAGTGATCTTCGAGCTAAAACAAATTGCTTGAACTACTTGTCTTTGATAGTAAGTTGAAATTTTACGCCACGTCTCCAGTCACGAAAAACAAACACTTGCGATTCCTTTCAAAAGAGAACTTCCCTCTAACTCATCTCATTCTCATTCTAACTTCAGAGCTCAGCTGCCGCGCTTCGTGGATCATCATCGCTAAGTACTGCAGACGGCATAGCGCGCTTCTTGACGGAATTGGCATGCGAAGGTCGTGCTGAACTAAAACTATGCAGTCAGGTGGAGAACAAATGGATCATTATTTCCACATTATTGGACGAAGAATGTTCACAGACTGCGCTTAGTATGATTGCTGCTTCTGCTTACGGTGCAATTATGATGGAAGAAGGAATGAAGCCTTTGATGAAACAACGGCTCGCTCACATTTGCGTAAATTACGTCAAAAAGCTATCCGAGAATGAAGAACAAAATTCGCAGAAATCAGGGGTTCACATCGGTCGTTTAATGGTTACATGCCATCTTATTTGTGCTAGTGATCTATCCAAATTTGACCGTTCAATCATTCATTTGCTCTCAACTTTGATCATGAAGGGCTTTTCAAGTGATATCTTCCAGAGTTCTTCGCAGATTGCCACCAACTTCGCTGCGGAGACAACAAAAGCTAGGACCCTGGTAGTATCCACCATACTGAAACTTCTTTGTCTGGCTCCTCAAGCAGTGAATGGTTTGGTGCTAGAGATGGTCTCGGGTTTACTGCGTGCCTATGCTGTGTCTGACCCAAGCAGAGATGTTGGCTGTAAACTGATCACGCTCCAAGCTTTGGAAGCCTTAACAAGGTTGGATGGAGCAAAAGATTCTATTACAGCTGTTAAACCGGCTGTGATTGCCATTTTATCTTCGGCTATGAGTCAGAAAAATGTCTTGCTGAGAAGTGCAGCTGTGGATGTGAGAAATATATGGTGCCTCGTAGTGTAAAGGCCCGAAAATGCTGGTTGTTAGGGACGCCAGAGTCTCAATCTCTTGACCAGAGAGTCATCACTGCTCGGAAATACATCGAATTTCAAAGCATTTTTGAAATGATAACCTTCGACCGAGATTTCTTCACCGAATGCTCTAACAGCTGCAGCGCGGCATAAAGCAGCAATATCAGCACCACTAAAGCCTTCTGTTAGGACCGAAAGTTCTTCGCACAGTTCATTTATAGAATCAATATTGTCGCCACTATGAAGTCGCATTCTCCCTATGTGTACCTGTAGGATTGATTTTCTTTCCAAAAGAGAAGGCAATCCAACGTGAACCACTCGATCAAACCTGCCGGAGCGCAAGAAGGCAGAGTCGATCATCCATGGCGTGTTTGTTGCAGCGATCACAACGACGCGTTTTTCCCTCTCGGAAAGTAAATTCTGGTTTTTGCTCATGCTTTTATCTATCTCATACCACCTCTTGATATCATCTAGACATTGTAATAACGTAGTCGTCAATTTCCCGCTCCCGCCTCGATTCCTATCGGTAAAGAGCGCCTGGAATTCGTCAAGAAATATAACCTTTTTCAAGTCCAATACACATAGGATGAAACTAGTGAGCGAAAGTATAAATGCAAAAAGAATCAGATTCGATAGGAGTACTCAACTCACCGAGGGTGCATTTTTTTCAGCAAACTCAAAACTGGAAGCGATTGTTTTTTCGCTTGTTCCAACCTCCGCACTAACAATTTCGCTGATACTAAGAGATATAAATGTCCCGCCTGTCGAAGCGCCGCCGGCAAATGGGTTTTCAAATAGTTTTGCAACAGCTTTTGCCAACAGCGTTTTTCCACATCCTGGCGGGCCATAGAGTAGTACACCAGTTGGAGGGGATAGACCGAATTTAGAGAGTATCTGTCTTTTCTTTGGGTCAAAAGCAAGTGCATCTTCCAGCGACACTTTAGCACTCTCATTACCGCCGATGGATCCAAAATGAGATGGCGATACTTTGTTCGTTTCCTCAAAGGTATCGTTTCTTTGATCGTCAATTTTGATCAATCGCACTTCATTTGCAGCTACCATAGCAAGAGCCTGCTCCAAATCCTCACGTGATGCCTCATTTCGAGGAAGATGTTGGCCATTACCGCGAACGGATTCATCAACCAAAGCCCACTTCACTTGTTTTGCAAGTCGACGAAAGACACTCCCTCTCGCCCATGGTGCTGAACTTGCTATAGCTGCTAGACGTGCTTCAGCATTTTCTTCTAACGTTAGCCCTTCTCTTGCAAAAGCAGCACCAAAAGCAGATAGTATAGTCTTTGCTTTGAGAAGCGGCAGCTTGTATCGATCTCCAACCATACACTCAAGAATACTCGAACCACCGTCAGCATTCCCACTTTGGTTTTGCCGGTTTGACTTCCAACCGTCGTCAGGGCAAGTGATTATTCCCACTAGGCAGAATTTCACATCCAGTACTTGCCCCGAACTGCCATCCCAACCTGTAGGATTGTAGAGAGGATTTTTCAATGGAAAAGGAAACTCACGCTTTCGCTGCATTGAATCCGTAATCTTTCTCAAATAGGATGCAATTGAATTGAAAACAGGAGTCGCAGCATCCCCCGCATTACTTCGTCCTGATAATCGCGCCGGCAACATCATATCGAGCTGGTCTAAAATGATACAAACTTTTTCCTTCCGGCAGGCCGCGCTCATAAGAATTGCATGAAGCTGTGATTCCAGGGCTGAATCTGCTCGAATGCTATACTTTGCCAATAGAGCACCTGGACGAATTAAGTGTATCGACGAGCATCCCAATCGTTTTGCTAGAGCCTGGACTAGTAGAGTTTTGCCATCGCCATGGTTGGGCGAGTGAACGATGAGCGATGGCCATGACCTCACACCCATACCATCTTCACTTTCTCTTTTTACAACACTCTCCCTCTTGGATGTCGTCATCGAGAAAACTTGCAAGGATTGCTTTATTTTCCTCATTTGTTTTCGTTGTTGTTCTTCGTTGCGAAATGCGTCTCGAGTGGTACCAATTTTTATGGATGCAATGGCGGCAGACATCTTCAGAGTCAATTCTTGGATTGTTTCCTCATTGTGGTTATGTTCCACTTCATCAATCATTTCATCGGAAATTTTGCTGCCTCCTTCCTCTCCGATCAGATCATATAGCATTGATTCTCGCTTAAAGTCTATGGAAGAAAATGCAGAGGCCGTCAACTGTGATCTCGATTTTGTAGCCAATCGCGGTGGGAGTATCCTGATCAAAGTATCCTGGGAAATATGACACAATGTCCAACCCATCTGACTATTACTCGATTCCTTCATGTTATTAGAGATACCATGATTGCGATATGCATATGCAATGATGCAACACGGTTGGCGGTCAAGAATTGTTGGGTTTTCCGAAGGAATGTAGACCAGAGGCACGTTGGAGGGGTCGATGGAACCACATAAATCATCCGTGTTATTGTCTTTACTTTGACAGAGATATCCACTTGAAAAATCAGTAATGCTGTCATTTTCATCTCCTTCCTTCCACCGGATAAAAAATTGACGCCTGCTTTCACCTCCGGAGGTAAAACCAGACACTGCCATTGCATCAGATTGTCGGGTTTCCCTGAGAAGAAATTGTTTCACACCAAAATTCGTCAGCGGAAAAACCTCTTGTCGATCATCTTGTTGAAAGGTCTGTTCGGGGCAATATCTTTCGTTTTCGTTAGCAACCAACACGATGGGAATAATTTCCGCAAAGACGATCGGGGTCGATGACGACCCCGTATAGAAAGAAGTTTGCTGATATTTTGGTGCA
>JACLAC010015444.1_pt1 | contig 31065 bp, 41 predicted proteins | sample 8027881 | NCBI WGS metagenome assembly JACLAC01 (sample SAMN15725517, study PRJNA655200) | protist metagenome | isolation source: fluorescence activated cell sorting (FACS) single amplified genomes of... | place: Spain: Blaines Bay Microbial Observatory, Mediterranean Sea | collected 2016-01-19 | reverse complement strand
CACGCGGTCGTAGGCGCCGGGCGCCCGCACGGCCGACATGCCGGCGGCCCGCACTTTGTCGCCAAGGGACATGGCTTATCTCACTATCTCACTCTCTCACAGTCTGCTACTGCTCGTGCTCTATGTATGCGATTAAGATTAACTAAAATTCAATTTCGACTTTGATTCTGTAGCTGACTGGTTGTGGTTGTGGTTTCTGGTCTTTGACTAACCTCCGGAAGTCTAGCAAGGATATGGATAATGTATAGAGATCATTTGCGTTTATTCATCGAACTTGTTGTAGTTTTGAAGCGTTGACATTGAGGCTTGTCCTTGTGACTGCGTAGTTATTTGAAGTGAGAACCCACGTACAGTTCTACACATCAAACAAAGTGATCATATATACTCGACTCCTGCCCACGAAAAAAACTAACTTCGAATTTGAAAGTATTAGTTAATCTTAATGAAAAAAAAATATTCACTTCAAACAGAGTCAGACTTCAGAAACAACAACAGTCAACAAGCAGTGGCACATCTATAATCCGATGTTGATGTTATGTTTCTTTGCAACTAGAAAGTATAGGTACTGTCTTTTTCTTTTAACTTCTACGCCACCAACAACGTGTGTGACAAGCAAAATTTGTACAACGACCCTTAACAAGCCCTCCAAGAAAAATAATATTTAAATTTTTTTAGTATAAGCATGAATAACTTCTACCCCGCATACTGGCCATACCCATATCCATTACCATTTAGTTTTTTATAGATGTTAGTGTTAGTGTTATAAATATCGAGGTCATGGTCGCCCGAGATGTTCGGTAAGAAAGTTCGTGTTGGTACAACACCAACTCCATTCAACACGTTGGTGTTGTAGTTATAGATGTTTAATGTTTAGGCCCAAAACGCGCTCGCAATTAGATGCAGCTTCAGCTTATGTCAAAACGCCAAAGAGCGCTATCCGGATGCTCGCAGGAAAATGAAAATCATCTAGTACTACCCTATACATAATGTTTATAGGACGGGTCGTCAGTACCCTATGTGTGACTTGATCTTAGTAACTTTAATTAGAAGAACAAATGACACAATTCTACTTAGTTCCTACAGCACATTTTTCTATTATCTATTTTTATACAGCGGACCACGAGGCACGACATTATATGACCAACGTTACCGTCCTATTCATAATCAAAATGAAAATGAATCATTCCTAAATTATTTATAATATTTAATATACTAATACAAGAAGAATTTCCCTTGTTTTCTTCTTTATTTAAAGTCAACCTATTTATTTATTTGTTTATCAAAATCCATATTTTATTTCACAACTCCGTAATAGTAACACTATCACTGACATGAAGACTTAGGTGCTCCCGTCTCAAACGCTCACGAGTGGATGCGCTCCCAGCTTCTCCCCTATGTGTTTGTGTACATGCTCTTCGTCCTTAGAGCAGGTACAGGTTTCGACTTTATTTCCAATGAATGTGCTGTCAAAATCAAAAAGTGAGTCCAAATGTTAACCACTCGAAAGAGCTGTACTTACATCAACGCCAACGTGTCCTTAGCTCCCCCCAACTTCAAGCTAATAAAAGTTGGTGCGACCGAAGCGCTCAGTTCAGTAACTATTCACCCGCTCCGCTGTCAGTGCACATATGCACTGCGTGCGGTGGATGTGGAAGATCAATATTATCGATATCGTAGTCAACACTAACTTTCAATATCTCGAGCTATACATGATCAGAAGTGATGATATTATAATTTATTTGTAGTTTGATGTTCAAAATTTAATAATAGTATGATTTTTAGTAATTACTTAGTTATAGTCTAATGTGCCTACGTACGTGGTATAATACATCTAAACACTTGGTGCTCGATTTACTTATTACCAATATCGTTTTTCTTATTTTAAACACTCGCTGCAAGCAGAGTACTTCTAGTAAGATGCATAGTTGATGTTCATTGCTCAACTTCAAAATTCACTACACTCAGACTCGTCACTACGAACAACACTATATCTTCTTGTTCTTAATCTTATATCAACATAGTCTTTATACTTTTTTATTTCTTAAGTGAACGTCAGCTGTCGAGCACAGTTTGGCGACTTGAGGTCAAGCGCGAGCGGGCTGTCCCTGTCACCGTCGCCGTAGCACACATTGGTGAGTGGAGCGCGCGGGGAGACCAGAGCCAGCTGGAAAGAGATCCGCTTAACGTGCAGGAGCGTGCCGGACGCAGTAGGCGAGACAACAGCTGAAGCTTCACTCTCAGAGCTTAGATCGCCTCAGCCGGCTTAGATCGCCGCCGCCGGCTTGGGTGAAGTCTTCTTCTGCGCACTATTAACGTCAAGAAAGCTGTCACTGCTCGGCCATGAGTTCTCTTCCTCGCCTGAGCGCATCGCCGGAACGGTAGCCGCGTTCTCTGCCGCAGACGGAGACGACAGTTTGCGATCGAAGCCCTTCATCTTGCCACCCGTCGCAGCGATCATGTGCGTCTTGGTGTTCACTCCATCCTCATCCTGTAAGTCGTCCGCCAGCTCTTGCTGTTCAGCAGCAGGGTCCATTTGCACCTTCACGTACTTCATCGCACTCCCAATGACCAGGCCAATCGCACCGTCGATGAACAGGCAGGACAGGAACACGATCCAGAAGTTCCACACTTCGAATTTCGAGAACACTTGCTGATCCTGATCAGAAGCAGGGTTCCAGATCTTCTTCCTGTACGCCTGGACACTCGCGTTACCCAGACCGACGGCGGATCGTAAAAGAATGGCAGCAATGATAAAGAAGGGCATGTAGGCGAAGACCGGCATGGCGACCAGCACCACAGCCATGACGAATACGGCGTTGAACCACTTTAAGTTTTGTAATGTTGATTGCGTTGTTGTAATTGATGTTGATGTTGTTGATGACGTGATGAGACGAGTAGCAGTTGAGTCGATGAAGATAAGAATGATGAGACATATACATATTGAATATTGTTCAAAGATGACATAAAGATAAATGTAATGATACAGCAAGTCTTTCTCTTTTTTAATTTAAAATAATTTTCCTCACTTGACTCGCTTTCGTTTCCGCTCCGTTCTTGATGTTGTTGTCCGTGCGCAGCAGCACGCCAGTGCACGGCAAACCGCCTAGTAGGCCGCACACCATGTTCGCCAGACCCAACGAAAACATTTCCGGAATGATATAGAACGAGGGAATCGGCATAAGCATATCGCCAGCGGCCTTGTCAGCGTCAGCTCGCGTCTGCCCTTCTTCCACGAAGGAGATTTGCACTTGACTGCCTGGAGCTTGGGCTTGGGCTTGGGCTTGCGGCGGCGCGTTACTGTCTTCCGTGCTTGCTAGACTGGTCTCAGATACAGACGTGCCGGACGCGCCGTTGCCGTTTGCGTTCTCTTCAGACACGGCGGGCGAAGGCAGGGCCGTGCTGGCCGCGGCCGACGACGAGTTTGAGGAGCTCAACTGGTGCGCGTGCGCCAGAGACCCATTAGCACTACTTCTACCAGAGTCCACCCTCACAATGCCCGTGGCCGCACTCCACATTTCGCCTTCCCGCAGCTCGCGCCGGCCGCCCGTGAAAGACGTTTTCTTGTTCTGCGCGAGAATAGCACTCACGACGGTCTCGAAGAGGCCCACGATGGTTACCTCAAGCGCGCCGAACACGATCCAAAACACGCTGGTCCAGGTGAACGGATTGTACTCCTCGGCGTAGGACAAGTCGACGACGCCCAAACCCGCGTCCGGTCGCCGCAGGTCGGTGTACTTGTCACCCAGCAGCCGCGGAAACCCGCCCTCGGTGGACTGCTGCGGAAAACTGGAAGATTGGAGTGGAGATAAGCATGAGCAAGAGCAAGAGCATGCGAGATTAATTTGAATAAGATGTCCTGTTGATGTAAACGAAAAGTACTCACCAGACTACAGTACTTCTAGCTCTTGGACTAGGAGTAGGACGAGTACTATTTATTTTAATTATAGCAGAATAATACATCAAATATATTTGATTACATAAATACTTTATAAATTATAAGCGCACCGAAACGCCAGGCCGATCGCCACACCTAATAACCCCAAGAACATCAGCCACGGACGCGGCTTGCGCCCGCCGCCGTTCAGCGCCTTCGAGTTGGAGCACTGCCACAGCAGCCAGAAGAAGAAGAGCGTGCTCATGAATTCCGGCCAGTCGATCACACTCACTACTGGATCGTTTCCGCCGTTCCACAACGCCTTCACCGTTTCCCACATGTTCTCGTGAAAATAAGCTTTCTTCTCTACGCCGGTTATACCGAAGAGGGGGTTGATTTGCCCGCTGCCGATCGTCACCGCCACCGCCAAACTGAAGCCTTCGAGAATGGCGCACTCGTGCTCGATCACCTGGAACGAAGTCGACAAAAAAATGTTTCTTTTGAAATTTCAATAAATGCAACTACAAATGTAGTGTATTATGTTGATGTTTAGGGAAAAACGAACAACGATAGTTACAAAAATATATCCACAGTTTGTTCGATAAATTTTTTCCTTTAGTGCTCGATCACCATAAACTTATCAGCCAACGTCTCGCTCTGGCCCGTTGCTTTGTTTCTTCCCACCTTTATCAGCGAGGACCTGATATAGAGCATCAGATGAGAAATAATATGACAAGTAAAAAAAAAAAAACACGATGAATGATTGCGTATCAAGAACTTCGTCGAGGTCGATGTCGGTAAAATTCTAAAACTATTAAAATCTAGTTACATATAATATAAATATAAATATAAATGACATATAATTATAAAATATGATTCATCATTGAATAAAAATACAAAAAAAACGTCTTCTGAAATAAAATCAACGATTTGGATCTTCACTTTCCTCTGCTCTTGGTATCTTCAAACCAAATAGTTATTCTGTGTGGTGAGCGTGCACGCAGCGCAAAAGATGCCGGCAACCATCGCCACAAAGGGCATGATGTAGAGCCCCTGTTTCAGCTTGAGCATGTTGATGATGTTGATCAGGGCGCCAGCGGGCCCGAGAATATTGTACTGGGAGCCCCCGAATACGCCGTTCACACCGGGGCCGACTTGAGATTGAGAAGATGAAGAATATGATTGATGAAGTAAAGCGAAGTGGAACACTATAACAATAACAAAGACAATTAAATAAAGTAAGAACAATAGAGAAAGAGATTATACGATTAGCAAATCGAATAACAAATGAAGCTCTTCCGGAACGTGATGATACTGAATGTCCCCGATCCTGCGTTTCTCAAACTGTACTCGGCGCCTGTTAGTAACTACAACGTCGACGACGTAGTTACTAGTAAATTATAGTAATACCGGTTTAGATAACATTAGCAACAATCGCACTTGATGGAAAAGGATGAAATACTTAAGCAGTTTATCTCACAGCTCGCCGTCGCCAGCCCCATGAGCGGCGTGCCGCCGGACGCGATCGCCAAAGCCACAGACAGCGGCAGCGAGATGAACGCCACCGCGATGCCAGCTTTGAGGTCCTGGTTCACCAAATTGCGCCCGAAGTACTTGATGGCGTCGATGGAGAAGAGGTTGCCCAAGGGACCGTTCACCTCTTTGGAAAAGTATGCCTCGAGCACGTTCGTTGGGGGACGGCGGTAGACAATAATTTGATCGTCCTTCTCCTTGCTCTTGCTGATGCTGTCAGCAGCGGGCGCGGGCGGCAAGCCGCTTTCAACAGGCTTGTCGGAAGCGGACATGGTGCAGGAAGATAATAAATTAGATACTAGTAGGTCGTACTGGTACACTTAGACTTACTGACAGTACAGAGCACAAACAGTCTCAGGTCAGTTACAGTTGAAGAGTCAATATCTATGTTTAGGTGGTCCACTATACCAAAGTAATCAAAATCTCAACTAGATCAACAAGTAGTAATGTGGTATTAAGCCAATGCTTTAAAACCGCTTCTGTATTACTATACTCTATCGCTATCAACAAAACTCGTATCAATGACTAAGTATCAACAAGCGCTACTGCTTTGGTAGGTCAAAAAACTCGCAATGTCACTGAGCCCGCCAACCACAGTCACACAACAGACTTATTAATTAGTATCAGGTGTATCATTCGATGATTTACATTTGTTCAGAATATGATATTTAGCATGTGTATGATGCATTGACATTCGACGAGGATAGCGGTACGAAATTGAGTTCGAATTCCCAGATTCACCAGCACTTTGGTTTCTTTGTAACGAAATATAAATAAGTAATAGAAAATAGTCATCAACAAGATCAAGCTGAGCTAAGAGCAATATATGAAAATAATGCAGTCTGCGGGTCACAGTGAGTCGCATTCAATTTGCCAGCTGCTAGTCTTCTTGTTATCCCTCTTCAGTGACGTAGATTCGGAAAATGCTTCTAGTTTTACCTAGCCATAAGAATATTAAAGCGCTATAGCAAGAATACAGCGCTATACCTACGTTTTTTTATTTGTATGTTACAGTGGATTAGCCTGGCCAGCAGTGAAGACAGTGACAATGACCACCCGGCTGCTCCGTTTTTCATATTCTTCTCCCCTCCCTTACAATACATCAATACGACAACGCGCTGCCTCCCCAAACACTTGGTAGAGTAGATTGCATCTGTGCTCGGACACATCCAAGACAGATACGTACCACTACCTCATCAGCAACTATATATACAGATACGTACCACTAGCATATCAGTACTTACTTCCTCAGAAACATATGAAATGATTTTTTTGTACTTAGTATAGTCTAACAAGCTTGATGTTTACCATTACCTATTAAACTATACCTAGCACTAGCTAAGTATTTATCTTAAATGTACAAGATCAGCTTTCGACGCTAGCAAAATTCGTCGAAGATAGAAAGCATAATTTTACGGTGGGAGCAACAGCGGTGCAGGTTGCGTCTCCAGCTGCCACTAGCGCTGAACGCCGGCAACCGCTCGCTGAGCTCAGTTACAGTATACGTATACAGTAGAAACAAACTTGTTACAAATAGAAATAAGTTGTCCTAGTAAACACTAAAAACTACTTGATGTACTCTAGAACACTCTTAAGCCTGCGCCGGCGGTAGGCTGCTGTGGTGCGTCGCGATCTTCCACTGGCCGGTACCTGCTTCAGTCTCGGCCTTCACCAACACGTACGTGAAGCGCGCCTCCACCTCGCCGGCCGCCGTGGGAAACCCGTACAGCCCGCTCCAGGACGCCGCGCACGGCGTGAGCTCCTGCACCACGGCGCCCTTCCAGGCCTGAACGAAGTAGGTGGACAGAGTGATGTAATGGTGGACAGAGAATGGTAATGTAACTAATTCTAATCGGTAAACGTAAATGTAAATAAGGCGAAGGTAATTAGAATTACATACTGAAGCTGAACTGTCCTAGTACTAGTACTAGTACTTGTCTCGCAGTGCTTCAATACCAAGGACGTAGTGTGCGTTCATTCTGAGTAGAAAAGATGAGTGTAGATCTAGCGTGGTTAGCAGACCCGATTGAGTTTGAGGCACCTTCTTGACCTTTTTCATTTTCATCAACAAACAAGCTTATACTTATTGAAATCCACATGACATCGCCTTGTTTGCATTTTACTATTGTTGAAAAAGGTCAAGTAGTTGATCTTGATTTCTTCTCACCACATCGCCCTGCACCTTCTGCACGAACATCTCGAAGTAGGGCCGCAGCATGTCCTTGCGGTACCTGATCTCGTCGCTCAGCGTCGGCCACAGCACCGCCGAGTCCAAATACAAAGCCAGAACGGCGTCCACGTCGGAGGCGACCAAGGCGTCGCTCCACGCCTTCAGCACGGAAAAGGACTCGTGGGAGTGCTCCGCGACCTTGCCTTTGCCCTCCTTCTTCGTCGGACTGTCCAAGGAGTAGGCGCCGAACTTGGCGGCGACGGGCAGCTTTACTTTATTTGTTTTTTCGGCCGCCGGTGCGGGGTTTAGGTTTTCCGCGGCAGGCTCCGTCACGACGTGAGAGAGAGCATCGATGGCAGCGGCAGGCATTTTTAGTGCGTACTGGTTTTGGATTTGGACTTGGACTTGGAATTTTAGTTTGTTTTTCTTTTTCGAAAAACTTGTCTACTCTAAGTCTAACTCCAAGTCTAACTAGAGGCCTTGTACGAACTTAGGCACAAAAACTCGAGTCAACAAGACTCAGACTCAGATTATTTTATTTTTAGTTGTAGTAGACATATTATGAGATTTTCATTTTCAAGTTCAGAGCAGTTTGTGTTTGTCGTTGTTTGATTACGGTTACGCACGAACATACTACACGATGATGTTGATGACATATCTACACACATAAAATTCGAATTGCCCAAGAACGCGTACGAACTATAACGACATCACTCATATCAACAACTTCATTTTACCATAATTCAAATCACGATCATTATGAATCTTGCTTTGCGGTTCATCACCTTATCATCCTCGTGCTCGACTCAAAGATCAACTAGTGCACCATTATAGCCGTTTTACCTGGCAGCACCGCTCTAACCCAACAACAACATTTGTTTCAAACACATCCTAAGGAAAAAGATACATAAGTACACACATACATACACATAGACATGCACATGCACATGAAGATACATTACATCAATTATATCAGCCTCTATCGCCCTCTATCCCTATCGCATAACTTCAACCGGACCGTCCCGCTGCCACCCGCCGCCATCGGGGCGAGCGCCCCGCAGCGCGTACACGCCCCCGTCCCGCACGTGCGGCACCAGCTTGGAGCACGGCGGATCGACGAACAGCCAGCTTTTCCAGCTCCACCAGCTCTTGTCGTCTCGCAATTTTCATATAAAGTGCGCGCACTTCTTCGTCGCGCCGTCGATGCAGTCGATCTTCTAGCTCCCGCCATTGGGCGCCAACAGCTAGACCGCAAACGGATCGTTCTCCGCGCCCGCCTTGTAGTTGAACTTGTGGCGCTGGTATCAGTGCACCCACACTCACTCATTGGTCTCGTTGCGAAACTCACTACTGGCACCTTTCCTAGTTCGTCAGGTCTATCGTAATACTCTCTCTATTAGACTGGGTTCTCACTAGAGCCGCAGCACCCGTTCGAGTTTGTTGTCGAGTTTGTATTCTAGCGCGTGCAGCTGGCGCTTCAGGCGCGAGTTTTCGTCCTGGATCCTGTCACTAGAGCTCTTGCAGCTGCCGAGATGAGGCAGAGGATCCTGTCACTAGAGGTCTTGCAGCTCCTGATCATCGCGTGCCGCCAGGGACACCGGCGCGGTTCGGCGGCTGCGGCTCAGCCTCAGGCTCGTAGACTGGGGGCATGATTTTGTTTTTGATTATTAAATCTTCTTAGTAATCAGTATGTATCAGTAAAAGTATAAGTAGTTTCACTATAGACAATATATCGATGCGACCCACAATGAAATTCGTACTCCCACCTGAGACAATTAAATGAGAACTAGAATATCCCACGTTATACGAACAAGAATAAGCTGAGCAAGAACAGGTTTTTTTATCAATCGTCAACTTCAGCAACCAAGCTACAAACTTAAACTTAATCGATCTTTCTGATTCTGTGTTTCTTGCGCATGAGCTATGTTCTGCGCGTCGGAAGCTTTTTTTTCTATTTTACACGATGCTGCGATCGACTGAATCACCCAGCTAAAAATCACCCAAGGCATTTTCAAACTTCTTTATTAAAGTACGTGCTCCCTCGCCCTACCCTAGCAACTCATCTAGCCACTGCGCCAAGTCAGAACTTCATCAAACGACTGAAACCTTATCATTATCCTCAAAAAACTTCTTCAACGATTATAATTATATGATCTTCACATTATATTTATAAGTAACATGATAGTTTTGCTGTAGACTGTATCTGTACTCCACACCCACCCTTAAAAAGTCGTCTCCTTCGCCCGGATCAAGTTCGCTACAATCTCATTCGCAGGCGTCTTTCCTTCCGCGCCTCCAAACACTTTCTTCGCTTCTTCCACGATCGCGCCGTGCAGACTCTCGACCTCGGTGCGCTTGCCTGCCGCGAAGTCCTGTGCGAGCGAGGGGCGCGCGCCGCGAACGGTAGACGCAAATTCGTAAACGTACCGCTCGAGGCGCTCGTCGTCGGTCAGTGAAAGTGAAACGCCCTCACCTGCCTTGGCGTGATACGACAGCACGATGCCTTTCTGTCGTGCGACCGCGTCCGCTTCTTTTGCGCAAGCTAGGGCGACACTCTTGGCGTGCCCGCAGTCCACAAGTTCGCCGACGGTAAACCCAGTTAGCGCGCACGCACCTGAGACGAAGATGTTGCAGATCAACTTGTTCCAGATAGTTTGGTGGATGTCTTCGACTGCTTCCGCGTTGAAGCCAGCTTGCCTCCAGTAGTGCTCGACGTTGATCGGGCACGTCGTCCGGGACCACTTTTTCCCCCACAGTTGGGGCGCGTCGTCCGGGTATTTGCGATGGAAAGCGTCGAAACCCAACCTGGCATCCGACTGAGTCAGTCACCAACCGAACGAAACTTTGTTCATGCTTTTGTGCTCCGCGTGTCCTGGACCTTTCATACACGCTCCGAAATTGTTCGCAACGCCCAAGATCACACTCTCCATCAGTTTCAGTTCGTCTTTGTCTTCACATATCTACTTGTCAGTGTCCTTTCCATCGAAGTCAAAGCACTCGAGTATACGATCGCCTGATCCGAGGCCGTTCTGAATCGAGATTATACTGGCACTGGCGCCTACAGGCTGCACTCAAATGCGCTTCTACACTCTCGCTCATTCTGCAACTCCGTTGGCCTTAGTCGCAATAATGACCATATCGATGGAATGATCCGCAATCATGTGGTCCACCTCGCACGGATGGTGCGCGTTCACGCGAACAGTGGTGTCACCTTTAGGTTTAGGCCCAACAACGCGAAGACCATCCTTTTTCATTTTGTCGACGTGCTCCGCCCAAACGTCGACAACGTGAACTTCGAAGTCGTCAGATTTCTGCTAGAAAAAGCTGGCGTATACTGAACCCATGGCGCCACATCCGAGCACAGCGACTTTTATTTTCATTGCCGGTTTGCAGAGTCAGTCTTGCTTGCCATGGTTTTCGATTATTTTACTGATAGTGACCGCGAGGCGGTCATCTTTTAAGTCGCTCAAATTTTTATTGATGCCAACTGGAGTGAGTCATAAATTAGCATACTTTGCTCACTTTCCTGCGAGCTTCCAACGCGGTACACCAATCGCTTGCTGAACGGCCATAAAGTGATCTGCTAAGATGAAGAGACCATCGGTATTCGCGAGTCACAGTCAATCGTCTTCCTGCAACTTCGCTAGATCAGCCATAAGACGCGACTTGAATCCCGTCAGCAAGATAGGATCGTTCGGCCTGGCTTCTATCTCCGCCTTGAAGTGCGCAAAAGCGTCATCCAGATTTTCTCTCTACACCAAAGTAGCATTTCGGATGTTGCGCTCTTGCCACAATGTAAATGCACAGCCTTTGACGGTTATGATTGTAACATCGTCGCGATCGGCTTGGCGACAGGTGTTGACAGGTATTGACTGGTAAGAGCTCTGAAAGTGAGTGTCTTCGACTTTGTCCATATCAACACCGCAGTGAACAAGGTACGTAATCGGTATACCGGCATATGCGTCAGTGAACGCAATTTTATCTGCGCGCTCAGGCTCAGCGCCGAGTAGTGCCACATCCCATTCATTTTTATCGACCGCATCAGCTAGTGCTTTGGGATTCGGGTAAGGCACAAATATAACACCATGATGATGATCCTAGTCTTCAACAAAATTCTTTCTGGATGTGCTACGATGATAGGGATCGAACAATAGACGTGCAATGTCCGGTCAAACACCTTGGGTTCCTTCCTCATTCTCGACAAGCAGCTTATTCGCCGTGTTGATGCCGACACGCACAACATCTGTGATATCATGCAACTCTTCAATGAAAGGGACACCCACCTGGCAGCACCCTCCGATAATCTTCTATCCTTCACTTATCCACGTCTTCGCCATGTCACTATACATCCTGGGCGTAAGATCTCGTCGCACACCCAGCGCCGCAATGCCCGCAGTCTCTACTCGCCAGTCCTCCGGAATCTGTGTGAACCCGTTCGCATGCCCACCCACCAACACCTCTCCGTTATACTCGCTCGTCACCGCCGTGAGCACCTTCACCGCCTCTGTCACGCTTTCCGGAGACGTGCAGTTCACCATCGCCGCCGCCACCGGCACTCCGGCTCCGCCCTGTCCGTCCCCGCCCAGCGCCAGCACCGCCCGCCATCAATCTTAAAGACTCTCGCCACTGCGCAGCCGCACGTCGCGCCCCGGCAGCGCGCAGTCGTCCTTGATCGTCCAGCTCACCCACACCGGCGTCTCGGGACTCTACCTTTTGCATCACGCCACCGCTCAGTAGCCCTCACTAGCGCGTGCTCATGGTCTCGCACAGAAACACGTCAACGCCGCCCCCGTTCGGTCCACCGCGTCACAAACGGTTACTACATCTGCTCGTACACCGGCCCGATGCTGTCCAGGCTGCCCACCAGCGCCGGCCGGTAGCTGCCGTGCAGCGGCGGGAGACAGCCGGCGATGAGCACCTCGTCGTGGGGCTGCATCGGAATTATTTTTTTTCCGATTTTGTTTTTTCCGATACTTATTTCCTCACCACCACCAACACCGACACCATGAGCTGGAGCTCCTTCATCACCACTAAAACTAACTGTAGTAAAGCCCATCGCGTCGTAGTACTCACTCCTACTACTCGCACTACACCCGCACTCAGTTACTAGACCATCTCCTCCCACATGGCCTCACTACTGGCGCTCGATTTCGTGTTCTGCGGCGTTCCCACATGGCCTCACTACTTGCGTCGCTTCCTCCCCTTCGCGGTCAATGCGCCCGCGCAGAATCAGCTCTTTCACCCGCTTCTGCACCGTCGCGTACGTGTTCGTCGTGATCACCCGGGCGCCCGCCTTGATGTAGTTCGCATGCAGCTCTTTCACTAGGTCCGGCCGGTCGATGAGGATGCTACTAGGGCACCAACTTCGTCTTCAGCTTCAGCGCGTCACTAGCTACTAGTGTTTGCGCAGCGCACCGCCGTCGTACTCCCCGCTGTATTCGTCCTTGAGCTTACTAGCCACTTTCACCGGCCGCGGCCTAGCGCTCCTCACTACGACCGCTGGATCAGCTGATCGACTTTTTTCCACAAAGCGCCGCCGACCTCGCCGTCGAGCAGAAGGGTGCGGCCCGACGCGGCCACGCGCTGGTAGCGGGTTAGGGTTTGCGCAGGTGGTGCATCGCTCACGGAAACGGACATCGTCATCGTGTTAGAAGTAAATTTTAATTATTTTCTTTTGACACTGGAGGTGGCAGTGAGAGTGAAACAAGACTCTCGAACACATTAGGTTCTCGATCTCGAGGTAACGACTCAGTCAATTTAAGTAAATGGAAATGGCAGGCTGAAGTTGTATCACCCATGAAGACGCGCAACGCTGACGATCCATAAACAAGTCCAAGCCGTGCCCGTGCAGGGTCAACTATACGTGAAAATTGAGTACGAATACGAAAACGAATACGACTTCATCCCACTAAACTTTAGCACAGAAAGAACAGCGCATGATGTTGAGTTAAAACCAGGCAGTGCAGTGCCAGTGCTGAAGTCTAACAAATTCAAAAATAAGAATACGATGCAAAACCAGATTCATTTTAAGTCAGGCATATGTTTTGTCGGCGTATTCATCTTTGTTGAACCCTCTTTTAAAGGCTACTTACAACTGTTGACCAAACCTGAAGATAGGTCACCTAATAGCTGCGACTTACACTTAGGCAGCGACAGCCTCGTCGCTACTCTCCGCCGGCTTGTTCTCCTCCGCAGCCTCATCACTACTCTCCGCGGGCGGCGCGGCACCCGCAGCCGCCCCCTTGTCCGCGTCCTTTTTCTCGAGCTGCAGCTGCATGGACGCGCTCCCGTCCTCTATCTCGAAACGGTTTTTCCAGGAGCCCTGGCAGTACAGCCACCAGGAGGCCTCCTTGTTGCCCTGGAACGCCGCGATGTGCTGAGGCTGGAGTTAGAATGTGAATGAGACTGACGATGTGAGGAATGTGAAGAAAGTGAATGTGAAAGTGAATGAGACTGACGTGACGATGTGAAAGTGAATGTGAAAGTGAATGTGAATGTGTTCTAGTTGAAGTTGTTGATAAAGTTACCTTGATTTAGCTTTTAAAGTGTATGAGACCAGACTGGCTCAAATTTAAAAAAACAAAATTGCACTCACCGTCACGCCATACTTGTCGCTCGAGTTGATCGCGCACCCGCGCTTGACGAAGAGCTCGGCAATTTCGAATCGTTTCCCTTGTATCGCCCGGTACAGCGGCGTCTGCCCTTGGTTGTCCTCGCTGAACTCGGCGCCCTTGTCCAGCAGCAACTCGCACAGATTTTTGTAGCCGTAGAACCTAATTTTATTTTTTTATTTTTTTTAAACAAATGCGAAGTAGAGGACTTCTAAAGCGATTTGACGAATAGGACCAGGAGTAGAACGAACATGAGCAAGACGTAGACAAAGACATAGTCAAAAGTCATAGATCAACTCGCCACTACTATCTACTACTGAGTACTGACTACATCTACAGCTACTTCGAAGTTCAAGCAACCAAGCATCTGGATGATGAAAATGAAATATTAACATTACGCAACGAACTCACGCCGCCTCGTGAAGCGGGGACCTCCCTAAATAGTCCTTCTTATTGATGTCCACCTGCTTCTCCAGCAAAAACTTGACGACTGGCTCCTGGTTCTTTTGGCACGCGGCCCAGAACGCCGTCCGGAAGAAGGGTTTCTCGCTGAAGTTCAGCACCTCGATGGGCCCCACCTGGCTAAACTTTATGAGCTCGCCCGCCAGAAACTTCACGCCCGTTTCGCCTTCCATGGTGCCCTTGCCCGCGGCCTTGGTCAGCTTGCGGTTGTTCTCCTGCGCCATTTTTCTTGTTTTTAATCTTACTTTTACGAATTAAGTTTTACTTTAAGGTTCCCGTAGACTTATGGTATGTTGGATGACAGACTAGATCTTAGCTAGTCTACGAATGCATATGCACGACGCACGTGGAGAAAAAGAAAAGTTGATGTTGGGGTTAAAGAACGTTGGAATAGTAATGTATGAAGGGATAGCGATATGAGTCGTTTTTGGGGTAGTGTTGTATATGACCCATGTTTAATATCAAGTCCTGAGATTCCCGCTCGATGATACTTATTGATTTTGACGTGCTATTTCTATTTGTAATGTTTGACATTACGTCCACGTACTGCAAATGCAAGAATATGACAAAACGTATACACGACGGACTCGGACGTAAGCACATAACAATTTAGCATTCAAAGATAAAAATATCAAAAACAACATCATACACGCGCAGTAAAAAGAAAACAAGGTTATCTTGTTGGTTCAGCCGCTTGCTGAGTTTGTCATTGATCGAACTGGTGCTGCAGAACAGAGTTTGGTTATTGAATGCACGACACCCGGCAACACCAAGGCGAGGTAATGTGATGCAATCGTCGCCACGCCAAACGCCAATTCCGCACGGTGTTTCGATACAAGCTTTTTTCTCTTACTCGCGGAACAAGCAACAAAACAAAACGCTGCTGGCCTACTGCAACCGAATTGGCTTACCTTCGGCCATCGGAGTCTCGTCTCGGCGTTGGCTCGTTCTTTGAATTTTTTGATGTAACAATTACAATAACATAGAATAAAATACAAGCTGTGAGATCACCATCTACAGTACGAGAACTACGTATGCAGGAGGAGCTTAGCTGATTTATTCCGTGTCGTTGATGGTCACTTCGACCTCGACACCGGGCTCGATGTTGATGGACGTGATTTGCTTCACCACGTCGGACGGGGAGTGCAGGTCGATCAGGCGCTTGTGGATGCGCATCTCGAACTTGTCGTACGTGTTGGTACCTGAAGTGAAGTGAGATAGAGATGGATGATACTGATACTGATAGTGATAGTATTCACTCGATGTAGAACGACAACACACACATCTAAGTTTATTAAGTATATCTGCAGTGACTAAAAAAAAAATTATTATTATAGTAACAATAAAAAACATCCTGCCATGCTCCTGGAATCACAATAACACAAATCACATCCATAGCATATCCATAACTAAAAATAAAAATAAAATGAATGATACTGCTAAAGCTAAAAAATGCCATAACTAAAAATAAAATGAATGCAATAATGCAATATATGCGAATGCTAAAGAACTAATGCTCACCTTCGCCGTTAGGCGCCTTGCGCGTGCAGATGCGCAGGCGCTTGGTCGGCAGGCGCACCGGGCCGGACACCTGCAGCTCCTTTTCCTTGGCGCCCATGATCAGGTCCTTGCACACCTTTTCCAGCGACTTCACGTTGCGGGAGGACAGGGTGATGCGGATTTTGTGCAGCTCCTCCTCAGCGACTTCGAGTTCCTTGGCAGCGACTTCCTTTTCGGTGGCCATCTTGGAAAGTTGAATTGTTGTATCTAGTATACCAGTTGATCAAATGATAGTTACCTAATACGATTGCAGATTAAAGATACAGTGGAGTACGGTAGCGGTGATTTTTTTTGTTGTGAATGTGAGTGTGTATAATATTCTGTCACAAAGAGCAGCGAATTCAGTGAAGAAAGCGAAAATTAAAATTACACGAAAAAGTTCAACAAAGTTAAGAACATCAAAGAATGCGAATAGCATCATCATTCAAATTCAAGATCAACTGAGAAACATCTGTAAAAAAAACATCAAACATTAAGTATTTATAAGAAGTCAAAGTAGAATATCAATAGATCTAGATGCTTGTCCACGTCCACTTAGTACGAGTTAAAGCTCAAGAATAGGTTCACACACAAAAACTGAAGGCTAAAAACTTGAAAGCAGTTAGTCCTAGTACATGCTCTCAAACTCAATCGTCTCATCTTTCTACTCTAGTTCCTTAGAACTTGAAGTACGACTCCTTACATGTACGCTTTGGTCCATTTGTCGTGCTTTCGCGCCTTCTGCGCAACCGCGTTTTCCTTCACCTTCGGTTTTGTTTTTTTATTAGCTGCAGACAGCGTCTGCATCGCGTTCATGCCCTTCAAACCGGCACTGCCTTTGCTGCTGTTCATGCCCTTGCTGCTGTTCATTTCTCTCGAGCTCGACAACCGCACTTCACTCGAGCTCGTTCACTCGAGCTCGACAGCCGCACTTCACTCGAGCATGCTGTCTCGCACCACTTTTTTCTTGATGAAGTCCCGCGCTTCCACGTGCCCCACCTTGCGTCTACTAGTTGACTGGAGCTCCGGGGCCGAACGGCTCTGCCTGCTGCATCCCCGGCACCGCTGCTTGAAAGTCGCTCTGCAGCGCCGCCTGGTTGAACTCTTTCACAGTAGTACTAGTACTAGACTTTCACTGCAGCGCCGCCTGGTTGAACCCGTCACTTGAAGAAAAGGAAGTCTGAGTGCGATCCACCCGTTGCCGACCGTCGAGCGAGACTGAGTGTGAGTGCGATCCACCCGTTGCCGACTGCTGTCTCGAGCGCGTCAGCGACGCTTCGCGCTCTTTCTTCAGGTCTTTGCCGTACGGATTCGATGGCGTGTTCCAGCCGCTCTGCGAGAAGAATCCAGTCGACAATGAAGCGCGATCCATACTCGATGTCCGAGACTTGGGCGCTCTATTGAAGCCGGCACCTGAGCCGGTGGCACTTCCGGTTGCGCTACTCGCGTCATCTTTTGAACTAGATGCAACCCCTAACTTCTCTTCAATCTCCAGCTTCGCCTTCAGCAACTTCTCGGTTCACTTTTTCTATCAAACCTCGCCAAACTCACTATCAAACCGATTTCCTGACGCCCTCTCATTCGCTTTCCCACCGCTGCAGTAGCTTGTCTTTGGCCATCGCTTTGTCCAGCACGTTCTGCGCGAAGTTTGAGTCGGTGCGCGCAAACGCGAGACTTACATGCTGGACAGGATCACTTTCGCTCCCGAACTGGTACTGGTACTGGTGTTCGAGCGCGGGCGCTGGCGCTCGTACTTATGGCTACGCCTCTGCGGCATTGTGCACGCCTTCTTTACCCCCCTCAGACGCGGCTACGATTTCACCAGCTTTACCTCCAGTAGGCATCTTTAGTCAGTCCATGTATGTCCCGACCAAAGGCACCATGTCTACAGTCGTATCTACCGTACTGGCTTTCGACGTTGCTCGTCTGCCCATGGTGCCTACAGTGCTCTTCGAATTCGCAGCCGTGTTTTTCGAAGCTAACCGTGAGCTGGGTCCACTGCTGTTGAGCTTGAGCGTGTTATAGGTTTTGGCGAGCGTATTGCGAGCCGACGCCTTCATGTTATTGTTAGACATGTTATGCGAGCCGACGCCTTCATGTTTTGACGACATGCTCGCCCCCCGAGTCTCGAAGGGATTGTCGAGGTCGTTGGCAGAATCATTTTCATGTGCGTGAGCCTGTGGCGCAGCCCCACTATGTTCACCCTCAGTAAGCGCAACACTAGCGCTGTTCGCGGTTTCTTCCTACGCGCGCTCTTCAGCGATCGCGCGGAGTGCTGCTTCGTACGTCTATCAGTTGTCGCGCATGTCCACGTCGCCGTCCGCCGCGCTCACGATCGACGAGCGAAGTGTATCTCTATCTGCATCATCTCTGTCAGTCGTCAAAGTTACAGTATCTTCTACATCATTAACAATTCCCCTCGCCTTCCATCAAGACGTACTCGAAGGGGTACCGCAGCTGCCGTTTGGGCGGGCTGTGGTTCAGTTCCCCTCACTTTTTCTTATTACAATAAGGTCGGCTCTGGACTCTTCGGCCGCAGCATGCGCGGATTCTTACTAGCTACTACAGAAGATTGTCGAGCTACGTCGTGCCTTCGGCCACGTTTTTCATGATCGCATACGTCTTGATGGTCCTACTAGTCGCCAGCGATATTTCAAAGGGGCCCGCCGAGCACGCGCACGTGGCCGCCGCCGATGTCCACCACGGGCATGCGGCCCGCCGGGTCCTTCAAAGAGTTTGCGTTTGCGTTCATCTTCGCTGGGGACGTCGACTCGAACGTATACTGCGGACTGTCCTCCGGGATGGCATTTAGCGTACTCGTACTCGTAGTGGCGCCACCAGCATCACCGGGAGCTGTGGCGAACTGCTCGGCCGTGCGCTGCGAGTAGTCGTCCGTCGGGCTGCCGTGCGTCTTCAGCAAGTAGAAACTCGACTCCATCGGGTCGCGGATCTGTTACTTCTTCGGCGGATCTTGCCTGTAGGAGTGATGGCTCTCGCTCAAGTCCGGAAAGCCCTCGCCGCGCCAGTGAGGATTTCCGTTGTCCTTGCCTCAGCCGATGTCCGGAGCCCCCGTTGTGCTTTTTCCGATGGTGTCGCCCAGGTTCAGACTGCCGGCGTCCATGTCTCACCTAATCGCGTCCACCCTCGCCGCCGCCATCGCCCGCTTGGTGAGCTGGTAGTTGGGGATCTTCAGCGTCGGATCTCACTCGCACTCGCGTTCACTACTCTCGCAGCCGTCTCCTCTCTTCGTTACTACAACTTACTAGCAGCGTCGCCTAATCTCAGCCTTACTAGAACACCATAACGCGCTCGATGTCCCAGACGGACGACTGGACGGAGGAACTCGAGGACTCCTTCGCGGTGCTGTTCATCTGTGCCGCGAAAGAGTCCTCGAGCGGTGTTCCCGACAGGTTGTTCATGTTCATGTTCATGTTCGTTCACGCACGTTCCATCTGCGAGTTCATTTCGCCAACTGCCGCGCCCACGAAGAGTTCAACATCGACGCCAACCCGATCGTCCTGCAACTGTAGCTCGATTTCAACCTATGCCTCACCATTCAAGTCCACGTCCACGACACGCGTGCTCGCTTTGGTTTCAACGGTGTTAGGCTTCGAGTTGGCTTCGCCACCCTCGTCGTCTTCGAAGTCGTCCTCGTACGCATCGTCGGAGTCTTTCGCTGACTCTTTCTCGGTCTCGCCATCCTAATTCTGGAGCGCTAACACTCCCAGCTCCGAAGCCGTGGCTGACCCCGGATCAGTCTCTGCGATTTCCTTTATCACTTCGCGCGTAGCTGTCTGCAACCTTCTCCGTGCCTGTCTACTAAAGCAGCACCATGCGTTACTTCACTCGTTTCGACACTTCCCACACTTTCAAACTGACCGGCTGGGCCCACAGCAGCGTCCTACGACGGTTCATCTCCAGCAGCATGCCCAACTGGTCTCTACTAGCTCTTCTTTCACTCTTTAACGCCTGAAGCGCTCACCACATGAGGTATCCCGTCACTGTCGCCACTACCTGCTCAGGCTCCTCACACGTTCACTTCTGTACTATACGTTGACACCTTGCTCTTCTTCTTCTTACTAGCCCGTAATTATATAACTCCCTAAATATTCCCTCTTCCCGCGCGTCCCAAACGTGTTCTCATCCAAGATGTCTTTGTCCCAGTCACCCAGCGACTTCACCCGGCTGCACACGGCTTTCAACCTTCACACCGTCTCACTAGCTGAAGCACTTGTAGCCTCAGGCCATCAGTTTCTGGTTCAGGCGCGTCTGCATGTGGCTACTAGGAAAGGGGGTTGTCGATCACTTTATTACCGCCGCCGCTGTTGCTGTCGCTACTACGTGTTGCTACTACGATACCCCGCCGCCGTTCTGCTTACTAGTGCACCATCAGGCTCTCGCTGCCCAGGTGCAGCGTCAGCTGCGGAATGTCTCTGATCCCTATCTACTCGAGCTTGTGCAGGCTACTAGGAGAAGTTCTTGAAGCCCCACTCTGGGCGAGCCTTGCGCAGCACCTCTTTCAGCTCCCGGTTGTTGATCATGCGCGGTGGGTTGTCCCACTCATTGCGCGAGCCCTTCAGGGGCGGCGTTTTGACCCGATTCGACACTCGAACGCCCACGCTCGCGCCCATTGTGGCGAGCTTGGTTTTGGCCTGCGAGTCTTTGAGACTGCCAGCGAGAGCTGCTGAACCAGAACCAGCTCCAGAACCAGAAGGGCCTTTACGCGTGCCTCACAGGGACGAAGACGACGCCGTGTTGTTGTTTTTAGCGCCGCCACCAGACGACAACTTCGAGGTCGCCCGCACTATCGCGGGCGGTTCGCTCGTGATAATGTCCGAGAGGTCGGTTGGATCCCTATAATTCGGATTTGACAGTTCAGGAAGCGTCTCGTAACCAAACCCCGGCAAATCCTAATCCTGGTCTGACAGGTGATCGCCGACGATACCGACGAGTTTTTCCCCGTGCATGTTTTTTCCTGTCTCAACTGCCTGGCGGACCAGCGCGGCCATGAGCTTGTCGTCATGCAGTCACGCCTCGAATGCTCCGTCGTAAGCTGAGTGAGTAATGTGAGGCCCGTCCATCGACATCGCTCAGTCCTATTCAACCGCCTGCTGGAGATCCGTCACACTGAATTCTGCTCGAATTTTTGCGTCCAAGTCGGCGCTCTACCGCCGCATCGATCGGATTATGTCGTCATCTTTGTCCGGCGATTGATGTAAGTGCGTGTTATTTTTGCTGAAGCTGCTCTCCCGGTCGATACCTGCTGAGGCTGAGCCTGCTGAGGCAGAGGTTGCTAGAGTCTCTTTGCTCTTCACAGGTGAGGGTGGACTGGAGTCAAGGAAGGCGATCCGTCTGTCTTCTCACGTGTAGCCCGGAAATCTACTACACATCAGTCTCCCCGTCCAAGCTTTTCAAGTACGCGTCACTATTTGTATCTCGTGGTCGACACGCCCCCCTGGTCACTAGCGGTACACCTGCTTCAGTCAGTTACTAGGTCGCGCTGCTGAAGCTCTCTCGTATGCCCTTCATGATCCTTTTGTGCGGCGAGTTTTTCTCGTCAATATAGTTCTACCGCGACCTCATGTCACTAGACTTCAGTATTACTACTCATTAGACGATGGACGTGCGCTTCTTACTGGTCTTGACGTCACTACCCACCACACGAGAGACTCAGACTGCGCTTCGTATGCTGAGGTGGCTGGAACCGTGCGGCGGGGAGGGCAGACTTAGGCCGTCTGCTGCTGCTGCTGCTCCGTCTCGCTCTACCACATGTTTTTTGGACTGCGACCTGCTCATGTTCAAGAGACTCAGATTCAAAACGTTGCCTCACGACTCTTTCTCTTTGGAAGCCGTCGACTCTTTCGAGAAGAGTTTCACGACACTTCGCTACTTCGAGTTCTTCAGCTCCAGCAGCGCAGCGGCCGCGCTCGCAGCAGAAGTTTGAGTTTCTGAAGCGCTTTTTCTGTACGCGATCACCCTGTCCAGCGGGTTATTTTCCTCAGAATACTTCTTCTTGTTCTTCAAAATGCGCTCCTATTCCCTGTCTTCACTATCACGCGCGCTCTCAGTCGCGCCGGCGGTACTCCGCACTACTAACCCCCCGCGCTACTATCCCCAGTACTTGGTTATGTTACTAGAGCTACGCCTTCTGCGTCTCCGAGGCTCCATTGAGGATGTCCATGTGCTCTCGCTACTCACTACTGAGACTTACTATCACAACTTACTAGTCACTACTCACTATCACAATTTTTCCAACGCCTTCCTCTCACTAGATTCACCGGTTCAGCGCGCTACTATCACTGTCTTTGGCTTTGCTGCTACAGCTTACTACTGACTATTACTTATTACTGCTCACTACAGGTTACCGTTACAGTTACTAAACATCCACACCGTTCAACTCGTCCATCAGGTCAAAATTGTCGACGGTTTAGTGCGTCACAAAGCGCTTCTTATTACTTGGCCGCGCCGGTGGCAGCCGTATTTGTTTGGACGAGGCGCACGCCAGCGTCCAAGCGGTTGTGCTGCTGCGACGACGATGACGAAGAGGATGTCGAAGTCGATCCTCCTTACGTTCACCCGGCCTGCGGGTCTGTTTCGTACGTCTTTGTCTCCGCGAGATCAGCGTCAGCCGCGAAGCCAGCCGTCTTCGAGCTCTTACGCTCCGCAGTAGTCGTTGCAGTCGCAGATGCTGTCGGCGATTTTGACTCGGGCGAAGCCGGCGAGTTGGTACGAGAGAGCGACTCGGGTGAAACCGGTGATGGCAGGCAGTCCGGCATTCCCACGAATACGGGAAAGTCCCCCATGGTGGCAGATTATATAATATTGTCTTTGTTTCAGTTAATACAGTTGTTTATAAATACTTTTTTAAATTATATATCTATTAAAATTAAATACACAACCGTTAAACTTAAAGCCACCTGCCTTCTCTTCCCGCTAAGTTTAAGTAAATTGGGCAACAGTATTGAAGTGCATAGTTGGGTTCGAACGGATTCAGAGTCATGATTTAATACTATTAGCGTGACTACAAACAATAAATTTTGACCATGATAGCCAAGTTTTGTGTTCCCGATATTGTTGACAATTGATGGTAATGAACATGATTTATATATCAACTTGTTCAACATATAAGTTATCATTATCAACATAGATCACGAATTTAACGTACAACTACTTGCATTCCAGAGCGACAGAGAGCACGAGGACGAGTGGCACTAGCAGTAACTACATGGTCACGATCCACAACTATCAAGACAAATACCAATTCATCTTCATCATCATCAGATTCTATAGCTACATCTACAATCACTGAAACTAACATTCATGGTCTAGTACTAGTTACTCGCCGATTCCGGCCTACCGCCTAGTTCATTCATATTCCTAAACTTCCCAATGTTTGATTTTTCAGATAAAAAAATATAAATATAGTAGAAATAGTTCAAGTTCATCTAATATACTTCTACTTGCGTTGCTTCATTTTTACGCATAAAACAACATTACTTCTTCTACAACATCGACGTATAGAACATTTAGGAAACAGTAGCTTGCAGCAACAAGCAATGCCGAAAAAATAAACTTCTAAATTTATCCCAGCGACAGTGCAACGCATCGCATGTGTCGCATCTTGCGACTCAGATCTTCGCCGTCGATCGTCCAGAAGTTGTGGTACAGCATTTTCCCCCGCAGGAACACCAACACCAAAATGTGCACTACTATCACCCATCCAATCATCACGTCGGTCAGTTCATCGGCGCGCTCCATTCTTTGAATAGCCGACTCTTTGTCTTCACCTTTAAATTTGTACTTGTTATTCTGCTTCAGGCGTTCCAGGTGGACGATCGGTCCGTACCCGTACTGATATGACCACGACCACAGCTTGCTCGTGTTGAAGGCGGCGTAAGTAATGGCTCTCATCCCGTAGTACAGTGCGTACACGAAGGCCAGCAGGAAGTAGCTGCAAAGCGCTGGAAAGACAGTTGGAAACAGAATCTGCGCGATGGTGTACACGGCAACGGCATAGAGCTCGCGCACGGCTCGCACGTACTCGATTGCGGCGTAGACATTCTCGTCGACAGCGGGAAGGCCGGAGAGGAATCTGCTATGGCGCAGCTGCACGCGGTGACGGGTCAACATGATTTTGCTTATTTCATAGTTTTTAGTAATATAAATTAATATACTTTTAATATTTTTATTTAGAATTTTTAGAACAAGATATTATTATAGTATATTCTACTCTACTATCTTCTATATTAAATAATGCTGCATCAATCAATTGAATGAATAAGTACTCAGGCTAAGGGGTAAGCTGCATCGTCGAGTTTGAGATTTAATAAATCACTACACAAACTTACTTTCCATCCTGCGTTCCCTATCTGGCCACCACGACACTCAAACTGAACGGACTTTCTTACGCTTAAAGCAGAACCATACATTTCACAATTTAAAAGTATCAAAAAAAATACACTTTCAAGACCAAAATACTTTTAATAACAATATGCAGGAGCGCGTGTCGTGATTTCATCTTTTTCATCCTCGGACCAGGCGGTCTGTCGTCTCTGTCTTCACGCTCGCTGGCTCCGACTCGTTCCACGGTTTATTCCTCCGCGGACGCAGGTTCGGAGACTTACAGTTCTTCTAGTGCTTGTAGTTCGTCAACAGTTACAGTCAACTTCCCGAGCTATCCCTAATTCTAATCCGAATGTACTTGCTTCGTTCGATCTTTCGTTCAACAACAACAGTCAGAGACAAAAAGTCAAGAATACCAATGTTCTCTAGTCGTCCTCTTCTTATTCTAAATGTGATAACGCTTTGAAGCGAAGATACCATAGTAGTCTCAATTCTAATATGCGGCGATGGATTAAGTCCAACGCTATAATACGAAACAGATAGTATCAAGCGATACAGATAAGTGTCAGCCAGCAAGCTACCGTGCACTGACCGACTAAGATGTGCTGACTACAATTCAAACTATTGATGCAGACGCTGCTATACTCATATTGATACAACCCGTTGTAATGCAGCAGAACAATCACTGCCATGCAGTGCGCATGAAAGACGTATACAATCAGATTCATACAAATCACAGCAGCAAAAATGACTGACGCAAAACCGCAAACGCAGTCGCGTGTGGCCTCGAATAATTCCTTCATGGTCTCTTTCGTCAACAGGTGGTAGATCATGTAGTTCCTGATACACTTGGTAGTCCTGTAGATACTCTCAACAATAGTGTGAAACTTCTGAACAGCAACATCGATAATCCAAATTACGTTCTTAACAACAACCCAGTAGTACTTTAACTCGACATAAAATAGCTTCTCAACAACAGGAACAGTAGTAGATAGTGATAGAGATTCAAATACAGAAGTAGAAGATACCCAGGAAAAAATAAAATACATCTCGCCCTCAGTCTCGCCCGCGAAGAGCATGAGATCGTCATCCTCAGCCAGGCCCGCGAACCCGTAGAGCTCGACCGCCCGCTTCTCGCTTAAAGCACCAATTTACGCCTCCCCGTTCTGGATGCCCTTGTCGCAGATCTCGATCGTCGCGTCGTCCTCCGGCATGTTCGGCGAGTCCACCACCTTCACCACGCGCGTTTCGCCCTTACCCTTGCGGATCATCAGTCGCGTGGTGCTGCAGTGCGCGAGCACGTGCCCGCCGACGGGCTTCGGCAGCGAGACCACCCCCATACCACTCGGGTCTGCCATCACCTGGTGGATTTGCAATTGCATTGTTGTTTCATGATTAAGATCATTGAGCAGAAAGATAGTAATGACATAATAAAGCTATAGCCAAAAGCTACATACCTCACCTGGTTGGTCAGCAGCACCGCCACGTTGAACTCCTCCGACAGTTTTTGTAATTTCGACAGAGTTTTGCCCAGCACCTGCTGGCGCTCGCTCAGCTCACCGCGACCGTTATAGTCCACGCGGAACAGCGCCATGATGGAGTCGACTACGATGAGCGCGAAGGGCTTGTCTTCGTCGCACATGTGGACGGAGGCTGGAAATGGAATGAATTTGAATAAAGAATATGAAAATTAATAGTAGAATGTAGTTCGTTTGTCAGTGGATGAGGATGTGGTACTGGTAGTCGTAGTGGAGCGAGTGGATGAAGGAAAATGGTTTTTGTGGTGGATAGAGCGCAGCCGGCGCGCAAGATATTAAGGGACCATTTTATTGATAATTATATAACTTTTAAATTAATTTGATTTATTGATATATTTATTACAAATAAATAATATTGCTCGGAGGGATAAATGAGGCGCCTCAGCCTCACAAAAACATAAAACAGCTAAGCTCACCCTCGCTGAGCAGCTGCTGCAGGTGGTCCACCGTGTAGCAGCGCGCCACCAGGATGTTGTCCTGCACCCCGTCGCCCATGTAGCCGCGCGCCTCAGCGATTTGCTTCACGCGGTCCGGGCGGAAGGTCCCTTCGGTGTCGATGTACAGCACGCGCCCCGCGCCGCCGCCCTGGTCGGGGTCCAGCTGCGCCAGCACGGACATGGTGTGGGCCTGAAGTGAACAATAAATTGAAAGTACTTATAGTTGTATTAAAGTTGGTGGAGGTGGTAAAAGTGGCGGGGAAGAATTAGGTAAAAGAATGTTGTTGAATGAAATTGAAAATATAATCATTTTGATTAGGCTTGGGCGTGGTAGTAAATCTCTATTTAAAACATGAATTATGAACATGAACAAAGAAGTACAGTTTATCTTTATATTGAGTCCTGCTCGGACGTGATGTGTTTTGAAAAAAGAAAATCAATTGACGCAAGTAGAGTAGAGTAGAGTAGAGTAGAGTAGAGTAGAGTAGTAAAACAAGTTGACGCAAGACCAAGACCAAGAGCACGGACTCACGATCTGCGTCTTCCCGCAGCGGAACTAAAAGAAAAGCACGGACTCACGATCTGCGTCTTCCCGCAGCGGAACTCGCCGTACACCTCGGTGATGCTGCCGGTCTCCACGCCGCCGCCGAGGATCGCGTCCAGCTGCGAGCTGCCCGTGGACAGCTTCATGCGGCAGGACAGCTTCTTGGCGTAGTCCACGCACGACAAGAAGCTCTCGCCGCCCTGCGTCTTCTTGGCCGCCTCCACGATGGCGCCGATCTTGGCCTCGGAAAAATTAATTAAAAATAAAAAAGGGACGTGAGGGGTAATTGTAAATAGTATGATGTTGATGTTGATGTTGTATCTAGTTCAGTTCTAGTTAAAAATGAGAATGACAAATTTTTACTAGAAAAAAATGTAGATAGTAAATGTAAATGTAAAATAAATAGAATTAAAATTAAAAATAAATAGAAAAATTAAAAGAAAGTTTACATTTTTACTAGTTACATTTTATGATATTACTGCGCCGCCTCCACGAGGGCGCCGATCAATACAACATCATACTATTTACCTCGGAGATGCCCTTCACGTCGCCCAGCGTCTTGCGCATCACCTGCACCACGCTCGCCACCGTCGTGAAGCCCGCCGCCTTCAGCTTCTGGATGTCGCCCGCGTTGATGCCAGCCTTCTGCAGCTCCTCAATCTTCTGGAACCCGCCCTCCATGTCGACGTCCTGCTCCTGCTCCACGAGCGCGTTGCCCGCCGCGGCGTTGGCTTCGGGCATGGTGTTGCTGTTGCTGTTGCTGTTGCTGTTGACGTTCAGTTGAGTTGAGTCGTTTTGTTGTCGACTTCAGCACTGAGGTGCAAGCGTGTGCTTGAACTCGAATAGAATAAGATGGCTCAGCTTCAATTACCTACGAATAGACTAGATCTAGAAGTACCTACTTTTATCTATTCTACAACATCGCTATAAATAGTATGATGTTGTATTGTAATTCTAATTTTTAGTATAGTATCAAAAACAGGTGTGATAGAGGATCCCGTAAAAATTGCAGTACTCATGTAATTCCCTAGTTCGACTCCTATATACTGAAGATTCAACATATTACTACTCAACAGACACTTTACAATCACAAGCACAACGTCGACTCATACCCGGGCACACGTAATATGAGAAGTATCAGTCACTTCATTTTGATCAAGTTCATCATCATCGTCATCCTCAACTGCGTCTTTTAAAGACCACTAGTATTTGTAGACTAGATCGTTCATATGATCTTGATCCCTTCAAAAACTACTTTCCATTCATTCCGAACTTGTACAGATCTTGAACTTGATCCATTCATCAAATTCAAAATAACTTTCTGTTTCTTTTTCTTCTTTCTTTATTTAATAAAACCGTCTCATCTTGTTTTCATTTTTTTGTGTTATACCGCCAGCGGCGGCCCCTTAACACGCCGCACCGTGCCCGTACTCATGTTCCGCTGCGTCATGCGCGACAGATCCACCCTGTACGTCGTACTCTTCACGTTGAACTCGACGACATCGGCACCCTCTTCCAGTCACACACGTATGCGTTTCTGCACGTGCACCTCGAACGGAATGAAGCAGCCTGGGGCGCACTCCCACGTCCAAAGTTCTTTACTTTGGACGTGGGAGGGCGCCCCACCTTGCTGTTCGGACGGCTACGGCTCTGACGTTGACGAAGAAGAAGATGCGAGTGAGTGGGAGTGCGAAATCGACGACATTGACATAGCAAGTAGTTCGATTCACTTTTGCACACTGCCACCCGCTGCGGCGATACTAGTTTTTCGCCACGATTTGCTCAAAGCCCATCTCCACAAGTGGTTGCCACGGCTGCCACTCCTGGCTCTTTTGCTTCGCTTTCGGCTTTATGTGTATTGCCTTATAATTTGCTTATTGTGGCTTACTAGAACTAGTCCTGCTCCTGATGCATTCTCTCGGATCAGACGTGCGCCGTTCTCTCGGATCATTCTCTCGGATCAGACGTGCGCCGTTTCAGATATCTTCATGCACCTTCACCAACGTTCGACTCATGCAGCTGTTCCCGCTTGCCCTGGTCTGACTGTGTTCTCGTCCGTTCGTTCTGGTTTTGCTTTTGTTTATACAGGGTCTGTACACACTCCGGTGAGGGACGGATCGGTCGATCGTCGTCTTGACGCTCTCGCGTTAAGGTTTTCGCATTACTATTCGCAAGCGGCTCGTAACTACTAATAGAAGGCAAAGGCTGTTCAGACTGGGTAAGCATACGCGTCGGTTCGCTTGCGCCACCCTCGCCGTTGCCTTACCATTCGGCTCACTCGTACTCTTATGCATCGTATCATCTCTACTTGTTTGGTCGCCGCGTTTACCTTTACTGTTGTAGCTGTTGTTATACCTCTTCCCGCTTTCTTTTATTATTGTCGAACAGTCACTCTCCCCACTGTCCCTGAAGGACCGAGACGTCAGCCTTCGAAGATTGCTCTTGTGGTGCGTCCTGCAATGCGTCAGCGGTGGCAGGAGCCGGAGCCGCCTCAGTTTGCGCTCACGTATTTGCGCTTGCGGTCGTGGCAGGCACTGGAGCTGGAACTGAGACTAGAGCATCAGTATGAGTATCAGGCAACTTCGGATACACTCGCGAGGTACTGGGACTTGCGAATACAGGCAGTATCGGTTTTATTCCCGCAAGGTACTGGGACTTGCGAATCCGCATGGCGTGCATAAACTTCCGGTGCGTGGCGCCGCCGTCTTCGTCCATCTTCTTATTTCACTACTAGCGAGAGCGTCGACGTAACTCTTATTATTCTTTCAAATGTTGTTGTAAACAGGTGCTTAATTAAAGACCGAGTAGTGAGAGTGTCATTGTCATTGAACACGAACAGATATGAAATACCTCCCAGGTGGAGTCCTCGTATAACGAAAGAGAAAGAGACACGAACGAGCACATAGTCATATTTATGCTCCAAATCCAAGTTGTCCAATGAAATAATATCTTATATAGCAATCACAATCTGATCAATATCGATATCGTTGTTCATATTCATCTTTCCATATATCATTGGTCGCTCGACCCAATCTGAATCAAAGTAGCAGCCTGAAATTGCAATCGCTGCAAGTCTAATAAAATTGAAATTATAAATGCTCAAAACGCAATCATTCAACTCTAATTAAAATTGTACCGATGTTTCTTGGTACGTTGGGTAGAAAACGAAAAGTAACAATTACAGTATACAGCAAAATAGAACTCGTACTCAAATTAATGTGCTATGTCGTGACAGTTAAGTAGAATAATTAGACTTATCCCAAGAAGACATTATTACAAAATAACATCGTGTGAAGTGATGTATGAAGTGTCTGTTTTGAAACAAAACTCGTCTTCGTCCTCTAACTCTTTCTTGCAGAAATGACGTACTTAGCCGCAAAATAAATTTTAGACTTCTAATCAATGAATATGAACTTCTGGAGACATAGGCATAGCCCTGATTTCGTACTGATTCAGTACAACGTTCACGTTATCTATCGACTTCTATAAACAACCTCTACAATTTTTATACGAATACATCAATTCAGTTATACGTCAGTCTATGTATATCTTCAAAATAAACTCAATACCAAGTTGTTATACAATCAAGTCGTTACTTGCCCTCTCACGCTTGCCGCGCTTAGCTTACCAGTCCTCGTGCACGATGTCCGTATGGTCCTCCGCGGAGTGGAACCACGCGCCGATTTTTTCCGTGCCCGTCACCGGGTCCAGGTTGTACAGCCGGAAGTCCATGGAAAGCGTGATGCCGGCCACGTCGCGATCCTCATCGTCCAAATCCTCGTCGTCACTGTCCACTTCGCGCAAGGTGCCCTCCGCGTTCTTCTGCCGCTCCGGGCTCTTCGCCACGCCCATCTTCTCGCTCTGGGACACCTTCTTGCCCTTCATGGCCTTAATGGCCGCAGCCTCTTGCGCTTTTCCTTGGCTCTCCCGCTCTGCCTCTTTGCGCTTCTCCTTGGCCATCACGCTCTTGATGTTGGGCTTGGGCTTGTACTTGCGCGCCGTCCTGCTGTCCTC
>JACLAC010024600.1_pt1 | contig 31112 bp, 36 predicted proteins | sample 8027881 | NCBI WGS metagenome assembly JACLAC01 (sample SAMN15725517, study PRJNA655200) | protist metagenome | isolation source: fluorescence activated cell sorting (FACS) single amplified genomes of... | place: Spain: Blaines Bay Microbial Observatory, Mediterranean Sea | collected 2016-01-19 | reverse complement strand
AGCAACGTCACCGGGACCAGTCACTACTTTGCCACCGACAATATTTCAGCCAACAAACCTTCTGCTACTGCTGCTGGATGGCAAGCTTATCCAGTAAATAATATGGACAACTTCACACTGACCGGCACCGGTAATCGTCAAATAAGAGTTTGGTTCAAAGATGAGGCTGGGAATATCTTTGGTCCTACCTTAGACAACATTACGTTATCGCATGGTATCAGCTATCAGACATGGTCTTGTAGTGATCCCTGGCCGTGTACGACGTCACCCTCTGAAATACTGACCTCTGGCAAAATAACTGGGAATATTAACTATAATTGGGGTAACAACAATATCATTTTGAATTCTCTTGATACCGGAAAAAACGACTATATTGCTATAAAGCTAACTGGGAATTTCATTATGCCAGGTACTGCAGGCGCCGAGTATTCTGTACATTTCCGTAATCAGGATGATGATAGCTCGAGAACTATCATTGATGGCACTACTATCATAGAAGATTGGTCTGGATTACATGGACCAGCAAACCGAGATAACAGTACAACTCTAATAGGTGGTCAAACTTACAGGTACGAGAGATACTGGAGTGAGCGAGACGGTGGTGCCGTTTTAAGGCAATACTGGAAGATTGATGGCATTCACGATGACTACGTATATATGAAGGGTGAAGATTTTTTTAGTGAATAGCCTCGTAACTAATTTCTATGCGCAGCTTCCCCAATTGCTCTCAGGCATTCGCCTTGGTACCAAAAAAAATTATCTCAAGTTCCTGCAAGAAGGTTGTATGTGATTGATAGCGATCCTGTAGTCGCACTTGGAAAAACAGGGTCTCTCCTAAAGAGTTATAAACTCCATGGCTATTCATCTGAAGCAGAGTTAACCTACACGACATGGCCTCGTTGAATAATGGGGGAGGCCCTGATTCTTTTAAGCTACCAATTTGCTGTTCTCCCAATATCCTTTTTGAACCTTCCCCTCCGGCCGAGTAAGGGTTCCCTCACCATTCCTTTTGCCGTTTTTGAATTCTCCAACGTAGACACGTCCATCTGGCCAGGAATAGATGCCTCGTCCATGGAAACTTCCTTCTTTGAATTCTCCAACATAAATTCGCCCATCTGGATAGACAAATGTACCCAACCCATTACGTGGTTTACTGATTGAATCCTTATTTTGCTTTTCTGCTACATCAATTATTCTTGACATGAATGCCTCCTGATTGAGTTATTAGATATATTGGTAGATGGTAGATGAGTCTCAACAATTTGGGGAGGAGGAATGGGGGAGAGAAAGCTGTATTATGTACTGGGCCACTATACCAATCTCTAATTGAGCAATCTATTTTAGGAGCATCCGATGAAAATAGATGGAAGCTGCCATTGTGGCAAAATCACCCTGACTGCTGAAGTAGATCCCTCTACTGCAATGGTCTGCCATTGTACCGATTGTCAAATTTTAGGCGGTGGACCCTGTAGAACAGGAATTAGATCTGAAGCTGAGAAAATTACTATCGAGGGGGACGTCACCGAATATACTAAGGTTGCAGAAAGCGGAAGGAAACGTGTGCAGGGCTTCTGTGGAGTCTGTGGGACAAGTCTTTACGCAGCTGATGCAGACAAACAAAAATTTAATATTCGTCTTGGCTTCATCAATCAACGTGATCAGCTGGTGCCATCCAAACATATCTTCGGTGATTCTGCAGCTAGTTGGTTGAAGCAGATTGAACAGCACCAGTGGTTTGCAAGAATGCCCTAAGTAGAGAATCCTTTTAGCTATTAGGGGGTACAATACTGAGTTGCTGTTCAATCAGACTTTCTGTTTTATCAGCAGCTGCCAGCAAATCAGCATCCGCTATATCAATGTAGCGCTGAGTTGTGGCCAAGTCTTTGTGAGTGGCTAATTTCATTAGGATCGGTGCAGGGGTTCCGGCCACAGCGTGCATTGTCAAAAAATGATGTCGTAATCCATGAAGCATTCGAAATCCCTATGGCAAGTTTGCCTTAGTTCGAATCTCTCTATGCAACCGCCAGATCACAGACCTAGATTTACCCCATGGTTTTCCTGTCTTTGTGAAGAAAACAAGATCTCTCTCCCTTGCCTCATCAGATCGCTGGTCTTTCAGTGAATACTGATTCATTAAGATTTCAGCTGCACTTTTACTCAGTGGAATTCTTTCATCCCTTCCTGATTTAGCATCCTTGAGTAAAACTACTCGATGTTCAAAGTCGATGTCTTGCCAACAAAGTTTAAATATCTCTCCCCTACGAACACCCGTGTGTAGGCTAAACAAATAGAGGTTTCTCAGCTGAGGTGGCTGTTGATCAAGAACTTCCAGAAATCTTTTCAATTCCTCCTTTGTTAAGCGCTCTGTCACGCGATTCTTAAGTTCTGAGGCTTTGGGAACAGGTATCTGATATTCCAAGGCAGGTGAGAGCTTTGCTTGAACAGCAAATCTGATAAGCGTTCGATAAAAGCCCAAGAGCCAAGAGACTGTGGCCATTTTTCCACCTGACTTCAAAATCGCATGTCGGATGCGCAAGAGATCCAACTCCGCAATTTCAGAGGGCGTTTTTGACCAGTGATTGGAAAAGTGCTTCTGAAATCTCTGCCTAGATTCTGTTTCAGTTTTAGGTGGCTCGCCCCTCTCTACAATTTTGCGTTTAAAGTAGAGATCCACTAACTCACCAATGGGAACTGCTTTCTGGATGATTTTTGGGGTTGGGATTATCAGGTCTGGAGGGGAAACAGCTTTTCTAGCATCAGCCATTAAATCGATTCTGAAGTCTTTGACTTTGGCAAGAGTCCAGCCCTCTGACTTCTTACCAATCCTGCGACAAAATTGCTTTTCACCTTCGCGGTAGAAGGCATAGTAAGTGATATCGCCCTTGCTATTATTTTTAAAATAAACTCCTGGGAAGCGGGTCTTTTCAAACTTTCTAGACATAGTCACCTCTAATATCAAAAGGCAGCAGAGGGCTCAATTTGGTATAACAAACGGTATAACAAACTAAGTAATTTCTGCTGAATTTTTGAATTAGGAGATTTTTCTAAAGAATGTAGTGACTACAGATAAAGCTACTGAATTTACTTTCTTTTTTGCTGAGGTGGTGGAACTGGTAGACACGCTGTCTTGAGGGGGCAGTGAGCTTTGCTCGTGGGGGTTCGAGTCCCCCCTTCAGCACCATTCATCTCAAATTTCACTTCTATTTCAATACCTTCCAGACCGACTTTTTTTGGTCAACCGCTGAAATTCGTGAAAAAACGATTTCTGAAGACTTTGAGGTCACATCTCAGGTCACAGTTTTGGTCACATTGTCAAAGATCAAAACAACGATAGAAAGCGTCCCGTGTCAGCGCCCATTTATCTCTTCCGCAAGCCCTCTTCCCGCACCTATTTCTTCCGTTGCTCCATTCCACTGGATCTGCGCAATCACTTTGACGGCAGACAAAGAATTCCGAGTATCTTTGGCAAACAAATCCAAGACTCGCTCTCAACGAGCAGCTTGTTGCCTACACTCCATCGTTCAAGACATCTATGCCCAAATTCGCTCTGGAGAAACTCAGATGACCGTTGAGGAGATCAAGGTAGTTCTGCGCATTGAACTGGAGAAGAGCTTTCGCTACATCAAGCACATTCAACTGGGCGTTGGAGCTTAAGGGTTTTTTAGTTTATGGATGAGCAGTTTCAAAGAAACTTCCAACATTGATTTAATTTGCTATAATAACTGATTTTACAATGGGAGTCTTGCCAGATAATGCCTGAGTCAGCAGTTGAGTGATTCGATTTGTGTGGTGAAGGTCTTTCCCGCGTAATGCTTGGCGTATGGGATAAAATTCTCGTAGACCTTCAGCATGTCTGTGCCATAGCCCATCGTCGGTAGGTGCTTGATCTGCTGCCAAAGGAGCTTACCGGTTTTGATCGTCCTTCTTCCATAGACAAAGTCGAGGACCTTGCCAAAGCTGGAGTCCCCCGCTAGCCAGAGCCAACATGGGGACTTATTTTAGCGATGAAAGTGCAGAGTTCATCGATTTCGATGAAGGAGCAGGCTTCAGTCTGTGGTGAGCTTGCTGGGAGTGCTTGGGCAACTTGTACCAACCAGCGAGAGACCGTCTTATGATGGATGCCGAGAACCCGGCCGATGGCTCGCATCCCCATCCCTTCAAGATAGAGTGGACAGGCCTGTTGCTTCAGGGCTGGATCTTTGCCTTGTCGTAGTGTTGAGAGGATCCGTCGGAAGGCTTGGCAACGGTAGCGTTGAACACCTCGACGGGTACCATAGTGAATAGATTCGGGACGAGCTCTTTGAGGACATTGCATCGTTAGTTCCCCAAATCTCAGAGATTACTTCATTTGTATAAACGACGCACCTGCGCCAACCCCAATTCAGCTTTCATCTAAATAGTGCTTGCTTTTTAACTATCTTCCAGTAGATCTCTCTTGAGTTGATGCTGCTGAATCAGCATCAACTGCTTTTACAATGATTACGATCACCCCAACCCAATATGAGAGTGAGAATTTATGCTAGGTGAAAAATTGGGATCTATGACAGCAACCTCTGTTACAAAGGTCTTGCCTACTGAAGGCACCCTTCCAAAATTTGAGATCACCGCTCAAGGTAGTGGAAACATCACTGGTGTTCCGGTTCAGTTTATGGGTACCTACCAAACAGAAATGAGAGCTGATGGCAGCATGTATGGCGAGTGTCCAAATTCTTCATTACTGATGGCTGCTGATGGAGTAGCTACGCTGAAGGCTAGTGGTGTAGGTAGAACCGAACCTGATGGCTCAACGAAATTTCGTGGAATTTTTTATATTGAAACTACTGCACCCTCCTTGATGAGTTTAAATGGTAAAGCAATTGTGCAGGAGTATGATGTGGACGCTGAAGGAAATGCCACCTGTGAAATGTGGCACTGGGCCTAAGCACCGAATCTTGAGCACAAGAAGTTGTTCACTCTATTTGGGATCTATTTTAATAGATCCCATCTTCCTCTCTTAATTTTCTATCGACTGATTTCCACTAACTAATGCATCTGGCTGATTAGCAATCCGGTGATCTTAGACTTTAGTCCACGCAAAAATTAATTTTGTTGAATCTTTTGGATTCCATCTATCTAGTTGAATTTCAACCCTAGATGCCAAAATTGCGGCATTAAAATAGGAAATTTGTCTAATACAGGAGATAAGATGTCATTGTATCTATTTAGATTCAAGTTGAGCAACGATGCTTTCGCTGCCTATGTCAAAGAGCCTTCCCATCGCGAAGCAGCAGCTCGTAAGCTTGTTGAAGCAGCAGGAGGCAAGTTGCATAACTACTATTAAAGCGTTAGTACTGCCGAAACTATCGCAATTACTGAGATTGACGCAGAGTCAATGGCAGCAGTTGAAATGGTAACAATGTCTTCCGGTGTTTTTACCAGTGTAGAAGGAATTGAAATCATCGACTCCAAATCAATGACTTCAGCAATGGAAACAGCTAGTAAGGTAGTCTCCGCTTATCAAGCACCAAACAAGTAATCGAACTCATCGGCTTAGGGATCTAGTCTGACTGGATCCCACCCTCTCATTCCTTACCTAAGCACTGAAATTGTAGGCTCTTCAGAGACTTTTCAAAGTATACAGTGAAGTTTGAATCCGGAGATCCTACTTTGCATCATACCTGATGCGGAATCGCGCTCTGCCAGTTTGATTCTTACTAATATCGAACTCATAGGTTCCCATTAATTTGATACGAATTTAGACAACACTCATCAACCAATTATCAATTAGTGTGTATATTTAAATTTCTTGATTTATTAATAATTAAAGATTAAAAAATGATTAGAACCCAAAAGCGATATGCTACGACACAGTAGCTAAGCTGATTCAGTGGTTCGCTCACTGAAACTTTTTCACAAATCCAGTCAGTGAGATAATTCGTGGGAAATATCAGATAACGTGAATATTTCCCACATTTCAGGGTTTTATTCGTTCACCCGCACCATGAGAGGTTTGTATGTCACCTGCAAATTTCCGTCGTTGGAGAAGGATCTTGATCTGGAGTACTTTGACTGGAAGTACAGTGTGGTTCCTGGGTTTGATAAGTGCCTGGAACCCCAAACTACTGGCCTCCTTTTACAGTATTATTGGTCTTTAACCATCCAAGACCATCAGCCCGCTCAGCTGATGCCCTAGGAATCTAATCACTATACAATTACTGACTTGAAGGGTTTAAAAGGCGGTAAGGGCAACAAAAAGGGAAACATTATTGATAACCAGAGCAGATTTGGGACTACTTTGAGCTAGTCTCATCCTCACTTCTCGCATCACGGCACACTCCGAAACCTTCCCTTCTGGATGAAGCGAATCTCGGATTCTGGATTAAGACTCAAAACAGATTACGATTATTTTGCGACCATTCATGTGATTCGCCGGTCTTGACTGCCCTCCAACTCAACAAACATGTGCATTAACCCTGATCAGTCTATCGGATTCTTAATCTACAGGTCTACGTTTTTCAGACTATTAAACACTCTCAGAATTTTTTTTCTTTAATAAAAAACTAACTTTTGATTGTTATTGTCTGTCAAGCCAAAGCGATACGGTGAATTGCTCAGTAACCAAAGCTGTGTGGCTCAGTGTCCGTAATAAATATCCCCACAACTCTGTTTATTATTGGATAACTGTCTCTTCATTTTGATCTGCCTGACGAGATGCACGGTTTACATATAAATCTGACCGTGCATCTCACTACCAACCGCCAACTAATTCGAAATCTGATGCTCTCAAGATTAAGCCCCATTCATAGTCTCTGTAGCGTTAAAAACTATCAATAATAAAAATTATATTTATAATACGCTAAATCTGGTAATAATCGGGGTTTGTTTTGAGTGCTGATCAGTTGAACTCCCTGCAGCCCACATAATCACTGAGGTTGCTGCATTTGGCGGATGTTCACTTGATCGATAATATGCATTGTTCGTAACAATGAGTTCTGTTGATTTGCTTGTTCTTACACATCTTAACCTATTGCATAATACTTCGAAAATTATGATCTCTAATTTTGTGAGGAGGACAAGATGGCAAATGCACTGAAGGGTAAAACAACTGTTTCAATAACTTGGATTGCACCAACTAAAGAAGGGGTTGATGCGTTAAATGTTTTTTTTGATAGTCACTATGAATTTATGAAAGCTAAGAGCTATCGAGAAGGCCCTCTGAAACTAATTCAGTATGTCATCTCTGAAAGTCCAGAATACGATGGTGTAGATGAATTTTGGCAAGGAGCATTTCCAAAAAAGACAGGAAGAACAATATTCAATTTGTTTGAAATTTATGAAACTGAGGAGGGACTCCATCATCATTGGATAGAGACTGCGCCCATGGCAGATGTTATGGGCGAAATGGAAGAAACCTCTAACATAGAAGTCATCATTTTCAATCAAATGAAAGTACGCCAAAGCCTATGGGATTAGAAGTAATTAATTTTGCGATCTTGGCTGAGTAATGCAAATTGTTGGCTCTTTTGTTGGCCAGTCTGCCAGTTTTTGATTTTTAGCTTGCTTAAATACTGGTGATTCGATTCGCCGGACAAACTTATAACCCTGTCCTACTCTGGCTGCTCATTCATTATCGCCATCCAAATTCTAGCCCATCAAATACCCAGCTGTCTTCGGGGTAGTCGCTATTCCCTTTGACATTTTGAAGTTGCCCATCAATCCTGAAGTGAACCTCTGCTTTTAAAGAACATTTTGAAACATCTGCAAGGAATGAATATGAACAGCTTTGTGGCTACCAACAGCATTATCCCTGACCGCGTCAAAAAAAGAATCTCGAAAAGAAAAGTTTCCCCATTGGCAATGGGAGTCAACCCACTTCTGTTGTTGAAGGAAACAGAGGAACTGGAACAGCCAAGTGAAGCAAAAAGGTCTTGGCAGAATGTAGCTCAGAAAGCGATGTACAACAAAATTGATGATTGAAAAATTGAAAGGATTGGAATCCAACAGATCCTGCTTTTCATAGTGGTCCGACACAAACCTCCATGTGTTCCTATTGGCCCAAAGACAGTAGCCCTCAAGCGATCCCCCAATTATACGGGGAGGACCAAGCCAGTGAGATCAGAGCAAACGGTTCCAACATCTTTGCCCCTTCAGCACCATCCTTGGATTCCAAAGCTTTCCAAATCATCCGTAAAACCCTAATAAACTACTGATAGTTCTTGCTTTATCAGCCTTACGGACCTCCCATCTTTCCAAATCCTTCTGAAAACACTACCCCCAGCCAAATTAATTATTGGCCAGATTGTTTGCTATTTTTTAAAAAAATTACCCTAATTCCTATAATTGAAGTGAAACTGGCGCTCTCCTAAATTAAGTATCGATTTGATGATAGGTACAGTTCAAATCAAGACTTCTGAAATAAATTCTTGAGAAAATTGAATCAGTATTTTGCGTCATCGTACCTAAGAGTCTTTTACATTTTTTGGGATTTGGGAAACCTGTCAAAAATCCTTTTAAGCAGAAGTCGAGGTTTTGGACTCAGTTGGATATTGAAAAATCCGGTGGAGGAAATTGCTTGACCGTTCAAGTTCTAAAAATATAATCACGCCCTCTGGAAACCCCTTGCTTGCAACGAAGGGTAGATTGTTATGAAAGGTCTGATAAGACCCGTGCTTAGCTAAGCTTGCCATGTGAGGTGTATGCCTCACCTGCCCCGGTAAATTTCAACATTCCTAATTTTTTGGGAGTACTCATGATGAAGAAGTTTTTATCAGCATTAGCCATTGCAGTTACTGCACTTGTCGCAACCCCTTCAAGTTATGCGCAAGAAACATCAATTGCCACCGTGGTAAAGATTGCTGGAATCCAATGGTTTAACCGAATGGAAGAAGGTGTAAAGAAATATGCTGCAGATACAGGAACAAACGCCTTTCAAGTTGGTCCTGCCCAAGCTGATCCACAACAGCAAGCTGCTTTGATTGAAGACATGATTGCTCAAGGAGTTAATGCCTTAGCTGTTGTTCCGATGTCTCCTGAAGCGCTGGAGCCAGTCTTGGCTCGTGCTATGAAACAAGGCATTGTGGTCATTACTCACGAGGCAGCAAGTCAACAAAACGTGGCATACGACATTGAAGCGTTTGTTAACGAAGACTTTGGAGCCAACCTGATGGAGCAACTTGCTCAGTGTATGAATGGTGAAGGCGATTATGCCGTATTTGTTGGTTCTCTGACCTCTCAAACCCACAATCAATGGGTAGACGGTGCCATTGCCTACCAAAAGCAGAAATATCCAAAAATGAAGATGGTGGGTGATAAAAACGAGACCTTTGATGATGCCCAAAATGCTTATGAGCGAGCACAGGAAGTTTTGCGAGCCTTCCCGAATGTCAAGGGTATGCAAGGTTCGGCTTCAACTGACGTGGCCGGAATTGGTCTTGCCATCGAAGAGCGGGGAATGGAGAAGGAAACATGTGTCTTTGGAACTTCTTTGCCCTCCATTGCCGGTCAATACTTGGAGACAGGTGCTGTGGATGGGATTGGCTTCTGGGATCCCTCTGTGGCTGGCTATGCTATGAACAAGTTAGCACAGATGGTCATTGATGGGCAAAAGGTCACAGATGGTATGAACCTGGGCCTTGATGGCTACGAGAAGGTCAAACTGGACGGCAAAGTGATCTATGGCCAAGCCTGGGTCAATGTCAACAAGAGCAACATGGCGGACTATCCGTTCTGATCGCTTTTGAGAGGTGGGTGATTGCGCCATGCAGTCACCCATAGTTTCAATGATTCTGGACAGCTGGATTCCCAATGGCTTTGCCTGACCCTGACGCCTTCGTCTCAATGATGGGTGTCACAAAACGCTATGCAGGTGTGACAGCGCTGCAAAATGTTGATTTTAGAGTCAGCGCTGGAGAAGCGGTCTGCCTGGCTGGGGAAAACGGATCTGGCAAGTCTACACTGTTAAAAATATTAGCCGGAGTTGAGCAACCCACTGAAGGATTAATCCAAATTGACGGTCTACAAAAAGATCACTTAAATCCCCGTCTTTCGGCTGCTGCTGGGATTATGGTCATCTTCCAAGACTTTTCTCTCTTTCCAAATCTGACTGTTGCCGAAAATATTGCCTTCGCCTGCCAACTCACCCAGCACCAAAAATGGTTTCGTAAGCGAAATGCCCGAACTTTAGCAACTGCTGCCCTAGAGCGCATTGGTGTGGACATTCCAATAGATGATCGTGTTGAGTCACTACCTGTGGCTCATAAGCAGTTGGTCGCCATTGCGAGAGCGCTTGCATCAGAAGCAAGATTGATAATAATGGATGAACCGACTACTGCGTTGACAGAACGTGAAGTACGTTCGCTTTTACGCATCATTCGGATGCTCAAGGAAGATGGTGTCGCGGTCGTTTTTGTTAGCCATAAACTGGCTGAGGTCCTGGAGGTCAGCGAGCGAGTAGTTGTATTACGTAACGGTTGCAAGGTTGCTGAGGGTCCTGCGGAAGAATTTGACACGACCTCTCTTACCCGTCATATGACAGGACGAGATGTACCAGAATATCCTCCGAATGCATTGATTGAAACCCCCGAAACTTTGATGCAGGTCAGGAACTTGAACAAAGAGGGTTCCTTCCATGATGTCTCCTTTGACATACGCAAAGGAGAAGTCCTTGGAATTACGGGCCTGTTGGGTAGTGGTCGGACATCATTAGCAAAAGCACTCTTCGGCCTGGTCACTCCAGACAAGGGTCAGATTAATTTAAATGGCCGCCCAATCCCCTTGGGAGATCCGATTGCAGCTGCTTCCAGCCAAATTGGGTATGTTCCGGAAGATCGCTTGACGGAAGGATTGTTTCTTACCCAGTCAATTATTCGCAATGTCGCGATTGGTAGGCTGGACCATCATGATAATTATGGCTTCCTAGATTTGCCTTCGCTCTTCAGTGATGCAAGCAAATGGTCAAATCGCTTCAAGGTCAAAACACCCTCGGTAGAAGCCCCCGTTCAATCACTCTCCGGTGGCAACCAACAACGAGTTGTCCTTGCACGTTGGTTGGCAAGAGCACCTTTGGTGTTGATTCTCAACGGACCGAGTGTCGGGGTAGATGTGGGCTCCAAGTCTGACATCCATGACATTATTCGCGATCTGGCTTCTTCTGGGCTAGGTGTGGTCGTGATCTCAGATGATCTACCTGAACTGCTGACGACCTGCCATCGGATTCTTGTGATGCGAATGGGAAAGATTATTGACGAAGTCGGTGCCGGAACGGTAACCGAAGAAGAACTTTCCTACAAACTCGCCTCATGAATGGCTTTTTCCCCGCCGGATTCTTTACTCGTAATGAGACTCTAGTTGCCCTGGTAATCTTGGGTTTCTCCTGTATCGCCACAATCTCAGATCCCAACTTCCTTTCCATCACCACAGTCAGTGATATCCTCCGAGCATCCATTGTTCTGGGAATCTTGGCAGTAGCCGCGATGTTGGTGCTGATTTCAGGAGGCATTGACGTTAGTTTTACGGCAGTGGCGGTCTCGGCGATGTACATGACTACTACTTTCACTCTGTCTTATTGGCCAGAGATGCCATGGCCGTTGATCTTCCTGCTATCGATTTGTATTGGGGGATTACTTGGCGCGATCAACGGGATTTTCATTGCTTGGCTGAAATTGCCCACCCTGATTGTCACTCTTGGGACACTCTCAGTTTTTCGTGGATTTTTGCTGACCTTTGTTGGGTCGCAACGCATTTCTGCACTGCCCCCAGAGATGCGAGGTTTTTCACGATTGATGGTTGCCCGTGGGACTACAGAAGGGGGAAGTTTTTATGCGCTTCCCTTGGCATTCGTGGCGCTTGTCTTCATCATTCTGCTGACATGGTTTTTGTTGAATCACACGATGCTGGGTCGTTCAATTTATGCCTTGGGGGGATCCGTTGAAAGTGCCCGTCGGATCGGAATCAACGTGCTGCGAATCCAATTTTTTGTATATGTCTATGTGGGCATGCTTGCTGGTCTAGCAGGAATCATCCATGGTTCGATGAGCCGAATGGCGGACCCCTTTTCATTAGTAGGTCAGGAGTTATCCGTGATTGCTGCAGTTGTGCTGGGTGGGGCAAGGCTAGTTGGTGGATATGGGACCTTGACAGGTACCCTCTTAGGTGTGGCCCTGATTGTCTTGGTACAGAACAGCCTGATCGTCGTGGGCATCCCCTCTACGTGGCAGTCGGTCGCGATTGGTCTCTTGATTTTGATTGGAACTGGTGTCCCAGCTTGGCAAGCCAAGAAAGCTGCTGCTCAGGCAGCTTGAACAGGAATCCTATGACTGCAACCACTAAGACTTCGACTTGGCGACAAGCTCCAGAATTTCGCTTGGCCATTATTGCTATTGTTGTCTTTGCGTTGATGGGAATCTTATCGCCTGAGCGTTTTCTCTCGGAACAAAACCTGACCTCGATGGCTTTTCAATTTCCGGAATTCGCCATTTTGGCCCTTGCGATTACCTTGGTCATGATGACTGGGGGCATTGATCTCTCAGTTGTAGGGATTGCAAACCTCTCTGCTGTCGTTGCAGCGTTGATTCTGACAGAATTTGCTGGCCCTGATTTGCCGATGCAGGCATCAATGTTATGGCTGGGCTTTGCCCTTGGGGCTTCGCTACTGATCGGCGCCATCGTTGGGCTCCTAAACGGCACTTTGGTAGCCTTCCTTGGCTTGCCACCAATTCTTGCCACTCTTGGTTCAGGGCTGGTATTTACAGGGTTTGCTATCGCTTTGACTGGTGGAAGTGCGGTGATGGGTTTTCCAGGGGTTGTTGCTTGGATTGGCAATAGTCAGGTTTTAGGCCTACCAACTCCTCTGCTCATTTTTATTCTGCTGGCCGTGGCGTTGCACTTTTTGATGACGCGAACAGCCTTCGGAATAAGAATTTCCATGTTTGGCACCAATCCCCTCGCAGCGTTATATGCTGCAGTGGATGTTAAAGGTATATTGCTCAAAGTCTACATGCTTTCGGGATTGTTTGCCTCTGTGGCTGGAATGGTGATCATGAGCCGTGCTAACTCTGCAAAAGCGGATTATGGATCAAGCTACTTGTTGCTTTCAGTACTGATTGCCGTCCTCGGTGGTGTAAATCCATACGGAGGCTACGGTCGTGTAGTTGGTGTGGTCCTGGCAGTACTTTCTATGCAGTTCCTCTCCAGTGGCCTAAACATGTTACAGGTCTCTAACTTTGCCCGTGAGTTGATTTGGGGTGCCTTACTACTATTTGTGATGACTACAAATACGACCTTTTGGAATACATTCCGTCTTCCTCTTGTACGTCATAAGAAGTGATCCTTTGACCTTTCAACACCACGAGTTTTACAAATTCAAAGTGCGAGTAGCAATTTCCTGACATTCATATAGTCAGCGTTTCAGTTTGTTCAACAGAGAAGATCCGCTTATTGAAAGCCAGCAGCACCAACTACAAAACCAGGAAAAGAGTTGGTGTTGTTTAGGGTAACTTAACTAATTACAAAACATAATAATTGTTTAAAACAATTTGTTATCTTTACCTCAACAACCAAGATACTCAGATTGGAAAGAGACCCAAATTCAATCACAGCCCATTTAGTTTCAGGTGGCATGTTGTACACAAGGTCTGAATCGAACCTCACTTGGATTGGGCTGATAGATTGCCTGGAAGCTGGGCCGTTGTGCACAGAACATTCATTTTCATCAACTAATGACCTAACAATCCAATGCCTTGCTTGACTAGACGATACATTTGATCGCGTTCGCATGGGCCTGACAAACAATGCAGCCAGAAGTGTCTGGGGGTAGCTGATTTTCCAGTGACGAGCGAATCTCTGAAATTTCTTGTTGGCTTAGATCTTCTAACACAACTGACAAAGCTGGGCTGGAGGTATTGACATTCCAAAACTCCTCAAAATTTCCAAATTTTCTACTAGCTTTGATCTGAGTAGATTCCACTGACCGCAAATCTGCCTCATTCCATAACTCCTCAAGTCGTTCCATTTTGGAAACCTCTGCATTTGGCGGCAAAGGGTATTCGATCCCTCGCTTACGAAACTCTTTGTGAAACATCTGAATAGGCAGACCTTCTCCAAAAACGTCCCAGACGTAGGCGGCAACTATTCCACCTGGTCTGACAACTCTTTTCATCTCTGCCAATCCCAGAACAGGATTGGGAACAAAAAATAGAACCAAAGCCATTACAGCAATGTCCAAAGAGGCCGCATTACATGGAAGGGCTATCGCATCTCCAGTCCGCAAGATGGCTGATTGCTGCATGCCACGTTTTCGAGCAAATTCAATTTGGGCTTCAGCAGGGTCAATTCACAACAGTTGTTTTGGCGAGCATAATTCTGCAATCTGTGCGGTAAAAGCCCCAGTGCCACAACCAATATCTATCCAACTCTGCCCACTTGGAGGATTCAACCATTTGATGAACTGTTCTCCCAATAACTGACTCCATACACCCATCATCCTGTCGTAAGAGTCTCCGTCCTCAAATGTAATTTTTTTTTCGCTCATGGTTTTCCATTGATGTGTGGTTTTATCAATTATTTGATGTCAATGTCCTGATCTTTTCTATCTATTTTTCAGTATTTTAGAAAGTAAACATACATGCATGAATTGACTCAGCACGCAAACTTTGCTTGTCTTTTGACTACCATCTAACAGATGCTTGGTAAAATTCTAATCTTGGAGCCATTTCCAAGTAGGAGAGTCGAATAATAATATAAGATTAACAAATTAAGCGAGGTCTCATGTCTACAGTATTATCAGCAACCGTTGAAATGAAAGATCCGGATAAGTTTAAGGAGTATTCGCCCGAGGCAATCGCATCAATGGAGCCATACGGTGGCAAGTTGATGCTACGAGCAAAAGTTGAAAAAGTAATTCACGGCCCTATACCCCATTAAGTCATTGCATTATTTGAATTCCCAGACTCTGCAGCTATTGATTCTTGGTATAATTCTGATGAGTACAAGGCCCTAATTTCACTTCGCGATGAAGCTGCAGTCATTCGATTTGCCATAGCAGAATCTTTTTGACTCATATCTAAATATTGACTCCACCAGAATGTCAGTGATGTGAAATGTTGTGGAGTCAGCTACCTATTTCCTTCCACCGACTGATCAGTCATTTAATGTTGAAAATTAGTTATTGTAAATTAGTCTATTTTCTACCTTGTGCTTGCTTTTTAGCTACCTTCCAGTTGATTATCTTCACGTTGTTCTAATTTTTAAACAACAATCTATCGGGCTAAAACTGATTTTTTTTGAATCCTACTGAACAAGGAACCTCCGTGAAAAAGAAATTTCTCGCTATGATTACTGCAGCTATCATTAGCGCCCCTACTCTGTTTGCATTTCACGATGAAGATACAAGTCTGTTGACTGCTGGAATGCCAGTTGTCTTTATGGCAACTGGCTTCAAATTTACTCCACAGCAGCATTCAGAGGCTAGGTCCGCCTTGCGACTGTATATGCTTCAAAATGCTGTCTATCCCAACGATTCAATGCAGATTTAGTCGTAGATTCAGCTGGAAATGGCACAATGATTCTACGTTGGCCAACTAAGGAGTCTTACCTAGCTGACCAAAAAACTATTGCAGATCCTAGTAAGCCAATGGGCATCTGTGAATCTTTAGGGAACATGCGAATGAAATTGGGCAAAATGCATGCAGCCAATGGGGGCAACCCGAGAAATGATTTGAAATCTTCTCTCATGACAGCAATTGCATCTTCCCCTAGGTAAATCGAATTTGGGATCTGGTAAAACTGGATCCCATCTTTACCTGGGTATATCCCATCGACTGAGCTTGTCTGAAAAAATAATATTTCGGAAACAGCGTGGAGCCGATTTCAAAACAGCACCTCCGCATCACTGGCATTTAAAGAAGAAGGATGCGTGGATATTAAGGTAATTGGAGTTTAGCAAAACGTAATATTTGTTTGTTCTGTAGATTAACAAACACGTAGATTTTGGGTAAATTACTATTCTCTTGACTTCTTTCCTTGGCACTTCTGCTCATCCATCTAATAAATTGAAGATTATTTCAATAGAATTACTATTTTGGGTTGTTTCAGCAGAGCTTGCCGAAACTTACCTCTGATACTTTCAACACCCTAAAATTGGAGATGATATGACACCCAAAGAAGTTGTCCAAAAAGCATATGACTGTTTCTCTACAGGAGACATGGCCACATTCAAAACTTTGTTTAGTGATAGTGCAATAATCAAAAACAACGGTATGCATAAATTTTCAAGGACTTATCAAGGTGCTGATGATTTCATCAATAACCTGTTAGCACACATTCCCAGTCATTTCGTAAATTTCAAGGTCGAGACTCTTCAAATGATCTCAGAGGGCAATCACGTCTTTTCGATGTTGCATGCAACCGCAGATGGAATGGACGCTAATTTTGGACATTTTTTCAAAGTCGAAAATGAAAAAATCACAGAGTTTCATATATTTGATGATTCTCAAAAATTAGCATCCATCATGAAGGCTATGTAACCTCTTGATAGCACAGCAGTTCCGCATTTAAGCGGAACTGCAAATCAAAAATGAAGTTCTCCAACAATTTTTTCAAAAATCATTCAGAGGAGTTGCGCTATGGCGATTGCCGTCAGACACATATTTGAACATACAGATGATGGTGTCTTTGACCCTGAAGAACATAGGCGTTTAGCAAATGATTTTCCCGCAGGAAAACTGCCCGGAGTTCGAAGCGTTATTGTCTATCGCAACACTGAACAACAAATCATGGTTGGTGAAGCTATTTTAGAAAACGAAACCACTCTTAAAACTTGGGAAGATTGGAACAACTCTATTGAAGGACAAGAGTGGGGCCAAAGATTCATGAGAACTGGAAAGTTCGTAAAGAGAGTAATCTTTGAGATTGTGGAATAAATTTTCACGTCTCGATAAAGCTACCAAATTTGAGAAGAACAATGATCTTGATAGATGCCATTGCTTTTGGCTTATCTGTTTTGATCATCGAACTCATAGTATTTTTGCCTATGGTAGACCCTATAGACGCTGAGCCCCTGAACGATCTATCTGCTCAATTACTACCGCAACCAATTACTAGCTAGCGAAATATCTGGCTTACTTCTGGTTTTTATTGGATTCCCCTTTGACATTTTGAAGATGCCCATTAATCCTGAGAAAGACATTTTTCCTAGAAGCTAAAAACGTGAATCCATCATCAAGGAGTTGAAGATGAGCAATATAGGTTTTCCCTGTAGCGAAAATTGGAGGAGGAGGATGTACAAGAAAATGGTGAACCCATTAGCACACGGAGTCAGCAAGCATCATCTAATGAAAGATCCACCTGCGTCTGAACAGTCAGATGATGTAAGTCGATCATGGGAGAATGCAACCCAACAGGCACTTTACGACAAAGGGAACGACTGAAAAATCTGAAAGGATTTTAATTATCAGCTTCTTCCTCTAACAGTGTGCAGGCCACAAACCCCTCATATTTCCAATTTGCTTAGGGTTGGGCGGCACCAACGATCAAGTGGCGGTAGAAAAACCATTTCCTGTAATTCAAATGACCAAGGTTTGGAAAAGATCTCTAATGTGAGATAGAGAACTATTAGAACTTCCAGTTTTTTGCCAGGCACCAGCTGAGTTGCAGAAGTCTTTATCAAGCTTTGAGTTCACCACGTCTTTTAAAACATTAGTGTTTGTCCATGCTCAAGAACACGGAATTCCATTGGGTTGATTTGTTGTTTCAAGAGTTCCTGGAATAATCTCTGCGGTGGTTCAAGAAGTGGTTCCTCCGTCAAGTTCAAAAAGGTTCCCCAATGCATTCCTATGGATTGGCGACTCTCATTATCAATGTGAATTTTGACAGCCTCTTCTGGATTAACATGCATATCCTTAATAAACCATCGTGGTGCATATGCCCAATTAGGGGTTAATGAAAGTTCCATCGGTCCAAAATGCTTAACGATTTCTACAAAATCTTTTGAATAGCCAGTATCTCCGGCAAAAAATAATTTTTGATCAGGAGAACGAACGACCCACCCCGCCCAAAGAGTTTTGTTTGTATCAAACAAAACTCGTTTGCTCCAGTGCTGAACAGGAACTACTGTAAAATTCCACTGGCCAATCTGTTCACTTTGCCACCAATCTAGTTCAATCACCTTCTCAGTAATTCCAATGTCTGCAACCCAACTTTTCAAACCTAGTGGAACCAGAAAATAAGGAGGTTTTTCTGGCTGTTGCTTCTTAAGTGCTAACACAGTCTTACGATCGAGTTGATCACAGTGATTGTGTGAAATTATAACGAAATCAATCGATGGTGATTCCCTCAATTCTTTTGCTGGAGGATTGAGTCGCTTAGGCCCAATGAATTCTAATGGGGATGCACGATCAGTGAGGTGAGGGTCGGTCATCAGGTTGATGCCCAAGTGTTGCCAAAGAAAGGTTGAATGCCCCACCTAAGTGAGTGTTGATTCGGTTCGATTATTTTTCAAAAATCCAATCTGGGGTTGAATTTGCCTGAGGCTTACTGGCTGTTGAATAACCCTATCGCAGAACCGACTCCAGTGTTTGGAAAGATCTTTGGTCATTCTTTCAGGGGGTAAATAATTATTTTGGAATCCTGAAGGAGTGTGATGGGAAGGACTATCGATGGAAGATTTTTTTTGAGAATTACAACCACTTGATACAATCAAAAAGATCAATAGAAACCAGCCAAGATAGCAAGTATATTTCATTAGTTTCACTCAGACAATTGTTTCAACATTTACGCAAGGATTATAGGTTTTTGAAGAAGTTTCACTCGTTGAATATCGACAATTCAGGAACTTTCTAAAGGTTTAAATTCTGCCAAGTTTAGTGAATTATTCTTCTGCTCCTGTGGCTAATTTGATTATTAAAAACTACCGTAATAAAAGATTTACAAAGCCTGATTAGTTTGAACTAATGGATTTAAATCAATAATTAAGATATTTAGAAGTAAAAAAATTTTCTAGAAAATAACTCCACTAAATTATCATGTAAGACTTTGATGATTAATTCAAAAGTTTAACTAGAGAATAGGCATGTTCCAGTCTTTAAAAATTTATTTAAGTGTATTAGCCATAACTTTTGCCTATCCAGCCTTTTCATTTCAGAATCCACTTAACCTATATGATTTCAGCGCATCGAAATCCTCTGGAAGTTGGATGATTGTAAATGATGTGGTGATGGGAGGTGTCTCAAGATCACAATTAAGCCTCAGCTCAACTGAGACCCTACTTTTTGAAGGCAACATTTCATTCGATTACGGTGGTGGCTTCGCCTCCGTGAGATCCGTTTTCAATAATCTAGACGCGGAAAACTTCAATGGGATCCTAATCATGGTGAAAGGAGATAGAAAAACATATCAACTTCGGGTGCGGCAGCAGAAACAGTTTGATGGAGTAACTTTCTTTCAACGTTTTGAGACAACAAAAGGGGAGTGGTTGGAGATTTTTTTGCCCTTTAATCGTTTTCAAACTACCTATCGAGGTAGACTGTTACTTGATCATCCCAAACTTAATCGAAAAGAAATTTCTCAAATTGGTTTAATGATCAGTGATAAACAAAAAGGAGAATTTAGTTTAGAAGTTAAACGTATTGCCTTCTTAGATAAGCAAGAGGCTATATAAAATTTTGAAAAATTTTGATTCCTAAAAGAATTGTTTATATTTCAAAGAATCCATAGATCTTTACTCTAAATATTTTTCTCACCAGCAATAAATTAAAATTCTCCTTAAATTACCTATTATTTAGGAGCATGATGAAAGAATTCAGACTGTCACCTGAACAAGTTGATAATTTCCTTGATGATGGTTTCTTGATCATTCCAAATTTGTTAGATGCTGAAGAGACAGAACTACTTTTAACTGCGGCTAGTGCTGATCCAATAATGAAGGAGAATGTCTTTGATGTTAGCGATCGGAAAGGACAAACCAGCCAAATGACACTTTGGAATCATCCAGGCGAGGATCTATGGGGAATCGTAAGCCGCTCAATCCGTATCGTAGCCTCAATGGAACAACTACTGGAAGGAGAGGTTTATCACTACCATTCCAAACTTATCCTGAAAAAACCAAATGAAGGAGGTGCTTGGGAATGGCACCAAGATTATGGCTATTGGTACAAGAATGGGTGCTTATTTCCTGACATGGCAAGTTGCTGGATCGCCATGAATAAGGCCGATAGAGAAAATGGATGTCTTCAGGTCATTCGGGGTTCTCACAAAGCAGGTCGTATCGAACATGGTGTTTATTCAACCCAACACTGCGCTGACCCTGAACGTGTTGAACAGCTACTTGATCGGTTAGATCTAATCTACTGTGAACTAGAACCGGGTTCCGCCGTTTTTTTCCATTGTAACACGCTTCACCGATCCGATGCTAACATCAGCGAGCGAAACCGCTGGAATCTAATCTGCTGCTATAACGCCGCTAGGAATGATCCCTATTTTCCATCACATCATCCCCAATACACTCCGATGAAAAAAGTCCCTGACAATGCGATCAAACAAATGGGGCTTAAACTTAGTGGCAGCCCTGAATCATTCTACAAACCCGATGAATCGAGCAGTGCAAGAGCTCATACAGCAAAGTGAATACATGAGAGTTGTCCAGTGTTGTTAAAGTTGAGTTCTGCTAGCTACTCCTCGATTTTGAAGTGAACAATGGGAGAATCTCCAATAGAAGATGAGGGAAATAGGGGATGAAGCGGAACACCTTTGTAGATCCTATTGCGAACCAGCCAATTTGAAGGGTGAGATTTATTGGATTTTTTCATGTTTTTAAAATCTTTCTAACCTTGGAATCCATTTTCCTTGGGCTTTCAGCCGCTCACAAAGCTCCCAAAGAGCAATTTTGTTGGAGTCGTATTTAAGAAGCTTTTGTGCTTCGGTGGCATCACACCAACAATAATCACTATGCTCAGATGACAAAGTAGGTTCCCCAGTGACTTCGACTGAGAATGCATACTCCGGAACTACAAGCAGGTGATTGGGCCAGTGCTTGTGATCATTAAATATTATTTTTGGGAGGGTACACATTGAATCAAGTTGCAGCCAGTTTTTGCCCAAAAGTGCTGTTTCCTCATTCAATTCTCTTTTAGCAGCCTCCAGAGAGGTCTCATTATCTTCCCCACCACCTGATATGGGCTGCCAGAAGCCAAGATCTTTTCGTAGACAGATGAGAAAAAGGAAGGTTTCATCCTGCTGCTTGTAAGGAAAAACCAAAACTTGAAATGGTGCTCTCATTCATTTTCCCCAATCACACTGAGGTGTTCATTACTTGAGTTGTAGAAATCCGCCGCACATCAGCAAGATTTCTAAAAATCTATTTCATAACAATATTTTAAGCTTCAATTTACAAAAACAGTGAGAACCTTTTGGCTTCCCCGGAGCGTGCTTGCCAACTTTTGAATTTTGGAGATTTTTCCTCATTCTTGGTCCAGGAATCAATAGCTATCGTCCCAGGAATGATCAAAGATTTTGATGACTATGCTGGATTTTTGAACAAGGCTCGTGTCATCGTATATAATTGAATTTTTTTAGAGTAATCCAGACTCATTATCATAGTTTAATTTTTAGTGAGGTATGTTTTGACTGAAAAAAAGTGGATCGAAAAAATAGTTGCTCCAAGGGAGAAGCACTGGGTTGGTGATGGTTTTCATGTTAGTACAATTTTTTCTATGCACTCTGAGGATACCGAAAGTATCAGTCCATTTTTGATGATGGATCATGCTGCACCCAAATATTTTCCACCAACCCAGAGGAAACGTGGAGTTGGAGAGCACCCCCATAGGGGTTTTGAAACCGTAACTTTTGCAATCAAAGGGGAGGTGGAGCATCGGGACTCTGGGGGTGGTGGAGGCACGATCACCACTGGGGGAATTCAGTGGATGACTGCAGGTTCAGGGGTTGTTCACGATGAATTCCACTCAAGCAAGTTTTCTCAAAAAGGAGGTGATTTTGAGATGATCCAACTATGGGTCAACCTTCCTTCAAAATTTAAAATGACCCCACCACGGTATCAGTCCTTTGAGAAAGGTGATTTTCCAATAATTGATCATGGAGATCTTGGAATGAGCGTCAAGGTTATTGCGGGAACCTTTGGCACAGTCACTTCCCCAGTGAGGACTTTTTCCCCAATCAACATGTATGAACTCAACGGTCCATCCAGTTCCCAGCTAGAAATAACACTACCTGTAAGGAGCAACACCCTAGTTTTTCAACTTTCGGGCAAGTCATCTATCGCAGATCAGCAGATCGAAAAAGGGAATCTTGCCATTCTTAGCAAATCAGGAAATTCTTTTAATCTACAACTTCTTGAGGAATCTAAAGTGATGATTCTAAGTGGAGAACCCCTTGGCGAGCCTGTCGCGGCTTATGGGCCTTTCGTAATGAACACACGCCAAGAATTAATGGAAGCATTCAAAGACTTTCAGGCAGGTAAAATGGGGCAGTTGGTCAACTAGGTTGGTTAAACCAGGTGGCAAAATGTTGGTTGGAAAACACAATAATATTCAATGTGATGAAATTAAAATTTGGTCAATTCCGTTTACCAAGTAAGCGAAAAAGTTCTCTAGTTTGATGGCTAATTTCTAATTTATAAACGACAACACCCTTTTTCACATCTTAATTGATAATCCCCTTCTACCGGTCAATCCAAATTTCCTTATTTGACTCTCCGGAGAAGCTTTGGATTCAGTGACACAAGCCGTCTTAGGTGGCGCAGTCAGTTACGCTGTCTTAGGTCGTCGCCTTGGCAAACGTGCCGTACTCTGTGGCATGGCAATGGGAACCCTGCCTGATCTCGACGTGCTGATTGATTTTGGTGGGCCAATTGAGAACATGACCCTCCATCGCGGTTTTTCTCACTCCTTTTTAGTGCAAGCTTTAGTAGCCCCGCTTTTTGTCGTACTTTTATCACGATTGCCTAGCGGCCGTGACACTTCCTGGATCCGTTGGTACCTTGCAGTATATCTATCTTTTGCCACCCATTCCCTTGTAGATTTATTCACGGTTTATGGCACACAGATCCTCTGGCCTCTGACAGATCACCCGTTTGCACACTCAATTTTATTTATTGTAGATCCCTTCTATACCATCCCACTTTTGTTTGCCGTAATTAGCACATTTCTGATGCGTGACCGAAATCAAGCCTTGAGACTCAATGCCTACATGCTAGGACTCTCCACCCTCTACCTCGTATGGAGTACCGGAGCCAAGTGGATAATTGATCATCGAGTCCAAATGGCATTGGCTGACCGTGGGATTTCTGCTCAAGTATATGAGTCCACACCTGCCCCTCTGAACACACTATTATGGCGTGGCGTCGCAGTGGAGGGTGATCAATACTTCGAAATTTGGGCATCTATCTTTGATGAGGTGAACCAGATTCAGATTCGTGGATTCCCTCGCAACATAGATCTACTTTTACCCATCGAGAATCACCCGAATGTAGAGCGTCTGCGCTGGTTTACTAAAGGTCAATACAAGGTTTGGCGATCAGATGATCAGATAATCATCTCTGATCTTCGGATGGGGGTTGAGGGAGCTTATGTGTTTAATTTCGAAGTCGGTCGAGAAATCAACAATCAAACAAAGATTGGCAGTTTTCAACAAATTTCACAGAGACCAGATTTTGCCGGCTTGCAGTCTGTCTTGGCTCGGATATTTGATCCAACAGTCAGTATATCCAATCCCAATTAGGCCTGCCTCTGCTTTTTGAACGAGAAATTGATTGAAAAATATTAAAGGTGAGAGAGCCAGTTGTGAGAAATTATGAAGCTGAGTTCATATCATAGAAACCCTCCCAACATTGCCACTTAGTCATTGTGAATTTCGCATCCTGCATCAGTTGATCTTCGTTCAAGTCCATTATCCATCTTTGTTGGCTCTTACAATCACTTTGAGTTTGTAAGCTGTTAGCCGAAGATTTCAGCCGATCTTTTCTGTTTCGCCCCCCGACTTCCTCCCCAATCAATCATCCTTAGATTAAAGTCTAGCTGTATTAAAGAAACGTTGACCAATGTGTCTTGGTCATGAGTTCATTTACAATCTTTAATGGAGAACGTCATGTCAAAATCTTTCAAAATAAATTTCGAATATATAATTGGGTTCTTAATCATAGCTGTGCATTGCTTAGCCATCCTCTGATTTCTGGGAAGCCTCAGTAAAATTTAAAGTTCGGTTGATCAGTATTTAGGTAATGTGAGTCCACAAACCCAATTTTCCAACAAGGGAAACAAATGAAATTCATGATATCAATCAAATCCAAACTAATTGATTGGGCGCTACTTTTTAAACCGAAACCTGTCGAGCCTTCTCTATCGGAGACTGACGCTCCACAGGGCCTGTCTCAACAGCGGCAGTTTCTGCGGGAAATCAGATCTTTATTTACCTGATATAATTTACAAAAAGCAGATTCTAATTTACATTGTGATCAATTTTGACTGGCAAATGGCCGATTCTCGTCAAGCTTAGTGTACAACTGAGATTGCCCACCCTAAGGAATGCTCAATTACCCAAAGCCATCAATGAGCGAAAATCTCATTCCAAATCAGCTAGTTTCCTTTGTGGACTCTTGAGGATGAGCCAGCATCCATCATTAAGTCGAAGCCAAAGATCGAAATTTTATTGCGCTGTCCAAGCTCCATCAATCGGTATCGCCATACCAGTGACACTTGCAGCAGCCTCACTCATCAAATAAAGACATAAATTACCAATTTGTTCCGGAGTCACAAAAGCCTGACTTGGTTGACGTTCCTGAATTAGTAAACTTGCCTCCTCCTCAAAACTTCTACCACTCATCTCCGATCGGACGTGTATCTGGGATTCTACCAGCGGGTTTTTGACCCATCCAGGGCAGATCGCGTTCACTGTAATTTCATCAGTAGCACATTCAAGCGCAACTGTTTTCGTCAGACCCACGACACCGTGCTTTGCAGAGACGTAAGCAGATTTATTTGCAGAAGCAACCAAACCATGCACAGAGGCAATATTGATGATGCGCCCAAAGCACCGACTACGCATACCCTCAATGACGGAAGCAATGGTATGGTAGTGTGCTGTTAGATTAATGGCTATCACATCGTCCCATTTGGCAACTGGAAATTTTTCAATCGGGGCTACATGTTGAATACCTGCATTGTTGACCAACACATCTATTGGGCCCATTGTCTTTTCGGCAATGACAATCATTTTTCTGATAGCCTCTCCATCACGCATATCGGCATCAAAATAATGAACACTAGTGGCGCCCAAATCAGTTAATTTCTCACTAATTGCAATTGTTTCTTCGAGACCAGCTATGCCATTATAGGCAATTTGGTGCCCTTCAGCAGCAAGAATTTGCGCTATGCCAAGGCCAATACCACTTGTCGCACCAGTGATAAAAACATTAAAAGTCTTCATTTAGCCACCTTATAATTTCAAACCATAAAATTTATAATCAAGGGCAAACTGAGTGTACTACGAATACTATCTGTCTAGACTAATCAAATTAACTTCAAATTAATGATTAATATCAAATTAATGATATATGTGGTGAAATTCGCCATAAAGTGGGAAGAGAAATCGTGAATGATGATATAGTTTATTCAAGCGAATAAGGCGATTTAAGAAAAGATCAATCTAAAATTTCTAAAGATGATTGTGAGGTTGATGAATCTTCTCTTCAGCTTCTTCTTCGGCGGTTGACTTCCGGTAAAGGTCGAACTGTGATTGAAATCAAAGGCCTGCCAACCAATAAGGAGTGGTGTAAGGGGCTTGCCAAAGAATTAAAGAAAAAAATTGGTGTTGGTGGCTCTTACAAAAATGATTTCATTGAAATTCATGGTGAAAATTATGAGCAAGTTGCAAAATTCTTAGAGTTAAAAAAGATTTTTTTCAAGAAAATTGGCGGATAATGGTAGAAAACTTTATTTCATTTTAAATTATCAATTGATGAACCTATTTTATAAATTCAAAAAAGAATTGAAGATTTTTCAATGAAAAAAAGAATTCTTTTGACAATCCCGTTTTTATTTCTTTCTGCAAATCTCCATGGTTATAAGCCCGAAGATTTGGGAAAACTCCGAGATTCAAAAACTTGTTCCAAGTGTGACCTCAGTGGAGCCAATTTTTATGAGGCAGATCTTCAGGAAGTTAATCTGAATGGGGCTATTTTGCACCATGCCAATCTAAGAAGATCAAACTTGAGCGGTGCAGATCTGAGTGGTGCTATGCTGTTTAGAGCTGATTTATTTGGAGCTAACTTGACCAATGCAAATTTAGAGGGAGCGAAATTCTGCAATACTATCCTCCCCCTAGGATCAATATCCATTAAAGATTGTTGACTGCCAAAAGCGAGTAAAGTATCAATTTCGATTTTGAAAACCCAAGGCCTCAAGTCTGACGAAAACTCACAGACCTGTTAGGATACGGCAATTAAATTATTTATCAATTTGACCCCATGTTGAATTTCATGAATGTGATTCTGCACGAAAAGCCATAAGCCATGCACTTTAGAAAATTGATTTGACCCGATTATTTTTTTGTTACTCTACATAGAATCTATCAAACAATAGTTGAGAAGAAATATGACCTCTAACCCAATCACGACAACCATAAATTTTGAAAAGGAAGGAAAGCAGACCGGTTACCTCAGACTTCCTCATTCAGTCCATCGATCAGCCTACGGCTGGATTCCGTTTCCAGTTGCTTGTATCAGAAATGGACAAGGGCCCACCGCTCTTCTTCTCGCCGGTACCCATGGCGATGAATACGAAGGACAGGTAACTCTTTCAAAAATGATTTACGAACTGGAACCCCAAGACATCAAAGGGAGGTTGATCATCCTGCCAATGCTCAATTTTCCAGCAGCCAAGGCGGGACTCCGAACATCACCAATTGACGATCTGAATCTGAATCGGGTTTATCCTGGGAATCCGGAGGGTTCTCCTACACTTGTGATTGCGCATTATGTAGAGACCGTTTTGATGCCACTGGCTGATTATGGTTTGGATCTTCATAGCGGTGGATCCTCGCTGCATTACATTCCCAGTGCGGTTGGAGCTCTAGAGACTGATGCAGACCGATTGCAGGAAATTCAAAGGCTAATGAAAGTCTTTGGAGCTCCCTATTCTTTTTTCTTTCCAGGTGGACATGCAGCAGGCACATCCGGCAACCATGCTGCCCGGCGCCAAAACGTTCTGATGTTCGGCACTGAAATGGGAGGTAGTGGGACTGTAACGGCTGAATGTTTAAAAATTTGTGAAGAGGGAACTCGTCGATTTCTTGCTGAGATTGGGGTCTTACATAATAGCGGAGTGGCGCCAGCTGAAACAAAATCCCGAATGCTTCACGCACTAGATTTTTCCTTCTTTAGCTATGCGGACGGGGAGGGTCTCTTCGAACCGACAGCTAGACTGGGAAGTGAGGTCAAAAAAGGCGAAATAGCTGGTTATGTACATACCCCAGAGAATCCAGGCTCAAAGCCAGAAACCGTTTATTTTGATGCAGGGGGTGTTGTGGTTTGCCAAAGAATCCCTGGGCGAGTTTTGAGGGGAGATTGCCTCTATCACCTAGGTTGTGATTTCTAGGATCTTCTTAAAACTATTTTAAGAAATTCGAAGTTTCTCTAAGGTTTTTTGGCAACAGCAACAGTAATTGACCAAAAATTCGGCAACAACGGCAGCAAACAACTCAATTGATGTAATAAGTTGTCTGATTCCTGAAAGAAGTTTACACTAAGCTTCTTCAAATTAACTCCTTCAGTAAGGCTGCTGCGGTAAATATCATCAGCGCAACCAACACAATTGAGACGCTCTTCAGAATTTCAAAGCGTAGATATTTCTTCCTACTCAAATTTGGATACCTAGCTCCACAAGTGGGGCAAGACTTCGATGCTGGTAGAATTGCATGCTGACAATCCCTACATTTCGCCATATTATCCTTCAAGTCCAACAACCTCTTCTTTTCAAGAAGTAATTGCTTTTTCTCCAGAAGAATCCGCCTCTCTTCTTCGATTGTCATTACAACACAGTCTTCACAACTGGCTGCAGTTACTGGGATCGATCGCCCGCAAGTTCTACATTCTTTAAAAATCTTTTTCTCCAGTTCGTCTTCAAAACTAAGTTAAATACGTCTATCTTTCGTCAACTAATGATTTGAAAGACAGAAGTTAAAAAAAGGAACTGAACTATGAAATTCTTTCTGATTCTCGCCCTCATTTTTCTACCGATTCAAATCTACGGACAAATCTACACCATTCAGGTCAACGATTATCAGAGTAATGGTTGGGAACATGTGGACCGAATGGACCCATTCACGGACGAAAAAATCTCTACTGTGAGTAAGGCAGCCAAAGATGGGCCAGACACTTCTGTCAGCAGACCAGTTCTGTTTATCAGGAGCAATGGAGATATCTACGTGGATTGGAAGCGTTTCATTAGCAAAAATAGATTTGACCAGCCACTAAGGTACCGTTTTGACAAGGGAGAGATCGAAAACACCAAAGTTGCCACCTCGACCAAAGCAAATTTGACCTTCCTTGTTATCGGGGAAAACCTGAAATCGTATCTTAGCTTCATCAAACAAATTAGAGACTCGATGACTTTAGCGGTTGGAATAGAGGATTCTGAGGGAGTTGAGTATGTAGCAGTCTTTGATCTGACAGGTTCCTCAAAGGCGTTTTCTTTGATTGAAGAGGAGGGGGAGAGCCCTGAGGTACAGTTTGAGTCCATACAGATCACCAAAACTCAACTTAGAGATTTGGAAACCGCCTTAAGTTTATATGAGGCGCATAACAGCCGTTTTCCTACAACCGAGCAAACTTTGAGTGCACTACTACAGCGACCCATTGTTGGGAGCGATTTTGAGAACTGGAAAGGACCTTATTTTCGGAGTCAGCAAATTCCAGTCGATGGCTGGGGGAATCCATACAATTATACCAGTGATGGAACTCGCTACGTCATTCTATCCCTTGGGGCGGATGGGAAGAGCGGGGGAGTTGGGGTGAATGCTGATGTTTCAGCAATCGGAAAACTCTACTGGGGAAAAAATGTGGATAACTGATCAACTTTTACCCAGGCTAAGATCATGATTTTCTGAAAATTTAAAAGTCCACTAAATTGCGACCAAAATCACTCTGATTTTTGCTATAAATTTTGAGATCATCGCTTAGGGACCATCCGTTTTCATCAATATGGAATTAAGTAGCGTTGAGGATGTTTTCCAGCCAGAAAGATGCAGAAATTACCTTTGCATCTTCTCCTTGTCGAGAAACCACCTGAATCCCAATTGGCCATCCTTTTTCACCCTGTAGCCCTGGGACGTTCATAGCCGGGACTCCTAACATGCTCCAAAGTCGATTGAAAATTGGATCTCCGGTTCCTTCCTCGATCGGCGGAGGAACTCCGGGGGAACTTGGGGTGATCAAAACATCAAAGTCACATAGAGCGCGATCAAATTCCCTCCTCAATGATCCAATTTTCTGAATATCGGCTAAGTAGCACTCTGTCTTGGATGCCTCTCCTTCTTCTAAAATTATAGCTAGCTTAGATCTGATTAAAGATCGGTAGGTATTCCATTCAAAATGCAAGGCATCAAATGCTTCTCTAGCGAGGACTCTTTTGTGGAGTTCCACTGCACCCCCGAATTCAGGTGGCAGATGAAACTCGTCCACAATTACACCATCCATTGACTTAAGAAGGTAAACTAGATCCTCCCACACCTTACATAGATCATCGCTGGCGGCTGACCAATACGGAGTACGACATAGGCCGACTTTTCTTGGTTGATTGTCTTCTCTGCACTGAACCAACCAATGATTACCAGTGAGGCTATCCATCAAGAAAGCTGCATCCTCCACACATCCAGCAAATACCCCCAATGTATCAAAACTTCTGGCTAGAGCCTTCACTCCCGAAAGATCTAGAGTTCCAATGGTTGGTTTAAACCCCACAACACCGCAGTAGGAGGCTGGCCTGACAATAGAACCAGCGGTTTGAGTACCGAGAGCCAAAGGAGCCATTCCCGCAGCAACAGCAGCCGCAGATCCACTGGATGATCCTCCAGGAGTTCGACCCAGTGCAGCAGGATTTTTTGTGTCAGCCGCCTGAAAAGTAGCAAATTCAGTTGTGACAGTTTTGCCCATCAGAATTCCACCTGCTGCTCTGAGACGTGAAACGACAGAAGCATCGATGGCTTTTTTATGATACAGCGGGGCTTCAAGGCCCTGATAAATCTTCGAACCACAGCCAGTTTCAATCCCAGCAATATCAATGATGTCTTTGATCGCTAATGGTAACCCTAGCAATTTTGCAGATGGATCAATTCTTTCTGAATCAGACTTCTTTTGATGACTAGCCCTGGAAACAGCCAGATTTTCTTCAAATTTTGACTGCAGATTAGCAGAGAGGTACTCAACTTGTTGCTGAATTTCACCTTCATCAATGTGAGTCCAAACATTCAGATCATCATTTATGGATTTCTCGATGAAAGGCTGACAATAATCTGAAATTGAAAGAGATCCCCTCATTATTTGACCCAGGGCATTCTTTGCAGAAGTTTTATTTTTCTGAATTTTCAATGAATGACTCTCAATTTTTTCTTCTTAACTATTTTTTAAATTGAATAAAATCAAAAAATTAACTATCTACAAGTTTAAGAGTAGAAGATCCGGAGGTAGATTTTTTTTCTATTTCTCTGTCAGAAAGCATTGAAATTTTTCTTCGAGACACCACTCCTAAGAGATTTTCCCATAAGAACCTAATACCCACTTCAGTCATTTTTCTGAATTGTATGAACCAGAATATTCAGGTTCGTGATTTAGAGATTGCTTCAATCAGAGCCTCAGCCCCGGAAGTAGTGATCCCAGATTGTGTCTCCTCCATCAAAAAATGCTTTACAATTCCATCCTCTGTGAGCATTGCATAACGTAGGGATCGATCATAAAAGCCGATGGCTGGAACTGTGAAATTCAAGCCCATTTCTTTGGAACATTCTGAGGCGGCATCCCCAATGAGAGATATCCCTGCCTCAAAAAGGCCCTTAGATCGGCCCCATTCCTTCAAGACAAATAGATCATTCACAGTGAGAATACAAATTTCCTCAACACCCGTAGACAACAAATCATT
>JACLAC010016910.1_pt1 | contig 31202 bp, 32 predicted proteins | sample 8027881 | NCBI WGS metagenome assembly JACLAC01 (sample SAMN15725517, study PRJNA655200) | protist metagenome | isolation source: fluorescence activated cell sorting (FACS) single amplified genomes of... | place: Spain: Blaines Bay Microbial Observatory, Mediterranean Sea | collected 2016-01-19 | reverse complement strand
GAAAACTTGACAGTAGCGAGCGCTCTGTTACCCACGTTCATTGAGCATACAAGCTTCAGTTACCTATCTCAGCGGTTCGATAGAGAAACTAATAAATTGCAATTTCGTATTCGCGTGGGATTCTTTGAGACAACAGGGGAAGCCCGTTCTAATATGTATTCACTGCGTAATCACTACAGAGGCTTCCGGAATGCTCGCATTGTCAAACTTTAGGATGCCAACGCTGCAACAGTTCAGTAAGTAGTGCGGGTTCCAATTGAAAAGTTGGTCGACGAGTCGGTACCAGTACCTCGTGCTCCAGACAGGATAACTCACAGATTTCTGAGAAGCAAAAATCTCCGCTTGCATAGGACGGTCGAATTTCCAGCACCTTGGTCCCTACCGGCATCCAAAGAGCATTTGCCAATCCGGCTCCATGTGGAGCCACCATGTGAGTCACTCCACTAAAAAGTTGGATTTGCTTTTCGAGTGACCAATCCTCCAGTTCGACTATCCCATAACCATAGCGATCCAGTATCGGTAGTAACTCCCGCTCATTCTGCAAGTGCCGACGCTTTACACGTCGACGAGAAATATAAATTCGGCTATTAAAACCAGTGCGGGCATTGCTGCTACCAAGATAGTTTTGGCGAAGGTACTCTACGGAGTTTGTAATGTCTTGATGAGCGATTCACATTGAAAGGTTCGTGGGGGTAAAACGGTAAACCTGATTCGGAGTTGCTGAAGAAAAGTGATGTAATTTACTGGTAACCACCAAGGCAGTAACCAGTGATTTTCCCTTTGTGTGAGCACTTGAGGAATGAGTTCTGTACAGAGATGGTAGTAGCTGTGAAAGTGAGGATGGATACCGAGATGAAAGTGCCCTGAGAGTCTTTGTGTGTTTGCAGTGAGATTAGGGATTCTTCCAGAAAGACGCTGGGTAAAGCGGTTGAAATCTTCTCCGTTTGTAGGATTGCTTTGGGGATCGATCAAGTTCCAGCGAAAGTGATTCCCATGGAAGTATAGCCAATCGATGGAGCGGATGAGTCCATCCTGCGCATCAAGGAAGGCCTGCTGAATCTGCATTCAGAGATTGTATTGCTGACGATAGTACTCTCGATAAGATCCAGAAGTCACTTGCTCTACCCAAGCTTGATTGTTGAGATACCAGCGAATGGTTTGTAAGAGCCCAGTCTGGAAATCCAAGTCTGGGGACCACTTCAGTTCTCGTAGCATTTTCTGTGGATCAATTGCGTAGCGCTGATCGTGGCCTGGTCGGTCTTTGACAAAGGTAATCAGTTGGCGGAAGGAAGCCTCCCCACTTCGGCCTAGCTCTTTGTCTAACAGATCGCAGATAAGATGCACTACATCCAGATTGCGCCATTCATTTGACCCTCCGATGTTATAGCATTCACCTGTTCGCCCCTTGTGGAAAATTAAGTCGAGAGCTCGGCAGTGATCTTCGACGTATAGCCAGTCCCTGATGTTGCTGCCGTCCCCATAGATGGGCAACGAGCGTTCTGTTAGGCAATTGTGAATCAGTAGTGGAATCAGCTTCTCAGGAAACTGAAATGGACCATAGTTGTTCGAGCAATTGGTCGTGACAACATTAAGTCCATAGGTGTAATGGTACGCTCGAACTAGATGGTCGCTACTGGCTTTACTGGCAGAGTAAGGTGAGTTTGGGGCATAGGGAGTTGCTTCATGAAAAGTTCCCTTTGGGCCGAGTGAGCCAAAGACTTCATCAGTACTCACATGATGAAATCGCGGGTCAGGGCTATTACCCCAGTAGGCTCGTGCAGCTTCCAATAAGTGAAATGTGCCTAAAATATTCGTTTCAATGAATTCTGCAGGTCCATTAATACTTCGGTCAACGTGGGATTCTGCAGCTAAGTGAAGAACTCCTTCGATTTTGTGCTCAATAAAGATCTTCTTAACAACATCAGTTTGCCTTAAATCTGCACGAAGGAAGTGGTAGTTTGAATTCCCCTCAACTTCTTTCAGGTTGAGCAAATTACCAGCATATGTAAGAGCGTCAAGGTTGAAGATGTGATCTTGTGGGTGATGTTGTAGCCAGTGGAGAACTAAGTTGGAGCCGATGAAGCCCGCCCCACCTGTAATCAAAATTCTCATTAAGTTTTAGAAAGAAATGTGCAAGAGCGGTAACGTAGTTGACTGCTCTCCACTGAATGATTGTTGGATTAAGCTGTTGGCCAATAGGGTTGGGTTGATGGCTAGGATATGCTTAGCTCGATTGTAATCGAAAATACTGGGTGTAGTTTCTTGCTGGGCATTGAACATGTCATCTTGGATGCTACCACCTTGGCCAATCTCGTAGAGGCCAAACATCATTCCCCCGAAAACGCCAACAGCAGCTCCACGGGCAATCATACTGGTAACTTCGGTTGATTTCTGATCTTTCCAAGCCCACAAAGCCAGTCCACTGACAGCGCCAATCCCTCCTCCCCAGAGAGAATCAGTGAAAACAACTTCTAAATTTGTTTGAGCGTTAGATTGCTGAGGGGCTGCAAAGATTAGGGTGATAGCGCTCACGGTAGCGCATAGAGTACTTTTAATCCATTTACGAACCATTCAAACCTCCTGTTTGTGGTGAAAAACTTAAAAAGTTCCTGCAAGTACTGTTCTAGTTGTTTCTACTCCCACCAGCTCTGACGAGGATTCTTGCCTTTGTCCTGATAGGGGGGTAGGCATTCAATAACAGCACTGTCTGTATCATATTCGACTACGCGATAGTGAGGACTCCGGTCGAACTTCAGGCAGGCTCGGTATGCGTCATTCTTGAACTGCTTGGCATCGTGGTAGCCTACACGGGTAGTGCTGTTACATCCTGCTAAAATGCCTAGGGCACAAACCAAGAACAGTGGGCGCATTTCAAACCGGTCTACGAGCCACAGTGGGCCGATGGAGTGAGAGCATCTGCTCCGGGGAGAGGTATCTAGCCATATATTCTAAGACCATGGACCAGCTTTCGAGGTGGGAGTGCAAAATCTTGGCACCGTAGCGGTACTGCGTACTTGGATGAACTAGACGATAGTTTTTGACCAATTTGTTGAGTTCAGGTTTGTTGAGTTCTTCTTCTAATCCATATATTTCAACCAACCTCTGTGTACTGTTGGTACTTTTGTTGTGAAGTAGTCCAAGCAGCTCAGGATCAATTTTCAAATTTAGCTCCTCGTAGGTATCAAATATTAGTTGTCGGACACACATGGCTAGAATGTTCTCATCATCCTGAGGTCGTGACCAAAGAATTTCTAAGCGAAAGATGGCATTCAGTGTATCAGCTTCAGGATGTGCCGCTGTTTGAATCTCCATTGTCAACAGGTCCCCTGGTTGGTAGATTACATTACTACATAAGCCAGTGCCTGTATCATGAAATTTGATGAGAATGCCTTGATTGTCGGTAGTTACTTCGACAGTCTCTGGGACATCGTGAGACATACGGATGATTTCTGTTAGACGTCCATTGATTTCAGGAATCGTAGCGTCACCGGAATCTGGTCGAGCGAAGGAATACATGAGCTTCATTACACAAGAGAATGCCAGAAAATTTAGAGCCTCAGAATCATTGATTCTCTCTCAACTTGCAAGGATCGTGTGCTTTTCTCATATTCCTGCGTTGTATAGAAAGGCGTCATTCCTGTGTGCTTTTTTGTCGCACAAGATCTTCATGAACAAAAAAATAGGATCTTTTTTCTACAAATATTTCTTTTTATCAACTATTACAAAAAATTTGAAAAATAAGAATATTGTTTAGTCTTTACCAAGACATTGATGTCTGTATTCTCTATGGTTTGACCATAATTCAATTGACAAGTAAAAAAATTTAGTAATATTAGCTGTTAAGTAAAAATTTTAGAATGAATTGGGCTCAGTATTGGATTCAAAAGACAACCAGTACAACGCTGGTCAACATTGCGTTTCTGGAAGAATGTGTCAACCAGCAAATCCCAGTGGATCTGGTTTGTAAATCTGAGAACTGGATTACTGCTTCCATTGTGCTTGCTACCCTCACAAAGCGTCAAGGTATAGTCTCGTCAGATCAGACATTGGCAGAGCATCTTTCTCCCAAAGAAAATCCACTCATTTATTGGCATCTACTTTCGATGGAAGAACCCGATCTTTTCATTCCATTAAAGACAGAGAGGGCAGCAGCGATTGCTATACAATCTCATCAGTTGTGTGTACCAGGGAGTAAAATTAGGTGGGGTGGTTCTATCTGTATAATGTGCGGAGAATTTTTCACGGATGGACAAGCTGTTGGTGTGGACTGGCTTTCAGAAGAGAAGGAAATTTATCGGCAGCTTTCTATAGTTTCGGAACCATACTAGCCTACAGCTTTTCGTTTGTTCTTACCATGTAACTTTTCAGAATCTTGATCTTTTCTTTCAGAAGAAGATGCAGATTGTTCACCGAAAAGCGGATGGCGAGTATTATATTTTCCATCAGGAATCACTAGCTGCATCCCGATACGTTTTTCCAAATTTAGCAGTATCGGACCTTGTAAGTTGATGGTAATACTCGATAGTTCCCGAGCCATAGTCAAAATACAACGAACTTGAATCTGGTCAGCCGACTCTGCTTCCAGTTTGCGAAGATGATCTTCGTTCAAGTTGATGTGATAATCTGAGTAGGCGTAGGTTGGAGCCATGACAACGAAAGCAAGGTCTGGCGTATCCATGGAGTGTAGCCACTGAAAAGGAGACTCTGGCTCTTCATCGTTGAGCAGAACGAAATGCCGCTCATTTGAGAAGCCGAGTAGACCACTGGGCAAGGTAAGCACCTGACTATCATCAATTTCAACCTTACCGAACCGGGTGGTTTGCATACTCATGAAGCCTCTTTGATCGCTGGCCTAGGTGTTGGGTAGTTGGGTTTGATTTCTGAAAATACATCTTGCTTAGATAAGCAATTTCATTATTGTCCACGAGCCAGAAGATCTCGCAGATTCTTTAAGGAAACTGGTGATTTCTCTGCAGCACGTTTGTTTTCTTCCTGAATGCGGATGTACACTTCTTCCCGGTGAATGACGTAGTTTCGCGGAGCCTCAATTCCAATCCGGACTTGCTTCCCCTTGATTTCTATGACCTGGATCTTGACATCATCACCGATCGTAATGCTCTCACCCGACTTCCTTGTCAGTATAAGCATCTCGCCTTTCCGTTATTGGGAGTAGGGCGCTCAAAACATTTGATGGCATTTGTATGCGATCCTATGCTGGCAGGGCGCTTGGAATCGAGTTCTGCGAACAATGTAGGCTTATCGCAAAAAATCTGTCAATGATGGCTGAATGAGGCGACTACCGGCGTCCAAAGAAACACGGTTGTTCAGTTCAGCAGTTTTCAGATGCAGGGCAGATTCCGCCAAATCAGCATCGCGAATCTCGGAGAGTCGGCGCTCCTGATCGAAGATCTGAACTTCCTGTTTCTGTTGCGCTTCTTGCAGATCACGCATTGTGTTTCCTATAAAAGCACGTTGCTTTAAGACCTGCTCCAAGGCCAATTCTAATTCTTGCAATTTTTCTGCAAGAACAGAACCATCATTAGTTTCCAAGGCTCTTTCGAGCGACATCAGCAGAGAGAAAGTATCTACTTCGATTTCTCCCTCTCCCAACAACAACTCATTCGCAGTCACAGTCACAGGAACGGTGATTCCATCTGCGATTAGGGTCTCTTTCTTTTGAGGACTGCCGATGAAAGAAATAGGTGGGTTAGGGGTGAACACAAACTCCATCCCTGCGGGAAACACCGGACCCAGCTCAGAAATATCAAAATCTTCAACTTTCTCACCGCTGAAATCGAAGGCATCTGGTAACAAGTCGACTTTGTTCTGTAATTCTCCTCGATCATCAGAAAATTTAAGTTTGACCTGATCGCTCTCCTTCCCAGATGGATTGATCATATCGACCACAGGCCGCAGGCTCAGTTCTGGTCCCCAATTCTGTCCGCCATCATCAGAGATTTGGTAGCGTGCTCGACCCCAAGGTCCTGACTCTGTAATTCTCAGGACATATGGATTTTTCGAGAAGCCTTCAAATTGAGCCTGAAACTGGGTGACGTCAACCAAGTCACGAATGTCACTCTGGACAATCTTTTCTGTTTCAACCTTGGCTGGTTGGAGAATGTAGTTGTGTTTGATGGCAGGAGTCAGTGATTTGATTCCTGAGAAGAGATACAACTTGCCAGAACGAGCGTTACCGGCATCGAATAAGGCATCTCGGATATCCTTGATCTCGCCCGCTGTTGCGTTGCGTGTGTCCTTATTCGCAGAACTGGTGGATTGCGACATGACCAGTGTTTTTGCTTTGTCAAGAAACTCATTGATCTTGATCAACTCAATCTCTGAGCGTTCTAACCAAGAAATGGAGTCCGCCAGATTTGCCAGGCGTTGGCGTTGTTTAGAAATGTTGGTCACGATGTCCTGGGCCATCGTAGCACCGAGTGGATCATCAGAGGGCTTGTTGATCCGTTGGCCTGTGGCCATCTCCATTTGGAGATCTTGCAGCTTTTGGGCGTTTCTTTGAATGTTGCTGAGGACTTGATCCCGCTTAATGGTTTCAGTCACGCGCATGAGGCGATTCTCTTACTTTGAAATGAGAGTGCGGCTTACATGCGCACAAGAGTGTCCATCATCTGGTCGACAGTGCCTACGAAACGCGCAGAGGCTTCATAGGCTTTTTGATACTGCATCATCTTGGCTAGCTCCTCATCCATGTTGACACCGCTGATCGAGCTGCGAATCTGGCTGAACTGATTTACCAAACTATCTTGTTGAGCTTTTTCTGTCTGGTTACGTTGTATCCTCAGACCAAGATCAGCAAGAATCGTGTTGTAGAACTCATCAAAAGTCATTGTGTCGTTGCGCATATGTGGATCGGTCTGCAACTTGGCAATGCTTAGCGCTACTCGATTGTCACCGGGATAGAGATCACGACCTGTAGAAATCGTGTTCGGATCTAGCATAATTCTGTCACTCAACCTCAGATCCGCAGCACCTTTGAGAGTTTCAAAAAAACTATTGAAGCCCAGCACTTGGGTCAGATCAGTCTTGTCATCACCGAAGATGAATTTATAGTCTGTACCTGTCTGAATGAACATCGAACCATCTTCTTCAACAGAGGCGTAGAGTAATTCTGGGGCGTTTACCGTCTGATTGATCCGCTGTACAATATCATCTAGCGTATCCCGACCAGCTTGGATCTCAATTTCATAGGTTTCTACGAACTCGTTCTCACGATCGACCAAGTGTAACTGGAAGATACCGTCTTTCAGAAAAGGCAGTGGCTGAAGTCTTGCCTCTGCATTTAAGCCGTAGGCACTTTTCATCATATTGCTGGCAGACTTCAAGCCTGTTCCAGTGGCATGCAATTGGTTGATCTTACTAGTTAGGCCGAAAGCCAAATCATTCAGATCATCCATGTACTTGACAATGGTTTTATCTCGAACCTCTGTCAATTCTTGCATTTCACCAGCCCGGAAAATCTCTGTGATGTCACGCCGAGATTCTCGAGAGAGTTTTCCCTCCACACGGTACATGCCGATCTCACCACCCTTCAGCGATGCTACCAATTCATTCGTTTTATTACCCTGGACCAGTGTCCAGTCCCTGCCAACAAAGACTGTCAACATTCCATCTTTGCCTTCTACCCAGTTGAGATCAACCAGCTTCGAGAGACTCTCCAATGTTTGGTCTCGCTCATCCCGGGCGTCGTTAGCGTGGCGACCACCGCCAGCCTCGTAGGAAAAGATTTGGCGATTTAGCTCCTGAAGTTTCCTTGCGTGCTCGTTAATTGTTTCGACAGTGGCCCCGATCCGAGAATTAGTTTCGTTGCGTAGGCTACGAAGTTGAGCATCGGTGTCTCGAAATCGAGTTGCAAGTCGGTCTCCCATGTCTCTTGCTTTTGCCCGAGCTGAATCAGATTCCGGATGGTTAGCGAGCTGTGTCCAAGAATCCCAGAAATCATTCATTGAACGACGAAGACCATTGTTATTCATTTCATCAAAGACGACTTCTAACTTGTTCAGAACATCTTCGCGGACTCCATAACGGCCGGAACGCGGTGACTCCTGTAGAATTTTTCGTTGTAGAAATTGATCGTATACACGTTTGGTAGGGAGAGCTTCAGCACCTGCACCAAGTCCTGTAGGATCAGCCTGTGCAGCTCGAGTACTGACTTCCTGACGTGAAAAGCCTTCCGTATTCTGATTGGCAATGTTGTGGCCAGCAGTCGATACACCTCTTTGTTGTGCAGAGAGGGAGCGGCTGCCCATATTTAGGGCGTGGGTCAGGGACATAATAGTCTGCTGGAGTCGTTTTTAGACAGAAGTTCGAGAAACTTTGCTACCAGAATGCTGCAGTTCTCCAGAACCAGAGTAGGTCGCTTGTTGTCGACCGGAGCCTTCTGTCAGAAATCGCATAGATGCTTCAACGGATTTTAATCTGGCGGAGGATTCCAAACTATTATGTTCAGCCAAGCTGCGAATCTCCGATAGGATGTTTTGCAACTCATCAAAACAATATTGCAAAGCTCTAGCCTGTTCAGTGGGTGCCAACTGAATGATTACACTGAGGGTAAAGGGACTTGGTTGCTGTGGCCAGAGCCTGGGAAATTGGTCGACTAGAGAAATCCGTTTTTCTTCCTGCCGAATCACCTGTTCAACAATCTTGTCCTTCATTCTCTGAATCCTCAGCAACTCATTTCCACTGAGAACGCCAAACCCACTGGCTTCCGCCTGTAGTTGCTCCCAAAGTGCTTGGTGCAGCTCAATCTCTGTTTCTAAAATGTCCTGCAGAGAAACTAGCACATTTTTTTGGGAACTGACTTTAGTAGTCAGGAGAGTTCCTCATTGAGTGATTCTGTCAGCATCTTGTCTGCTAGTCGGGCTGTGTCTACTTTATATTCACCGTTGCGCAGTTGATCGCGGAGACTGGCAACCTTATCCATGCGAATCTCTGGCTCAGCAGCAATACGTTGCTTGAGCTTGTCGATTGTGAAGGATGAGGTTGTAACAAAGTTGTCCTTGCGTAACTGCTGGTCACGCCGAGCAACTTCCTGACCCTCTGTCCGGAGTCCACCGCGTGCATCCTGCAAAAGAGTTTGCGGCTGGTTTGTTACCTTCATGGGCACCTCGTCGAGCTAAGATGATCGTGATCAACTTGAAGATGTTGTCACGATAGTGTGGTTACAACACAAAGAAAAAAGGATTTCTCACTGAGGGAGTAATCCAAAAATTTGCTTACTAACTTTATCGGCAGTTGTGCCAGAAACTTGAGTGAATTTTTAGACTTTTTTTGCTGGAGGCTTTAGTTGGCGCAATAGTGCTTCTGCCAGAGATCCCTCAGATTGAGCCATAGATTGTGCGTACTGCTCATCCAACATGGAGCGGAAGATTTTTTCACCATTGGACTCTGGCAGCAAGTCTGACTTAAATCCAGCTTCTCTCATGGTTTTGAGCATCTGCTGAGTGAGTAGTGCTTCGAAGTCCTCTGCAGCTTTGCGCAGTTGGACATCCTCATTGTTCAGTTTGCTCTTCTCTTCTGTTTGTATGGTGCGCTGCATCGAATTCATCAGCGCAGGATTGAGCTTCATTGTTTCCTTATTGAATGATGAGTTCTGCGTGCAAGGCACCGGCTGCTTTAACAGCCTTGAGCATCTCGATCAGATCTTTGCTGGAGGCTCCAATTTTGTTGAAACCGTCCACGATTTCTTTCAAGTCTGCTCCTCCCTTGAACATGAAGACTCCTGACTCAATTGTATTTCCCTCTGGGTTGGCTTCAGGGTCAGCTGCAGGAGTTTTTACCTGAATACTCAGACCACCCTGAGAAATTGCGATTGGGGAAATTCGTACCTGACCACCCATGACCACAGTGCCAGAACGTTCATCTAGTACTACCTGTGCCACACTGTCAGGGGTAATCTCCATATTTTCTATACGGGAAATTAACTCGACAGTCTGTCCAAGATAACTATCTGGTACAAGAATTTCGACAGTACCTGCATCTTTTGCCCTTGCAGTCCGATACCCCAAATTCTGGTCAATGAGCTTTGCAAGCCGGAACGCTGTAGTAAAATCTGGAGATTTGAGATTTAGGAACAGCCGAGCTCGACTATTCAGATTTAAATTAATCTCTCGTTCTACCAAGGCTCCACCTGGGATTGAACCAACAGAAGCGACCATGCGTGCTCCTACTGGTAATCTAGCCAGTTCTTCTGGAGGCAAGGCTTCGGCACGACTGACTCCTTGAGGAATACCAGAAATCGGACCTTGAGCTACCGCATAGACCAAGCGATCTGGCCCTCTTAACGGTGCCATTAGCAATATACCACCTCGTAGAGATACTGCATCTCCGATGGTAGCTGCTGTCACATCTAGACGTTGGCCAGATTTGGCGAAAGCGGGCAGCGTAGCCGTCAACCAGACGGCGGCAATGCTCTGACCACTAATATCTTCGCTAGCTAGACTGATTCCAACTCGCTCCAAGGCGTTAACGATCGGCTTACGGGAGAGTAAACTCCCCGGACTGTCTCCAGTGCCATCAAGACCCACGACGAGCCCGAAGCCAATTAGTTGGTTATCACGGGCTCCCCGCAGATTTGCGATATCCTTGACTCTCACTCCCCAGGCTGGCGAGGTGATAGTTAGGAAAAGTCCCCAGATCAGTAGTAGCCGAAATCCCTTACGAAACATGATAGCCTTTTGCAAGTAAACTCGCTGTGTGCTGCCAGAGTGGGTAGCACCAGATTCAAGTTCGGTGCCAGTCAATTGGTCTGTTTCTGGTCGTCTAGTTTTCTTCGATGGCTTTGTTGCGGTAGAATTGTAGATCCCCTGCTTCGGTACCCACGATTAAATCCAGATCTCCATCGGAGTCGTAGTCAACAAAAACTGGGACGCTCCCAACAGGCATGCTCAGCTTGGTGAGCGGTCCGTTATTCAGTTTCCACCCCCAAGGGGTATCCTGAGTAGCATCTGCAGGACGAAACTCGATCAGTCGGCCTCCATCAGAACCAACAACTAACTCATTTTGTTGATCATTGTTAAAGTCAGCGAAGACTGGTACAGCACCAAGCCCTACGTCCAGATCAAGAAATCGTCTATGATAGAGCCGGAATCGAAAACCCGTACCATTGGCCTCTTGAAGATATAGGCGCACGTTGCCACCGAAGTTGCCGAGGAGCAGATCAGCCCGCCCGTCTTGATTGACATCATAGATGGCAGGAATTGAATTACGCCCGCTTGTCACACCATTCATGGGCCGCGGATCTCGAAAAAATTCTGGAAATTCTGGGGTGCCACGGTTTTCCCAAAATAGAACACTACCGCTTTCATTGCCGATCAAGAGGTCTTTGTCTCCGTCATCATCTACATCAGCAAAGACAGGGGCTGCGTTAGCTCCACCACTATAATCCAGAAAGTTCTCTTCCATTAAATTCCAGCGATCTGATCCATTTTCTGGATCGTTTTGGAAGCTTCTTAGTTCTCCTCTACGATTCCCAACGATCAGATCCAAGTCACCATCTCCATCCAAATCCAATAATGCTGGTACTGCTCGATTCCCAAAGTTTCGCTCTGCAAATCGCGGGCTTACGAGTTCATAACTGGGCTCACGAGGTACGATTGGAGGCGTTGAAGGGACTGCCTGAATTGTAGGCCCTGGGGGCTGATCAGTGAAAGTCTGACCTTCTGAAACTCTTAGCCGCTCCAAGGTGTTTGCGGTCATCACTGGTTCTGGTGGAGCAATGTCTGTGGGTTGCTGCTTACCAATAAACAACCAGCTCAACAAATGTCCATCTTCATCTCCAACTAGCAAATCTTGCTGCTGGTCGCCGTTCAGATCAACCAAGAATGGTGCACTGCTGCCGACAGTTTCGAGATTTTGCCAAATCTGGGCTTGTTGCTGCCAACCAAGACTGACAGGGTAGTTTGGCTGTGGTTGGTGAGTCAGCAATTGCAGCGTTCCACTGCTTTCACCAATCAGTAAATCTGCATTCTCATCGTCATCCCACTGAAAAATTGTAGGGACTGCGTTACCAGAGGAAGATTGTGCATTTGCAAAACGGGCACTTTCCAATACAAAATTCGTTTTTTCGGGGCTTCCTTGATTTTCAAAGTAGATCAGGAAGCCTTGGCTGTTGCCAACCAGAAGATCTAAGTCGGAATCCCCATCCAGATCACGAATCAATGGTGTGCTACGACTGCCAATATCAATTTTTGCAAAGCGGACTTCAGCCATTTGCCAGTCGGGGCTTTCTTGACTGCCTTCGTTGCGCAACAGGTCCAAGGTGCCATCCTTGCGGCCCACTAGAATATCAAGGTCTCCATCTCCATCGAGGTCAGCGAGGGAGGGTGCACTGAAGCTACGACCGTTCGGTGCAAGCGCAGGGACTTCCAGTCGAGACCAATCAGGATCCTCAGTTCCTCCTTGATTAATGTAGGCATAGAGTGCGCCAGAGCGACTGCCCAAGAGTAGATCTGGATCCCCGTCTCCATCCCAGTCACCAGCTGTGACCAAGGTGTGTCGATCCTTGGGGAGCATCTCGCCAATATTGAAGAAATTATCGGTGACGGGCCAATAATGATTCCGGCTACGCGCCTCTCGAGAAACGGGGGGATCAGCTGTCTCTGTCGTTGTCTCCTCGTCATTGACCACAGGTGCGTTGACCTGCATTGTGTACATGTTGCCTGGGGCTGCAGCATTACTGGATGCCTGAGGATCTGGCACTATGTCTGGCCCAATTTCTGTGGATAGAAAGCTTGGGCTTGGACGCAGGCTGCGCTCTACAATTTCCTCAAGTGTGGTCACTTCCAAGGGGAGTCCGAATCCTTCGAGCAGCGGTGGGAGACAGTTTGGAAAGACATCAATTTGTGCGCAGGCTTTTTCCATCAAGGCCAGTGGTGCTTTCCTTGGATTGAGGTTGACTCTTCGCAAAGCCTCAACCTGCTTGAGTCCAGTTGTGATTGGATCCCGATTTTCGTAGTAAAGAATGCGAGAAGTACGAGTGCCAATCAGTAGCTCGGGATAGCCATCTCTATTGACATCAAAGAAGCGAGGAGCAGAGAATCCACCAGTGTTGATGAAGAGGAATCGACTAGATTCTAATTCCCATTCGGGCTGAAGCTTTGTACCTCGATTCAGGTAGAAATCAATTCGTCCTCTGGACTTGCCTACCAGAATGTCTTGATCCCCATCGCCTTCCCAGTCGACGAAAGTTGGGGTTGCATCCACTTCTGGAGAAATATTACCGATTAGTAGCGTCCTGGCTTTCTCACAACCCTTGATCCGAGAGCGCTGAGATTGCACATCGGGACAGAAGAGAGCACGGGTAGCAACTCCTTGATTGTAATAAAGCTTTGTGTCTCCTTGCTGATTTCCGAGCAGCAAGTCTGCTGCTCGGTCTGCGTTGACATCACTGAAGTTAGGAACACTGTTGCCATTGGCCTGAATGTTCATGTAAGCTGGGGTGACCAATTCCAGTATAGGCAGTAAGGCGTTACCACGATTTTGGTAGAAGAAAACTGTGCCGTCCCCAGAGCCAACAAACAAATCAAGGTCACCGTCATCATCAATATCAAACCAGGTGGGCGCGGCATTGGTGCCAACATCAATCACATGTTTAATACGAACCTTGCGGCTATTTTGAATATCTTCCTGAAATGCGCTGAAATCCTCAGTTTCTAGACGGAATTGGTTATCACCTGGGTTTCGAAACAGGGCAATTCGGCCATCTCTTTTGCCAACGAAAAGGTCTTCATCTCCATCGCCATCAAAATCTGCAAAGCTTAGGATGCTACGTTCAAATCCACGTGTGTAGAGTAACTTCTCTTGTCCATTCAATTTACCATAGTATTGACGTTGCCATTGGTAGATGGGGTCATTGTCTTCTGCAGCAGGAAGGGTGCTAGTCCCGATTGTGCATAAAATTCCCAACAGGGCAGCAGTCCAACATTGGCGGATAGAAAAGCGACGTCGCATAAGATGAAACGGTGAGTGGGGTTTGTTTGGTGGGGGCAGTGTTGCAAGACCTACGCCCGTTATCGGGGTTTTTTATTGGTCAAATTTTGATATGGATGCAGGTTGTTTGAGTTGTGTTGGCTAAGGGCAAGCCAGGCGGCCGCGGAACTCTTTTCCGTCGAAGAGAGCAACCTTAGCTTGTTGAGGTAAGGCGGCCATCAGGTCCAACCGCCCATTGCCATCAACATCCTCAATGACTATGTCTCCGGGGGTGTCGCCCTGCCGATGATGGGTTGCGGCAAATAATTCCGGACTTTTGTAAGCTGTAGCTCCACGAGTAGAACTACTATTGCTGAGGACCAGTGCCATGTCTCCGGAAAGCGTTGTCACCGAAGCAAACACAACAACAAAGCGGTTGCTGATTACAAAATCAAGAACTCCATCCTCATTGAAATCAGCCACATCAAAAGATGAGGGGCCGCGTCCAGCTGGCAGATCAAACTGGTTTCCAAAATTTCCAGACGCATCATTATACCAAATCCGAAGAACTTCCGCACTACGGCTACTAACCGCCAGATCTTGTCTACCATCACAGTCGAAATCAGCTACTTCCAATTGTTGAGGAGAATTGGGCGTATCTAACTCTGAAGTTTTTTCGAAGGTCCCATCTCCCTTGCCCTTCCATAGTTGGAGCAGGTTTGCACCAACAGAGAGAGAAGCTAGATCGGTTACATTATCTTCGTTCCAGTCTCCCTGCACCAATTGCTGAGGAAAGTCGGCAGTGTCCAAAGAAGCAGTCGTCGTGAAATTGTCATTACCATTGTTAAGGCGAATCGATATGGAATCTGTCCCACGATTGGCAACGGCAATATCTTTCAGTCCATCATTATTCCAGTCTCCAGCTTGCAGTGAAATTGGTGTTAGATCAACGATGAGAGTGTTGTTGTCATCCAGCCAATTGGGGCCTTTGAGCAGTTGCAGATAGACACTGTCGGATTGAGTTAGCATTAAGTCATTGTAGCCATCGAGGTCAAAATCTTCGATGACGAAAGACTGATGCCAGCGGGGTTCGCTTGGGGTCCAAGATGGTCGGTCGTCAGCCTGCAGCCATTCGCTGGATTGAGGTTGCAGGGTAAAGGCTTGAATCCTCCCGTCATCTGTGGTGCCAGGACCCTCGCTGCGTTGTGGGACAGGAACGAGTAGTTCAACCTCTCCATCGTTGTCCCAATCGCTCCTAATCAGCTGAGCAGAACCAACTGGTAGAGACTGCTCTTTTGGGGCAAAGAAAAGAGCATCCATCACCGTTGAAGGAGGAGTGTCCTCTTCAACAAGGTGATCACCAGAGCGACAGGCGAGTAGGCTGAACATACAAAGAAAGGGTAGCGCATGGAGGAGTTTCATTCTTGCAGCAAACCTTTGAAAAAGAGTCCGTAGTCTTCTGGTAGATAGTCTTGAATCATACCGAAGTAGCGATCCCAGGGAGGCAGGGGTAACCGCTCGCGGCTCTGGTAGTAGATAGCGGTCTCAGAGTTGTCCCAATTCTCTTCGAGGAAGTACTTTAGTGAGGAGGTCTCTCCAAGACCTTCGAATACGATCACTGGTGAATTATTTCCTCGACCGTAGTTTTCATAGTGTTCTAGCAGGCGGTTGCCCAAGCCCTGTTGCAGGTAGTCTTCCAGCACTCGAGTGGCCTGGAAATCAATCTTGATCCAATCCGCCAAGTCAATCAGCCCGTTGTGAACATCCTGATTCATCTTGTTAGAATCATCCAATGCCAGCCGAATGCCCAGATCCTGAGAGAGGTTGCGAATTGTTGGCAGATAGTCAGGAGTGATCAATTCGTTGACCTCAAAATAGAACATGCTTTGATATTCGGGAAAGAGCTTGAGCAGGTTCTTCAGTGCCCGTGGATAGTTAAGATAATCTGCATCCACATTTTGGGTGAACATCAGCGCTGGCATGGGCTGATTGTCCATCTTCATCTGTCGACGTAAGAGCCGGATGGTCAGAAATGTGGCAATCAGTGAAGAGAAGCGTAGCAGCACTGAGGGAATTTCTAGTTCCTTGCATTGCTTGACGATCTTGCCAAAGCTCTGTCCAGAACGATCCATGGCCAATAATTCGAATCCCTTAGTTGGTGACTGGGGAGATTTTGGTGCCAAAGCGTCGATCGACTCGGCCTTGATTGCCAACCATTTTAGATATTGGCGTGCCCGTTCGCTCAGAGAACTCCACTCCTCTTCTAGCAGTGTTCCCAACAGCTCTGCAACCACATCCGGGAAGCATGGAAAGGGCAGCGAGGGTGGCAAGGGAGTGACCACACTACAGGCAAGATGCTCGGGTTCAACTGCCTGCCATGCGGTTTCAGACCAGAATCCATCGGAGATTTGGTTCATGCGGGAAATAACTGGGGGTTAGGGCTTGCCGAGGGCCAAGTTGGCAAATTTGGTGTATTGCCCGATAAAGGCCAAACGACGCACACCACATTCACCATTTCGGTGCTTGGCAACAATGATCTCTGCAATGCCTTTGGACTCAGAATTTGGATTATATACCTCATCCCGATAAATGAACATGATCAGATCAGCGTCTTGTTCAAGCGCACCAGACTCCCGCAAATCTGCCATGATCGGGTGCTTGTCAGCTCGGCGTTCCAGATCACGGTTTAATTGAGATAGGGCAACAACGGGTACAGAAAACTCCTTGGCGATAGCCTTGAGTTGTCGTGAAATTTCTGCAATCTCCTGTTCACGAGATTGTAGACGTCGGCCTCCAGTCATCAGCTGTAGGTAGTCGATAACGATCATGCCGATGGGTGTATCTTCGTATTCTTGGGCAACTTGCCTAGTCACCTTACGCACATAACTGGGAGTGATTCCAGAAGCATCATCGATCAGCAGTGGCGCTTCCAGCATTTGCCCAGTCGCATCCACCAGTTTCTCCCAATCGTCTGGTTCTAAATTCCCAAGCCAAAGCCGCTGGCTGTCGACCCGGGCTTCGCTACAGATCAGACGCATTGCTATGTGTTCCTTGGGCATCTCTAGGCTGAAGATTAGAATGGGCTGCTTGGACTGCAGCGCAGCATACATCCCCATGTTCATCGCAAAAGAAGTCTTTCCCATCGAAGGTCGAGCTGCCAGGATAATCAAATCACCACGTTGTAGACCACGGGTCAGTTCATCTAGCTCCGTGAAGCCAGTCGGGATACCGGTGATGACCTGTGGGTTTTCAGAAAGAGCCTCTAAGTACTCGAAGTTGCTGAGCAACACCTCACGCAGTGGTGTATAACTGCGAGCACGGACTCTGTTCTCGATTTCACGGAATTTCTCAGAGGCTTCTCCCAAAAATTCACTGATGCTGCGTTGGCCTTCCTGTCCCTCGCGAGCCAGTTCATAGGCTGTGGAGATGATTGCTCGAAGCTGGCTTTTCTCCTGAACGAGCTGAGCATAATACTCAGCGTTGTCAGCCACTGGTGTGGTCTGAGTCAGCAAGAGCAGGTAGTCCACTCCTCCGGATTCATCAAGAAAGTTATGATCTCGGAGCCATCCAGAAACTGATACTTCATCAATCGGAGCTTCTTCTCCCGCTAACTCCTGCATGGCCGTAAAGATCTTTTGATTGGCTGGGGAGAAGAAATCTGTGGGCTGCAAATAGTCCTGAATTTGAGCCAGCAACTCATTACGGTAGATGATGGCTCCAAGGACAGCTTGTTCAGCAAGCTTGTCGTGAGGAAGCAGTTCTTCAGGTTTCGGTTTCGTGGGCGCACCGGGCATAGGCAACGCTGTGATAGAAGTTCACTGAGGAACGCAGAAGGTGGAGGGAACAGGAGGCCAGAACCTCCTGTGATAATTGAGAGTCAGGGGGCTTCTGCCGCTTCGGCGGATTCTTCTTCCGCAGTCGCTTCAGTTTCCTCAATGATCTCTTCAACAGCTTCATTAGTTGCAGCCACTTCGGCTTCTTGAGCTGCAGCGTTTGGATCTAACTCTGCCAACACACGGATGCTCATTTCAATGGAGACTTCGGTGTGAACCCGAATGGTAAAGTTGTGAGTTCCGACGTTGCGGATAGGTACTGGTAGCAGGATTGCTCGACGCTCTAAAGTGTAGCCAGTGGCTTCGAGGACTTCTTGGATGTCTCGGTTGTTTACGGAACCGAACAGTCGACCCCCTGGACCTGCCTTGCGGGTAACCTCAAGATCCAGCACTTTCATCAGAGCAGCCTTTTGCTGAGCCTGGGCAACCTCCCCTTTGCGAATCTTTTCCAAATACTGCATATGGTGCCGGAATTCTTTTGACTGCTGACCGGTAACTGGCAGCGCCAAACCCCGAGGCAAAAGGTAGTTTCGCGCGTAACCGGGCTTAACGTCAACGACGTCCCCGAGTGTGCCAAGATTGGGCACTTCTTTTTTCAGAATCAGTTTCACTGGATTACCTCAACGACAGGGTGCGTTAGTTCTGGGGGACGTAGCCCGCGGTGTAAGATAACAGAGCCAGATTGCGAGCTCGCTTGATAGCGATCGCCAGCTTGCGTTGATAAGGCGCTGATACGCCAGAAATGCGGCTAGGGACAATTTTTCCACCCTCGGTCACATAGGACTTCAACAACTCCAGATCTTTGTAATCAATCTCTTCGATGCCAGCTTCCTTAAAAGGGCAAACCTTTCGTTTGCGACGTAGAAGGATGCTGTTGGGGACACTGCGCATCGGGCGTTTCTTCTTTTTCTTGGCCATCTCTCATTCCTGATTGGTGTCTTGGTCTTCGTTGGTTTCAGTGGATTCTTCCTCGGTCTCAACCGCATCAGAGTCATTGTCTTCTTTAACTCCCTCTTCTTCGCTGGCTTCCTCCGCCGGCTTCAATTCAACAAGACTCTCAAACTTAGCTGCTGCACTTTCCCAGTCTTCAACTTTGATGATCTGGGCTCGGATCACTTGCTCCGAATAACCAAACTGGCGCTCCAGCTCTTCCAGCATTGCACCATCACCACTGAGATACCAGAGGTGATAGATACCATAGTCCTTCTTCTTGATCGGGTAGGCCAATTTACGACGTCCCCAAAAATATTCGCGGCAAATCTGCCCCTCAAAGCGTGCTATAAAACCGCGTACACGGTCGAGCAATTCCGCTTGTTCTTCGTTATTTAAATCGGCGGCAGTGATGAACACTGCTTCGTAGTCGCGCACCATAGATAATTTTCCTTTTGAGCGTTAGGCCCGCTGATGCAGGCAAGGAAAGCGGACGTTAAACATTGAAGCGAAAATGCACAATGTCACCGTCCTGAACAATGTAATCGCGCCCTTCCAGACGCCAGCGTCCAGCTTCACGGACAGCTGTTTCCGAGCCAAGGGAATCCAAATCATCGAAGTGGTAGACTTCAGCACGGATGAAACCCTTCTCGAAATCGCTATGAATTTTGCCAGCTGCTTGGGGAGCAGAAGATCCACTTTGGACCTCCCAGGCCCGAACTTCCTTTTTACCTGCAGTGAAGTAGGTGATTTGATTCAGCAATTGGTAGCCAGATCGTGCAAGTTGTACGGTTCCAGAATGACGAATGCCCATTTCTCCCATAAATGCCTGGGCTTCATCTTCTTCCATTTCTGCCAATTCTGATTCCACCTGCGCACAGATTGGAATGACTTCAACCTGTTCTCGGGCAGCTAACTCCCGTAGGGCAACCTCAAATAATGAAGCCTTATTCAGGCCTTCTTCGGAAACATTGGCTATGTAAAGCGAAGGCTTACTGGTGATCAGGCTTAGCTCTGCAAAGATCGCTAACTCTTCCAAGGACCAATCTCCAGATCGTGCTAGTTTGCTATCTCCTAGATGGAGCAACATTTTTTCAAAAACTGGAATCGCTGCTGCGACTTCTCGATTGCCCTTCGCCTGTTTGCGCAGTCGTTCTAGTTTTCGCTCAACCTGCTCCAGGTCAGACAAAATCAATTCAGTTTGGATGACCTCAATGTCTCGTATTGGATCTGGTGCCCCATCAACATGGACCACATTCTCATCAGCAAAGCAACGAACAACATGTGCAATCGCATCAACCTGACGGATATGACTGAGAAACTGATTACCCAACCCTTCTCCCTGGCTTGCTCCTTTAACCAACCCCGCGATATCCACCACCCGCAACATAGCTGGAATCGTCTGATTTGGCTCGACTAACTCGGTTAAGCGCTGCAAGCGTGGATCTCTAACCGGCACCATCCCCACGTTGGGTTCGATCGTGCAGAAAGGGTAGTTAGCGGCTTCTGCTTCAACGCGTGTGAGCGCTCGAAAGAGCGTGGACTTGCCAACGTTGGGCAACCCAACAATTCCAACTTCCAGAGCCATGTAGAGCCAACTTCAGAGAGTTGCGTTAAGTGAGGTCTGAGGAAAGTTTGCACCGCTGATGAACTTTTCCAGCAGAGGAAAAACCTGGCGAATCAGTGTCTGACATTGTTGTCTGGCTTCTTGGCTCCAGCGTCGCAATACATAATCAACAGTTGGTATATCTGCAGGTGGTCGACCAATGCCGAGTCGGATACGACGAAAGCTGTCAGAATTCAAGTGCTCCATCACAGAGCGCAAGCCATTGTGTCCTCCATGCCCTCCACCAGAGCGCAACCTCGCTTTGCCAGGAACCAGATCAAGATCGTCTGTACAAATGACAATGTCAGGAGGGTCTATCTTGTAAAAGCGTGCGCAGGCTGCAACCGCCTGACCGCTATGATTCATGAAAGTGAGGGGCTTCAACAGAATCGCAGATTGATCTCCACTACCGTGGCGACCTGTCATAGCTTGAAACTTTCCAGAACCAACCTCACAGCGCCAAGCCTCTGACAAGGCATCGATCAACCAGAAACCAGCGTTGTGCGGCGTCTGCTCATACTGCGGTCCTGGATTCCCCAGTCCCGCTATCAATTTCATGGCTTTTCGGCCGCAGCGGCAGCTTGTGCGATACGAACTGCACGACCAACAATGGAGGCAATACTATAATTGTCTTTGGCCCTCAGTTCCACTTGCTCAGGCAGGCGGACGCTCTGGATTCTTAGGTTGCCACCAAAATCTAGGGTGGAGACGTCTACCTCAACATAATCGGGGATTGCATTTGGCTTGCAACTGACCGGGACATCTCGTGCTACCAATTGAAGAACGCCACCTTTGCGAACTCCTGGACTCTCTCCCACAGTTCTCAAGGGAACACGCAGGTTGATCGAACGTTCTGGATTCAGCTCACGGAAGTCAAGATGGATCAGCAGGGGCTTGTGAACATGTTTTTGCACGTCCTGCAGCAGTACCTGGCGGACTTCTCCTTTTTTTGCGTCAGGTTCCCTGATTTCGAGTGTCAAGAGCTTGTGGGCGATGGTTAGTCGGCTCAATAATTGGCGAGTTTTGACCTCATCCATCTCGAGGTTTAGGTTGTTCTCACCGCCATAAATGACTGCGGGGATGCGATTTGCACGGCGCAACTTCTGGATGGCTTTCTTGCCCATGTCGGTGCGCTTATATGCGACCAAAGTTTCTTCAGACATGTCGGTTTGCCCGAATGGGGTTGCAAAAAGGAAAACAGCTTTTATAGCATCGTAAAGAAACAAATTCAATTGATTTTACAGGAATCTAGAATGATTCGACTGACCTGGTGTACTTTGATCGGGCTACTGATCGGGTCGCAGAGCCTCTCGGCACGGGAGCGTCCACGCTGGGAACTGGGGGTCATCCACGCTGCAGGACAGCTGCCGCATTACACGGGCTCCAATCACTACTATCAGAGAAGTATCAATCTGCCCTATGGCATTCTCCGCTCAGAGCAAGTTGATGTGTCAGGGGTCCCCAAGCTGTTTACGGATTTTACACCAGATCTGCGCTTGGAGATGGCTTTTGGTGCAGAACTGCCCGTGGAATCGGGTGATCTGAATGAATTGCCTCCCCCTGGAGCGGATGGTTCTTCCGAAAAAGTCATTCGTACGAAGAATTATACGCGTCGTGGTATGGAAGATATCCAAGCACTGATCGGTATCGGATTGACACTCGATTGGTATCTGGGAGGGCATGTGACTGTTGATTTTCCATTATTAAGTAAAAGTACTCTTGGAGGTGGCTTCCGTTATGCTGGAAACTCTTTTGCTCCAGGAATTTCAGTGGATGCTTTCGATCGGGACTCCAACTATATACTAGCTCTCGGATTATCATGGGAATATGGAGATGAAAACTTTAACCGTTCCTACTATGAGGTAAAAGCAGACGACGCCTTGCCAGGTCGTCCTGTCTATTTACCTTCTGCTGGCTTGATTTCCCGTAATGAAACTTTTCGTTTTGCGGCTCAAGTTACTCGCCGTCTGTATTTCTTTGCCCTGCAGTATCGCAGAGTACTCGAAAACAGTGTTGTTCAAGACAGCCCACTGGTGGTTGTTAACAAGAACGAAGGCTGGGCTTTCGGGGTCATTCTGGCTCTGACTGCCAGTGATGCTTCGGTGACGCGTAGAAAGTAATTTCTGAAGAGCGTGAACTTTTTGGGATTCTTGAAAGACTTTTACCAGGAAAGATTGAAGGAAGTTTTCGCTAGATTTTTCTGCTGCAGATGAATCCAAGCATAGTAATTCTCCATCACATCACCTGTTGCTGCAGAAACCCGCAAAATCTTCGAAGTAAATTTATCCCCAAGGCTGCTTCAGTATAACGATTCTGATTAAATTGTAAGTAGTGTAATGCTTATAATTTGTTTGGTAGCATCATCTGTGATGCTCAGAACATGTGCGGATGTTTCAATTTTGTCTTCTCCTTCGTTACGGAGAGAATAACAACCTTGGCTGCTTCTCTATGATCAAACAAAGTGAAAAATAATAAACCAGTTTGCTAACATTTTCCAAGAAGAACAGGCGCTCTTGCTTCAGTTGCAGCCGATAGGCTTCCACGCGTAACAGGTCTGCTTCCAGAGTAATTCTCTTAGCTTCTTGCATATTCTTTGACGATTCCCACCGGACTTTGAGTGATACTGAGCTCATACATCTAGCAGATTCGCGGAAGCTGTTCACCATAGAGGAGATCGACAACCCGTTCTCCACCAAAAGCAGTCTGAAGTATAACACGGTTCTTGGGGGACTCAGAGACGACGCCGATCTGGCAACTGTGTTTGCCAGCGGGATGAGAGCGCATTGCGCTCAGAACAACTTCGGTCTGATCTGGGGGAACTACAGCCACTAGCGTTCCCTCATTGGCAAGGTAGAGCGGATCTAGTCCAAGGATTTCACAGACTCCCTGAACAACTTCTCTGATAGGGATTTGTTGTTCCCAGAGGCGAATGCAAACCTCAGAATCTTGGGCGAACTCATTGAGGACCGTAGCCACTCCTCCGCGGGTGGCATCGCGCAGGCAATGGACCTCTGGGCAAACAGCCAGCATTTCAGCAATTAAGCTATTCAACGGTCGACAGTCACTCTCAACTGGAATCTGCAGGGATAGCTCGCCTCGAGCATCAACAATAGCGGCGCCGTGATCTCCAAGAAAGTGACTCACCAGTACAGCATCTCCAACTTCGGCCCGCCAAGATGCGATTTTCAGATTTTCTCGCAGGTAGCCGATCCCAGATGTATTGATGAACAGTTGATCGGCAGCCCCCTTCTCGACCACCTTCACATCTCCTGTGACAATCTGCACCTGAGCCTCCACGGCGGCTTGTGTCATCGAGGCTAGGATTTGGCCTAGTACAGAGATTTCCAACCCTTCTTCGAGAATCAGCCCACAACTCAACACTTGGGGGATCGCTCCGCTGACAGCTAAATCGTTCACAGTTCCATTGACCGCCAATTTGCCGATGTCAGCACCTGGGAAAAAGAGAGGTTGGACTACAAAACTGTCGGTGGTGAAGGCGAGTTGGTGTCCGGGAGGAGGGGATAATTCTGCATGATCTTGTAATCCCTTGGGGTCTGGTTTTCCAAAGTGTCGAAGAATTGTTCCTTCAATTAAATTGCGAGTGGCTCGACCTCCACCTCCATGAGCTAGTGTGATCGTATCACGAGGATCGCTCACGCGGTTGTCTCAACCTTAACTTGTTCACGCCAGCGGGCCCCATAATTATAATATGCGGCACATGCGCCTTCCGAGGAAACCATTAAGGCCCCGATAGGATTATCAGGTGTGCATGATTTTCCAAAAACCTGACATTGCCAAGGCTTGAGCCGCCCCTTGAGTACTTCTCCACATTGACATTCAGCAGGATCTACAACGGGAACGTTTCGAATGGCGAAAGCTTTCTCAGCGTCAAAATCAGCGAACTCTGGTCTCATCTCTACACCGGATTCTGGGATCGAACCCAAGCCACGCCACTCGAATTGTTCTCGCAGCCGGAAGACCTGATCCATAGCCTGTTGAGCAGCCAAGTTGCCTTGGGTAGGAACTACTCTACTGTATTGATTTTCTACCTCACAGCGTTGCTCCTCGAACTGCTTAAGCAGCATCCAGACCGACTGCAGGACATCTAAGGGTTCAAAACCGGCAACGACAAAGGGCTTGCGGTACTTGGAAGCGATAAAATCGTAGCCTTCGGTACCAATGATCATGCTAACGTGACCAGGCCCAATGAAACCATCCAGACGCAGGTCTGAATCCGCAAGAATAGCCCGCAAGGTTGGGATGATTGTGATGTGGTTGCAGAACAGAAAGAAGTTGCGGATTCCCTCTTCTTTTGCCTGAAGTACTGTGAAAGCCGTACCAGGCATCGTGGTCTCGAAGCCGAGCCCAAAGAAAACAACGTTACGTTCTGGATTATTCTGAGCCAACTGAAGAGCGTCCATTGGAGAGTAGACCATCCGGATATCCTGACCAGCAGCTTTGGCCTGCATCAGGCTTTTGCGAGTTCCGGGAACCCTCATCGCATCACCAAAGGTGGTCAAAATGACGTCTTCGTGCTCTGCAATGTTTACACAGTCATCCACTCGATTCATCGGTAGGACACAGACCGGGCAGCCGGGACCATGAATCAGGTCAATTCCTTTTGGAAGTAATTCTTCCAGGCCAAATTTGAAGATCGTGTGGGTATGCCCACCGCACACCTCCATCAGTCGGATCGGATTTTCTGCAGTCGCGTTGAGGTGCCGGGTCAACTGCTCGATATTCTGAAAGAGCGCCTTGGCTTTCTCTGGATCACGAAATTCTTCAATGTATTTCACAAAATTCTCCTAACCAGTAGCTTGCAAAGAGGTCTGTGCTTCGTTCCATTCATTGTGAATTTCTCCAAGTTCTGTGAGCAATTCAAGAGTACGCTTCGCTTCCAATTCATCAATCCGACTCATAGCAAACCCCACATGCAGCAAAACCCACTCTCCAACTAACTCGTCTAAGTCGTTGACATCATTCCGAAGGCAGGCAAGGTTGACAGGCCTACAGATTCCGCTAACGCTAACTTCTCCAAGAAACTTAGACTTGTCGATAATTCTCTCGACTTGACCTGGGATGCCTAGACACATTTGATTCCTCCTTTTGATTTGAGTGTGGTGCGCGCAAGGCATCACAATGGATAATTCAAAATATTTTGATTCGAAGGAACAGGTACGCTCTGTCTTCGATTTGAACTTGAACTAAAAGCTATTCTTGAAGTAGTTGTTCCAAAGATTTTCCTGGTAGTCAACATTTTTGCTTTTGAATTGTATAGTATCTCGCTGGTTTGCTTTGCAATTGACATAGTATAACTGGTTCAAATTTTAATTTATTAGTAACAGTTAAGGTACATGAATCACTACAACTGATTTTGAAATATTCTATCTAAATTCCAAGAAACACATCAATTTTTCACTTTGAGTTTAAAGATGTTTGAGCAAAAAACAGGATTCTGGGTTGTGGATCAGCGGCCAAAAGAAACTAGTCAAATGATGTTGACAGAAGAAATGAGGACAGAACTGTTATCCTTGAAAAAAAAGGAATTGAAAAATTTTGTGGTTTTTGGACCTAGAGGGATTGGCAAAACCCTATTTTGTCAAGCAGTTTCAGGCTTCAAAGGATCAGTTATTAAGCAAGTCGAGAATGAAACAAACCTTATTCCAAATGGAATAGAACCGCTGATTCTGAAAGGAGTAGACCAATTAGCGACTTCGCAAACTGAGCCAATACTAGATACTAATCAAAAAGTTTTCATAGTTGCCCAAGATGAGATTCCAGATTGGTTGGATAAGTCTAAATCTTTTCATACTGTTCAATTGAACGAACTGATGCCTAAGAGCCAAAATTCGTTGAAGCGTATAAAGCATTTTTTGATAAATTTACTCCAGAGAAATCAGATCAATTTTCAAACCAGTGATCTGCAGTTTCAGCTCAATATAGAGGAGTTATTCGATAAATTGTGGCCGAATATGCGTCAAATTGTCAGACAGACTCAAATGAGGTCAAAAACTGGGGAGTGGGTGTCCATACCGGTTTGACCGAGCAGTTGAAACCAGGTCTGGTTTCTAGAGATCAAAACTGAATGTTGTGCTGACCATGAAAACCGACTCGTTGATCAGTTCCTGTATGAAATCAGGCTGAAGCCCATCACGGTCAGGCTGAGGCAAGCTCCTGGGAAAAGAAACATCCACCAACTCGAAAAGATGAAGTTATTGGCGTTCGAAATCAAATAACCAATGCTTACATTTTCTGGATCTCCCAATCCAAGAAAACTGAGACCTGCTTCGGTAAGAACAGCATGACAGATTGATAGTGGCGCAACCGAAAGAATAATCGGTAGTACTGCTGGGAAAAGATGTTTTTTCCCAATCCACACAGAATTAGCTCCAAGAGAAATCGCGGCAACTACATGTTCTCTCCTTTTGAGACTCAAAACTTCTGAGCGCACAATTCGATAGATAGTTGTCCAAGAAAATAGCCCAAGTGTAATGATAAGAATTGTGACCCCCTGGCCCACAAGGGAAGCGGTCAAGATGACAATCAGAAAGCGGGGCAGCACCATGATTATCTCTGAAAGCTTAAGAATTGTAGTATCAGCTATCCCTCCAGAAAAACCTGAAGTCATCCCAAGTACTAGCCCAATTGAGTAGGCTAAGATAGTAACTCCCAATCCAATAATCATGGAGTTCTTAAGTCCCTGTACCACACCTGTCCACAAATCTCTTCCGAGATCATCCGTACCCATCCAATATATTTTAGAAGGTTCCCGAAAGGCTTCGAAGGATTGGTTCAAAAAATTTTCCTGAGTGATCCAGCTGGCAAACAAGAGACAAATCAATGAGGGTAGAATCAAAATAAACCCCCACCATTGTGAGGCAGAAATTCTATTCATTACCGGCAAAATCAATACGTGGATCTAGAACAGAATAGGCTACATCCGTTAATAAATTTAGAACCATTACGATGATGCTCAGCATGAAGATGATGCCGAGCACCAATGGATAGTCTCTAACTTCAATCGCCAGGATCATCAATCGGCCCAGTCCAGGCCAAGCAAAGACAGTCTCTGTCAAAATTGCACCAGTAATTAGAAATCCAAACCGAGAGCCAATTACGGTGATGACCGGCAGCATTGCATTTGGGAGTGCGTGGTGGGTTGTAGCTTTTTGTTGACTCAAGCCTTTAGAGAGCGCTGTCCGAAAATAAGGTTTTTTGATTTCTTCTCTGAGTCGGGCACGAGTCAGCAGTAGTATCTGCGCTAATTGAGATAGCACCATCGTGAGCAGCGGTAGTGCTAGATGGTGTAAAACGTCGAGGAAGTAGTAAATTCCTGTGTTCATGAGTCTGACATTCACCATTCCCTTTGTAGGAAACCATTCGAGGCTTACTGAGAAGGTAAGAATAAGGAGGTAGGCGAGCCAAAATATAGGTAGCGAATTGAGTAGGGTGGCCCATAACGGAATTCCTGAACTAAGAATGGGATGAGCGCTCTTTGCCGCAATGAATCCCAGGGGAATTCCGATTAAGCTGGAGAAAATGACCGAGGGAATGACCAGTAAAAGAGTTTGTGGCAATCTTTCAGCAATCACCTGAGCTACAGAAGCTTTGAAGTAATAGGAATCTCCGAAATCACCTTGAAGAACATTTTGGAAATAACGCAGTCCCTGTTTCCAAAGCGATTGGTCTAGACCATAATGTTGAATGATACGTTCACGATATTCTCGCGTTACATAGTCACCGGCGAGTGCTGCGACAGGATCACCGGGGGCCGCTTGAATTAGTATGAAAGAAATGATGAGGATGATCCCCAGAGTGATGGGGATCTGTAAAAACCTTCCAACGATATAGCCCGACAAGTCATCTACCTGCTAAGAAATCTTTAAACTCATTGTGCCATCACTGCAAAATTCCCTGACCAAGATCGAAAATTGGACATATCATTACGGTGAGCAGTCAAAGATTGAGTTTCTACCAACCACCAATACGGTAGGTCTTTAGCGAGAATAGTTTGAATCTGGGCGTACTTGGCAGATCTTTGCTTTATGTCAGAGGTTTGGCCAGCCTCTTTGAAAAGCTTATCAATTTCTTGATTTCGGTAGGCTGAAGCATTCGAGAAAGGGATATTACCAATATTGCTTGAGACGTACATTCGCTTCACGCCAATGTCTGGATCAGCCCCGTTGCAGTAAGAGATTAAGTTTAAGTCGAAATCACGCTGGTTAAATATGTTATCAACAGCCGCAGAGCGATCCATGGGCCGACTAATCAATTTGATGCCAACTTGAGCCAGATCTTGCTTCATCACTTCAGCGTATTTGTTGAATCTTGGAAAGTGAACGATATCTAAGCTCATTCTGACGCCATCTTTATCTCGAGTAAATCCAGCCTGATCTAGGAGTCTGTTTGCTTTGTCGTGACTGAAATTATAGCTTTCCAGCGTTCCACTAAGGTGAGCCCATTCTATCCCTTTATTTATAGGGGCAGCAGCCACTCTTCCTAAACCAAATAAAACTTGTTCAAGAATCCGGTCACGGTTGATTGCGTGCGCAAGAGCCTGTCGAAGCAAATGGTTTGACGTCTTCTCGCGTTCTAAATTGAATGAGACCGTCATGATACAGTTACCACCTCCAGGTCCTGCTGTGTTTTTTTGTAGTGAAATATCGCTGTTTGCTTCCATTCTACGAAGTTCCTTGCCAGGAACTCGATCAATGTAATCCACTTCTCCGCTCTCTAAAGCCAGTAATTGAGTGACCCCATCGGGAATCACCTGAATGATCAGATTATCAATTTTTGGCAGACCACTTAAGTAGTAGTTATCATTCTTCTGAAGCTTTACATATTCTCCTTTACGATACTCTACGAATTTAAATGGACCTGAGCCTATGGGGTTTAAGTTCGCTGGATGGTCGTTAGCATCACCAGTACTGAAGATATGAGCAGGAAGAATTGGAGCTTCCGTTACGTCTAGCCGCGAAAGCATAGGTCCATAGGAGTTACTTAGCTTGAAGACAACTTCATGATCTGTGGGAGTTTGAATTTCAGTAACAATTTTTGATAAACCTGCCTTTGTCCTCGAGTGATACTTGAAGAGCACATTTTCAAAAGTGAATTTTACATCCTTTGATGTGACAGGCTTACCATCATGCCAACGTGCATTTTTTCTGAGGAAGAAACGGTAAGTTTTAGAGTTATCCTCAACTCGCCATGATTCTGCCAAGTCCGGAGATGGTTGTAGCGAACGGTCTAACATAACCAGGCCGCTGTAAATAGAATCTGCGAATACATGTACATTGTAGCCAGTTGTGATTCCTGGGTTGAGATGGCCGGGGTCTGCTGAAGTTGCAACAACAACATTTTTTTGAGCAACACCTAGTGCAGGGATTAAAAGAGAGAATAAAATAAAAAACAGTTTCATTTTTTCCTTAAAATTATTGTTAAGTTGTTTTAGGGGACTCCGTACTTTAATCACGATCTATGAGATTGAGTTATTTTGGTTCTTTTGATTAGCTAGCCTTGCAACTAGCAATCGGGTGCAGTGCACGAGGAAGAATTTCCTTCGCGCAAGTTGTGCCTTGACAAGATTTTTGCTGATTTTGGGTCGTACATACTCAGCATCCCCAAAGTCTCTGTTTACATCACCTGGCCACAGGCTGGCTACCGATGGACGTAATGACGTCAATAAAGCGGCCCTTGAAGAACCTAGTCTAGTTTTGGCCTTTAATGAAACGCTGACAATTCAGAGGCAAAATCGAAAATCAAGAGAAAATAATCTCGACAGCTAAACGGGTACGTTACCTATCAGAAGGTATTTATTAGGTCAATAGATGTTTGACTAGATTAAGTGATAGGTTTTGCGGTGCGATGGTAAGAATGCTAGAAAATACTTCAAATATTACTCAAGAGACACTCCCCTCAAGGTGATTTAGCAACCTGACTTAAGCCGAAAAGATATAGAGATAAGTAGTTGAAATAGTTTAGTTTAAAATTATCTATTCAGTGAATCTATGACATTGTTCGTAATATGAAGAAAATACTTCAGATCATTGTTGCTCCATTCAATCTCTTCAAAATTTACTTTATAGATTTCTTTCAGGGACTGAGAATTCATCACGTCCCTACACCTTCCGTGTTGATGGTGCCCAAAGCCTAACATCGTGAGTTGATCACAGAACTGGTAGGCTTGATTTGGATCGTGTGTTGAAAATATAATTGTAAGTGCGTTTTTTTCCCGCAGTTCGTTTAAAATTGAAAATAGTTTTTCTTGATTTTGAAGGTCTAGTGCAGAGCTCGGTTCGTCTAAGATGAGCAAATCGCATTCGGAGGTGAGGGCCTGTGCAATCAAGACTAGCTGTTTTTGGCCACCGCTCAATGTTATGAAAGAAGATTTTGCGAGATTTTCGAGTGACATCACCTGCAACCATTTTTCAGCTTCTGTCCAATCTAAAAAATTAGGTTGCTGATACCATTTCAAATATCTAGCACGACCCAGCAACACCATTTCTAGCACGTTCAAGTCACTTTTTAGGTTTACATCCTGAGGCAAGTAGGCAACGGTACCTTTCACGGCAACATCCCCAGACGCTGGATTATCAAGACCAGCTAGAACTCGCAGCAAAGAACTCTTGCCAACCCCGTTAGGTCCGACCACCCCTAAACTAGAACCTTTTGGAAGTTCACAGTTCAAATTCTCTAACAGACGTTTCTTGCCCCTTTGTACGGCTAAATTTGAGACAGTTAGCATCGGCAGAATCATGACTTAGGACCCTAGCCTACGTCGCAACAGATACGCAAAAAATGGAGCGCCGATCAGCGCTGTGATTACTCCCAGAGGAACCTCCATCGAGCTGAGGCCTCTGCAGAGGTAATCAATCACTAGCATGTAGTAGGCTCCAATACAGGCAGAA
>JACLAC010015618.1_pt1 | contig 31221 bp, 35 predicted proteins | sample 8027881 | NCBI WGS metagenome assembly JACLAC01 (sample SAMN15725517, study PRJNA655200) | protist metagenome | isolation source: fluorescence activated cell sorting (FACS) single amplified genomes of... | place: Spain: Blaines Bay Microbial Observatory, Mediterranean Sea | collected 2016-01-19 | reverse complement strand
AATGAATCCCCATGAGCATAGATAACTATGTGATTAGAGTGAACGAGAGCTGCCAACGCATCTGCAACTTCAAGTATGAAGGGTGTATGGTATATATCTAGGGTGTAAATATAATCACTAGGATCTCTCACAGCTCTTTTTCAATTTAAGGATATACAATATGAAATTACTCACTATTGCAATCTTAGGTGCAGCAGCAATCGGAGCTATCACAGGTTCACCGGCAATAGCGCTTGGCATTGGCGCTGCCAGCCTAGCAATTAGAAATTCAGGAATAATGCCTTCAACTCAAACTCCTCCTCAAAATTCATTGCAAAACAGTAGATACGAGGGAGTTATGATGACAGCTTCAAAGGCATCACACTGGTGCCCAGCTCCGCTTCCTCCCAGCACCCCTTATATGACACCTGAACAAACGGAGGTATATGGAAAAATCACAAGCATGCGAGAGCATGACGTGTCAAATAGCGATTTGCCAGTCGCAACCCAAAGAGCAAGCATCTTATTAGTCAGCATTGCTAGACAAATAGATATGGCAAAATCTGTAGGGCTTTCTCAATTAGGTACTTTTCTTGAAGCTGAATTATTAAATTTAATACAAGATCATAATTCAGATCCTCTAGAAGTAGCTGTGAATAAAATGCTTGATGGTTCCTGCGGAAAACTTTATTTTTATGAGCATGGACAACTTAAGTTTCATTACTCAGGAAAAACTACCATAGTCACATAATTTTGATGTTTAACAAAAAATAATACATAACGCATTAATAGATATAACGCACAGAGCACCATTAGAGATTATGAATAAAAACATCGAGTTCTATCACCATAACGCGATTACATTAAATACGCAGTATCAAAGCGTATCGTTTGAGCAAACACATGGTTGTTGGAAAGCATTTTGGCCGAGTGGGCACCATAGGCAATGCAAAGTTCTCGATATTGGTGCAGGTAATGGTTTAAATGCAGCTTGGTTTGCCCACCAAGCATGTGATGTTTACGCTGTTGAACCAGCGGAAGCATTTCGCCAATTAGGCGAACAAAGAACCGAGCAATTATCAGTTACATGGATAAACGATCTCCTTCCTTCTTTAAAAACAGTTGAACAACTGAGCCTTAGGTTTGATTGTATTCTGTTGTCTGCGGTATGGATGCATATTCCTCCAACCGATAGAAAACGTTCTTTTCGAAAGTTAGCCAATTTATTAGCACCGAATGGGCGTTTAGTTATTTCATTACGCTTTGGTGATTTCTCTGATGAAAGAACAGCCTATGCTGTATCAATAGAAGAGCTCGAACAATTAGCTAAAGATTATGGTCTGCAAACGCGCCTTATCACGCCTTTAGAAAAAGATGAATTAGGGCGAAACGAAGTACAGTGGCAAACCCTTGTTTTTTCGCTGCCAGATGATGGATCGGGCGATTTAATTACAGTGCGGCATATTATTGTTAATGATTCAAAATCATCCACATATAAATTGGCTTTATTGCGGATTTTATTAAGAATCGCAGATTCTCACCCAGGCGCTGTTATTTATAAAAAACAAAATCGTGTTTATCTTCCTTTAGGATTAATCGCACTATATTGGATTAAATTATATAAGCGGTTGATAGATACTAACGTTGGAAATGAACAAGGAATACAACAAAACAGCGCTTCAACAAAAGGGTTAGCGTTTGTAAAACCAGAAGGCTGGAATAAATTAAACCACCTTACTCCTGATGATTTAGCGATTGGCTGCTTTTTTCTGGGTGAGGATGCAAAAGCAATACAGCAAGCTTTAAAAGATGCTATTTCTACCATTGATGCTGGACCTGTAAAATTTATTTATCGTGGTGATAAAACAAATACGTTATTTCGCTTAGAAAAAGAAAAATATAAAAAAGTAGCATCATTTATTATCGATCAGTCTTTTTTATCTAATTTTGGTGTATTTAGCCTAGAGTCAACTCTTTGGGACTGTTTGCGATTATATGCAAGTTGGATAGATCCGTTATTAGTCAATCAATGGATCCAGATCATGAGTAGCTATGAACTAAATCAAAAAAGAAATATTTCTCTGCAAACCTACCATGATTGTCTCACTTGGCTAAATAAAGAGCATGATACAAAATTTGTAAGGCTACGGGTTGATAAGTTAAGAAAAAACAATCAAAAAGTCACCAGCGCTTGGAGTGATAACATCATTAACGATGATTATCAGATAGATCATTGCCTCCCTTTTTCCTATTGGCCAAATAATGACAAATGGAATTTATTGCCAACAACACGAAATGAAAACAACACGAAATCAAATCGAGTACCCTCTAAAAAACGTCTTGCGGGATCTAAATCTCGTATTATTGATTTCTGGCTTATGGCATGGGTAAGTGACGAGGATCAAGCGCGTTTTTTTACTGAAGCTTCCCTTTCTCTTCCAAGTATCTCAGCTTTAGATCGAGATTATGAAAAGGTATATGAGGCATTACGTTTACAAGTTGCAGGCGTGCAAAGCCGTTTGTTAGTGAAAGAGTGGTAGCCCATTCAATATATCCAAGATACTTGAAGATACAAGAAGGCGGCAATTTCATTAATCCCATGCGCATAGATAAACTATGTGATTGGGGTGAATAAACGCTGCCAACACATCTGCAACTTCAAGGATGAAGTGTATATGTGGCTGAAATAAATAAAAAAGGCAAGCCTGCTGGCTTGCCTTTAAATGAGGTGAGTCGGCCTATAAGCCGGGTTTTGTACCGTAAAACGGCGGTAGCCATTCGTCTAGGCCTGCAATCACTCACAGGCTCAAGCAACCTACCCGTTCCCAACGCGGGCCGCGCCAAAGGGAACCTATTTGGTCTTGCTCCGAGTGGAGTTTACCGTGCCACGAACTGTTGCCAGTCGCGCGGTGCGCTCTTACCGCACCCTTTCACCCTTACCTGATCTCTTGCGAGCCATCGGCGGTTTACTCTCTGTTGCACTGGTCGTAGGCTTGCGCCCCCCAGGCATTACCTGGCACTCTGCCCTATGGAGCCCGGACTTTCCTCCCCTTTGCATACCCAAAAGATAAGCAAAGCAGCGACTACCCAGCCGACTCGAACCGAGGATTATATAGAAAACCTCGGATAGATTCCAGTTTATTGTATTTTTTATACTTTTTTATGCATTTAAATTATCTAAACCCCATTTATATAAGGCATTTTTCTTTAAATGATAAAGCTCTGCCACAAATCCAGCGGCTTTTTTAAGCGGCAATTCTTTTACTAATAAAGTAAGTGCGCGCAAGGCTTCTTGGGGCAAATCTTCTTTTTGTGCCTTGTAACCTGCGATTAATACCACCATTTCACCTCGCGTGCGGTTTGTATCTTCACCTATCCACGTAATCAGCTCTCCCAAAGGGGCGCTATAAATGGTTTCATAGGTTTTTGTTAGCTCTCGCGCTAAAACAACCTGCCTTTCTTGTCCTAGCACCGCCAGCATATCATCTAAAGATCCTATAATGCGGTGAGGTGATTCATAAAAGATCATCGTGCGAGGATCTTGGCTTATTTCTTCAAACTTATCTTTGCGTGCTTTGCTTTTAGGCGGTAAAAAACCTTCAAAACTAAATCTATCAGAAGGTAAACCTGAGGCGCTTAATGCCGTTATCACAGCGCAAGGACCAGGCAAAGGAACAACATTAATATTGGCTTGGCGACAACGGGTTACGAGATGATAACCGGGGTCTGAAATTAAAGGCGTTCCAGCATCAGAGATAAGCGCAATAGAGGTGCCTTGTTCAAGCTTTTGAATTAAATAATCGGCTTTGTCTTGTTCGTTATGATCATGCAAAGCAAACATAGGGGTAGTGATACCAAAATGAGAGAGCAGCTTACTTGAATGGCGTTTGTCTTCGGCGGCAATCAAATCAACCTGTCTTAGTACACTAAGCGCGCGCTGTGTGATATCGGCCAAATTACCAATAGGTGTAGGTACAATGTATAAAGTTGAGACATCAACCATGATTGAAATTTCATCAGTCATTTGTTTAACAACCCTTCGACGATTAATATAGAGGGCAACAAGTTACGGACAGAAGATGTTCATGCGTAAAATTACCAACAAAAAGTACCGAAGTGTATCACGTTTTTTATCACCTATTGCACTCGCTTTAACGCTTGTCGCCTGTGAATCAAACAATCACTTGCCACCCACATCCAATGAAATTGCGGCTCCTGCAAATAAGTCGTCGCAGTTTTATCTTCAAAATGCTCAGTCAACTGCTGGAAAAGTACAAATTGATTGGTATCTTCTTGCATTAGAAGCCTTGATCAATGAAAAAGCATTCACCAAAGCACAGCGAATAATTAATCTATTGGCAAAAAAACCAATGACGCATTTACAGCTGTCAGAATGGCAATTAGACAGAGCGCATTTAGAAGAATTAAAAGGTAATTACCAAACGGCTGTTGAGCAATTAAATTTCCAACCTTCTTGGAAATTACCTCCCGCGCAGTTTTTACGTTATTACCGTTTAAAAACCAAACTTTACCGCCAAGCGAATAACATTCCTGCCGCTGTTCTTTCTTCATCTCAAGCCATTCACTTTATTGAAAATGAAAAAGAATCGCTGGAAAATGGGCAGTTTATTTGGCAATCACTTAATGCGATGACAGATCGCCAACTTGACGCCCTTTCTCGCCATGCCAATCTTATTTTGGTTAAGTGGATTGATTTAGTGCAGCAACTGCGACAATATGCTGATAATCCCGTTAAACGCCAAAGCGTGTTTGATGCGTGGGTCGCTGAAAACCCTAACCACCTTGCCAAGCATTACACACCTGAAACTTATTTAGAAACAACAGAAAAAGTATTTATCCAGCCCAATAGGATCGGGGTTTTGCTGCCTTTAACCGGTAAATTTGCAGCGCAAGGGGAAGCGATTCGTAATGGCTTGCTAAAAGGCTATATGGATGACCCAAAACAAAAACAAAAACCGAGCTTACAATTTTATGATACACATGCGCTAAGCATGGATCAGATAGCAAGAAAATTAGCTTCAAGCCATATACAATATGTGATTGGTCCTTTGCAAAAACACAAAGTAAGTGAGTACCTTAGCGCTACTCAGCATGCTTATCCAACCCTTGCTATGAACATTTTAAGCAATGATCGGGGGGAAAAAAACACCTGCTTTTTCACGCTTTCCCCTGAGCAAGAAGCCGAACAAGCCGCCACTCACATTGCAGAAAATAAATTTGAATTTCCGTTAATTATTGCCCCTAATAATTCACTTGGAAAACGAACGACTGCCGCTTTTTCTGATAGATGGAAGATCACAACGGGTAAGGATGCAAAAAGCGTCTTTTTTGATAATACCGCGAGCATGCAGCGAACAATACAAAACGCATTTGGTTTGTCAGAAAGCCACACTCGCGCCAATAATATCGAAAAATTATTAGATTTAGAGATGAAATCAGAGCAGCGCAGCCGACGCGATATTGACGCAGTATATTTGATTGCAAATTCAGATGAGCTTACGTTACTCAAACCGTTTATTGAAGTCACCATCAACCCTGATGCCAGCCTACCCAAGCTTTTTGCAAGCTCACGGGGAAATAATCGCGTAAGGGGTATGGGCGATATTGGAGAGTTACGCGGCATTGAATTTACTGATATTCCATTAATCGCAAATAAAAACACCCCCGAAGCCCAATCTTTTTATCAAGAATGGTCTGATCTAAGTAATGGTACAACACGGCTTTATGCATTAGGTTTAGATGCGTATGGGTTAGTAGAGGCCTTACCTATTATGCAATCTCAGCCTGACTATCAATTACAAGGGTATTCAGGGATTCTAAGCATGGGTAATCACTGCATTATTAATCGAACTTTGCCGTGGATGGAATTTGGCGAGATGGAGCTTATTGTTGCAAACTAAAAAAGAGATTGGCGAGTATTATGAGCAAGGCGCGCGCCAATACCTTGAACAAAAAGGCCTCGCTTTCATAGCAAAAAATCAGCGCTTTAAAATGGGTGAACTTGATTTGATCATGAAAGAAGGGGCATGTATTGTTTTTATCGAAGTTAAATTTCGTAAAAACACTTTTTATGGTGGAGCAATAGGCAGTATTTCAGCTAAAAAGAAACAGCGTTTGCTTCATGCTGCTTACTTATGGTTAAGAAAAAATAAATTATCAAGTACCCATACACAATATCGTTTTGATGCTGTCATTATTGAAGGCAAAATCGAAAATATTCATTGGTTTAAGAATATATTAGTTGAAGGATAAGTAATGCTAGAAAGCATCAAAGAAAGTTTTACCGAAAGCATTCAAACACAAATAGCGGCGGCTGAAGCGCTTCCTGAGCAAATAGGCAAAGCGGCGATGGTCATGGTGCAGTGTCTATTAAATGGAAATAAAATTTTGTGTTGTGGTAACGGTGGCGCTGCTGCAAATGCGCAGGTTTTTGCTTCTTGCTTACTCAATCATTTTGAAACTGAGCGCCCAAGCTTACCAGCACTTGCCATGACAGGCGATAGCGTATCACTAACCGCCATCGCAACAGATTATCACCACGATGAAATCTTTTCAAAACAAGTGCGCGCATTTGGACAACAAGGTGATGTTCTCTTAGCCATTTCAGCAACCGGTGATTGCAAAGACATTTTAAAAGCAATGGAGGCGGCGGTAACGCGTGATATGTCGATTGTTGCTTTAACTGCTAAAGATGGCGGTGTAATGGCAGGTTTACTGGCTGAAACTGATGTAGAAATTCGCATTCCTTCTTTTAGAGCGCCGCGAATTAATGAAGTGCATTTGATAACGCTACATACACTTTGCGATCTTATTGACTTGCATCTATTTCCAACACACGGAGAGTAGCCGCATGAAAAAGGGACTTTTTTTTGTATTTATTATCCATTTGTTATTACCCGCCTGCTCTGTGATTTACGAGCAAGACTCACGTAGTGCCACAACAGAATGGCAAGATAGCCAGCTTTCTATGCAAATCGCCGGTATTGTTAATAAACCGCCTTATGTAGGGGATGCAAGGGTAAATGCCGCATCTTATGAAGGTGATCTTCTTTTGATAGGTCAAGTGCGCGAACAAGCACTTAAAAATAAGCTTATTGAACAAGTTAGGCATATTAAAGGGGTTAAGCATGTTTATGAACAAATACGTATTCAAGCGCCTTTATCTATCACTAAAGTCACTCAAGATACTTGGCTGACTGCCAAAGTAAAATCGGCGCTTATTGCCAGTAAAAAATTACGTGACGTTAATATAAAAGTGATGACGGAAGATGGCGAAGTCTTTTTGCTCGGTTATGTCACCAAAGCCCAAGGTGATGAAGCAACAACGATTGTGCGTAATTTGGCAGGGGTAAAACAAGTTATTCAAGTATTCCAATATGTAAAATAATCAAATAAAAAAGCAGCCTTATTCAAAAAATGAGACTGCTTTTTTTTATATACCCTTCATCCTTAAAGCCGCCGATGCGTTAACGGCTCAAATTCCCCTCAATCACATTGTTTCTCTATGCTCATGGTAAAAATTCTTTGCCGCCTTTTTGCATCTTCAAGTATTTTGGGTATAAATATGATTATTTTACAACTGTTAAAGTAGGTCGACCTTTTGAAGGGCTTTTCTCATTATCTTGGTGTTCTGCCGCTTCATCTTGTACGCTGTCTTGTTCTTTGCTTGTCTTGTTGCTAGCAATGGCTTCAAGTTGCTCTTGATACCCGCTTTCTTGATCAAACATAGTTCCTGCACCGTTTTCACGGGCATAGATTGCAGTCACAGCATACATAGGTACGCTTATCGACATTGGACGGCCACCGAAGCGCGCATTGAAGAAAACGTCTTCATTGCCCAGATCCAAGTCACCCACTGCCGTAGGCGCTATATTCAATACAATTTGCCCATCTTTAACGTACTCAGTTGGTACATCAACATAAGGCAAGCTTGCATCAACGACAATATGCGGCGTTAAATCATTATCAACAAGCCAATCATAAAAAGCGCGCAAAATATAAGGTCGACGAGGTTTCAACATTAAATCATTCATTTTATTGCACCAAACGCATCTCACGCTCAGTTTCTGTCAATGAAGCTAAGAATGAGTCTCTCTCGAAAACGCGGGTCATGTACGTTTTCACTTCTTTTGAACCTGCACCGGTTAGCTCGATACCCATAACAGGTAAGCGCCACAATAAAGGTGCAAGATAACAATCAACTAAGCTAAATTCTTCACTCATGAAGAAAGGATGTTCAGCAAACACTGGCGCAAGAGAAAGTAATTCTTCACGTAATTGACGACGCGCGCGATCGGCTTCATCTAACGTGCCTTTCTCAATTTTTTTCGCTAATGAATACCAATTATGTTCAATGCGGAACATCATCAAACGGCTGTTACCACGCGCAACCGGATACACAGGCATCAAAGGAGGGTGTGGAAAACGCTCATCTAAGTATTCCATTATGATGTTCGCATTATATAAAGCTAATTCGCGATCAACTAAAGTTGGTACTGAGCCATATGGATTTAACTCTAGTAGATCTTCAGAAAGATGATTCGGATCTACAATTTCAATCTCAAATGTGACACCTTTTTCAGCCAAAACGATACGAACTTGATGGCTATACATGTCTGATGCGTCTGAATACAACGTCATCACCGAGCGTTTATTGGTGGCAACAGCCATTAACCCCTCCAGGATCTCTTATAGATAACATTACCGATATAATAAACATCGATAGAAATGAGTAACACGTTAGAGTAACCGATCAGTGAACATCACGCCAATACTCTTTCTTTAGCAAAAGGGTCAATATTAAGAAAATGAGAAAAAAACCCATTACCCAATAACCCATTTGCTGACGTTCCAATTTCATGGGCTCGCCTGAATAATCAAGAAAATTAACGAGATCGAGAACAGCTAAATCATATTCATCCGCACTTAATTCGCCATTACCTTGGGATTTAATGCCAATAAATTCTTCAATCAATTCACCATCAACTAACACCGTTTTATATTCTTTTACAGGTGTACCTTGCAGCTCTTCTAATACATGCGGCATCCCAACACTTGGAAACAGCGAATTATTCACCCCAAAAGGACGCGATGCATCAGCATAAAAAGAACGTAAATAGGTATATAACCAATCTGTGCCCCTTACTCGTGCAACCATTGTAAGATCAGGCGCCGGGGCTCCAAAAAAAGTAGCACCCACTTCTTTTGAAATTGCATTTGTGACTAAATCTCCAATTTTTGCATCTGGATCAAACACAAGATGGGTCATCATTAATTCAGGGGGGATCGCTAAATCATTTGCGATCCGCTCATAGCGTTGATATTGCGTTGTATGACATCCCAAACAATAATTCATAAATAATTTCGCCCCTCGCTGCAAAGAGGCGGTATCAGTGAGATCATTATTTGCGCTGTCTAAAGGCATATTTGAGCCAGCACTCAACGCATAGGTGGGTAGTAAAACAAAAAGCGCAATCATCCATTTTTTCATTTGTATGTCACCCTTTCTGGTATGGGTTGAGTCGGTTCATTTTTGCTATAAAAAAACAAAAGCACAAAAAACATGAAATAACCCAAACTAAATAACTGCGCCAGTAAGGTATAAACAGGTGTTGCAGGTAGCGCACCTAAAATACCCAACGCAATGAAAGAGATCGTAAATTGAACAATGTTTGCAAAATGTCTTTTACTGCGATAACGATAAGAGCGCACTTTACAGCGATCTAACCAAGGCAATAAAAAGAGCATCACAATAGATAATCCCATTAGCCCAACCCCTGCTAATTTATCAGGCACGGCACGTAAAATGGCGTAAAAGGGCGTGAAATACCAAACAGGAGCAATATGCTCAGGGGTTTTTAACGGATTGGCGGCTTCAAAATTAGGCGGTTCAAGAAAATAGCCCCCCATTTCTGGGTTAAAGAAAATCACATACGAAAAGAACAAGCCAAATACAGCAACACCAACAAGATCTTTTACTGTGCCATACGGGTGAAAGGGAACGGAATCAATAATGTCGTATTTTTTACTGTAATACTTATGAAAGCTAAATTGAGATTTATAGCTTTTCCCCATTTTTCCCTTTGGTAATTTTGTTTCAATGCCATCTGGGTTATTTGAACCCACTTCATGTAAAGCGAGCACATGCAATACCACCAAAAGCAATAAAACAAGCGGCAGTGCGATAACATGTAGCGCAAAAAAGCGATTAAGTGTTGCCCCTGAAAGTACATAATCTCCTCTTATCCAAAGCGTTAGATCTTCACCGATAACAGGAATTGCACCAAAAAGGGAAATAATAACCTGCGCGCCCCAATAAGACATTTGCCCCCAAGGCAACAAATATCCCATAAAGGCTTCAGCCATTAATATAAGGAAAATAAACATGCCAAAAAGCCACAATAATTCACGGGGCTTTTGGTAAGAGCCATAAATTAAACCTCGAAACATATGGCAATAAACAACAACAAAAAAAGCAGATGCGCCTGTTGAGTGCATATAACGAAGTAACCAGCCGTACTCCACATCACGCATAATGTATTCCACAGAAGCAAACGCCCCTTCGGCGGATGGGGTATAACTCATCGCAAGCCAAATACCTGTTAGCAACTGATTAACAAGCACTAACATGGCTAAAGAGCCAAAAATATACCAAATATTGAAATTTTTCGGCATCGGGTATTGTGATAAATGTTTTTTATAGGCATTCATCACAGGTAAACGTTTTTCAACCCAGTCAGCAAACTTTTCCATTAAGCGACCCCTTCATCAGCGCCCACCAAGAGGAGGTTATCGTCAAGGTAGGTATAAGGTGGAACAACCAGATTATAAGGCGCAGGTACACTTTTAAATACGCGTCCAGCCATATCAAATTTTGACCCATGACAAGGGCAAAAAAAGCCAGCTTCAACACCTTCAACCTGATCGCCAAACCCATCCGGTAAATAGGTCGGTGAACAACCTAAGTGCGTACAAAGACCAACAGCTACAAATATTTCAGGTTTGATAGAGCGGTGATTATCTTTAATGTAAGCGGGTTGCTGCGGCTCTTGTGATCCAGGGTCTCGAAGAAGAGCTTCAATTTCAGTTAATTTATTCAATGTTTCAGCGCCACGCCTCACCACCCAAACAGGCTTGCCCTGCCAGATCACACGTATTAATTGTCCTTCTTCTATTTTACTAATATCAACTTCTACGGGGGCACCTGCTGCTTTTGCCTTGGCGCTCGGGCTCCATGACTTAAGAAACGGTACAGCCACCGCAACGGCACCAACGCCACCGACAACGGCGGTAGATAAAGTCAAAAAACGACGTCGGCCGGAATTCACTGGCGCATTGCTCATTCAATCTTCTCCCTGTGCTCCTGCACGCATAGACAACACATCCTTACATACCCTTCATTCTTAAAATTGAGATGCATGGCAGCGTAAATTCACTGATCCCACCTTGCTGCATTTTCAAATTTATCGGGTATATACCCAAGATGCTTAAAGATGAAGAAAGGCGGCAAGTGAATGAATCCCCATGAACATAGATAAACGATGTGATTGGGGGTGAATGAATGCAGCCAACACATCTACAACTTCAAGGATGAAGGGTATATCAACAATCTAATAAAAATGGCTTAGGAATCATAAAGAATTTATTTATCGCTAACAAGTGAGAGACATTTTTTTGCAAGATAAATGACAAATTTCAAACTATTTTGCAATATTTGTTTTCTAGCTCATTGCAAATAAAGAAGAAAAACGCATGGTCGGTTTTAAAGGCGCGGGATAAAAGGATGATATTTAAATAAATTACAGGCAATAAAAAACCCAGCCAATGACTGGGTTTTCTCGTTTCCATGTTCTGGATAATTCGTATTGAATTAACGCTTAGAGAACTGTGGACGACGACGTGCTTTACGTAGACCAACTTTCTTACGCTCAACTTTACGCGCATCACGAGTAACAAAGCCCGCTGCACGTAGGGTAGGACGTAGAGTCTCATCGTATTGCATCAGAGCGCGAGTGATACCGTGACGGATTGCACCAGCTTGACCAGAAATACCACCACCAGTAACAGTGATGTATAAATCTAGTTTCCCTGACATTTCAACAAGCTCTAGAGGCTGCATTACCACCATACGCGCAGTAGGACGACCGAAGTAAGTCTCTAAAGTACGTTTGTTGATAACGATATTGCCACTGCCCGGCTTGATGAATACACGCGCTGCGGAGCTTTTGCGGCGACCAGTGCCGTAGTATTGTTCTGCCATTGTTTAAATCCTCTTAAATGTCTAGTACTTGCGGTTGTTGTGCCGCATGTTTGTGCTCAGTGCCAGCGTAAACTTTTAGCTTACGGAACATTGCACGACCTAGAGGACCGCGTGGCAGCATACCTTTAACAGCAAGCTCGATGATCATTTCTGGCTTCTTCGCAAGCAACTTATCAAAACTGATAGACTTGATGCCACCCATGTAACCTGAGTGAGTGTAATACATCTTGTCAGTTGTTTTTGCACCAGTTACTTTTACTTTATCCGCATTGATAACAACGATGTAATCACCGGTGTCAACGTGTGGAGTATATTCTGGCTTATGCTTACCACGTAAACGTGATGCAATTTCAGTAGCGATACGACCCAGAGTTTTATTCTCTGCGTCTACAATATACCAGTCACGCTTTACAGTTTCTGGTTTAGCAACGAATGTTTTCATGCTAATCAATACCCGATTATTTAATTAGTTCACTTTAAAGGAGCACATGCTCCCACTGTATAAGAGACCATACAACACCCCTTCGAGTGGTGATACCCTCGGCAATTGCCTTTCAACAGTAACGGTGGGTTGACGGATTATAAGGAAGGGTGGAGAAAAAATCACCTTTTTATTCAAAAAAATTATCGCGCTTTTTATTTACACCCAATAAACTTGAAGATGCAGGAAGGCGGCAAGTTAATGAATCCCCATGAACATAGATAAACTATGTGATTGGGGTGAATGAACGCAGCCAACACATCTGCAACTTCAAGGATGAAGGGTATACACCTATCCCAAGATACTTGAAGACGCAAAAAGGCGGCAAACGAGCTCATCCCCATCTGCATAGATAAACGAAGTGATTGGAGTAAATGAGAGAAGCCAACGCATCTGCAACACCTAAAATAGGGGCGAGTATTCTAATTAAAATCCATTAAACCAAATGGACAGATCCAATATATTCAAGGCTTTGCATTTCTTGTAAGCGTGAATAACAGCGCTTGAATTCAAATGATAAACGCCCATCTTGATATAAAGATAAAAGCGCAACTTCGGCTGAAATAATCAATTTAACCCGTCTTTCATAAAATTCATCCACCATCGCGATAAAACGCCTTGCGGTATCTTCGTTACTCTCACCCATTTTTTTTACATTTGAAACCAAAACCGTATGGTATAAACGGGCTAATTCAATGTAATCAATTTGACTACGAGCGCTTTCACAAAGAACTGAAAAATCAAAATAAATGACGCCATTGCCTTCATTTTTAACCCAAAGCTCGCGCTGATTAATCACAATCGCTAAGGGGGTTTTAGGGGAATTTGAATGAGGTACAAGTTGCTCAAAATATCCGGTTAACGCTTTTTCAGCCTCTTGATTTAAAGGGTGATAATAAATATTTGCCTGTGAAAGCACACGGGCACGATAATCAACCCCTGCATCAAGATTAACCACAGCGCAATGCTTTTCTATTAGCCCTATCATGGGTAAAAAGCGCGCGCGTTGTAATCCGTTTAAATATAAATGACAGGGTTCAACATTTGAGGTAGCAACCAAGCACACGCCTTTTGCAAATAAAGCATCAAACAAAGTTGCCAAAATCATGGCATCAGTAATATCAGAAACAAAAAATTCATCAAAACAAAGAACGCAGCTTTCTTTTGCAAGCATCTCTGCCACTAATAACAGAGGGTTTTCATGCCCATCAAGCCGCTTTAATTCGCCATGCACCCTATGCATAAAACGATGAAAATGCATACGTGATTTATTTTCAAATGGCAAACTGTGGTAAAAAAGATCCATCACATAAGTTTTACCACGCCCAACGCCCCCCCAAAAATAAATCCCTTTTTCAGGGGCGCTTTTTATACTTTTTTTATCAAAAAAAAATTTATCAAAATAACGTTTACCAAACCAACTTTTATCACGCCAAGGTTGCCAAAAAAAACAATGTGCTACGCTTTCTTTTTGTTGATTTAACGCCTGTGTTTTTAGTAAGCGTTTGTAAAGATCGTCCAGCAAGATAACCGCTTTTTTTTGTGCTTCATCTTCAACAAATTCAGGGCGTAATAAATCTTGATTATAATGCGCCAATGGAGTCATAACCCTTCCCTCTTCAAAATCATATCTTACTTGAACTTTTAACCCGAGCCCCACTCTATAGGTTATACCTTTCATCCTTGAAACTGCAGATGCGCTGGCGGCTCAAATTCACCCATGCACATCGTATCTATGTGCATAGGTAAGAATCGTTTACCGCCTTCTCGCATCTTCAAGTATCTTGGGTATATCCACAAACAGGAGTGTGTTTCAATGAGAATAAAACCTTTTCTTAGTGTAAGTATGCTGGCAGTTGCAATCAGTTCTTTCGTCACTATTTCAACGCCTGCATATTCGGCTTTTCCAAGTGAAATAAAAGGCCAAAAATTACCTAGCCTAGCACCTATGCTTGAAAGAATAAGCCCATCTGTTGTCAGCATTGCAGTTGAGGGGAGTCAAATTTCTAAGCAACGCATTCCTGAATCTTTTCGCTTTTTTTTCGGCCCTAACATGCCCTCAGAGCAAGTTAAAGAGCGCCCTTTTCAAGGGTTAGGTTCGGGTGTCATTATTGATGCAAAAAAAGGCTATGTAATAACGAATCATCATGTTATCGACAGTGCTAAAAAAATTCGCATCCAGCTTAAAGATGGGCGTGAATATGATGCAAGCTTAATCGGCAGTGATGAAATGTCAGACATTGCTTTATTAAAATTAGATAACGCTAAAAATCTCACTCAAATAAAATTTGCTGATTCAGATAAACTGCGAGTGGGTGATTTTGCGATCGCTATCGGCAACCCCTTTGGTCTTGGACAAACCGTTACTTCAGGCATTATATCAGCACTAGGAAGAAGCGGTTTAAACCTTGATAATCTTGAAAATTTCATTCAAACCGATGCGGCTATTAATAGCGGTAATTCAGGAGGTGCGCTGGTTAACCTAAATGGCGATCTCATTGGTATTAACACTGCTATTTTAGGGCCTAATGGCGGTAATGTTGGAATTGGTTTTGCCATCCCCGTTAACATGGCAAATAATTTGGTTGAACAAATCATTGAATACGGCAAAGTTAAACGAGGCGTACTCGGCGTATTAGGCGGCGAGCTCACGACTGATCTTGCAAAAGCGTTTGATTATAATACCAAGCACGGCGCGTTTGTAAGCCAAGTTATCCCGAATTCTTCAGCCGATATTGCTGGTATAAAAGCCGGTGATATTATTGTCTCGCTAAATGGAAAACAAATTGAAACCTTTGGTGAGTTAAGGGCAAAAATAGCCACAATAGGCGCGGGTAAAAAAATAAAACTCGGGCTTATCCGTGATGGAAAAAGAAAAAACGTTATCGCAACCTTAAAAGAAGGCAGTGAAGCGAAAACAAATGCAGAGACCTTGCATCAGAGCTTAAAAGGCGCGCAATTAGAAAATTATAAAAAAGAAATCGAAGGGGTGCAGGTTAGCGCCATTGAACCAAACTCGCAAGCCGCGCGATCTGGGCTTAAAAAAGGCGATATTATCATTGGTTTAAATCGGAAAAAAATTACGTCACTAGGTGATTTACGCAGCATTTTCGAACAAAAGCCGGCTATTTTAGCCATTAATATTATTCGTGATAAAACAAACTTATATCTTGTTATTAGATAACAATTTAATAGAGAAGCCTTAACAAAAAGGTTTCTCTTTTTTTCGCAAATCTACTCATTGCGCCATTTCAATGGTATGCTTCATCTCTTTATTTTTTCGCTTTTATGAGAGGTAGCATGCTGGGTTTTTTAGCTCGTTCTGTAAGTTATGGCTTACTCATTGCTGCTATTCTTTTATTTGCTTTTCCTTGGCTTAAAACAACACAGTGGGACACTAATAAAAATAAGATAGAGCCCATTAATACCCCTCTTATTACCTACAATTATGCCGTGCGACGCGCCTCCCCTGCTGTTGTTAACATTTATACCCGCCGCTATAGCAATAAAAATCGCTTACAACTCAATGCAGAAGGTCTTGGCTCTGGCGTTATAATGACAAACAAAGGCTATATTGTGACGAACTACCATGTTGTTGCAAAAGCCGATCAAATCATTGTAGCCCTTCAAGATGGCAGAATAAGCACCGCTCAGCTTATTGGTAAAGATTTACGCACCGATCTTGCTGTTTTAAAAATTGAGCAAGATAACCTTCCTGTTATCCCATTTAATGATAACTATCAACCGGCTGTTGGTGATGTGGTTCTTGCAATTGGTAACCCGTATAACTTAGGACAAACCACCACATTTGGAATTATCTCAGCAACTGGGCGCCCTGGAATGAGCTTTAATCAGCGACAAGATTTTCTGCAAACGGATGCGGCAATAAACAAAGGCAACTCAGGGGGCGCACTGGTTAATAGCCGTGGGGAGTTAGTTGGAATTAACACGGCATCCTTTCAGCAAACCGCCGATACAGACACCTACGGTATTTCTTTTGCAATACCTTATGCCCTAACGGTCAAAATCATGCAAAAACTCATTGCTGATGGGCGTGTTATCCGTGGTTATTTAGGGGTTGAAGGGCGTGAAATTAATCCTGTCATGGCAAGATTACTCGATACAGAACAGCTAAGAGGCGTATTAATTGCCAATGTTGATAAAGGCGGCCCAGGGGATCTTTCTGGTTTAAAACAAAATGACTTGATCGTTGAAATTGACCAACACCCTATTGCAAGCTTTCGTACAGCGCTCGATATAGTGGCTGACATTCGCCCGAATACAAAAGTCCCCTTTAAAGTTATCCGAAAAGGTGAAACGATTGAAATTATTGTGACAATTGGCGAAGAGCCTGTAATACATACTCAATAATTTTTATCAAAAAATAATAAAGTAAAATAGTGTTATTAACCTGAGTTCTGGATAAGGCATTCAGGTTATATCCTTCCTCCTTGAAGTTGCAGATATGTTGGCTGCGTTCAATCACATCGTTTATCTATGCTCATGGAGATGAACTTATTTGCCGCCTTTCTGCATCTTTAAGTATCTTGGGTATATTTATATTTTTTCTGTTTTTTTGGGGCTATAAAAAAGGTCACCTTTATAGTGACCTTTTCAAATATTACTTTTTATAAAAATTAAATTCGTTCGATGTCTAAACCCAATTGCTGCAATTTATATTCTATTTTTTCGTAGCCACGATCGATATGGTAAATACGATCAACAATGGTTTCGCCTTTAGCAATCGCCCCTGCAATAACTAAACTTGCGGATGCACGCAAATCGGTTGCCATAACTTGTGCGCCGCTTAATCCATCACACTCAGCACAAATAACCGTATTGCCTTCAATTTCAGCATGGGCACCCATACGTTGCAATTCAGGTACATGCATAAAACGGTTTTCGAAAATCGTTTCTGTAATAATGCCTGTGCCTTGCGCCACTATATTTAGCAACGTAAATTGTGCCTGCATATCTGTTGGAAAACCGGGGTGAGGCGCTGTATGTATGTTCACCGCTTTTAAAACGCGATCTGTCATATCTAATGAAATCCAATCACGGCCCGTTTCTATTAACGCCCCAGCTTCGTTTAGTTTTGCAAGTACAGATTCAAGCAATGTAGGAGAGGTATTTCGACAGATAATTTTGCCTTTAGATACCGCCGCTGCAACTAAAAAAGTGCCCGTTTCAATGCGATCTGCCACCACTTCATGGTAGCCACCCCCTAAACGCTCAACCCCATCAATCACAATGCGATCAGTACCTGCACCTGATATTTTAGCGCCCAAGGCTGATAAAAATTTAGCGCAATCCACAATTTCAGGTTCACGAGCGGCATTTTCAATAATGGTTTGTCCTTCTGCGAGGGTTGCCGCTGACATAATTGTCACCGTTGCACCCACACTGACCTTATCCATTACTATATGCGCGCCTTTTAATCGCCCTTCAACATGTGCTTTCACATACCCTTCATCAAGGGTTATGGTCGCGCCTAATTGCTCAAGCCCATGAATATGTAGATCAACAGGCCTTGCACCAATGGCGCAGCCTCCAGGTAAGGAAACTTGTCCTTGACCAAAACGGGCAACCAAAGGCCCTAACGCCCAAATAGATGCACGCATGGTTTTAACAAGATCATAAGGAGCGCAAAATTCAGTGATTTCACTGGCATCCACATGAACCGAACCATTACGTGATACTTTTGCACCAAGGCGTGATAACAATTCCATTGTGGTATCTATATCACGCAGCTTAGGCACATTCGCCACTTCAACGGGCTCTTCAGCTAATAAAGCTGCAAATAAAATAGGCAGGGCTGCATTTTTAGCCCCTGAAATGGTGACTTCACCACAAAGCGGACCGCCGCCGTGGACACGAAATTTTTGCATGTGATCCCTCAAACCTTAAAAAGGTTGCATCAATTTTTTATCACGCGCCCACTCATTTGGTGTCAACGCTTTAATACTCAATGCATGAATTGCATTGCTTTGAATATGTTCCACTAGGGGGGCATAAATGGTTTGTTGCTTTTTAACGCGCGTCATGCCTTCAAAAAGCGCACCAACGGCAATAACTTCAAAATGGCCGCCATCGCCTTTTACGTGAATTTCATCCAAATTCAAGGCGTTTTCTAATAGCGCTTTAATTTCTGTTGTTTCCATCATCATTCTCCATTTACTGATTAGGTGCTGTGGCTAAGAATAAATCAGCAACATGGCTTAATTCTAATAAGACGCTCAATTTAGGGGGAATATTATGAATCGTTAGTCTTTGCTTATTCAATTTGAGGTCTTGCTGAAAATGCAATAGCATCGCCATTCCTGCAGAATCGACTCTTTCTAGCGCCGAAAGATCCAAATGGACATGTTCATCACTTGGAAACCATTTGGCACGACAACACCAAAACGCAGGGACTGTGTCACGAACTAACTCTCCTGACAAGCAGTATTCTCCATTATGCGCATCTTTAATCATCAAAGGGAGGTTCATTTTTTAACTTCTTCTTTTGAAATAGGTTTTTTCGCTAAATCAAGCAGCATTTTTGTAACTTTATCAATGCCTTCTTGGCGTAAAACCCCGCTCCACTCGCTGGATTTAGTATCTAACATGCTCACGCCTTCAACCTGAACATCAAAACCTTGCCATTCATGGGTTTTATTGTTTTTACGCAGCTTAAAATCCATTCTAATCGGTGGGCGACTGATATCTTGAATATCAACCCGCACTGACGCTATTTTCCGTTTGGGATCGATGTTCTTTTGAGGCTCAACCACCACTTTTTGATCTGTGTATTGCGTTAATATTTGTGCATAAGACATGGCAAGATAATCACTAAATGCCTTAGTAAAGGCATCTCGCTGCGCCTTGGTTGCCTTTCTTGCCGCAGGCCCTAACACTTTAAGCGCTGCATAACGCACGTTGATGTAAGGCATAATATAATTTTTTGCCACCCCCCTTAAAAGCTCAGGATTTTTTGCATATTTTTGTTGATCTTTTTTTAATAATCCAAATGTTTGGTTGGCAACGCTTTCAATTAATAAGTAAGGATTTGTCATATCTACTTTTGGGCTTGCTTCTTTTTTAGTTACAACCCCTGACATTGCAGCCGCGCCGTGTTCATGAGCATGTAGGAGCGCAGAGCAAGGTAATAGAAAAGAAAAACACACTGTGATAGCCGTTAATTTTACGTTCATTTTTACTCCTTAGCATCTTGACTGCTGTATAAAAACTGCCCGATCAAATCTTCAAGCACCATTGCTGCGCGCGTATCTTCAATCATTCCGCCATTTTCTAATAACGCGATATCTTCATCCATAAAACCTGGACGAATACCTATGTATTGCTCCCCTAAAAGCCCTGAGGTTAATATGCCTGCCGAGCTTGTTTCAGGGAAAAAACCGTATTTTTTGTCTATTTCCATCGTAACTGTCGGGATATAATCAGGGGCTGTAAGTGAGATATCATTCACACGTCCAACAACGACCCCACCGATTTTAACCGGCGAGCGCACTTTCAATCCGCCAATATTTTCAAATTGTGCATGAAGAATATATTTATCTTGCTGAGAGAAATTTTTCACATCCGCAACTTGAAAAACCAAGATAAAAATAGCGCAAAACCCTGTGATAACAAAAAGCCCAACCCAAAATTCCAATTTCTTGTTTTTCTGCATGAAAGTTAGCTCCCAAACATAAGGGCCGTGAGTACAAAATCTAATCCCAACACGGCTAAAGATGAATAGACTACGGTCGCTGTTGTCGCACGGCTTATCCCCTCAGAGGTAGGCACGGCATCATAACCATTAAATAACGCTATCCAAGTGACGATAACTGCAAAAACAAGGCACTTAATAAAAGACTGTCCTAGATCGTAACTAAGCTCGACTGAAGATTGCATTACTGACCAAAAACTACCGTAATCAATCCCTTTCCAATCAACCCCCACAAGCTCTGCACCAAAAAGACCAACCACGATAAAGATCATGGCTAATAAAGGCAGTGCAATAACACCCGCCCAAAAACGCGGCGCAATAATACGTCTTAGCGGATCAACCGCCATCATCTCTAAACTTGAGAGCTGCTCAGTGGCTTTCATCAGCCCAATTTCAGCGGTCAATGCAGATCCTGCGCGCCCTGCAAATAATAACGCAGAAACAACAGGCCCAAGCTCGCGAAGTAAAGATAAGGCGACCATTTGCCCTAATGCGCTTTCTGCGCCAAAATCCGACAAAACCAAATAGCCTTGTAAGCTTAAAACCATGCCAATAAATAGCCCCGACACCATAATAATAGCCAGTGAGCGCACGCCAACAGAATAGAGCTGTGCCACCACTAAGGGATACATATGACGAATATTAGGTTTCGCTATCAGTGCGCCCCAAAGCACACAGGTTGCACGCCCGAGTGTTTGAACCAACGAAAGGGCTTTTTCCCCTGTTTCTTCAATTATTTCTTTCATCGTGCCTCCTTTTAGTGAAATAAGGCATCAGATAACGCAGTGGCGGGATATTGAAACGGCACAGGGCCATCCGCCTGCCCTTGTAAAAACTGCACAACCCGAGGGTCTTTGTCTGCCTCTAATTGTAAAGGCGTGCCCGATGCAATTATTTTGCCCTCAACTAATAAATAAACATGATGGGCAATACTCATCACCTCTGGCACATCATGGGAAACAATCACAGAAGTTAACCCAAGTGCTTGGTTTAGATTTTGGATCAAAGACACTAAAACCCCCATTGTTATCGGGTCTTGCCCCACAAAAGGCTCATCAAACATAATAAGTTCAGGGTCTAGGGCAATCGCGCGGGCTAATGCTGCACGTCGCGCCATTCCCCCTGATAAATGGCTTGGCATCAGATCTGAAGCGCCTCTTAACCCGACGGCTTCTAGCTTTAATAAAACAATCGTGCGAATTAAATCTTCACTCAGCGCTGTGTGCTCTCGAAGGGGAAATGCTACATTGTCAAAAACCGTCATATCCGTAAATAAAGCGCCCGATTGAAATAACATACTCATGCGCTTACGAAGCTCAAATAACTCACGTCTTCTTGCCGTTACAATATTATTTCCATCAAATAAAATATCGCCACAATCCGGTGTCAATTGCCCTGCAATAAGACGCAATAAAGTTGTTTTACCAATGCCAGAAGGCCCCATAATGGCGGTTATTGATCCCTTAACGACATTTAAATTAATATCGTTAAAAATAACTCTGTCATCTCGCATAAAAGTCAGTGCATTTATTTCAATTAAATTTTCAGCCACTTTTATTACTCCTGTACGCAATGGCTGCAATGACAGCCACCACGCTTACTTACAACTTTTTAGTTATTTTTTATTGATATCCATGCTTTTTTGACATCTTTCTCGCCAGAAATGTCACTCTTTTGATTGCCATCGACACTATATCAGCCTGCATTCAAACAAAACCTTGTTTACTTGAGCCATACCGTTTTTCTTCACATTTTTTCATTTAACAGTCAGAATTAAACATTCGTAACCGATAAAAAACACTCCCGAGGAATACTTATGCTTAGTTACATATCCCTATTTAACCCCATTACAGATGCTGTAATTTTCTTAATTTTAAGTTTAGGTCTGCTCGTTTGGAGCGCAGATAGGCTCGTTTATGGGTCAGCAGCCGTTGCTAAAAATGTGGGTATTTCTCCCCTTATTATAGGGATGACCATTATTGCTATGGGTAGCTCAGCCCCTGAAATGGTCGTTTCAACAACAGCCGCACTCAGTGGCAAAACGGATACCGCTGTTGGCAATGTGCTTGGGTCTAACATCGCAAATATTGCTTTGATCTTAGGCTTAACGGCATTGATAAAACCCCTTTCTATTAGCTCGGGTATTTTACGCCGTGAGCTGCCTTTAATGCTGGGTGTAACCCTCTGTGCAGGCGTTATGCTATGGGATAATTATTTAAGCTTAATCGAAGGTTGTATTTTGGCTTTCTTATTCATCATTTTTATTCTAACCATGATGAAATTTAGTAAAGAGACAAATGAAGCCGACCCGCTTTTAATTGAGCAAGAAGCTGAAATTCCTGAAAATGTACCTAATACGAAAGCCACTTTTTGGATTGTAATTGGCATGGCACTGCTTATTTTCAGTGCAAGCATTGTGGTTGATTCTTCCGTTGTTATTGCAAAATCATTTGGTATGAGTGATTTAGTGATTGGCTTAACCATTGTTGCTGTGGGTACAAGTTTGCCTGAGCTCGCCGCATCTGTCGCCGGTGTCTTAAAAGGAGAGGACGATCTTGCTGTCGGTAACATTATTGGTTCAAATATTTTCAATATTCTTGCGGTAATGGGTTTACCTGCCATCTTAGCCCCGTCAGAATTAAACCCATTGGCAATGGAGCGTGATTTTTACGTCATGCTGGCTGTGTCAATTTTATTATTTATTTTTGCTGTCGGTAAAGCGCGCACAATCAACCGCTTTGAAGGTATTTTGCTGCTGATTTGTTTTGTTGCCTACCAAGGATATTTATTTACCCACGTCGCTGCATAATTTAGGAAAAACCATGACCCACTTTGATTTTCAACAAGCCGGACTCAACACAGTAAAAATAGAACGTGATGCCATTATTCAATTAGAACAATATATTAATGATGATTTTACCCGTGCTTGTATGTTGATTTTAAAAACAAAAGGAAAAGTAGTGGTCATGGGAATGGGGAAATCTGGGCATGTCGGTAAAAAAATAGCCGCCACTTTTGCAAGCACAGGCACCCCTTCATTTTTCGTTCATCCCGGAGAAGCCAGTCATGGCGATCTGGGTATGATCAGTGAAAACGATATTGTGCTCGCGATTTCTAATTCAGGGGAATCGGCTGAAATCTTGTTTTTACTTTCAGTTATCAAACGTCGAGGCATTCCTTTTATTAGTATGACGGGCGAGATGCACTCTAACATGGCACGCCACAGTGATGTTCCTCTTTGCATTAAAGTGGATAAAGAAGCCTGTCCTATTGGGCTTGCCCCGACCTCCAGCACTACCGCAACCCTCGTAATGGGAGATGCCCTAGCTATTGCACTAATGCAAGCTCGCGGCTTTACCAGTGATGATTTCGCCCTTTCACACCCAGGCGGAGCGCTAGGGCGAAAACTTCTTTTGCATCTTTCCGATGTTATGCGAAAAGGCGATGCTATTCCTAAGGTAACGACACACTGCCGTGTGCGTGATGCGTTATTAGAAATATCGGCAAAAGGCTTAGGAATGACAGCCGTAACAACAACAGACAATCAGGTTTTAGGCATTTTTACGGATGGAGATTTACGCCGCTTACTCGATCAACGCATTGATATTCACGAAACCCTAATCGGCGATGTGATAGGGAAAAAACCCTGCACTCTTCCCCCTGATTTACTCGCGGCAGAAGGCTTAAAAATAATGGAAAAAAAGAAAATTAACAGTTTGTTGATTGTACAAAACGATCAATTAGTCGGGGCGCTTAATATGCACGATCTTCTTCGCGCAGGGGTTATCTAATGCCTTCTATGATAAACACACTTTATGGCGCCGTGCCTGAAACGATTTTCGCCAAAGCTAAAAAAATCAAATTACTTATCTGCGATGTGGATGGGGTTTTTTCAGATGGTAGAATTTATATGGGCAATCAAGGAGAAGAGCTAAAAGCATTTCATACCCGAGACGGATACGGAATAAAATGCCTATTATCAGCCAACATTGAAATAGCCGTGATCACAGGCCGAAGCTCAGTAATTGTTGAAAAACGCATGGCGGCATTAGGTATTAAGCATGTCTATCAAGGACAAAGCGATAAACGCCTTGCTTATAATGCCTTGGTTAAAAAAGTGGGCTGCTCTTCAGAGAACATCGCTTATATTGGCGATGATTTAATTGATTGGCCGGTAATGGCAGAGGTGGGGCTTTCTATTTGTGTTAATGATGGACATCCTTTACTTGCAAAACGGGCAGATTGGTTGACTCAAACCAAAGGCGGCTTTGGCGCTGTACGTGAAATTTGTGATTTACTTTTAGAAGCGCGTAACGAATTAGACACCTTTCAAGGACTCAGCATATGATACCCAATCGATTAGGGATGCTCACTCTACTCGGTATTTGCTGTGTCAGTGGTTATTATTTATTTGAACAATATTATACAAATACCCCCGCTCAAGTTACGCCTGATGCAGAAAAGCCATTATTCACTGCTGATAATATAAGCACAACCCAGTATAATGAGTCGGGTGTGAGGAATTACAACTTACACTCCATCCACCTTGAATATTACAAAAATCGCGATGAAACCCACTTCACGCAACCTATTTTGTGGACATTTTTTCAAGGAAAAGAAAAAGAATGGCGCGTTACTTCTGATTTTGCAGTTTTAAGCAACAAACACATATTAGCGATGTCAGGAAATGTAAAGATCTACAATTTATTCCCTGATGCACAAATCACATTAATAACGACAGATGAACTTACACTGGATCTGAGTACGCGAGATTTTTGGTCAAATAGCATCACTGAAATTACGGGTGTGAGAACATTTTCTCGCGGTGAACGCGTAAAAGGTAATTTTGGTTCTCATCAAATGAAAATGATTGAAAAAGTGAAAAGCATTTATGAAGCTAAAAATGAATAAATTTCTTGGGCTAAGTCTGGTGTTTTTATGTGCAAATGCGCTGGCACTCTCTACAGATTCAGAGCAGCCAATCTATATTGATTCAAACCTTCAAAATATTGATTTAAAAAAGGATATTGTAATTTTTACAGGGGATGTGTACCTTCGACAAGGTTCTATTCGCCTGCGGGCTGATAAAGTAATTGTAACCCGACCTAAATCAAAAGAAGGGTTTGAAAATATTGATGCCTTTGGTAAACCCGCCACCTTCAAACAAACGTTAGATGATGGAAAAAAGATCCACGGGGAAGCCACAAAGCTCAATTATGATGTTGAAAAAAGTTTTCTCACTATGACAAATAATGCCATTTTACTTCAAGATAACGACAATAAAGTTGAAGGCAAAGTCATCACTTATGATATCGATAAGCAATTATTGGTTGCACAAAGTGATAGCAGCACTCGAGTAACCACTATTTTACAACCGCAAACTAAAAACGATAAAAAATAAATTATGGCTATTTTACGCGCGCAAAATCTAGCAAAAAGTTATAACAAACGCAAAGTGGTCACGGATGTAAGCTTAGAAGTTAAATCAGGTGAAATTGTGGGTTTGCTCGGCCCTAATGGCGCAGGGAAAACCACCTCTTTTTACATGATAGTTGGGCTTGTTGCGCGAGATGAAGGCAGCATTTTTATTAATGATACTGACATTAGCATTCAACCTATGCATAACCGCTCCCGAATGGGAATTGGTTATTTACCGCAAGAAGCCTCTATTTTTCGTAAATTAAGCGTTTATGATAATTTAATGGCTGTGCTGCAAACCCTACCTAAACTCTCTAAAACTGAACGCAAAAGCAAAGCAGAAGAATTACTTGACGAATTTAACATTCAACATATTCGTAATAGCATGGGAATGGCACTCTCTGGTGGTGAGCGGCGTCGGGTTGAAATTGCACGCGCATTAGCGGCAGATCCTAAATTTATTTTATTAGATGAACCTTTCGCAGGGGTTGATCCTATCTCAGTTATTGATATAAAAAAAATAATAGAGCACCTTCGTGATAGAGGCTTAGGGGTTCTGATAACAGATCATAATGTTCGAGAAACATTAAGTGTGTGTGAACACGCCTATATCGTTAGCCAAGGGCGCTTAATTGCTCATGGAACGCCCAATGAAGTCCTTAATGATGAGCATGTAAAACGCGTTTATCTCGGTGACCAGTTCCGTCTATAGTTAAAACGCCATCGTTAACGCTTCGATTGCTATACCCAAGATACTTAAAGATGCAAGAAGCCGGCAAACCATTTTTACCCTATGAGCATAGATAAACGATGTGATTGGGGTGAATGAACGCAGCCAACACATCTGCAATTTCAAGGATAATGGTTACACGAATAAAAAAATTATTAATTACTGATATTAAAAATATTTTTGCTGTATCCTAAGCGAATAAACTGACTTTTAAAATGAAATTTCACTTCATTAAGATCAGATAAATTAATCACACATTATTTACCCTTATTTTGTCCATGCCATGCATATGAAAAAATTTATCACGCCAGAAAAAAATATAGATTTAATTCAAACCCATGAATTTCAGAAAAAAAATTTACCAACACTCTGGCTTCTAGGGAAGACAGGGGCAGGCAAGTCATCAATTATTCATCTCATTACTGGCAAATCATCCATTGAAATTGGTAATGGATTTCAACCTTGCACACTTTCTTCTGCGGTCTATTCCTTTCCTGATGAAAAACCTATTATGCGTTTTCTTGATACGCGAGGTTTAAGCGAAGCAAGCTATGATCCCACAGATGATATTCAAGAAGCTCTTCGGGCTAGTCACGCACTGATCCTCGTTATGAAAATGGATGATCCTGAGCAAAGTGCTGTTTTAAATATTTTGAAAAAAATAAAAAAAACAAAAATTAGGCATCTTTTACTCGTCCATACAGAAGTATTATCCCATAAGGAAAATGACAGAGTTCGCTTAATTCAATACCAATACCAGCAAGTTCAAAAAATCTGGGGGAACAATTTTACAAATATTGATATCGACATTCAGCAAGATGAAAACAAATTTTATCATAAAAACGAATTAATCAATGCATTGTCACATTTATTACCTGTTGTTGGGATCATGCTAGAAAAGAAAGAGCATGCCGATATTGAAAGCCACTATTTTAGTCAATTAGAAAAAGAAGTTCTCTGGTATGCAGGAAGTGCAGCTGCCTGTGATTTATTGCCTGTCATTGGCTTAGTTTCAGTGCCTGCCGTACAAACAAAAATGCTTCATAACCTTGCTCATCAGTATGCAATAGACTGGAACAAAAGTACTTTCAGCGAATTAATAGCTGCAATGGGTAGTAGCTTTATTATGCAATATTCAATACGCTTAGGTGTGAGGCAATTAACAAAATTAATTCCTGTTTATGGTCAAACAATAGGGGCAGCGGCGGCGGCGGCAATGAGCTTTGGCTCTACTTATGCTTTAGGTCGCGCAGCGTGTTATTATTTTTATAAAAAAAATAAAGGGGAAATTATATCAACAGAAAACCTACAAAATTTATATGAAAATGCGCTAAAAAAAGGTCAAAAAATATCCGGTTATGAAGAAAAATAAATTTATTCAAAAAATAAAAAAAATCTGCCAGATCCTAACGCAAGTAACAAACGGGCGTTGGATTTTTGTTTTTATCTCCGCCATTTTGCCTTTTTTTATCATGAGTCTCTTTGGTATCATTCTTGCTATTAAATACGATCATGGCTTATCGCTCTCTCTGGCAATTGCATTCACCCTATTTCCCATCGCGATTCCCCTTTATTTTTTCTCCCATAAGGAAAAAATAACCCTTAATGTAAATAACATGGCAAAAGAAAACACCTCCCTATTATCGCCCTCTCTTGAATGGTCGGATGAAGAAAATAAAATATGGAAAGATGCGCAAATTTATATTCAACTACATATTAACCAAGTTCTAAAATGGGAAGATATAGATACTTGCGCTTTAAAATTATTAGAAAAAGTGGCTGAAAATTACAATAAAACATCGCTAGAATTTACCCTACCAGAAGCACTCTCCTTATTTGAAGAAATTAGCGCTCGCTACAAAAAAGCACTCATTGAACATATCCCCGGCTGCGAATTTATAAAAATGTCTCATCTAAAAAAAGGAATGGATTTTTATACTCAATATGGCGATATTACAGGTAAAGTTATATCTGCTGCCATGCTAGCTAATAATTTAAAAAACCTATATTTAAACCCGTTAAAGGCAGCCATTGATATAACAAAGCAACAAACGTCATCAACAATGAGTAAAGATTTCTTTGCCTGCATTGAATATAAAGCTAAACAGATTTTATTAGAAGAAGTTGTAACAGTGGCAATCGAGCTTTATAGCGGTCGTTTTATTATCAATACCTCAAATATAAGCATTAATTATATTGATGAAAAAGACAAAAAAAGAAAAGCACCTCCTTTATCACCGCTTCGTCTTGTACTTGTCGGGCAAGTTAATGCTGGGAAATCGTCTTTAGTTAATTTATTAAAAAATGAATTTTGTGCAGAAGTCGATGCGCTACCATCTACAGAAAATACCCTAAGCTATACTTTTACTTATCAGGATCAAAATATAAATTTAATAGACATTAAAGGACTAAACGGAGATAACCATAGCCAAAACAATCAACTCCAAGAAATGCAGCACGCTGATCTCATTATTTGGCTATTAAAAGCAAATCAACCTGCAAGAGATCTTGATATAAAATTACTTCATGCTTTTACTCAATACTATTCTGATCCTAAAAATATTTCGCGCAAAAAACCACGTATCATCGCTGTTCTTAATCACATTGATAAATTATTACCAGAAATAGAATACTTATCTCTTTTTGATTTAAAAAAATCAAAAACGAAAAACAAAAAACGAATAAAAGAAGCGATGGCGCATAATAAATCTCTATTAAAACCTAATATTATCATGCCTTTATCCATTGCCGAGAATAAACCTCACTTTGGTTTTGAAGCAATAAAAGAACATTTAATGCATGAAATAAACAAAGCTCGTAACGTGCAATTAAATAGGCATGGAAATGAAAAAATAAAACAGAATAAATCGGCAAAAAACAATATCAACCAAGTGATTAATGCATGTAAAAAAACAATACCTAATGTATTTAAAGCAATACCCTCTTTATTTTTTGATTCTAAAAAAAATAAATTAAAATAAAAATTTAAGTATTTAAACAGTGATTATTCCCTATTTCTATACCCAATAAACTTGAAGATACAGGAAGGCGGCAAATGAATGAGTCCCCCATGAGCATAGATAAACGATGTGATTAGGGGTGAATGAACGCAGCCAACACATCTACAATTTCAAGAATGAAGGGGAGATATAAAAAATATTTTCTCAATCGTTGATTCATTAAATAAATAAATAATTTAAAAAAATTCTTTTTATATTTCACTTTTTTTCATATGACACTCCTGCGCATTTCATCTATAAATTGTGCTCAAATATGCTTATGTCACACGGTATCAAAAATAAGTAGGCTTTATTATGGTAGATAATATTTCCCCTTCAAACTCAGTGAATAATTTAAATGAAATCAATGATGTAGGTTCATCAGAAGAAAGTAAAATACCAATTTGTCAAATAAAAAATAGCAGTGATAAAGTAAGTACTGTAATTTCAAGTATTGGCATAGGGCTTATGATCTCAAGCCTTATCGCCCTATGTGTCGGCGCAATGCTGCTGATGGGTACAGGAAGTCTTGGTGGTGTCGCACTCCTTGCTATGGGGGGGGGCAATGGCGATCGGTGCCTTAATTTTTATATGCGTAGATAAGGCTACACCTTCCAATACAGGACTCAAAGATCAAAAAAGTAAAATAACAGATGAAAAACAAATAACAGATGAAAAACAAATAACAGATGAAAAACAAATAACAGATGAAAAACAAATAACAGATGAAGAACAAATAACAGATGAAAAACAAATAACAGATGAAAAACAAATAACAGATGAAGAGTTTGATTTTGACAAAGAGCTAATTATTGAAAATCCAGATGTTACTCATAAATCTTCATCTCAAGAAAAAAAAGTCTATTTCAATAATATAATATGTTTCATCAATACTCAGCTTGATTTTTATCCTGCAGTAATAAAAGAAAAAACCTCTTCAAACATTATTCGAAAAAAGATATATTATAATTTATTAAATAACATTGAAGATAATATTATTTCAAAGACTTGTGCGTACGACTTTACATCTGAAATTAAAGATAACATTCTCTGTGATAATAAAAGAAAAAATGAAGATATATTATATTGTGATATATTAGCATCGATATCTAAGTTAAGATTACTTGAAGATGAAATCTCCGATGAAATACTTAGAAAACACCTACAAAAAACCACCCCGAATTCTGGTGTATATAAAGTAAAAGACGCAAAATTATTATTGTGCCAATATTTCCCATCATTTAAGCTTAATAAAAGCGAATTTATGGCATCTAAAAGTACAGATTTAAATACAACAGATACAGCAGCAGATATAGAAAAACATAAAAGAATTATTTTTCCACCAAAAGAAGGAGGCGTATCAAAAGTTATTCAAGCAAAAGAGTTATCTGAAAGTCAACGTGAAAAATCGAAAAAAACAGAAAAGCTTATAGAGCCTAAAGAAAAAATCAGTGTAACTTCTTATTTAGATCAATATTCACAAGAACACATAAAGGAGATAGAAACGGCATTATCTTATTTTGATTCAATGCTGTCTCAAAAAGAAGAAGAAGATAAAAAAAATAAGACATAACACACAATGTAATATTGAAAATAACCAAATATATCTAGTATAGATCACAA